>Ga0233425_10001469_pt1 | contig 52915 bp, 52 predicted proteins | sample Watercolumn_Towu_2_FD_181712 | JGI IMG/M metagenome (GOLD analysis project Ga0233425, IMG submission 181712) | Freshwater microbial communities from Lake Towuti, South Sulawesi, Indonesia - Watercolumn_Towuti2014_140_MG | ecosystem: Environmental > Aquatic > Freshwater > Lake | place... | reverse complement strand
CAAGGCGCCGCCGCTTCCGCCGCCCCCGCTTCCGCTGTTCAGCTGGACCGGCGCCTACGTCGGCCTCAACCTTGGCGGCGGATGGCTCGACAACTACAACCGCCAGGGATGGGGAAACACCTTTAATGGCATCGGCTGGTGGCCGACCTTGGTTCTCAATGGCAACAATTCGAGCGGCGGCGTCATCGGCGGCGGCCAGATCGGCTATAACTATCAGGTCTCGCCGCTTTTCGTCGTCGGTGTTGAAACGGACATTCAGGGCACGAGCATCGGCGGCAGCAGCACGACTGGCGGTTGGTGGTTTGGCGGGGCGAGCCGCAGCGTCAGCTGGTTCGGCACCGTGCGCGGCCGGGTCGGAATCTCGCTGTTCAAGCCGGAGCTGCTGATCTATGGCACGGGCGGCTTCGCTTACGGAGACCTCAAGCTGAACCTGCCGATTTTCAACGGCTTCCGCCAGACGGCGACCGGCTGGACCGCAGGCGGCGGCGTGGAATACGCCTTCCTCCCGAATTGGTCGGCGAAGCTTGAATATCTCTACACCAATATCGGCGCGAACTATTCTGGTTGGCCTTCCGCGCAGCATCGCGCGCACATCCAGACGATCCGCGCCGGCCTGAACTGGCGCTTCGGTTGGCTTGCGCCGCCGGCGCCCGTGCTGGCGAAATACTGAGCGCCGCCAAAATTCAAACCTGCAAAAGCCCCGGCGACGGGGCTTTTGTATTTTGTGACGGCGCCGCGCCGGTCCACGGCGCTTTCGCGTATTTGCAGGGCTGAAACAATTTAGTGGCGGCCTGAGCCGGAAGTTAACATTTCGCGCCGAAAGCCCGACCCGCTAACCGATGGCTAAGCATATCGCTTAAACATTGAAAACAATGCATTATTCCTCCGCAATTGCGCCATGGTTGGCCATTCATTTTTAGACCCGGCTGGGCGTTGGCGTTTAAGCATCGCATCATCGAGGGTCTAATGAAAAAACCAGTGTTCGGCCTCGCCGTCGCGGCGTTTCTGGGCGTTATGTCCGCATCGGCCGCGGATCTGCCATCGCGCAAGGGGCCGCCGCCTGTCTATATCCCGCCGCCTCCGCCGGTTTTGACTTGGACCGGCCTTTATGTCGGCCTCAATCTCGGCGGCGGATGGCTCGATCAATACAGCCACGCAAACTGGCTGGCGCCCTTGTCGACCGCCCCCAACACTGGCGGCGTCGTCGGCGGCGCGCAGATCGGCTACAATTATCAATTCACGCCGCTCTTCGTCGCCAGTCTCGAAACCGATTTTCAGGGATCGAGCGTCGGCTCCGCCGACCAGCCGTTTAGCGCCTCGCGCAGCGTCGGCTGGTTCGGCACGGTGCGCGGCCGCGCCGGCGTGTCGGTGATGAATTCGCAGCTGCTGCTCTATGGGACCGGCGGCTTCGCCTATGGCGATTTGCGTCTCAATTACGGCTGGCTGGGGTCCGAGGCGCGCACCGGAACCGGCTGGACCGCCGGCGGCGGTCTCGAATACGCCTTCCTCCCGAACTGGTCGGCCAAGGTCGAATATCTCTATACGAACATCGGCGCGAATTACGGCCCGACATTCGCCGGACCCTTCGTCATCGAAACTGAGCAACGCGCCCATCTCAATACGGTGCGCGCCGGCGTCAATTACCGATTCAACTGGATGTTCGCGCCCCCACCGGCCGCCGCCGCCTATTGAGCGCCAATTCGACATGACGCAAGCGGCAAAAGCCCCGCCGACGGGGCTTTTGCATATCTGGATGTAGGGAACCGCTTGTGGTTGCGGCGCTGCAACAATTGAATTATCTGCTTGGAAGCGTTCCGAGAAGCAGATCGGCCGCATGCGAGAGGGTTCCCTATGGCCGACGCCGACACAGACAGGCTCGCCGCCCGGCGGCCGCTGTCGCCCCATCTGACGATCTTCAAGCCGATCCTGACGATGATGATGTCGATCGCCCACCGCATCACCGGCGCCGGGCTTTACGTCGGCATGGCGCTGCTGACCCTTTTCCTGCTCGGCGCCGCGATCGGCGGCGGCGCATTTGCCGCGGTTTCCTGGATCGCCTCGGGATTCATCGGCAATCTCATCATCTTGATGATCGTTTGGGCGATCTTCCATCATCTGCTCGGCGGCCTGCGTCACGCGTTCTGGGATCGCGGACTGTATATGGACCCGAGGGGACGCGAGCTGATGGCGCAAGGGACGCTCGTCGGCGGAATCCTGCTGACGCTGCTCCTTTACATCTTCAAGACGCTGTCGAACTGAGCGGAGCGAACGGATGACCGTTGCGACAAGATTCACGAGCGGTCGAACCGGGTCCGGCGAGGCCTATGTCGCCGACCACAGCGGTTCGTCTCACGCGCGGTTCATGCGTCTGACCGCCTATGCGCTCATGCCGCTCGGCGTGATGAGCGCCTGGTGGATTCTCGGTCTTGCGGGCAAATCGTTGGACGGCGTGCGCGCCGAAATCGCCAGACCGATTCCCGCGCTCGCGCTTCTCGCTTTCGGGGTCGTCGGCATGGTCCATGCACGCAAGGGCATGGACGACATCATCGAGGACTATGTGCATGACGAAGCTTTGAAGGCGCGAGCGCTCGTCGCCAACCTGTGGGCGTCGCGCGCGATCGCGGCGCTCTGGGCCTTCGCCATCCTGCTCATCGCCGCCCCAAAATAGTCGGACGGCGCCGGCGACGCCGCTTGTTCGATATCAATGAACCCGCCTGGTAACGACGACGCGAAACGGCGTCCGATCGAATGACATCTTAAAAAGGCTTGACGATGGTTGCACAGGGTCCCGCATCAAATGTGTCGGTCGGCGGCCGGGCGTATCCGATCATCGACCACACCTTTGACGTGGTCGTCGTCGGCGCCGGCGGTTCGGGGCTTCGCGCCGTCGTCGGTTGCGCCGAGGCGGGACTGAACGTCGCCTGCGTCACCAAGGTCTTTCCAACCCGTTCGCACACGGTGGCGGCGCAAGGCGGCATCGCCGCCGCGCTCGGCAACATGGGGCCGGACAATTGGAAATGGCACATGTACGACACGGTCAAAGGCTCCGACTGGCTCGGCGACCAGGACGCGATCGAATATATGTGCCGCAACGCGCCGCCCGCCGTCTATGAACTGGAGCATTGGGGCGTTCCCTTCTCGCGCACGAGCGAAGGAACGATCTATCAGCGCCCGTTCGGCGGCATGACCACCGATTTCGGCAAGGGTCCGCCGGCGCAGCGCACCTGCGCGGCCGCCGATCGCACCGGCCATGCGATGCTTCATACGATGTATGGGCAGGCGCTGAAGCTCAATACAAAGTTCTTCGTCGAGTTCTTCGCGATCGACCTCATCATGGATCAGCATGGCGCCTGCCGTGGCGTCGTGTGCCTGAAGATCGACGATGGAACGATCCATCGCTTTCGCGGCGCGCTCACCGTGATGGCGACCGGCGGTTATGGCCGCGCCTATCTCTCCGCGACGTCGGCGCATACCTGCACCGGCGACGGCAACGCCATGGTGCTGCGCGCAGGATTGCCGCTGCAGGACATGGAGTTCGTGCAGTTTCATCCGACAGGAATTTATGGCGCCGGCTGCCTGATCACCGAAGGCGCGCGCGGCGAAGGCGGCTATCTGACGAATAGCGAAGGCGAGCGCTTCATGGAGCGCTATGCGCCCTCGGTGAAGGATCTCGCGCCGCGCGATATGGTCTCGCGCGCTATTACGCTTGAGGTTCGCGAAGGCCGCGGCGTCGGCAGAAATCGCGATCACGCCTATCTGCATCTGGAGCATCTCGATCCGCAGATTCTGCATGAGCGGCTGCCGGGCATTTCCGAGAGCGCGAAGATTTTCGCGGGCGTCGACGTCACGCGCCAGCCGATCCCCATCTTGCCGACCGTGCATTACAATATGGGCGGCATACCGACGAATTATCACGGAGAGGCGCTGCATAAGCGCGACGGAAATCCCGACGAAGTTGTGCCGGGTCTGATGGCACTCGGCGAAGCGGCCTGCGTCTCCGTGCATGGCGCCAATCGCCTGGGCTCCAATTCGCTCATCGATCTCGTGGTTTTTGGCCGCGCCGCGGCGCAGCGCGCCGCCGAACTCATTAAGCCCAACGATACGCAGCCTGAACTCCCCGCGGGCTCGGCGGATTTCGCGCTATCGCGGCTCGATTTCTTACGTAACGCCAATGGCTCGATTTCCACCGCGACGTTGCGCGACAGGATGCAACGCACGATGCAATCGCATTGCGCCGTCTATCGCACCGGCGAGGTCCTCGCCGAGGGCGTCGAAATGATCAACGCCGTTTGGCGCGACGGCGCCGAGGTCAAGATCGCCGATCGCTCGCTGATCTGGAACTCGGATCTCGTCGAAACGCTGGAATACGACAATCTGATCGTGCAGGCGGTCACGACGATGGCGAGCGCCGCCAATCGCACCGAATCGCGCGGCGCCCACGCCCGCGAGGATTTTCCTGAACGCGACGACAAGAACTGGATGAAGCATACGCTCGCGACGATCGATCGCGATAAGAAGACGACATCGCTCGATTACCGCCCGGTGCACAGCTACACGATGACGAACGAAGTCGCTTACGTCGAGCCGAAGGCGCGGGTGTACTGACATGGTCGAATTCGCGCTACCAAAAAACTCTGTCGTCGGCGAAGGCAAGACCTGGCCGAAGCCTGAAGGCGCCGAGCGCCTGCGTGAACTGCGCATCTATCGGTGGAATCCCGAGGACGGCGCCAATCCGCGGCTCGACACTTATTTCATCGACGCCGACGACTGCGGGCCGATGGTCCTCGACGCGCTGATCTGGATCAAGAACAGGATCGATCCGACGCTGACGTTCCGCCGTTCCTGCCGCGAGGGCATCTGCGGCTCATGTTCGATGAACATCGACGGCTTGAACACGCTCGCCTGCACCAAGGGCATGGACGAGATCGACGGCGCGATCAAAATCTATCCGCTGCCGCATATGGCGGTGGTCAAGGACCTCGTGCCAGATCTGACGATCTTCTACGAGCAGCATGCCGCGATCGAGCCCTGGCTGAGGGCCGGCCGCGACCCGGAGAAGGAGCGGCTGCAATCGCCGGAGCAGCGGGCGAAGCTCGACGGGCTCTACGAATGCATCCTGTGCGCCTGCTGCTCGACCGCCTGTCCGAGCTATTGGTGGAATTCCGAACGCTTTCTCGGCCCGGCGGCGCTGCTGCAGGCGTTCCGCTGGGTGCAGGATTCGCGCGATGAAGCGACGACGGACCGCGTCTCCTACGCAGACGACGTGTTCCGCCTCTATCGCTGCCACACGATCATGAATTGCACCCAGGTTTGCCCGAAGTCGCTGTCTCCAGCGAAGGCGATCGCCGAGCTCAAAAACATGGCGATCGCTACATCTGAGCGGGAAAATTAGCTGTTAACCAGTGCGAATGAGAATATAATCCGATTCGCCTTTCTTCGATGGCGCAAGGAGGGGCCAATGGCATATCTTTCCAGGGAGGACCGTGATGCTGCGATCGAAAAAAGTATCGATGCAGCTATCCAAATCGAAGGTCTGCTTAAGGGTCTGAGAGAGGATATACCCGCTTTTTACGAGTTGTTGGAAATTCTCTTTGGGTCCGCCGAGTTTAGTACGCAGGCGCTTGAAACGTCCTTAACCAATTCAAGTACGGCCAGTTTGTATAGGCGTGCGTGGGTTGCGGCAACACAAAAGCCCGTGGAGCGAGTTGCGCAGCTGCAAGCTCATCTCATAGAATTACTCGACGTCCCGAAAGAGCCTTCTGCGCGGAAGCAGCTTGAGAATTTACGTGACTTTTGCGTTTCTCTAAATGCAGAATTGGTCAATGAGGCATTCGAGAGAGTAACGATTCCCGCAGCTCTTAGAGGTACGATAACGCAATCCACATGTTGATAGATGCAATTATTTTTCACAAATTGGAGTCTGTGCTCCTACAAATCCAGGAGCTTTTGCTTTCTGATTTTCCGAGTGATAGCGCGAGAGACGCTCTAGAGAAGTTAAACACGTTTTTTATGTCTCATAAGAGCCGGTTGGAAGAAGCTTTAAAAACCGAAAACAAATCTATATTACTGAGTGAGTGTTCTACAATTAATCAACGAATATATGAGTACGCGCCGGTGCTGGGATTTATACTTAGGTCTACGAATGTCAGAAACAGCTTCGAGTATTTTTACTGTATGAGGGATATCACTCGTAATTTTATCGGCGATGAGGCTGATATCATAATCTCTTCTGAATGGGATTATTCGCCGCTTACTTATGGAGTATCAGTGGGCGCGCTTCCAAATTGTGTGCTTTTAGGTCTTCCAGCGTCGGAAGCTGCGAATGTTTTGGTCATTCCCCTCGCTGGGCACGAGCTTGGCCATGCGGTGTGGCAACACAAAAAACTGAGTTCCGGAGTAAGTAATCGCCTTCAGAAGTGTATCGTGGAAGAAATACTTGCTGATCAGGCTGCATTTAAGCATGCTTTTCCGCAGCATAAGGAAATTGCGCTGAGCGAGGATGAGATCGACGAAAACTTCTTTATAGTCGAAATTGTAAAAACTATAAAGCACTACGCAATACGTCAGTGTGAGGAGATATTCTGTGATGCGTTCGGCGTAAAACTTTTCGGTGAATCCTTTCTAAAAGCGTTTCGCTATCTGTTGGCGCCGAATTTGGGCGGCAAAAGAGATTTTGAATACCCTGCGCTGCAAACGCGAGCTGAGCTTCTCGTTAAATTTGGCGCTTTCGATGAAATGGAGGCCTGTCTTTCTGAATATGAATCAAATTTTTCTGAAAAAACTCCTCAACTGAACTCCGAGGACAATTACATTATCAGTATTGCGGATAAAATAGCCAAGGCGAACGCTGACTGGCTTTGTGAGCTGGTTTGCGGTTTTGTCCGTGAGTGCGCTTATCCTACGCCGGATAGAGACGCGGCAAAAAAAATCTGCGAATGCTTCAAAATGGGTGTCCCTCCAAATGCGCCTCCGACCCTTGCTACTATAATAAATGGCGCGTGGCTCTATGTAGATGAAAAATTTTCGAAGTTTTCTTGTCGTGAGCCTTTGCGTGAAGAATTTGATTGGATTTCACAGGTGGCGTTCAAGTCTATTGAGATTTTGGAGTTTAATCAAAGAGTTGGGACAAAATGTTAAACTCTGAAAAACTTTCGCAAAAAATTAAGATAGGAAATCAGCCAAATTTGCGCGGGCTCACGATTGTTCCTCAGCCTGATCTAGAAAATATAGCTAAGTCTGGAGAAGCTTCAGTTAGTATGCGTTTGGGTCGTTGGTTTTTGGTTTTGAAGCAAACATCAAAACCATACTTCGACGTAACCAGTGATGAATTAGAATTACGACGTGAGCGCAGTTCAGCGCGGAAGTATTTCGTCCCATTTGGAAAAGAATTTATTTTGCACCCCGGCCGTTTCGTTCTGGCCAGCACGCTGGAATGGATGCGATTTCCCGTTGATCTTGGCGGATACGTAACAGGGAAGTCAACCTGGGCACGAAGGGGGCTAATTATTGAAACTGCTGCAGGTATCCACCCAGGCTTCTCAGGCTGCTTAACGCTTGAAATGGCTAATGTTGGAGAGGTTCCCATCGTCATTCGACCAGGCATGTACATTTGCCAGCTGTTCGTACACGCTGTTCCAAATGGCAAAATTGCTTCTCAAGGTCCATTATCTGGCCAGAGGCGGCCATATTTGGGAAAACCGAGAAACGATGAAATTCTCCAAATGCTGCAAGACTCCTCGCGTTAGTCTTAATCTGCTTGCCTTGATCCCGCCGCGCCGCCGGTTTAGGACGGATTCAAACGTCTGTGGAGATTTGCGCCATGTCGACCAGCGCTCGTCCTAATTTTGGCCCGCTTCTTTTCGCCGCTTTTCTCGTCGCGGCCGGCGGCGGCGTCGTTTCGGCCCAGCAGCTCGACCCGAGCGCGCTTGACACGTCCGGCTCGGTCTCGACTGCGCCGAAGGCCAAAAAGGCTAAAGCGCAGCAGTCGCCGCGCGCCGGCGCCCAGCAGCAGCAACAGGGAGGCGGCGGCAACCGCCAGTTTGGCGAGCTCGAAGGCTGGTCGCCCGGCAAGGCGCCGCCCGGAAAGGAGAAGGAGGCCGAAACGCCGAATTCGCCCAACGGCAAAATGCCCATCGGCATGTCGCCTTCCGGGAACATGTCGGTCGGCCTTCCTTTCTAAAACGAGAGACGCCGGCTCGCCGGTTGGAGTTTGATGATGGCGTATAAGGTCGCGGTCGTCGGCGCTACGGGCAATGTAGGCCGCGAGATGCTGGATATTCTCGCCGAGCGCCGCTTTCCGGTCTCGGAGGTCGTCGCCCTGGCGTCGTCGCGTTCTATCGGCACGGAAGTCTCCTTCGGCGACCGGACGCTCAAATGTAAGGCGCTCGACTCATACGATTTCTCCGATGTCGACATTTGCCTGATGTCGGCGGGCGGCTCCGTCGCGAAAGAATGGGCGCCGAGGATCGGCGCGCAGGGCTGCGTCGTCATCGACAATTCCTCTGCTTGGCGTATGGACCCTGACGTCCCGCTGGTCGTGCCGGAGGTGAACGCCGGCGCCGCAGCTGGCTTCGCCAAGAAGAACATCATCGCCAACCCCAATTGCTCGACCGCCCAGCTCGTCGTGGCGCTAAAGCCGCTGCATGACGCGGCGACGATCAAGCGCGTCGTGGTTTCGACCTATCAATCGGTCTCCGGCGCCGGCAAGGAGGGCATGGACGAACTCTTCGCGCAGACGCGCTCGGTGTTCGTCTCCGACCCGATTGAAGCGAAGAAGTTTCCCAAGCGCATCGCCTTCAACCTCATTCCGCATATCGACGTCTTCATGGAGGACGGCTTCACCAAGGAAGAGTGGAAGATGGTGGCGGAGACGAAGAAGATTTTGGATCCCAAGATCAAGCTGGTCGCCACCTGCGTGCGCGTGCCCGTCTTCATCGGCCATTCGGAGGCGGTGAACATCGAATTCGAGAAGCCGATTTCGGCGGACGACGCGCGCGATATCTTGCGCGAAGCGCCCGGCGTGCTCGTGATCGACAAGCGCGAAGCCGGCGGCTACATCACGCCGCATGAGGCGGCGGGCGAAGACGCGACCTATATTTCGCGCATTCGCGAAGACCCGACCGTCGACAATGGCCTCGTGCTCTGGTGCGTCTCCGACAATCTGCGTAAGGGCGCGGCGCTCAACGCCGTCCAGATCGCCGAGACGCTGATGAACCGCAAGCTGATCGCGCCGAAGAAGAAGGCGGCGTAGGGCGGCGTGTCATCGTGGCAAGAAAAGCTGAAGCATCCAGAGTTCTGGTTGCCTTCCTTGCGTGTTGCCTGACAGCTACTTCACGATCTTGAACAACGCGGCGTCGGGGATTTTCGCCTGATCGATATTGAAGATCGAAATCAGGGTCTCGTATCCCTGAGGGTCCTTTACCTGCCACTGCTTCAGTTTGAAGGTCTTGGGGTCGAAGATCAGGCGCACGTGCGACGTGCCGCCGAAGGTCGCCTTGTCCTCGATGAAGATGGTGACGCCCGAATCCTCGATCTTCACATCCTCGACGGTCACGTCCTTTTCGAGGTCGATCTTGTCCTTCATCAGGAATTTCAGCGGGGTCTGAGTGATGAAATAGAGGTCCTGGGTATTGAGCTTGCGGTCGCGCACGGCGACCTGCGCGCCGTCGGCTACCACTTCCATGGTCGCGGGCTGGGCGTATTCGAAACGGACCCGGCCGGCGCGCTGCACATGGAGCCTGCCTTCCGAGCGCTTGCCGTCGCCGCCGATCTGAATGAAATCGGCGGTCATCACCGGCGATGCGTTGAAAAAGGCGTTGGCGCGCTTGAGCGCCTCGGCGCGGGTGAGGGACTGTTCCGGCGGCGAGGGCGCAGGCGCGATGGTCGCGCCGGCCACGGCGGGGGCGGGCGCCTGCGCGGCCGGCTTTGCGCCCTTCTGGGCGGCCGGCGGGTCGGCAGGCTTCGCCTCGGCGGGCTTGGACTTTGTTTCCGCGGGCTTGGCTTCCCCGGATTTGGCCTCGGCTGGAGGCGCTTCGACGGCCTTGCTTTCTCCTGCCGCCGGAGCGCCTGTCTGAGCGGGCCTCTGGCCGCGGGCGACATTTGCGGCGGTCGCCGGAAAGGCGAAGAAAAGCGCGGCGATCAGTGCGGCGACGGAGGCGTGTTTCACGGCAGGTTCCGACTTGAGAGAGGCTGGTTGCCGTCTTGCTAGCATAAATTGGCGGAATTGGGGGCGGGAGAACGTCTCTGGAGCCTAAGCGTTTCCACGGCCGATCAGCGCGCAGAAGGCAAATAAGCATGAACGCGAAATCTACAACCGCGAAAATTTCTCTCCGTGAGATCAGGGCGGCGCGCGCGCGTGGCGAGGACAAGACCCGCGCCGACGCGCCGGAGGCCGAGTCGCTCGGCGGGGACTTTTGGAAGGACGCGCGCGTCGTGATACAGCGTGGCAAGACCAGCGTGCATCTGCGTCTCGACAGCGACATCGTCGACTGGTTCAAGGCGCGCGGCAAGGGCCATCTGACGCGCATGAACGCGGTGCTGCGGGCCTATGTCGATGCGCAGAAGGGAAGGGGATAAAGGCGGTCGTCGATAATTACGTTCCGACCGCGCTTGTCCGCGGCCGGCTATTCCGCCAAGTCTGATGGGAGGATCGTCCGATCGTCGATGATCGCTCGCTTCAGCTGCGAGCGCGTAAGATTGCGCGCCCCGGTCAGGTCCGCCCCCTTGAGATTGGTTCCGTCGAGTATGGCGTCTTGCAGGTTCGCGCCGCGAAAATTGACGTTTGCGCAATCCGCGCCGCTGAGATTGGCGCCCTTCAGATTGGCGTTGCTCAGATCGGTTCGACGAATGAAGGCGCCGCTCAGATCAATCTTGAACGTCTCGCGCTTTTCCGTTCTGACTGCGGCCGTCATGTTCAAGTTCCTGAGTGGTCCTGCAACAGCCGAACGATTTCACGGACATCGGCCGGAGGCTCCGCGTCTCCGTAATCTACTCGATTTTCCCTGAGGTATATAGTCAGCAATTGGACGACTGGTTCGGACCAATCGGGAAAGTCCCGACAAATCTGCTTCAAAGCAAAAATAGAGCCTAGTCTGACTTCAAGTTTCTCATCACCTAATTGCCCAACCGATCTGTTGACAAGTTCGGCAACGTGTCCCCTGCGCGTAAGCTCGGTTAGGCGGGTCTGAGCTTCAGCCTGTCGATTTGCGACGGTGACGCGTTTCCAACCCAGATACAGGCCAAACGCGCCGCCAACAAACAGCCCTATGTTTCGAACAATATCTGTTAGCTCAACCCACCATTGCATTCGCGCCTACTCCGCCGCCTCGACATCATAGGCGCTGCGGTCGATCCCGCCGCCGACCAGAATTTCGCGTTTTCCCGCGTGGTTAGGGGCGGAAACGACGCCTTCCTGCTCCATCCGCTCCACCAGCGAGGCGGCCTTGTTGTAGCCGACCGAGAGGCGGCGCTGGATGTAGCTCGTCGAACACTTCTTGTCGCGCAGCACGACATTGACGGCGCGGTCGTAAAGGTCGCCGCCTTCCTCGGCGTCCATCGAGCCGGGCAGGGGGGCTTCGCCATCTTCGCCGGCGTCGTCCTCGGAAGTGATGGCGTCGAGATATTGCGGCGCGCCCTGCGTCTTGACATGCGCGACGATGTCCTCGACCTCGCGATCCGATACGAACGGCCCATGCACACGGGATATGCGGCCGCCGCCGGCCATGTAAAGCATGTCGCCCTGGCCAAGCAGCTGCTCGGCGCCCTGCTCGCCCAGGATCGTGCGGCTGTCGATTTTCGACGTGACCTGGAAGGAGATGCGCGTCGGGAAATTCGCCTTGATCGTGCCGGTGATCACGTCGACCGAGGGGCGCTGCGTCGCCATGATCAGATGAATGCCGGCGGCGCGCGCCATTTGCGCGAGGCGCTGGATCGCGCCCTCGATGTCCTTGCCGGCGACGAGCATGAGATCGGCCATCTCGTCGACGACGACGACGATATAGGGCAGCGTCGAGAGCGACATTTCCTCATGCTCGAAGATCGCCTCGCCGGTCTCGCGGTCGAATCCCGTCTGCACGGTGCGGGTGATCGTCTCGCCTTTCTTTTGCGCCTCGGCGACGCGGGCGTTGTAGCCGTCGATATTGCGCACGCCGAGCTTCGACATTTTCTTGTAGCGGTCCTCCATCTCGCGCACCGCCCATTTGAGCGCCACAACCGCTTTCTTGGGGTCGGTGACGACGGGAGTGAGGAGATGGGGAATATTGTCGTAGACCGAGAGCTCCAGCATTTTCGGATCGACCATGATCAGCCGGCACTCTTCGGGCTTTAGCCGATAGAGCAGCGACAGGATCATGGTGTTGATCGCGACCGACTTGCCCGACCCGGTGGTGCCGGCGACCAGCAGATGCGGCATTCGGGCGAGATCGACGATCACCGGCTCGCCGCCGATGGTCTTGCCGAGCGCGATCGCGAGCTTGTGGTTGGAGCGGGCGAAATCCTCGCAGGCGACGAGTTCGCGCAGCAAGACCATCTCGCGACGCTGGTTGGGGAGTTCGATGCCGATCGCGTTGCGGCCGGAAACCACCGCGACGCGGGCGGAAACCGCCGACATCGAGCGGGCGATGTCGTCGGCGAGGCCAATAACGCGCGAACTCTTGATGCCGGGCGCGGGCTCCAGCTCATAGAGCGTGACCACCGGACCTGGGCGCACATTGATGATGTCGCCCTTGACGGAAAAATCCTCGAGCACGCCCTCGAGCAGACGCGCATTCTGTTCCACCGCCTCCTGCGAGAGCTTCACGCCATTCGCCTGTTTCTTAGGCTCGGCGAGCAGGCTGAGCGACGGCGGCTCATAGCGCGCGTTGAAACTCGGCTGGGCGGCGCGGGTCGGCGCGCGTGCGCGACGGGGCGCCGGCGGCGCGATCGCGTCGGGTTCGTCGAAATCGCGGGCGCGCGGCGGCGCATATGCCGAAGGGAAGTCCTGCGCCTCGAAGGTCGGCTCGACGCGCGGGTAGCTGGGCGGCGGCGGCCTCTCGGTCTTGCGCTGGCTGCGTTTCAGCTTCCTGGCGGCGCGCGCCGCCCAGGCCTTCAGCGCCAGCCCGAAATGAATCAGCGCGCCGAGCGAAATCAGCGCGAAGCCCGGTTCGCCGCGGTCGTCCTCATCATCGTCGGCGCCGGGGCGAATGCTAGCGTCGTCTTCGGAAGACCGGCTGCGCAAGTCGGCTTCGGACTCAAAGCCGAGGCCCGCGGCGCCGGTCACGGCGAGGATGGCGACAAGGGCGGCGCCGACGCCGAACGCGGCCATCATCACGCCCGAGCCGGCGAAAATCGTGCGTGGAACCGCGAGAATGGCGTCGCCGGCGACGCCGCCGAGGCCGGTGGGCAGCGGCCAGCGGTCGGTCGCGGGCAGAAGCGACGCGGTCGCGGCGGTGGCGAAGACGCCAGCGGTCCACAGGCCGATGCGCAGAAAGGCGCGGCCGATGCGTCGACGCCGCACGAGACGCAGGCCCTGGGTCGCGATCGGCACGACGGCGGCGATGGCGCCGAAGCCGACAAGCTGCATCAGCAGATCGGAGACGACCGCGCCCGGCGGCCCCAGAAGATTGCGGACATGGCCGGACGTCGCGTGGTTGAAGGAGGGATCGCGGGCCGACCAGCTGACGAGCGACAGAGTCAGGGCGGCGGCGGTCGCGACGAAAAAGACGCCGAGAAGCTCGGCCAGCCGCCGCGCCGTGAATTCGCGAAGCTGCTCGGTGAAGTGACCGGATGCATGGCTGCGCATGTGACGAGAAGCCCCGCTTGATCGCGAGCCCGTGGCGCTCGGATGCGGGCAGCCTAGAAAACCTCGGTTAAGGCGCGCTTAACCCTGAGTTTTTGTGGTCGTGCCGCATGTTGCCACCGTCTGGTTGAGTTCAGCCCCATAGATGAGAATCGCCGCCAGCAGCTGGAGAAAGACGATGGCGATCATGATGGAGGCGAGGCCCGCATAGGTCGAAATATAGCTGCCGGCGAATCTCGCGAGATAATTGCCGAAGCCGACGCCGAGCGCGATTGAGGCGATGAGCGTCAGCGCCAGGCCGGGCGCGACGAAGGCGACCCTGCGCCGCTCGGCGGGCAAGAATTTGTGAGCGGCGAAAAGCGCCATCGTGAGGACAGCGGTGGTGACGCCATAGCGCACCGGCCCATAGAAATGTTGCAGCTCATGGACGACGACAGGAACGTAACGCTCCGCGATCGCCCGCGCGAGCGGGGCAAGCACCAGGAGAATGGCGATGGCGAGAAGGGATGCGGCGCCAATAAAGACGAATAGGATCGATTCGAGCCGCAGCAGCCACCAGGCGCGTTGCTCGCGCGTATCATAGGCCCTGTTCAATGCGACGCGCAGCGCTTCGACTCCGGTTGCGGAAAAATAGATCGCGAACACGGCGCCGAAGGTCAGGAGTCCGCCATGCGGCTGCGTCAGCACGTTGTGGATTTCCCTCGAAATCGGCGCCGCGACGCTTTCCGGCCACGCCTCGAAAAGAAGCTTCGTCGCGGCGTCGGCTTCCGCATCTAGGCCGAAAAAGCCGGCAAGCGCGGTCAGAAAAATGAGAAAAGGAAAGAGCGACGTCAGAATCGACAGCGCGACATAGCTGGCGATCGCCCAACCATCGTCCTGGTTGAACTTGAGATAGGCGTCGTAAAGAATGCAAAACAATTTGCGCATGTCCAACCCACGATAGCGATTTCAACCCCAATAGCGACGGCGCAAAGGAGATATCCGCCGATGAGAAGCTTTCCTTTAACGCGCTTCAGCGCCCTCGCCGCGGCCTTTGCGGCTTTTCTATACGGGCCGAGCTTGACGCTCGCAAAGGACTGCGGCGGCCGCGGCTCTCAGACCGACATGAATCTATGCGAAGGCGACAATTTCAAGCAGGCCGACGCGAAACTCAACGCCGTCTATGGCAAGCTGATGAAAAAGATCAGCGCGGACGGACAGTCGAAACTGCGGGACGCGCAAAAATCCTGGATCGCCTATCGGGACGCGCAATGCGCCTTCGAGACGCTGGGGACGATCGACGGCAGCATTCACAGCATGGTCGTCGCGCAATGTCTCGCCGATTTGACCGAGCAGCAGACGAAACGGCTGCAGCGTCAGCTCACCTGTGAGGAAGGCGACGTTTCCTGCGGCGGCCAGTAGCGCGCGGCTCGGGAAGATTTATTCGCGCTGGAAATGCTCGTAAACGATCCGCGCCGTCGCCTTGTTGACGCCCGGCACTTTCTCGAGGTCCGACAGCGCCGCCTTCGACACCGCCTTCGCTGACCCGAACGCCAGGAGAAGCGCGCGCTTGCGCGACGGGCCGACGCCGGCGATTTCGTCGAGCGGATTCTTGGTGAACTCCTTTTTTCGCCGCGCGCGATGCGTCCCGATCGCGAAGCGATGCGCCTCGTCGCGCAGCCGCTGGACGAAATAAAGCGCCGGATCATGCGGCGGCAGCCGAAACGGCTCTCGCCCTTCGAGAAAGAATGTCTCGCGCCCGGCGTTGCGGTCGGCGCCCTTGGCGATCGAAGCGATCGCGACGCCCTCGACGTCGAGACCGCGCAATACCTCCCGCGCCACTTCGAACTGGCCGAGTCCGCCGTCGATCAGAATGAGGTCGGGCTTCGCCGGGAAGGCGTCGCTGTCCTGGTCCTTTTCGCTTTCCTTGGCGAGCCGCGCGAACCGGCGCGTCAGCACTTCGCGCATCATGCCGAAGTCGTCGCCCGGCGAGAGGTCGGCGCTCCTGATGTTGAAGGTGCGGTAGTGGGCTTTCATGAATCCCGCCGGACCGGCGACGATCATCGCGCCGATCGCCTGCGCGCCGCCGATGTGGGAATTGTCATAGACTTCGATGCGGCGCGGGGCGGCGGGCAGGCCAAAGACGGCGCCCAGCGCCGCGAGCAGACGCTGCTGGCTCGCGTCCTCGGCGAGCTTGCGGCCGAGCGCCTGACGCGCATTGTGAAGCGCATGCTCCACGAGTTCGCGCTTCTCGCCGCGCTGCGGCGCGAGCAGTTCGACGCGGCGGCCGAGCCGCGCGGTCAACGCCTCTTCGAGGAGCGCGCCGTCTTCGATCGGATGAGAAAGAAAGACGCTGCGCGCCGAAGGATGTTCCTGATAGAACTGCGCGAGAAAAGCGTCGAGGACTTCCGCCTCCGACAACGTCGAATCGGCGCGCGGGAAATAGGAGCGATTGCCCCAGTTCTGATAGGCGCGAAAGAAAAACGCCTCGATGCAGAAGCGTCCGGCGTCCTTGGCGATGGCGAAGACGTCGGCTTCCTCGACGCTGCGCGGATTGATCCCCTGCGCGCCCTGAACCGCCGAGAGCGCCGAGATGCGGTCGCGCAGCCGCGCCGCGCGCTCGAACTCCAGCCGCTCGGCGGCTTCGGTCATCTCGCGCGCCAGCTGTTCGCGCACATTGCGGCTTTTGCCGGAGAGAAAATCGCGCGCCTCGCGCACCAGTTCGGCGTAATCGTCCACCGAGATTTCGCCGGTGCAGGGGCCCGAGCAGCGCTTGATCTGGTAGAGCAGGCAGGGACGCGTGCGGTTGTCATAGAAGCTTTGCGCGCAGGAGCGCAGGAGAAAGGCGCGCTCCAGCGCATTCAAGGCGCGATTGACCGCCCAGACGCTGGCGAAAGGTCCGAAATAATCTCCCTTGCGCGCCCGAGCGCCGCGGTGCTTCAAAATCTGCGGCGCTTCATGGTCCTTGGCGATCAGAATATAGGGGAAGGATTTGTCGTCGCGCATCAGCACGTTGAAGCGCGGCTTCAACTGCTTGATGAGATTGGCTTCGAGCAGCAGCGCGTCGGTTTCGGTCTCGACCGAGATGAACACCATCGAGGCCGTCGCCGAAATCATCCGCGCGATGCGGTTCACGTGACCGGCGAGGCGCGTGTAGCTCGCGACCCGCTTGCGCACGTTCTTCGCCTTGCCGACATAGAGCACCTCGCCGTTTTCGGCGATCATGCGGTAGACGCCGGGACCGTTCGGCGCGTGTCGCCAATGTTTCTTGATGACATCGACGCCGCGCTTGACGCTTTCGGGAGTCTGGGGCGCGTCGACCGACTCGTCGGACGGCTCGACCTCCGCCGCCGCTGTCGTCTCGGTCGCCTCGAAGGCGTCGTCCTCATCGGGCGGAAGATCGCGCGGATTGGTAAGCTGGGGCGTCATCGGCCTAGATTTATTCGTCGCAAGCGGCGAAGGAAAGCGTCGCTCGATGCGCGCGGGCGAAGCAAAGAGCTGTGCAGAATCTGGACCTCTCCAGCGATTTCGCGGGCCCTCGCCTTGCGCTCGCCGAATCGTCTCGCCAAAGTCCGGCGAAGCTTGGGCTGCAATGGGCGGGGGCGGAATGCAGGCGGCGAGGATCACCGTTGGCTCGGTCCTTTTTCCGGCGCTGGCGCTCGGGCTGGCGGCCGTCTTTATGGTCGAGGAACGCTGGATATCGCGACTTCCGGCGTCAATAGATTTCGTTCCGCCGACGCTCGCCGCGATCTTGCTGATCGGGGCCGTTTTCGCCGCCCTGCGGCATGCCGAAATCCTCGGCGCCAAGACGGGCGAACCCTTTGGCACGCTCCTGCTCACCATTGCCGTGACCATAATCGAGGTCGCGATCATGGCGTCGATGATTGAACACGGCCACGAGGATCCGACCGAAGCGCGCGAAGCGGTCTTCTCCGCGATCATGATCGTCTGCAACGGCCTTGTCGGCCTCTGCCTGCTGCTCGGCGGCTTTCGTCACCATGAGCAGGAAATCCAGCCGATGGCGACCAGCGCCTATCTCGCGATCCTCATCGCGCTTTCGGTTCTGACGCTCATCCTGCCCGACTATACGACGTCAAGCTACGGACCAACCTTGTCCGCAAGTCAGCTGATTTTCGTCAGCATTCTTTCGGTCCTGCTCTACAGCGCGTTTCTCTTTATTCAGACGGTGCGGCACCGATCCTATTTCATCGACGTGCATATCGCCGCCGAAGGCCACGGCGCGGCGAAGCCCTCGCGCGTCATCACAATTTTCGCGGCTGTGGGACTTGGCGCCAGTCTGCTTGGCGTGTCGCTGCTCGCCGAGCGGGTGGTGCCCGGCCTTGAAGAGGCGGTTCGTTGGCTCAACGTCGATGACGTAAACAGAGTGACCGGCGCGGCCGTGGCGATGTTGGTCCTGCTCCCCGAATCGATCAATTCGGTCCGCGCGGCGACGCGCAACGCGCTGCAGACCAGCCTGAACGGCGCGCTTGGCTCGGTCGTCGCGACGATCGGGCTTACGGTTCCGGCCGTGGCGATCATGAGCCTCGCGACCGGCCGGGAGATCATGTTCGGCCTTGATAATCGCGACGCCTTGTTGCTGCTGTTGACATTGCTGCTCAGCGTGGTGAGCTTCGGCGCCGGCCGAACCAATCTGCTGACCGGCCTCGTGCATCTTGTCGTTTTCGCGACATATATTTTTCTGTTGTTCGTGCCCTGACGCTCACGCAATGGTTTGATACGAATTCCGCCCGATCCGTTCGCTTCGACCGTGTCATTCCCGGCAGGCCCAAGGCCTGACCGGGAATCCAGAGCTAATCCAAGAACGCTGGTTTTGCTCTGGATTCCCGATCGCACGCGTTGCGCGCGTCGGGAATGACAGCCGAACCGATCAAACGGATGACGTATGAGCGAACAGGACGATCGGTTGATACGACGGCGCGCCGCCTTCTCCCAATGGGAGCGGGAGTCACGTGCGGCGTCAGCGCTTTCGATTCACCATTCAATTGGCGTCTGCCCGTGCGCGATCAGATAGTCATTCGCCTTTGAAAAATGCTTGCAGCCGAAGAATCCGTTGTGGGCCGATAGCGGCGAGGGATGCGCGCATTCGAGCACGAGATGTCTGCGGCGGTCGACGCTCGCGCCCTTGCGCCGCGCATAAGAGCCCCAGAGCATGAAGACGACGCCCTCGCGTTCGCGCGACAGCGCATGGATCGCCGCATCGGTGAATTGCTCCCAGCCCTTGTTCTGATGCGAGCCGGCGGCGTTCTCGCGCACGGTCAGCGTGGCGTTGAGAAGCAGCACGCCCTGTCGCGCCCAGCGCGAAAGATCGGGGTCGCGCGAGACCTTATGGCCGAGATCGGCCTCGATTTCCTTGAATATATTTTGCAGCGAGGGCGGCGGCGGCGTATTCGCGCCGACGGCGAAGCAGAGCCCGTTCGCCTGTCCAAACCCGTGATAGGGGTCCTGCCCAAGTATGACAACCTTCGCCCGGTCGAACGGACATTCGTCGAAGGCGCGAAATATTTGCGCCGCCGGCGGATAGATTCTGCGCGCGGCATATTCGCCGCGCACGAAGTCGCGCAGTTCGGCGAAATAGGGCTGTTCGAATTCCCGCGCCAGATGTTTCTTCCAGCTGTCGTCGATGCGGACGGGTTTGGTCACGGTGTTTCACATTATGGCTTGCATTCCGCCGGTTCGACGTCCAAATGGCGGATTTGCGCGTCGAAAAGCGCCGATGCGCGTGGCAAGGGGATCGGCGGCGCGCCGATGTCGAGACTAAGGTTACGACATGGTCGTCAGATTTCAAACGCTCCGTCGCGCCGCGAGAAGGGCCTACCGGCGAATTGTCCCGGAGTCGCTTCAACGGAAGCTTGGACGCTACGAACGAAAAATCGATTTTGACCTGCAATTCTATCGCAGCGGCAATCCTGAGCTCGAAGCTTTTTCGGACACCGCTCTCTTTCGGCACTTCATCAAATTCGGGCAGCGCGAGGGAAGGTTGGGAAGCCGGCGCGCGAGCAAAAAGGATTTCGTTGAGCTGGTCGCCGCCGAAGAAAGCGTGCTCGAAATCGGCCCCTTCGCAAATCCGACCATCATCGGAGAGAATGTCAGATATTTCGACTTGTGCGACTCCGTCGAATTGTCGCGACGCGCCTCCGCGGTCGGATACGTCCAAAGCCTGCCGCCGGACATCCACTATGTGTCAAGAGAAGGAGATTTGTCCGTGGTGACGGAGAAATTCTCCTGCGTGTTCAGCTCGCATTGCATCGAACATCAGCCCGATTTGATCCGGCACTTCAATCAGGTCGAGAAGCTGCTCGATCGTTCGGGCAAATATTATCTCGTCGTGCCCGACAAACGCTATTGCTTTGATTGCGTGTTCGACGAAACCAGTCTCGACGAGATCGAACAGGCGAATAAGGAAAAGCGCACGCGACACACGCTCAAGTCGATCATCGAACACCGTGCATACGTGTCGCATAATGATCCGATCCGACATTGGATCGGGGATCACAGAGTCGCGCATGACGAAACCAATAGAGCGCGCTTGATCAGCGTCGCCGAGAAGGAATTCGCGTCGGCCGACGGCGCTTACATCGACGTTCACGCCTGGCGCTTTACGCCCTGCTCATTCCTGCACATCCTCGAGAGTCTCTATGATTTGAACTACACGAGCATGAAGCTGATCAGCGTGTTCAATACCCCGCTTGGACATTTGGACTTTTGCGCAATCCTGGAAAAACAGGAGGGGTGACGCAGCTCCCGAGCGCGCCGAGCCCGGCTTTAACAGATCGACGCGTCATCCGCCGTGAGAGGGTTCAGTGCGGAGGCGGCGCGATCGCGCCTAGTCCTGCAACGGGCCCCAGGCGGGATCGCTCGCAAAGCTCGGCGTCGGCGCCTGCACCTCGGAACGGCCGAAGACGTCGACCATGTAGATTTTTGGTCCGCCGCCGCCGCCCGAGTCGCGAAAGAACATCAGGAAGAGGCCGTTCGGCGCCCAGGTCGGCCCTTCATTGTGAAACCCCTCAGTGAGAATGCGCTCGCCGGAGCCGTCAGTCTTCATCACGCCGATCGCGAACTTGCCGCCGTTCTGTTTGGTGAAGGCGATGTAATCGCCCTTGGGCGACCAGACCGGCGTCGAATAGCGGCCGCCGCCAAAGGAGATGCGCTTCGCGTCGCCGCCCTGCGCGCCCATGATGTAAATCTGCTGCGAGCCGCCGCGATCGCTCTCGAAGACGATGCGCGAGCCATCCGGAGCGTAGCACGGCGCCGTGTCGATAGCGGCGGTGTCGGTCAGGCGCGTCGTCGTGCGCGAGCGCAGATCCATCGTATAGAGATTGGTCGTCGAGCCCTGCGACAGCGACATGATGATTTTCTGTCCATCGGGCGAAAATCGCGGCGAAAAGGTCATGCCGGGAAAATTGCCGACGACTTCGCGCTGGCTGTTCTCGATATTCATCAGCAGCACCTTCGGATCGCCGTCGGCGCCGAAGGACATGTAAGTCACGTCGAGCGAATTGGGGGAGAATCGCGGCGTGACGACGAGTTCGTCGCCGCGCGTCAGATAGCGCACATTCGCGCCGTCCTGATCCATCATCGCGAGGCGTTTGCGGCGCCTCTCCTTGGGGCCGGTTTCGTCGACGAACACGACCCGCGTGTCGAAGAAGCCTTTTTCGCCGGTGATGCGGGAGAAGACGGCGTCGGACAGGAGATGCGCGACGCGCCGCATATTGGCGGCTTCGGTCACATATTGCTGGCCGGCGACCTGCTCGCCCGTCGTTACGTCGAACAGCCGGAACTCGGTCTTCAGTCTGCCGTCGGCGGCGCGTTGCGAACGCCCGGTCAGCACGAATTGCGCGTTGACCGCCTTGAAGGCGGCGAGATCTGGCGCCGCGTCCGGCGGAACGGCGTTCGCCGGCAGCGCCGAGGGCTCAATCGGATTGAGGAACACCGAGCGCTTGAAATTATTGAGCGTCACCGACGTCACGGTGCGCGCGGCCTCGTCGCCGACAAAAGGCGCGACGGCGATATTGATCGGCTGAAAGCCGCCGCCCTTGAGATCGATAATGCGGCCGGCGCGCACCGACGGGGCGGGAAGAAATGGGGCGAAGGCCGCGCCGGCGACGAGGCCGGCGGCGGCGCGGCGGGTGATGCTGCGTGTCATGGGCGAAATCTTTCCAGCATCGCCGTGAAGAAACCGTAACGCCTCGCGGCGATGGACGTCGTCGAACAAGCGCCGGTCACTAATTCGCATCCTGGAAGCGGATCGTGACCTCGCGCAGCGCCTCTTCATAATAGGGCATGAACTCGGGCGGAATCCGCATCGGGCTGCAGCGGCGCACCGCCTGCATCGCCTGTTCGCCTCGGGCGTGTTCGGTCGGGCTCGACGAGGCGTTCAGCAGTTTGGGATGGCCTTCGAGGGCCCCGTCGCGCGACAGGTGGAACTCAACGATCGGCGTATAGGTCTGCCCGCCGAGCGACAGGGCGGAGGCCCAGCACGGGTAATAGTGATCGTGAATGTAGGCGGCGATGCGCGCTTCCATCGAGGCCGACATTTTTTCGGCCGCCCCCGTTGGCGCGCCGAGCGCGGCGGCCTGGGTCGCTCTCCCGGTCGCGGCCTTGCGCTGCGGCGCTTCGCGGCTCAGTAATTTCGATATGCTGGCGGCGTCGAATTTCGACTGCGGGGCAATCTCGTCGCCGGACTTCGGCTTTGTTTCCTTGACCGCCTTTTCCGCCAATTCGCCGATCGTCGGTTCAGGCTTGGGCTTTTCTTGCGGCTTCTTGCTGTCGAGGAGCTTCGCCACCTCGTCGAGTTTGAGCCGCTCCTTTGGTTTCTCCGGGCTCGCCGCATCCTTCGCCGAGCTGTCAGGCTTGGCCGGCGGCTTTGGCTTCACGACTTCGGCTTCGTCCGGCTCCTTTTCGGCTTCCTTCTTTTGCGCCTCCGGCGCCGCGGCTTTAGGCTTCGCCGGTTTCGGCTCGGGCTGTTTTTCCTCTGGCTTCGTCGGCGGTTCCGGCTTCGGCGGCAAAGCGGCGACGCGCTTTGGCGGGGTCGGCTCCGCGTCGTCGGCGGCGGGTTGCGGCAGCGGACGCGCGGGCGGGAGCGGCGCGGAGATGTCCTTTTTCGCCTCCGCGAGCGGCGGCTCCGGCTTCGTCTCTGTTTCGGGAGCGACCTTGTCGACGCGCGGCGTCGACTTGATCTCGCGGGCGGTTTTCTCGCCCTTCATGATCTGGTTGAGTTCGCCGTCGGTGACGAGGTCGACGGGAACCATCTCCACGGCATCGTCAAACCTGTTGTCGGAAAAGAGGACGAGCGCCGCCAGGAGCAATCCGGCGTGGATTGCCGAGGAGAGCGGAAGACCTGGTTCGGAGCGCGAAATTTTCATTTCCGCTCAGCTCACTTCTTCTCCTGCTCCGTCACCAGCGCGACTTTCTTGTAGCCTGCGCTCGTGACGAGCGACATCACCTCCGCCACGCGGCCGTAATTCACCGCCTTCGAGCCGCGGACATAGATGCGTTCGTCAAATCCCTGCTTGGCGGCTTCCTTCAACTTGTCGAGCAATTGCGTCGTCTCGACAGGCTGATCCATCAGGAACACCTGTCCCTTCTCGTCGATGGCGATCGAGACCGGCTTCTGGTCGATGTTGAGCGCGCCGGCCTTGGTCTGCGGCAGATCGACGGCGACGCCGGTGGCGAGCAGCGGCGCCGCCACCATGAAGATGATGAGCAGCACCAGCATGACGTCGATGAACGGCGTCATGTTGATCTCCGCCATGGCGCCGTAGCGCGGCACCCCGCGCCGCCGCCTGCCGCCCTTGCGTCCCGGAGCCGAGAGAGAAGCGCCCATGCCCGCCCCTTACGCCGCGCGGTCGCGGTTCGACGAGGCCGCGTGCTGATCAATCTGACGCGACAGGATCGCCGAAAATTCGTCGGCGAAGCTTTCCATGCGCGCCTGCGCCTTGGCGACGTCGCCCTGCATCTTGTTGTAGGCGATGAGCGCGGGAATGGCGGCGAAGAGGCCGATCGCCGTGGCGAGAAGCGCCTCGGCGATGCCCGGCGCGACGACGGCGAGCGAGGTGTTCTTCGAGGCGGCGATCGAGCGAAACGACGTCATGATGCCCCAGACCGTGCCGAACAGGCCGACGAAGGGGCCGGCCGACGCCACGGTCGCGAGCACCAGCAGATTTGATTCAAGCTTCTCCACCTCGCGGGCGATGGAGACGTCGAGCACCTTCTCGATGCGCGCCTGCAGGCCCATGAAGGATGCGCTGGCGCCCGCTTGGAAGGAGCGCTTCCATTCCCGCATCGCCGCGACGAAAAGCGTCGCCATGCCGCTCTGCGGCCGCTCGGAGAGTTTGCTGTAAAGCTCCTCGAGCGAATTGCCCGACCAGAAGCTTTCCTCGAACCGGTCCATCGACCGCCGCATCCGGGAAAAGAGCAGCGTCTTGTCGATGATGATCGCCCAGCACCAGACCGAGGCGGCGAGCAGCCCGAGCATGACCGCCTTGACGACGATATGCGCCCCCCAGAACATGGTCCAGATGGTGATGTCGGCGGCGGGTGCTGCGAGCGGAGTCGCTGCGATCTCGGCTGGATTCATGATATGTCCTTGAGTCAGCAGGCGCTCTGCGGCGGCTTTGGCTGCGACGCCCGGTCTATCGCCCGCAATTTCGCCATTTGTGGGGCTGCGGTGCGGCGCACAACAAACCATAGCGGAGAGGCGTTAACAAGCCGTAAGGGTTAAGCAAATCTTTCGACTCCCTGGAGACGGGCTTTGACAGAGCCAACCGGATCGAGGAATCACTGTGACGCTGCGGCCGGGCGCCGCGCAAATTTCTTAAGGATTGCAGCGATGCGCGTTTTTGTTTCTGGCGGCCGGCCATTCTGCCGGCGAGAGGACATTTGCAACATTCTTCAGGCGCTTTTCACGCCTGTCGCATTTTTTCTTCCTTACTTCCTGTCGCTCTCCGTGGCGGAGCTGAGCGGCTATATTCTCGCGCTCATCGCCTTTAACGGCTCGGCCAATTATCTGTTGCATCTTCACGTCCATCATCCGTTCACCACGTCGCGCGCGTGCAATCTTCTGCTTGATCTCATGCTCGGCGCGACGACTGGCATCACCGCGTCGAACTGGCGTATTCAGCATGTCTACGGCCATCATTGTCGCCGCGATGAAAATTATCGCGCGCCAGATGTTGATGTCGGCGCAGGTTTCTCGGGCGGCCGCGCTTTGGCGTTCTGCTGGCGCTCAATGTGGCCGACGATCGTCGGGCCGTTTCGCGAGTCCTATGAAAAGGGCGTCCTCAGCCACATCAAGGAGCCGATCGACTATCGCTGGTCTTTCGTCGAACACTGCCTCTATCTCGCCTTCATCGGCGCTCTATTCGAGTGGCGGCCGTGGCTCACGCTCGGCTTCGTTCTGCCTTGGCACTTCAGCGTCTTCTTCTTCACCCGCTATGTCGATTTTCTCAATCATTGCGGTTGCCAGGAAATGTCGAACAATCCATTCGCCATCGCCAACAATACGACTCACCCGGTTTTCAACCGCCGAAGCGGGAACCTTGGGTTCCACACCGCTCATCATCTCAATCCGACTGTGCATTGGAGCAAATTGCCCGACATGCATCGCGCGATTGAACAGAAAATTCCGCCGCAGCTGATCGCCGGCGTCAGCTGGTCGTTCCTGCATTATCCACTGCATGTGCTGCGCGGCGTGCGATGATTTGACGGCTCAATCATTCACCCGCCAAATCCACCAGCCCTTGTGCTGATAGACGAGGGAAAGCCGCGTTAACGGCGAGGGCAGGGAGGTCGAGAAGGGCAGCAGCCGCGCGATCAGCCGGTCGCCGTCGCTCTTGCGCGCAAAATAATGGAGACGCGTCGCGCTTCCGATTGGTTCGACCGCGAAGCCGCCTTCGATCTTTTGGTCGCGCAGCCATTGCTGCGCCGATTTGATCAGCCCGTGCGAGACTGCGGTCGCGGCGAAATCCTTGTAGGCGACCGAGAGTTTTTGCGGTTTTGCCGCGGCGAGCCGCCACACATCAAAGATGCGCACGACGATGTAGGCTGGCTTGCCGTCAGCAAGATTCTTCATGGAGTCGGCGGCGCGCGTCTCGTCCGAGTCGAGCAGCGCGTCGATGAAGCGGGTAAAGCTCTCCGTCGACGCGACCGGGACGCCGGCGCCCCAGCGCGCGCGCTCCGGCGCCGCGGCGGCCGACCAGGCGGCCGGCAGGAGAAGACCGCGCGCTTGAGAATCGTCGAGCGGCGCGGCGCGCCCCGCGATCAGTCGTATCGCGCGCGAAAAATCCCACCAGGCGAGGACGACGGCGTCCTGCGGCACATGTTCGCGGATCGCGGCGAGGACCTTTCTCGCGTCCTCCGCCGCAACGTCGGCGAAACAGATCGGCTCCGTCACTTCGTTGCGCCATACGAGCGGCGTCAGCCGGCCGGCGTCGTCGCGCGCGATAACGCCGTCAGCGAGAGGACGGCGCTCGTCCTTCGCCGATATTTCGATCTCTTGGAGACGATCGCCGCTGAGCCCGAAACCTGCGACCTCCTTCGCCGCCTCCGCCGAAATCGGCGCGAGCCGCGTTTCAAACGGAACGGTCGGATTGAGGCCCGCGTAAATCGCCCAGCCGAGCAAAGCGAAGCCGAAGACGATGAGCGCGACGCCGACAATAAGCCGAATGCGGGGAGTCATATGCGCCTAAATATCAGAGTTCCGATTGTTGCAGCACCGGATTGTCATTCCCGCGCAAGCGGGAATCCAGAGCAACAGCCGAATGCTTCGGAGACACCCACTGGATTCCCGGTCGCGCTTCGCGCGCCGGGAATGACAATCGCGACATCAATGCAAGAATGGCGTCATTGCGAGGAGCTTTATTCGAAGTCGGGTATACCCGACTTCGCAAAATGCGACGAAGCAATCCAGAGTCGTGGGCGCGATTCGGATTGCTTCGCTGCGCTCGCAACGACGGCCTTGACGTCGGATCTCTCACCCGACCCTGCGTCCGCGCCGCATCAGCAGGCCGGCGCCGGCAAGCATGGCGAGGAGCCCGAGACCGCCGGCGAAGGCGTGGCGCGTCGGCGAATCGAGGTCGAGATCGCCGCGCTTCTGGCCTGCGATGCGCTTCAGCTCGGCGCGAATCTCCGCCGCTTCGCGCAGCCTCGTATCTTCGTCGTTGATCTTCGCCGCTGCGCCGATGAGCTGCGACCAGCCCTCGGTATAGGTGTAGCCGCCGGGGTTCATATGGGCGAGCCCCTTGTAGTGCTTGATCTGATGATGCTCCCACATGTCGGCGAAGACATATTCGATCGCGCTCGGATTATTGCCCTTCTGCCAGAAGAGCTGGAAGAAGCCGCCGGCGTCGTCCTTCTCGGGCGCGGGCGGGGCCGGACGGTTCGTCGTCTGACCCGGCAGCAATTTGTCGTTGTAGAGCTTCACCAAGACGCTGCGCGCCTTTTCGGTGATGTCGAGTCCGGAGATGATGCCCTTATCCATGCCGTCGAGATAGGCGCGCGCGAATCGGTCGGAATGACAGTTGGAGCAGGTCGAAACCCATGACTCCTTGCGCTGCGTGAACCAGGGGTGGTCCAGATTTTCCGCGATCTTCGGCATCGGCACGAAGGCCCAGCGCGCCTTGCGCACCATATTGTGCGTGAACTTGCCCTCATATTCCATGTGGCAGAAGGCGCAGGTCGGGGCGTTCATCCTGCCCTTTTCCATCGCGTCGGCGAGGCGGACGTTCCAATCCCATGCGTCGCCGCGCGTCTGATAGATCGTGCCATGTTTCGAGAGCATGTAGCCTTCGAATTCATTGTGATCGACGCCGTTGTGACAAATCGCGCAGGCCTGCGGCTTGCGCGCCTGCACGGCCGAAAACTCATGCCGCGTATGGCAGGAGTTGCACGTCGTTTGCGGCGTGTGGCAGAAGGTGCAGCCTTCCGCGACCTCGCGCTGCTCCATCGCCGCCCACACCGCGTTCTCGACATTCGCCTTCATCGATAGCGCGTGTGACGGATGGCCCGGCTTCCATTGATCCTGCGGCCACGTAAAAGTGTCGCGCTCCGACTCGCGTTCGGCGAACTGCTGCACATGGCATTGTCCGCAGGCCGCGGCGTCGGGCATGCGCAATTCAGTCTTGTGCTGCCCATGGTCCTTGCCGACTCCCATGTGACAGTCGATACAGCCGACCTCCTTTAAGTTCTCGCCGGCCTTGAGCGTCCCCATCGAGCGGAGATTGCTCTCGACCTCGGTAATCATCGCCTTCTTATAGGCGCGCGCATCCGAGTCCGGGAGATTGCGGATGGCGTCGAGATTGCCGTGAACGCTGCCCTTCCAGCTATGAGTCCAGCCGGGCGTGACTTGGCTGTGGCATTCGACGCAGTCGCCGCGCTGCGCGTCGACGTCGATCGTCTGCGGCGGCTTGTAGAAATCATGCGGATTGAGATATTTCGAGATCGGGATCGGCTCCCAATATTTGGAGAACGACCCTTTGCCGGCGCCTTGCGATTCGTCGTAGTAGCGCTTGCTCAGCGCGTCATAGAGCTCCTTGGGCGAGGCGGTCTTCGAAAGCCCCAGCGCCTTGAAGGTTTCATCCGGCGTGTCCGCCAAGGCCGGCGCGCCGGCGGCAAAACCCAGGGCGAATGCGACGATCGGCGCGAGGCGGGCCGCATAATCGGAAACCTTCCTGAAATTCGGCATGTTTCCTCGCCCCTTCTGCGTCTGGCTGCATTCTCGGCTCCGGCGCGGCGAGAGGGAAGGACCACAGGCGCCGCCGCCGATGAGGCCACGCCTTCCGCGCCATCCGCTCGTCAGGGCGCGCCGTGACGATAAATGAAGGGAAGCCATGACGATCCGTTCCTTCCCCTCCGCTCTAAGAACCGCCGAGGCGCCGCCTGGCATGCGGCTTTACGCGATCGGCGACATTCACGGGCGCGCCGATCTTCTGCACGCGCTCGCCGAGGCTCTCGCCGACGATCTCGCGGCGCGGCCTTGCCGACAGGCGGTCACGATTTTCGTCGGGGATTATATCGACCGCGGGCTTGGCTCCAACGGCGTTTTGAAGCGCTTGTCGTCGGGGGATTTCCCGACGCCGATCGTCGCGCTGCGCGGCAATCATGAAGAAGCGCTGCTGCAATTCCTCGATGACGCCGCTGCGCTCGACCAATGGGTGTACAATGGCGCGCTGACGACGCTGCATGCCTATGGCGTCGACGCGGGCGCGGAAGTTGCGATCGGCGGCGCCTCGCGGGTTCGCGTGAAATTTCTCGCGCATTTCCCCAACGAGCATCGCCGCTTCATCGAAGAAACGAAGCTTTGGACCGAATATGGCGGCTATTTCTTCTGCCATGCCGGCGTGCGGCGCAGCCGGCCGCTGCATCTTCAGGATCCGTACGATCTGATGTGGATTCGCGAAGGGTTTGTCGACTGCGACCAGTCCTTCGGCAAGGTGATCGTGCATGGGCATACGCCGCACCGGAATGTCGAGGATTTGCCCAATCGGATCAATCTCGACACCCAGGCGTTCAAGACCGGGGTGTTGACCGCGGTGGCGCTGGAAGGCTTCGAGCGGCGGTTTATCCAGACCGCGTGATTAGCCGACGCGCAATTCGAAGGCGTTTTCGAGATGGCGCGGCAACCGGCCGGACGCGAGAAAAATCGCGTCGGCGCGCAGCGTATGGGTCATCGCCCAGGGGTTCGCCGCGAGCCAGCGGCCCACAGCCTGCGAGAAGCGGCGCTGTTTTTGCGGCGTGATGGCGATCGCCGCATCGTCGAATTTTCCGCGCGCCTTCACTTCGACGAAGACGATCGTGCGGCCCCGCTTCGCGACGATATCGATCTCGCCGCCATGCGCCCGATAATTGCGCGCGAGGATGCGATAGAGCCGCGCCCGCAGCCACAGCGTCGCCAACGTCTCGGCGCGAAGGCCATAGACATAGGCGGCGCGGCGGGCTCTATCTTGTCCCATCGATGCCTCGAGAAGGGGCGCGCTTTCCTTCTCCCATTGGGAGAAGGTGGCCCGGCGAAGCCGGGTCGGACGAGGGGTTACAATATCTATCGCAAGGTTGTTACCCCTCACCCGGCTGCTACGCAGCCACCCTCTCCCAAAGGGAGAGGGTTACTTCCCACGCCCCGCCGCCAATTCCAGCGCCCGCGCATAGACCTGGCGGCGCGGCTGGCCGGTTGCGGCGGACACGACGCTCGCCGCGTCCTTCACCGAATGCGCGGTCAACGCCTCTTCGATTCTGGCGTCGAGTTCGGCGGCCGAGGCCTGGGCCGCGTCCGCGCCCGGCGGCGCGACCAGCAGCACGATTTCGCCTTTCGGCGGCTCCTCTTCGGCGAGCGCCGCCGCAAGCTCGTCGAGCGCGCCGCGACGCACCGATTCAAACATCTTGGTCAGTTCGCGCGCGATCGCCGCCTCGCGCTTGCCGAGGATCGCCGCGCAATCGGCGAGCGTTTCGACCAGACGGCGCGGGCTTTCGAAGAAAACGAGAGTTCCGGGAATCTGGGCGAGTTCGGCGAGCCGCGCCCGCCGCGGGCCGCTTTTATGCGGCAGAAAGCCCTCGAAAAAGAATCGGTCGGTCGGCAGTCCCGCGACCACCAGCGCCGCGAGCACGGCGGAAGGGCCGGGCACCGACGTGACATGAACGCCTCTCTCCAGCGCCTCCTGAACCAGCCGAAACCCAGGGTCGGAGACGAGCGGCGTGCCGGCGTCGGAAACGAGCGCGAGCTTCGCGCCGGCGTCGAGCCGCGCCAGAAGATGGGGGCGAATGACCCTGGCGTTGTGCTCGTGATAGGCGACGAGCGGCGTCGAAATCCCGTAATGGGCGAGCAGGGTCTTGGTGACCCGCGTATCCTCCGCGATCACCGCGTCCGCCGCCGCGAGGGTGGATAGCGCCCGAAACGAGATATCCTTCAGATTGCCGATCGGCGTCGCGACAAGGTGAAGTCCGGGTTCGATCCGCTCAGCTTCGGCGCGCAGGCCGAAGGCGGCATAGCTCGCGGCGGGCGGGGGAGAGGCCTCGATGGTCATGCGCGTCGCTCTTCTTCGTTCTTTATAAGATACGCAATGTTCGATTAACAGGACAAGCGCAAACTGCGCTCAAGACGCCATTGGCCGCAATTCTTCCAAATGGCCGGTCTATTGACTTTCCGCCAGGGACTCGGACCTTAGCGCAGATGAGCCGCGCCTTGGCGAGAGCCTTGGGCGCAGGGGGATTTTATGCCGACATTGTCTTCTCACCGGCGCGCCGGCGCGCCCAGGCGCCGGGCCGTGATGAAACATGCCGCGCTGCTTTTCGGCCTTGCGGCGCTGCTTGCCGCCTGCAATCCAGTCAGCGGCCCCTGGGGGCCGGGCGGGCGCGACCTGAAGTTGAGCGCTTCGACGCAGACCGGGCCGGCGGAAGGCGAAGCGATCGGAACCGGCGCGGTGAAAATCGGGCTGATCGTGCCTTTGACGGGTCCCTCGGGCCCTTCGTCGGTCGGCGGGTCGCTGTTGAACGCCGCCAAGCTTGCCTACGCCGACAGCGGCGCCAATGACGTGACGATCCTCGTCAAGGACGACCATTCGACGCCGTCGGGCGCGGCTGCGGCGACTCAGACGGCGATCAACGAGGGCGCGGAAATCATTCTGGGTCCGGTGTTCGGCGCCGGCGTCAAGGAGGCGAGCCGCGTCGCGCGCGCCGCCAGCAAGCCGATGATCGCCTTCTCCACCGATTCATCGGCCGCCGGACGCGGCAGCTATCTCTTGTCCTTCGCGGTCGAGGGCTATGTCGATCGCGGCGTCAGCTACGCCTCGCAGCATGGCAAGAAGTCGATCGCCGCCCTTGTTCCCGAAAACGACTATGGCACGCTGGCGATGGCGCAGTTCCAGCAGAGCGCCGCGACTTACGGCGTCCGCGTGCCGGTGATCGAGCGCTACAAGCCGGGCGCGCCGGGCGAGTCGGTGAAGCGCCTCGCCGCCGTGCGCGATCAGTTCGACGCGCTGTTCATTCCCGAACAGGCCGAAGCGATGCAGGCGGTGTCGAAGGAGCTCGTCGCCAACGGCATCGACTCGAAGAAGGTGCAGATTTTCGGCACGGGTCTCTGGAACGACGCGCGGACGCTGAGCCTGCCTGCATTGCAAGGCGCCTGGTTCACCGCGCCGGAGAACGCCGGCTTTAACGCCTTCGCGCAGCGCTACAAGGCGAAATACGGGTCAGATCCGGCGCGCGTCGCGACGCTCGCCTATGACGCGGTGTCGCTCGCCATCGCGCTGTCGCGCTCGCAGGGCTCGCAGCGCTATTCGGAAAGCGTGCTGACCAATCCGTCGGGGTTCAACGGCGCCGATGGCGTCTTCCGCTTCAAGCCGGAGGGCGTCAATGAACGCGGCCTGTCGGTGCTGGAAATCGGCGGCGGCACGGCGAAAATCATCTCGCCGGCGCCGCGCAATTTCACCGGCAACGGGGCGTAGGGCAGGGCAGGCTGCGCCCTTTTCAAGAAGAGGCGCGCGCTTCCTTCTCCCATAGGGAGAAGGTGGCCCGGCCAAAGGGCGTCCAACAGGACGCCCGTCGCAAGCGACGGGCTTTGGCCGGGTCGGATGAGGGGTTGCGTTCGCGCCGCTATACGCGCCAAACAACCGAGCGCTGCTCTGGGTAATTTCCTGCGAGGGGAAACCCCTCACCCGGCTGCTTCGCAGCCACCCTCTCCCAATGGGAGAGGGTTGCGCCCCATGGGAGAGGGTTACGCCGTCGCCGTCTCTCCCGCGATCTTGCCGAAATCGGCGACGCCCATCATCACCCGGCGCAGTTCGGCGAGGAGTCGCAAGCGGTTCAGCCGCAGATCGGCGTTCTCGGCGTTGACCGTCACGTCGTCGAAGAAGGCGTCGACCGGCGCGCGCAGTTTCGACAGCGCGCGCATGGCGCCGGCGAAATCTTCCGTCTTGAGATGTTCCGCGGTTTCTTCGCGGGCGCGGGCGATCGCGGCGGCGAGCTTGTGCTCCTGCGGCTCGATCCGCAGATTCGGCGCGTGGCGATGCGCATAGGCCTCCGGCCCGTCCTTCTTCTCCTCGATCTTGAGAATATTGACGGCGCGGCGAAAGCCGGCGAGCAGGTTTTTGCCGTCGTCGGTTGCAAGAAACTTGTCGAGCGCCTCGACCTTGCGGGTGATCATGAGCAGATCGTCCTGTAGCGGAGCGCTTGTCCTCTCCTCCTTCTCGGAGTCGGCGAAGGCGACGGCGCCAAGCGCCGCATCTATCAGATCGTACCTGGCCCCCTTGTCGCGCAAGTAGACCTTCAGGCGATCGATGAAAAATTCGAGGAGGTTGATCGCGACGGCACTCTTTTGTCCAGCGCCAACTAATTTGGTTTCCCTATCGCGAACAAGCGGAACTGGGACGAACGGAATGTCGTTCCGCTCCGCCGCTCTGATGCGACGATCGTATTCGGTATTCATCGAATAAAGCATCATCCAAGAATGTAGCGGATCGACAATTTCTAGAATTCGCAGCCGCAGCTCATTCTCCAGCACGATCCTGATCACGCCCAGCGCCGCTCGTCGCAGCGCATAGGGGTCCTTGCTGCCCGTCGGCTTTTCGTCGATCGCCCAGAAGCCGACGAGCGTGTCGAGCTTATCGGCGAGCGCCACCGCGATCGACACCGGATCGGTCGGGATGCGGTCATTCGGCCCCTGCGGCTTGTAATGTTCCTCGATCGCTACGGAGACGCTCGCGTCCTCGCCTTGCGCGCTCGCGTAATAGCGGCCCATCAGCCCCTGCAATTCGGGAAACTCGCCGACCATTTCGGAAACGAGATCGGCCTTGCAGAGCGTCGCGGCGCGCGCGGCGAGAAAGGCGTCGGCGCCGACGTTTCTCGCAAGCTCTTTCGCCAGAGCCGCGATGCGCTTCACCCGCTCGCCCTGCGTCCCGAGCTTTTCGTGGAAGACGATGGCGTCGAGCTTCGGCAGCCGCTCTTCGAGCTTTATCTTGAGATCGGTCTCGTAAAAGAATTTCGCGTCAGACAGCCGCGCCGCGATGACCCGCTCATTGCCGGCGACGACCGTCGCGCCGCCGTCGCTTGCTTCGATGTTCGAGACGAGGATGAAGCGAGGCGCGAGCTCACCTCCCCCTTGAGGGGGGAGGTCGGCAGGCGAAGCCTGCCGGGAGGGGGTGTCACCCCACCCCGTGCCTTCGGCGCGACCCTCCCCCTCAAGGGGAGGGTGATTACGCAGCACGAAACATTTCTGGTTCACCCGGATCGTTGCGCGGATCACTTCCGGCGGAATGACGAGAAAACTCTCGTCGAATTTCCCCATCAGCGTCACCGGCCATTCGACGAGTCCCGCGACTTCGTCGAGAAGGCCCGCGTCTTCGACAAGCTCCATCCCCTGCGCGAAGGCGAGGTCCTTCGCGTCATGCAGAATGATGTCGCGCCGGCGCGCCGGATCGATGACGACATTCGAGCGTTGGAGCGCCAGCGCGTAATCGTCGAAGCGCTTCACCTGGATCGCATAGGGCGCCATGAAGCGATGGCCGTGGGTCACATTGCCCGACACGACGCCGTCAACCTCGAAGAGCACGACGTCGGGCGTCTCGGTCTCGGGGCCGAAGGTCGCGACGATCGAATGGAGCGGGCGCACCCAGCGCAGCGACTCCGTGCGCTCGGACGCCGCGCCCCAGCGCATCGATTTCGGCCAGGGAAAGTTTTTCACGATCTGCGGCAAAATCTCGGCGAGAACGTCGATGGTTTCTGCGCCCGCGCGTTCGATGGCCGCGAGATAAAATTCGGCGCCCTTCTTGTCCTTCTCGATCCTCGCCTGATCGAGCGAGGCGAGTCCGGCGCTTTTCAAAAAGCCGGCGATCGCCGCCTCCGGCGCGCCGACGCGCGGTCCCTTTCGCTCTTCGCGCACATCCGGCTGGCGCGACGGCAGGCCGACGATTTGCAGCGCGAGACGGCGCGGGGTGGCGTAGGCGGCGGCGCCCTCATAGGTCAGGCCGCGATCGACGAGCGCATTGGTGACGAGCCGCTTGAGGTCGTCAGCCGCCTGCAGCTGCATCCGCGCCGGAATTTCTTCGGAGAATAATTCGAGAAGGAGATCGGACATCAGGTTCGGTCGGTCTGCGTTTCACGCCCTCCACCGGATGCAGAAGGCGTGCGCTAAGGGCTCATTCACCCTCCCCTTGAGGGGGAGGGTCGGACTGCGAAGCAGTCCGGGGTGGGGTGAAAGCACAGCTTTCCTGCGACGCTCGTACAGCGCGACGCACATTGTGTCGAGCGCGCGCGTGGGAGGCGTCACCCCACCCCGCGGGTTTCTGCGCGTGCGCTTCTCCGAAAACCGCTTCACGATTTTCGGGCGCACGCGTGGCGCGACCCTCCCCCTCAAGGGGAGGGTGAAGGCGGGTGCTTGCCACAAATATCTCAGGCGATTTCCTTCTCCGCCGCGCTTGGCGCGTCGAGCAGGAATTTCTCGACTTCCAGCGCCGCCATGCAGCCGAGCCCCGCCGCGGTGACCGCCTGTCGATAGATTTGGTCGGCGACGTCGCCGGCCGCGAAGACGCCGGGCATGCTGGTGCGGGTCGTTCCCGGCTCGACGGCGATGTAGCCCGAGGGCTTCATGGTCAACTGGCCGCGGAACAGTTCGGACGCCGGCGAATGGCCGATGGCGACGAAGACGCCGTCGACGCCGAGTTCAAGCGTCGCGCCGGTCGCGACGTTTTTGAGCCGCGCGCCGGTGACGCTCGGCGGATTCTCGTCGCCGACGATTTCGTCGACGACGTGATTGAAGAGGATCGAAACATTCTTCTGCGCGAGCAGGCGTTTCACCAAAACGCGCTCGCTGCGGAAGTCGTCGCGGCGGTGAACGATCGTCACATGCGACGCGAGATTGGAAAGATACAGCGCTTCCTCGACCGCGGTATTGCCGCCGCCGACGACCAGCACCTCCTTGCCGCGAAAGAAGAAGCCGTCGCAGGTGGCGCAGGCGGAGACGCCGAAGCCCTTGAATTTCTCCTCGCTCGGCAGGCCGAGCCATTTCGCCTTGGCGCCGGTGGCGATGATCAGCGAGTCGCAAGTATAGGTCTTGCCGCTGTCGCCGACGAGCCTAAAGGGCCGCTCGTCGAGACGCGCCTCGACGATATGGTCGGAGACGAGCTTCGTCCCGACATGCTCGGCCTGCAGGCGCATCTGCTCCATCAGCCAGGGCCCCTGGATCGGCTCGGCGAAGCCGGGGTAATTCTCCACCTCGGTGGTGATCATGAGCTGGCCGCCCTGATCGAAGCCGGCGATGAGCATCGGCTCGAGCAGCGCCCTCGCGGCGTAGATCGCCGCCGTATAGCCGGCCGGGCCGGAGCCGATGATGATGACGCGCGCGTGCTGCGGCATGACAAGTGGCCTCGCGAGTGACGAAGCCCCGCAATCTAGTCATTCTCAGCGTCGCCGCAACTGCTAGGAGATCAGGTTTACCAGCCCCAGCCGCCGTCGCAGACGTTGACCCACTGGCGCCGCCAGCCCCATTGGGTCCAGGCGCGGCGGAGCTGATAGCAGTCGCCATAGCCGGCGTTGGCGTAATCGGGCCAGCCCCCGCCCCAGCCGGATCCGGCATAGGCGGGCAGGTCGGTGCGGTAATAGCTCCAGCCCCAGGGCTGGCCCCAGCCCGCGGGCCGGCCCCATCCGCCGCGGCCGCCCCAACGGCCGGCCCAGTGGACGCCGGGCAGGATGGCGCCGTGGAAGCCGCCGCCGCCCCAGCCGAAGCCATGCCAGCCGTCCCATGGCTGCGCCTGCGCGGCGCCGGAATAGGCGATCAAGCCGATGAGCAGAGCGGCGGCCGCGGCCGCCGTTTCGATTGATTTTGACATGTTGAGCCTCCTCGCCGTTCGAACTTGCGCAGGCGAACGGAAATGCGCCGCTACGGGCCGCCGCTCGATCGTTCGCCGCAGTCCGGTACGTTGCGCGCGTCGCTTTCGGATCAAGCCAGGGCGCTTCCGAACAAAACGACCCGTTGCTTTCAAAATATTCAGACAGTGTTGCTCTTTTGCAACATATCTTGCGAACGGCTTTCCCAATAGAATCCGCAGAGGATAGAACAAATAATAAGCAGTAATGGAACAACACTGGGTTGTTGACTATTTCTAACTCTCAAGAAACCATCGTCGACAGTTGGCATGTCGTGCTTTCGGTGCGGCCTTCCTTTGGCCTCACGTGATTTTTATTGCGCGAACAGCTGTGGGATGGCGGATGAATGGATGCTGTCCGGAAAAGGAGACGCGCGGTGAAAAAATTAATGCCCCGAATTCTAGCCCTTGGCGTCGCGAGCCTGCTTGCTGCGACGGCGGGGCAGGCTGGGGAATGGGTGGGCAAGGCGTCCTATTATGCGCTCAAGGGCCGGACGGCGAGCGGCGTGCGGGTCGGCGCGCTTACGGCAGCGCACCGCACGTTGCCCTTCGGATCGCGGGTCCGCGTGACCAATCTGCGCAACAATCTCTCGGTCGTCGTCACGGTGAATGATCGCGGGCCGTTCACGCGCGGCCGGGTTATCGACGTCTCGGTCGCGGCCGCCGACAGTCTCGGCTTCAGATCGGCCGGCGTCGCCCAAGTCAAAGTCGAGCCGGTTGCCGACTAATACCGCCACCACAAGGCGCTGATCAGGCCGCGTTCGGCCGGCGAATTCACCCCGCCGAGCGCGGCGATAGCGCCGAGTTGCAGGGAGAGCGACGCGGTCATGTCGTAGACCGCGCTCAGTTGAAATTTCTGCGCGGCGACAACGCCGGCGGGGCCGCCTCGCGGCGCGAAACCGGAGAAGCTCTGCGCAAGCAGCAGGATCGGCGGCAGGGGACGCAGGCCGAGGGTAAGGTCGGCGCGGATTTCATCGCCGTTCTGCCCGCGCGTGCGATAGCCCAATTGCGCATCGAAGAAGCCGGCAAGGCCGAAGAGTTCGAACGGCCTGCCGACGAGCAGCCGCACATCGCCCTGGACGGCGTCGCGCATATCGAGGAACCGCCGCGCCGCAGGCGAGGCCGCCCGCACGCCGGCCTGCAGCGAGACGATGTAGTCGCCCCAAGTGAAAAGCATCGTCCGGGCGCCAAGCGCGCCCAGCCCGAGGCCCTCGTAGCGCGCGCCCGGCGGCGCCTGCGGCGACAGCGGCAGGCCGGCCTTGGCTTCGTCAATGAGCAAATTGAGATGGTCGAACGGCCCCGCGGCGCCGTTGAATTTCATATAGCCGCCTTCGGCGACGATGGTCAGCCGGTCGAGGACGCCATGCTCGACATAGATGCTGGTTTCGAACTTTCGATAGGACGGCGTCTCGATCAGTCGCCCCCTCGCGTCATAGGCCTTGCGCGCATCGGCGAAGGTGGTGGTGACGATCGCCTGTCCCTGGCCCGGCGGCATGAGCCATGCGCCGGCGCAGGCCGGTTGCGCCGCGGCGGCCGTTACGCAAGATACGACAAAAACCGCTGACGCACGCATGGCGTAATGCTGGGCTGAAAGCCGCCCGCCGCCCGCGGTCGGCGCAAGCTGATGCTATGCTTGAATTTTTCACCTGGCAATCTAGGGCCGCGTTTACGCTGCCAAATGCGTATGGGCGCCCCGTCCGCCCTGACGCCGCACCTTGTCGATCGCATCCGTTATTCGATGGGCGCGCGCACAGCGGCGGTTCGCGCCTAAGCCGCGCGGCGGTGGGAGGCGCCGCCGAAAAAATCGAGATAGCGCGCGTCGATTTCGGCGACGGGCATCACCACGAAAACATCGGTCGTGTTGAACTTGCGGTCGACGACGGCGCCTTCGCCGAAACGCGCGCCGACGCGCAGATAGCCTTTGATGAGCGGCGACAGCGCGTCGCGCGCCTTGCGCGGATCGAACGCGTCATGCGCCAGCATCCGCATCGGCGTATGCAGCTCTTCCCTTGCGCTGACGCGCCATTCGTCTTCCGCCGGCGCATAATGCGCGAGATAGCTCAACGCCTGCGCATGGGCGAGCGGATTGGCGCCGTGCAGGCTGGCGCAGCCGAACATCACGTCGATGTCATGCGCCCGCACATAGGCGAGAAGCCCGCGCCACAGAAGTTCGATCGTGCGCTTGCCGCGATAGGGCGCGAGCACGCAGGAGCGTCCGAGCTCCAGCGCCCGCTTGCCGGCGTGGCGCGCAAGAAGCGGCGCGACGTCATATTCGCTCTCGGAATAGAAGCCGCCGGCTTTCGCCGCCATATCGTCGCGCATCAGCCGATAGGCGCCGACGATCCTTGGCCTGATCTTGCCGAGGCGGGTTTGCGCCGCGTGATCGATGACGATGAGATGATCGCAGAATTTGTCGAACCGGTCGGCGTCGCGGCGGGTGAAGGCCGTGCGCGCATCGGGAATCGCGCCGCCTTCTTGATAGAAGACCTGGTAGCGGAGGCGTTGCGCCTTGCGCACTTCTTTTCTGCCGCGCGCGAGCCGCACTTCCAGCGTGCCCATACGGCCGAGCGTTTCGGCGAGCGCTTTCTTCATCCGTCTTGGCTGTTTCGAAGCAGTTTGCGGAAAATTGACGAGGGCGAAGATCGTCTGACCGATATCCGCGTTTACCGTCCACATGTGCGACTCGCTCCGCATCGATTCATCCAACTGAAGATCACGGAGAGGCGAAGCTTTTGTGACGCGACGAATGCTGCAGCGACGCTCGAGCGCGCTGCGAAAAACTGGGAATAGGCTTTTCCAGTAAAGGGCGCTCTAAATCGTTAGAATCGATCGCGTTATCTGCGTTGAGGCGAGTCCGCCTTAACGCCGCGCGATCTAGAGTCGCGGATGTGGCGCGCGCATGACAAGGCGGGAGTCGATGAGAGCGACCAAGACCAGTGGACTGTGGCGCGCCGGCGCGGCGTTATTGCTCACGGCGACCCAGGCAAGCGCGGAAACGCCGCTCGCCGGCTGCTACGAACGCATCTATGACGCTGCGCATCTCGGCGCGCATCGCCGCCAGATCGTGCGGCATGTGCGACTGAAGATCGCGCCAACCTCGGTGTCGCCGTCGGAGGGCGGCGACAAGCCGCCCGTCGCCGACGCGCTTTTGCGAGTCTGGGCGGGACGGCGCAAGACGAGCTTCGACTCGCTTGGCGTCTGTTGGCCGGAGGCCGACGGCCTTAGTTGCAACGGCTCGGATTCCGCCGCCGAGACGCGCCGGTGCAGCGCGAACGCCCCGGGCGTTCGCGATTGCCGGATCGAGAACGCGCATTCGGGCCGCTTCCGCATCTCGCCGCGACCCGATGGGGCGCATGTCGTGGTGGCGGAGACGCTCGAACTGCCGCAGACGGGGTCGGACGTCGGGCCGTTTCTTTATCTCAGCCCGAGCGATCCGGAGAACCAGGATTTTTTGCTGAAGGCCGCGCCGAAAGTGATGCGTTTGCGAACCTCACTCCCCGCCGAGCGCCATGTCGTCGCGGTGGATGATCTCGTCGGGACCTTTAAAACCCAAGAGCGACTCGATGTCCTTGGTCGAGCGCCCCACGATCTTCGCCGCGTCGGACGCGTCATAGGTCACGAGGCCGCGGCCGATCTCGCCGCCCTTGGCGTTGCGGATCAAAATGCAGTCGCCGCGGGCGAAGCCGCCTTCGATCCGCGTCACGCCGGCCGGCAGCAGGCTCCGGCCCGAGCGCAGCGCCTTCGCCGCGCCGTCGTCGATATGCACGGCGCCTTTCGGCTCCAATGAGCCGGCGATCCATTTCTTGCGCGCCGTCACCGGATTGGACGGCGTCAGAAACCAACTGCAGCGCCCGCCCGAAGCGATGCGCGCGATCGGCGCTTCCTCGCGGCCGTCGGCGATCACCATATGGGCGCCGCCGGTCGTGGCGATTTTCGCCGCCTCGATCTTGGTGCGCATGCCGCCGCGCGAATAGTGCGAGGCGGCGCCGCCGGCCATGGCTTCGATCTCTGCGGTGACTCGCGGCACGATCGCGATGTGCTTCGCGTCGGGATTTGAATCGGGCGGGGCGCTGTAGAGCCCGTCGACGTCGGAAAGCAGAATCAACAGATCGGCGCTCGCCATCGTCGCGACGCGCGCGGCGAGGCGGTCATTGTCGCCATAGCGGATTTCCGCCGTCGCCACCGTGTCGTTCTCGTTGATCACCGGCACCGCGCGCAGCGCGAGCAGCCGCGTCAGGCATTCGCGCGCGTATAGATAGCGGCGGCGCTCCTCGGTGTCGCCGAGCGTGACAAGCACCTGCCCGGCGACGAGGCCGCGATCGTGCAGCGTCTCCGCCCAGAGCCTGGCGAGCGCGATCTGGCCGACGGCGGCGGCGGCTTGGCTGTCCTCGAGCTTGAGGGCGCCCTTGGGAAATCCCAACACGCTGCGGCCGAGCGCCACGGCGCCGGAGGAGACGACGAGCACGTCGGCGCCGGCGCGATGCAGATCGGCGACGTCGTCGGCGAGGCGCTTCAGCCAGGCGCGCTTCGCCGAGGCCTGATTGGGATCGACGATCAGCGAGGAGCCGACCTTGACGACGATACGCTTGAAGTCGGAAAGGGCGGGAGCGCGCTTGGTCATGCGGCGGGGCGATCGGAGGCAGGGCGGTCGGAACGCGACGTTGAGGGAGCGCTTGAGTTAGCCCAGCCCGAGAACGACCGCAAATTCGCGCCCGCCGCGCCGCGTTCCGCGAGCCGCGGACGCATGAGTCGCAGGCGGCGATCGCTGCAGCCGCGCGGTCGCGCGCATTCGTCACGCCGATCGCCATGCGGCGGGCGCTACGGCGGCGATTCCGCCCAAATGCAGCGTGATCTAATCCCCCAGTCCGACGAGCTCGTCGTCTTCGCTCGTCTTTCCGGCGGTCGTGGCTGACAATTCGTCCAGCTCCTCGGTCCAGCACTCGAACTGCCGGCGGGCGTAGTCGACCATGGCCTGGGCGAAATCGTCCGGCGATTTCGCCGTCCAGACGTCCTGGGCGAATTGCAGCGCCGATCGCGTGTGGATCAGCCCGAGCTCCATCAGTCTGATCGCATGGTCCTGACAGATTTTCAGCGAAGTCGAAACCAGGGAGGCGTCGAGCGCGATCATCTTACTCTCCTGACGTTGCCGGATCGGCGTTCACCCATAAATACAGAGGGAGACGCGGCGACGCCGGCGCCCCCCTCTGCGACTGAAAAGGGATGCAATATGCGCTCATGGTAACCTCTGCTCTGATACGAAACTGTGACGGCGGAGCCGCCCGTTGATGGATATCAAGCATATGAATTTATTGCATAATTTTGACATTAATCCTATCAATAAGAGGCGCTGTGGCGGTAAGGCTGCGCGAACTCGGACGAAATCGTGAGGCGCCGTCTGCGGCGGGTTTGGGAGGCCGCAATGCATCGGTTAATTTATTTCAGCAACGTCAGTATTGATCTGAACCTCTTCGCCATCGAAGCGATGGTCGAGCAGGCCGCGAAGAGAAATCGCCGGCTGCACATCAGCGGCGCGCTTCACTACAACGGCCTCAACTTTTTGCAGGTTCTCGAGGGTCCAAGCCAGGCGCTGACGCCGCTCTATCTGCGGATCCGCAAGGACCCCCGCCATTCCGGCGTCGTCAAGCTCTCCCACGAGCGCATTTCGATTCGCAGCTACCCGGACTCGGGCATGCGGCTGGTGTGCGGAACGCCCAAATGCCTAGGGGCGCCGCTGGAAGCGACGCCGCACGACAGCGGCCTTTCCTCGATGATCGACGCTTTTTTCGGATTTGGCCACGCGCCGGCGTTCGCCGAACCGGGGTGAGCGCAATTCTTGCTTAGGGAAAGCGCCGGCATAAGGCGTCGCGCCGCTTCCGGCCGCTAACATTAGGGATCGCCATGAAGATGAGCCCGGCCACGGGTGACGGAAAAACGGAGGTCCGCACAAGGCATGGGCGGCTGCTGTCCGGTTATCTGGCCAATCTGCATCGCGGACAGGCGCCGGTCAGAGAACAGATGCTTGCAGACATCGACAGATTTCAATCGCTCGGGGCGACCGCATACGCCGACGATCTCAAAATCGCGCTCAAGCGCTTCACGTCGGAATTCGTTGACGGAAAAAACCAAAGCCAGCCTATCGATCTCAAGAAATGAGTCGCCGCGCGATTAGAACGATTCCGGCCAAGGGCGGCGCGATTTAATTGATCAATCGCTCATAGGTCTCCCGTTCATAGCGCGCGAGCGCGTCGCTGATCGCCACTTCGTAGCGCGGCTCTTGCGCGTGAAGCTTTCGCAGATGCGGCGGCAGCGCCGCGAGCTGCGCTTTCGCATAGGCTCGAATGTCGCGCAGGTCGATCGATTGCGTCGCGAGCCGGCGCCCCGAACGCATGAACGGCTCCAGCAATGGAACGCCAGGCAGGGTTTCGCCATGCCGCGCGATGATGTCCCTGACCGCGACGCCGTCTCGAAATTCGCGAAAGACCTGCTTGCGGCCCGGAAGCGAGCGCTTGCCGGCCGAGAGTTTCATTCGTCCCCTGCCGGCGTATTCGGTCAGCTTATAGGCGATGTCGAGCGCGGGAGCGTCGCTCGACACAGCCATATCCGTGCCGACGCCGAATATGTCGATCGGCGCGCCGCGAGACGTGAGCGCGTCGATGCGCGTTTCATCGAGGCCGCCGCTGGCGACGATCCGCACGTGGCTCAATCCGGCGGCGTCGAGGATGCGACGCGCTTCGCGCGACAGCGCGTCGAGATCGCCGGAATCGATGCGCACCGCGCGGATCTTGAAATCCGGTCCGCGCTCCTTCGCCAGCGCGACGACCTTCTTGACGCCGTCGATCGCGTCGTAAGTGTCGATAAGGAGCGTCGTATCGGGAAAGATTTCGCTGAACGACCGAAAGGCGTCCATCTCCGATGCGAAGGCTTGCACGAAACTATGCGCCATGGTGCCGGCGACAGGCAGTCCATAGCATTCGCCGGCGGCGACATTCGACGTCGACTCGACGCCGCCGATAGAGAAGGCGCGCGCGCCTTTCATCGCGGCGTCCAGGCCCTGCGCGCGTCTCGCGCCGAAATCGACGACGCCGCGGCCGCGCGCGGCCTCGACGACCCGCGCCGCTTTCGAGGCCAGCATGGTTTGCAGCCCGATCTGATTGAGAACCAGCGTTTCGATAAGCTGCGCTTCGGCGATCGGCGCGACTAGTTCCATGATCGGTTCGTTCTCGAAAAACGGCGCGCCTTCGGGCATCGCATAAATGTCGCCGGAAAAGCGAAAGCCGGCGAGCCAGTCGAGGAAAGGCTTGGTCGAAAATTCCAGAGACGCGAGATAGTCGATCTGCCGCGGTTCAAAACGCAAATTTTCGATTGTTTCGAGAAGTTCGTTCAAGCCGGCGGCGATCAGAAAATTGCGCTGTGGCGGCAGCTTGCGCACGAAGAGACTGAACGTCGACTGCGCCTCCATCCCCGATTCGAAATAGGCGCGCAGCATCGCCAATTCATAAAGGTCCGCGAAAAGCGCGCTATTGGACAAGGACCGCTTCCTTTTGCTGCAATGAGCTCATGACGAAGACGCATGCACGCCGATCAAAACCATAGCCATGGCCTCGTCACGCAAGCAAATCCACGACTCCATAGCGAGCCTCGAGGCTCACGGTCCAGGATCCGCCGCCCTTTGACCGCGAGCCTGCAGGCTCGCATTTGATGAGTTGACGCCTCAGTCCTCTTCGATGACGGCATGCGCCTTGCGCATTTTTTCGACGGCGACTCTTGCGCCCTCCGTCGTTATCGCGCGGGCGCCGGAAAGCCGCACATGCGTTTCGAAGCCTTGCGAGACTGCATCCAACGCCGTTTCGAGCACGCAAACGTCGAGCGCCAGTCCGACGATCATGACGCGGCGCGCGCCGAGACGGCGCAGACGATCGGCCAATCCGGTGGCGTCGAAGGCGGAAAGCTGGTCGCGCTCGGGAACTTCCCCTTTGCTGACGATGATCGCGTGCTCGGGCAGGCGCAGATCGGGATGAAACTCCGCGCCCGCGCCGCCCTGAACGCAATGCGCCGGCCATGGACCTCCGGCCTCATGAAAGCTCGCGTGACCCGGCGGATGCCAGTCCCGTGAAGCGAAGATCGGAACGCCGGCGGCGTCTGCTTCCGCGATCAGTCCGTTGACGACGGGGACGATCGCGTCGGCGTCGGGAACTTCGAGAGCGCCGCCGGCGCAAAAGTCGCGCTGCAAATCCAGAATGATGAGTGCATCGCCGGGCTGTAGTTTCATCGTTTCCCTAGCCTTGCCCAGGCGCGTTCAGGCACTTCCGACCGCGCGGCCAGCAATCGAAAGGGCCGCCGCGATACAGGCGAATCCCGCCGCGCGTGCGATCCGCTCGCCTCGCGGCACGACCTTTTCCAAAAGCACCAGGACCGACAGGCCGGCGATCCAAAGCAGGTTCATGATGCCGCCGACGAACAGCAGCGCCATCAACGCCCAGCAGCAGCCGACGCAATAGGCCCCGTGCTCCACGCCCATGCGGATCGCGCCCAATTGGCCGGGACGCCAATGCGCGGAGAGAAAATGCGCTGGCGAACGGCAATGCCTGAGGCAGGCCTGCTTATACGGCGTCAGCTGATAAAGCCCCGCCGCGAAAAGCAGGGCCGCCGAGAGCCAGGAGTTCAGCGACCACATCAGCATCGAGTGAACGAGGCCGGCCTGTTCGAGCGAAAACTGAAGGACGGTGGCGAGAACCGAGAAAACCAGCCAGGCGATCAGATAGCCGGCGGCGAAGCCCGCCGTCGGCACGACGCCCGCCGCGAGCCTGCCGCTCTTTTGCTCATGGCGCGTGACCCCCGCGTAAAGCAAAATCATCGGCGCGGCGCTCGGCGCCATCATGGCGATCATCATCACCCACCACATCGCCAGCATGATCGCCCAATAGGCGCCGGTCCATTGCTGCGGCATCGCCGCATCGTCCGAGAACGCGCCGGGCGAGATTGCGATGCGGGTCATGGCGACGACGCTCATGCCAGTGCCGGCGCCGGTCACGACATACCACCAGGCGAGCGCGGAAATGATGATCACACCGCCGACGACGATCAGCCGCTCGCGCCGGAGGAGAGCTTCAAGCGCCGTCGTTTCCACAGCAGCTTCCGCCCATCAGTTGCGGATCGGACCGTGATTGTTGAGGTGAAGACGCGCGAACTGGCCGTAGCTGTTCTTCAACGCGAGCGGTATCGGACCGCGCACATTCGACGACGCGCTGCCGATTTCGGCGATCGAATATTCGAAGCCGTTCGGCAGGTCGATCCGCACCCGATGTGGTTCGCCAGTCACCGGATTGCGGATTGGTTCGCCGACGGTTTCGAAATATCCCGCGACGTTGATCCGCCCTTTACGCTCTTCGATGTTTACGTCGAAATCGATCTTGGTGAAGACCGGGTCATAAAAGGTCTCCACCATCGAGGCGAAAACATTGAACATGGTGGCGAAAGGATCGGTTTCGCCGCCGGACATCACCGTCAGCAAGGCGTTGCGTTGATCGTCGTTCGCGCTTTCATCGACGATCGGCAGACATTTGCCCTCGCCTTCATGCACCGCGCCCGGCCACCAGAAGACGAACGCGATCTTCGTGCCGCCCAGAGAAATATCGCCGAAATGGCCCTTGTCGATCGCGATGGCGCCGGCGGCCTCGCAGCGGCCGTGAGTCGGCAACTCGTTGAACTGACAGGGGCAGGCGTAGCCGCAATTGCAATTGACGAACTCGCGCGCCTGAATTTCCCAGGGGATCATCGATGCGTCCTCCCGATCCGACCTGCCGAATTAAGACCTGAAGCCGGTCGATCTCGCAAGCGATCGGCGAGACGATCCGTTCTTGCAGCGCATCCTCGGGCGGCGAACGCAATCGCGCGGAAGGACCGCCGCCGGCCGACCGTATCGCCGGCATTGGGGGGTACGACGATGATCGTGGCGGACTCGATCTTCGCGTCGCTTGAACTTCGGTACGCGTAACGGCTTATTCAATGGCAGGAGTGGAGGGGCTCGAACCCCCAACCCCCGGTTTTGGAGACCGGTGCTCTACCAGTTGAGCTACACTCCTGCGGGCGCCTGAACGGCGCGCGCCTTCAATGCCGCAACGGCGCCCCGGACGCAAGTGCCCACCAGGCAAGCGCCGCGGCGCTCTCCAACTCTCAGGAATTGCCGCCGGACAGCACGGTTACGGCGCGCCGGTTCTGCGACCAGCAGGAAATGTCGTCGCAGACGGCGACGGGGCGCTCCTTGCCATAGCTGACGGTGCGGATGCGCCCCCCGGAGACGCCGCGCGAGATCAGATAATTCTTGGCCACCTCGGCGCGGCGGGCGCCGAGGGCGAAATTATATTCGCGGGTGCCGCGCTCGTCGGCGTGGCCCTCCATGGTGAAGCTGTAGCGCCCATAGCGGGTGAGCCATTCCGCCTGCTTGTCGAGCGTCGCCTGCGCGGTCGAGGTCAGATCGGTCGAGTCGGTCTCGAAGAAAATGCGGTCGCCGACATTGACCACGAAATCCTGCTGGCTGCCCGGACTCGCCGCGCCGCGTCCGCCGGCGTAGCCGCCGCCCGCGAGATCGCCAGCGGCCTCGTCCGCCGTGGTCTTGGCGCAGGCCGAAAGCGCCAGCGCCGCCGTCAGCGCGACGACCAATTTGGCTCCGCAGGCGCGTTGCGAAAGCAGCATGAGGAACTCCTGTTACGACCATCGACCGTGGATAGTCCTAGTCTGGCAGGGTTAAGCGAAGGTTCCGTCAACCTTGATCCAAGCTATCCCGGACCTGTTGCATTTGAGCAATTTGGTCGCTTCGTTAATAGAGGGTTAATTGGTTAACAGAAGCTTAATGCGCTGTTTTGGCGTGAATTTGACGATCAGGCGCCAGCGCGCCATGCAGGATTTTCGTCCAGTTGCGTCGGCAACACTCTCGCTCTTACTATCAGTCAATAAAATGCGCGCGGCGGCGGCGCGATCAGGAGCGTGACATGAACGAAGGCATCGCGCCTTTCCTTTCGCCGCTGACGCTGCTGCTTGGCGGCGGCCTGCTGGCGATCGGATTGCTGTCGCTACTCGATCTCCATTTTTTCAAGACCAAGGCGCAGGGCAAGCTCGCCCTGGCGGTCGGCCTGCTGTTCATCTTCGCCACCGAGGCGATGTTTGTCACGAGCGGGGCCAGCGGGCGCTATTTCGAAGGCCAGAAGCTGGACGTGACCGACTGCGAATATCAGGCGGAGCGGGATTTCCCGACTGAGCGCCGCTCCAATCCGAAAGTCGTCCACGACAAGATCGTCGCCTGCATGGATACGCTGGGCTACGACTGGAGCCTGGAGCATTATCATTGCGTCGAAGCGCCGATCTCCACCAATGTCTTCTGCTATATGCCACGGGCGCCGATGCAGCGCAGCATCGTCGGCTGGCAGATGAAGTTCGAATAGGTCAGAACAGCGATCCCTGATCGTCGCCGCCGGGCCGTTTCATGCGCCGGCGCGGGCGCGGCGGCGCCGGCGGGTCGGGGGTCGCGACGGCGGCCCGCGCCGCGATCCTGCCGTCGGCGATTTCGATGTCGAGGCCGGTCCCCGGCGGCGCCTGGGCGACGCTGCGCACCAGCGCGCCGCTCTCATTGCGCACCAGCGCGAAGCCGCGCGCCAGCGCCGAACGATGGCTGAGCGAGTCCTGCAGCCGGGCGAGCCGGTCGAGCCGATCCTGGCTGTGGCTGATAAGGCCGGCGATGGCGCGGGTCAGCCGCTGCGCGGCGCCGGAAAGTCGCTGCCTCGCGGCGGCGTTCTCCTGGCGGGCGAGAACCGCGCGGGCGCGATAGCCCTGCCGCAGCCGGGCGCCAAGACCGCGCAGCCGCTCTCTCGCCCGAGCGAGCTCGGTCTGCGGCGAGTGGCGGGCGAGCAGCGTGGCGGCGCGCGAGACCCGCAGCCGCCGTCCGTCTCGCGCGACGCGAACGCCGGCGCCGAGGCGCTCGGCCGCGCGGTCGAGGCGCTGGCGCGGGCCGGCGAGGAGGGCGTCGCCGGCGGGGAGCAGCCGCGCGAAGGTCGACAGCAGGGCGCGGCGCTGTTCCATGGCGCGGCGGCGCGCCCCTTCGAGGCGAGTCGCACGAATGGCGAGATGTTCCAACAGCTCGACGCGGACGGGAACCGCCTTCTCGGCGGCGCCGGTCGGGGTCGGCGCGCGCAGATCGGCGACGAAGTCGAGGAGCGTCGTGTCGGTCTCATGGCCGATCGCCGAAATCAGCGGAATGGCGCTCTCCGCCGCCGCGCGCACGACGATTTCCTCGTTGAAGCCCCAAAGGTCCTCTAGAGAGCCGCCGCCGCGCGCGACGATCAGCACGTCCGGCCGCGGCATCGCGCCGCCGATCGGCAGGGCGTTGAATCCGCGCATGCCGGCGGCGACTTCCTCGGCGCAGCTCTCGCCCTGCACCCGCACCGGCCACAGCAGCACGCGGCGCGGAAAACGGTCATTGAGACGATGCAGAATATCGCGGATCACGGCGCCGGTCGGCGAGGTGAGGACGCCGATGACGCGCGGCAGGAAGGGCAGGGGGCGCTTGCGCGCTTCGTCGAATAGGCCCTCGGCGGCGAGCGCCTTGCGGCGCACGTCGAGCAGCGCCATCAGCGCGCCGAGACCGGCCGGCTCCAGCGATTCGATGACGATCTGATAGGAGGATTTGCCGGGGAAGGTGGTGACGCGGCCCGTCGCGACGACTTCCAGCCCCTCCTGCGGCCTGGTGCGCAGGCGCGCGAAGGTCGACTTCCAGATCACCGCGTCGAGCCGGGCGTTCTGGTCCTTGAGCGAGAAATAGGCGTGGCCCGAGGCGTGCGGGCCGCGATAGTTGGAGATTTCACCGCGCACCCGCACCCGCCCGAAGCGATCCTCGATCGTGCGTTTCAGCGCATTGGCGAGTTCGGAGACCGTAATCTCCGGCGCATTGGTCTGAGGAGCCTCCCCCCCGCTCTCGGTCAGCTCGGACATGGATGAGATATGGCCCAATCCGGGTCCGGGAGCGAGGGGCAATGAGCGGCGCGCTGGCGAAGCTGAGAAAACGCTAACGCGTCTCGCTCATCGAATAGCGCGACGAACTGGCGGCGCCATTCGGCCGATCGGCGAGAATATTCGGTTGCAGATAGGTCCGTCCCTCAAGCGACTGCTGCGCATCGTCGTCGATATTGCCGCGAAGATACCAGCCGCTGACATCGAGGGGAGGGGGCGGCGGCAGACCGTCGGCGCGCGCGGCGCCAGCGACGATGACGGCTGAGAGCAGCAGCGGCATGGCGCGGCCCATGACGGGTCCCCTTGGTTCGGGCGCCCTGTCGCGTTTCGACGACGCAGGGCCGACGAGGGCAACATGGGCGGCAAGGATTAACGATACGTTAACCGTATCGCTTAACCATCGATCTTAACCGAATGTCCGCCATGGCGCGCCGCGGCGCCCAACGTCCGGAACGATTTCGCGTCACGCCGCCTCGGCCGATTGCTTCAGCGCGCCGCAAATCTGAGCGACGAGCGATTCGACCAGTTCGCGGTCGTCGCCTTCGCCCATCACGCGGATGACCGGTTCCGTGCCGGAGGGCCGAACGATCAATCGCCCCGCGCCGCCGAGCCGCGCCCGCGCGTCGTCAATTGCGGAAGCCACGGAGGCGCGCTCCAATTCGGCGCGCTGGGCGCGCACGTTCTGCAACACTTGCGGCAGCGGCTCGAAGCGGTGGCAGACTTCGCTCACCGGACGATTCTGGCGCTTCACCACGGCGAGCGCCTGCATCGCCGTCACCAGACCGTCGCCGGTCGTGGAAAAGTCGGACAGGATGACATGGCCGGATTGCTCGCCGCCGATATTGTAGCCGGCTTCGCGCATGCGCTCGATCACATAGCGGTCGCCGACCGCGGTTCGCTCCAGGGTCAGTCCGAGCGAGCTCAAATGACGCTCAAATCCGAGATTGGACATGATCGTCGCGACGAGGCCGGGCTTCGACAGCAGTCCCTGGTCGCGCCAACTTTCGGCGACCACCGCCATCAGCTGATCGCCGTCGATGAGACGCCCCTGTTCGTCGACCATGATGACGCGATCGGCGTCGCCGTCGAGCGCGATGCCGACATCGGCGCGCAATTCGCGGACCTTGTCGCGCAGCGCCTGCGGCGAGGTGGAGCCGACGCGGTGATTGATGTTGAAGCCGTCAGGTTCGACGCCGATCGAGATGACTTCGGCGCCAAGCTCCCACAGCGCCTCGGGCGCCACCTTATAGGCCGCGCCATTGGCGCAGTCGATGACGACGCGCAAGCCTTCGAAGCTCATATTGCGCGGCAGCGTTCGCTTGGCGAATTCGATATAGCGCGCGCGCACGTCGTCGATGCGGCGCGCGCGGCCGAGGTCTCTAGGCCCTGCGAGCTTGCGCGTCATGTCGCCGTCGATGAGGCGCTCGATCTCGTGCTCGATCTCGTCGGAAAGCTTGTAGCCGTCCGGTCCAAAGAGCTTGATGCCATTGTCCTCGAACGAATTATGGGACGCGGAAATCATCACGCCGACGTCGGCGCGCATCGATCGAGTCAACATCGCGACCGCCGGCGTCGGCATCGGTCCGAGCAACAGCGTATCCATGCCGACCGAGGCGAAGCCGGCGACGAGCGCATATTCGATCATATAGCCGGAGAGCCGCGTATCCTTGCCGATGACGACGCGATGACGGCCTTCGCCGCGATGAAAGATGAGGCCAGCCGCCTGACCGACCTTGAGCGCGAGCTCGGGCGTGATCTTTTCATTGGCCAGTCCACGAATGCCGTCGGTGCCGAAATAGGTGCGGGTCATTGACTATCCTCAGCGAGCGGCGCCCAGTCCAAACCGGAATGCCAAGCCGGCCAAACGCCAAGCCGGCCAAGCGCCAAGCCGGCCAAGCGCCAAGCCGGCCAAGCGCCAAGCCGGCCAAGCGCCAAGCCGGCGCAGTTACAAACATGATGTCATATTGTCCGAGGCTGTGTTCTCGCCAGCCCTGTTAAGAGTTAATGAAAAATCGCACATCGCCTGAACGGATGTCCATATGGAAGTCAGAATCTATCATAATCCGGCCTGCGGCGCCTCACGCAAGGTTCTCGCCGCGCTGCGCGAGGCCGGCTATGAGCCGCAAGTCGTCGAATATCTCAAAAATCCGCCCAATCGTGCGACGTTGAAGGATATTTTGCGCCGGATGGGCAAGAGCGTGCGCGACATTTTGCGAAAGCGCGGCACGCCTTATGACGAGTTGGGCCTCGATAATCCGGCGCTGTCGGAAGATGAGATTTTCGTCGCGATCGAGAAACACCCGATCCTCATCGAGCGGCCGATCGTCACGATCGGCGACAAGGCGGCGCTCTGCCGCCCGGTCGAAATCGTGCAGAACTTGATCGCGCAGGCGAAGAAGTAATCGCGAAGACGATGAAAAAAACCCAGCGGAAGGCCGCTGGGTTTTCTCTACTCAGATCGGATGCGGCTCCATGCCGCCGACGTCGGGTTCGGGTTGTGGCCCTGTCGTCGGCACCGCCGAACCGCGCGGCGGCGGCGTTGGAGTCGACTCCTCGCGCACCGGCCGCTTGCCGGCGAACAGCCCCTTGATTTCATCGCCGGTCAGCGTCTCGAATTCGAGCAGCGCATTGGCGAGAACGTCGAGGTCGGCGCGCTTGTCGACGAGGATCCGCTTGGCCTTATCATAGGCTTGCTGCACCAGACGGCGCACCTCGGCGTCGATCGTCTCCTGGGTCTGTTCGGAGAAGGTCTGCGTGCGACCGATCGAATAGCCCAGGAACTGCTCCTGTTGCGGATCGGCATAGGCGACCGTGCCGAGCTTATCCGAGAAGCCAAGCTGGGTGACCATCGCACGGGCGATGCGCGTCGCCTGCTGAATGTCGGACGCCGCCCCGGAAGTCGTCTTCGCCGACCCGAAGATCAGCTCTTCGGCGACGCGGCCGCCCATCGCCATCGCCAGCATCGCAATGAGCTGCTCATAGCTTTGCGAAATCTGATCGCGTTCGGGAAGACCCTGCACCATGCCGAGCGCTCTGCCGCGCGGAATGATCGTCGCCTTGTGAATCGGAATCGAGCCCGGCATGTTCAAGGAGACCAGCGCATGTCCGCCTTCGTGATAGGCGGTGAGCTTCTTCTCCTCGTCGGTCATCACCAGCGTGCGACGCTCGGCACCCATCATGATCTTGTCGCGCGCGTCCTCGAACTCCTGGTTCGTGACGATGCGCTTCGATCGACGCGCCGCCAGCAGCGCCGCCTCGTTGACAAGATTCATCAGATCGGCGCCCGAGAACCCAGGCG
>Ga0233425_10001468_pt1 | contig 52943 bp, 58 predicted proteins | sample Watercolumn_Towu_2_FD_181712 | JGI IMG/M metagenome (GOLD analysis project Ga0233425, IMG submission 181712) | Freshwater microbial communities from Lake Towuti, South Sulawesi, Indonesia - Watercolumn_Towuti2014_140_MG | ecosystem: Environmental > Aquatic > Freshwater > Lake | place... | reverse complement strand
GATCACAACTTTAGCTTCCAGGAGGGACTGGAACCATTCGCGTTGCAGGCATTCATCCCGGAACTTGTCATGGAAACTTTCGATGAAACCATTCTTCCATGGTTGTCCTGGGGGGATGAAAGTCGGGCCGATAGTTTTTTGCGCCAGCCAGAGTTGGACGGCTCCGGCGGTGAACTCGCTGCCGTTGTCGGAACGCAGAAAGGCAGGCGCGCCTCGCGCTGCGATCACGGCAGACAGCAAAGCCATCACATCTTCGGCCAGGATGGAAGTGGCTACAAGGATACCAGGGCATTCGCGGGTATATTCATCCAGAATGCTCAAGGTTTTGAACAATCGCCCGTCCGCCAGCCGGTCGAAGAGGATGTCATAGGTCCAAACGTGGTTGGGATACTCGGCTTGCTGTGGGAGGTTGGCAGATTTCTCCTTCTTACGGGGTTTTCGGGTACGCTGCGGCTCGATCTTGAAGCCATGCTGCCTCCACAACCGCCAGCAGCGACCAAATCCCAAGCCGCTCACAACCGCTACCCGTCGGTATCCGTAACGTGGATTATCCATAGCTACCTGACGCATTTTCTCCAGCCATTTCGTATCCTGACCAGGGTGACGCAGCCGATACCGCCCCACAGATCGAGAGCACCTTGCCCAGTGACAGGCTGCCCGTTTGGATAGACCTTTGTCAACTATTTCATCAATCATGATATGCCGCTCAACCGGCTTTAGACTTTTTTCCCTGGCACCTCCCGCCAGGGCAGGTGTGCCAAAAACTCCTGCAGGGCCTCATGCGCCAGCAGCGATTCCGCCAACATGCGCTTCAATTTCGCATTCTCGATCTCCAACGCTTTGAGACGTTTGGCATCCTGGGCACTCAAGCCGCCATATTTATGCTTCCAACGATGATAGGTCGCCAGGCTAATCTGCTCCTCCCGGCAGATAGCCTCGATGGCTTTCCCTTGCGCCAATTCACCATCGGCCTTGTGCATAAACTGCACGATTTGTTCCGGTTTCCTTCGATCCATGAGAGTTACGCTCCTTTCGGATTCGCTCGACTCTCATTTTACTTGGGTATAATTTCCGAGGCAGGTCAGTGCAATAAAAGCGGATTATTATCATCCAACCATGACGGATGAGGAGTTTACCCAAACTATAATCCAAGAAGGGATACGTTTTGAACCAGCGATCAAAGGGCGGATCAAGGACTCCATGATTTTCCGTTGGCCGCGCAAGGTACCAACGTTCCGTCCCGGATATCTCCAAGCGCTCAAAGATTTCAAAGCAGACCCTCAAGAGAATCCAATTTTTTTCTGCGGCGACTATTTGATCACGGGTAGCACAGGGTCGGCGCTGGCCTCAGGCTGGCTATGTGCTGACCGAGTCCAGAATCATCTTAATGAAACAGAATGAATATTGGATATGAATATCCGTTGAGTGAATAAGCCATTTCCTGCACTGTAGCTTTATTGCCCGCTATCAGCTTGGAAAAAAGCGTCCGGCCTCTGCGACCGGACGCTAGAATTTATTTGGACACTGGATATCCCGCCAAAATAACCGGCCCATGTTCCGGCGCCGCTCCGGGCGGACGTCCAAACGGCATCTTCTGCTGGACGAAGAGCTGATCGTTCAGTTTCGATTGGGTCCAGTCCCCGCCGCCCAGAATATCATTGCCCTTGACGTCGGCGGAAGAGCGGCGCGAACCGGCGAGGATGCCGGCGTAACTGGAGAGGTCCATGTTCGCCGCGGCGGCGGCCACGTTCGAGTTATGGCAGGTGATGCAAGCCGGGGCGCCGTTGTACCAGAGATTCGCCTCCTGGAAGAGGGCTTTCACGTCGGCGTAGGTTGCCTGGCAGGAGGCGCTCTTCATGTCGGTAAACGTGAAGGGGTCCTCTTCGGAATAGCCGGCGTTGACCCAGGCCGCAAGCAGGGTTTCGGCGTTCACCGTGCATCTCGCCGCCCCGGAGGCCGAGGCGCCAACCGCTCCCGGCGCAGGCATGGCAGCGGGGATGAGGGTGGGGATGGGGGTGTGGATAATGTCGGGCAGGCTGGCCTGGGCGCAGTTGTTATTGAAGCCGCAGGGGATGAAATACAGCCCGGCGATGAATGCAATGAACACCACCGGCATGGCAAAGACCAGCAGAAGGATCCAGTTCTGGAAATTGCGTTTCATGCTGCCTCCGCCTAGGGTTCCAAAGTCCGGATGAAATTGACCACGTCCCAGCGCTCGCGCACGCTCAGGTTCTCGTTCAGGGCGGGCATGCTGCCGGGGACGCCATTCGAGATGGTCAGGAAGAGTGCGCCGTCGCTCTTGTTCTGCACCACGTCCGCGGTCAGGTCGGCGGGCTTGCGGTTTTGGAGATACGTCGCGATCGGGCCGTCACCCTTTCCGCCTGTCCCATGGCAGTGCGAGCAGTTGATATTGAACAACTGCGCCCCGCGTGCGATGGATACCTCATCCGCGGGGATGGGGTTGACCGGCGCGCCCATGCCGGGGATGTAAGCCGCGCCTTCCACCGGGATCGATCCGGCTGGGACCGGCAGCGGGTTTTCCATGGGCTTGTACGCGGGCTGGATTTCCATGAAGGAGATCCAGTCCACTTTGATGATATCGTAGGTGAAGAGCAGGAGCCCACCTCCCGCCAGCATCACCACCAGACCGATGAGCAACAGGCGATCCATGAGTTTCATAGTTTCTGCGCCTCCGCCGGTTTCACGGATTCCGCGCCAATGGCTTGCATGGCTTCGATGAACTTGTTTTCCTTTTCAGCCGGGCATTCGAACAGGATGGCGATGCGCCCATCGCTGATCTCCGGCACATATTCCTTGGGCGTGTAGGACGGGTAACGGCTGTCGAGAAAAATGCCCAGGAAGGTCGCCGCCAACATGCCGAGCATGGTCAGCTCGAAGAGCACCACCACGCTCGGCGCGCCTGGCAGGATGCCCTGCCCACCGACGTGAATGGGGTACATCACCGGGGCCACGAAGGCCAGGAATGCACCCAGCAGGAAGCCGCCAACCGCACCGCCCAGTGCCAGGCGCGGCACGTTCGTCCATTGGCGCGGCCGTCCGAGCATCGCCTCCGTGACCGGGATGCCGGAGATGACGTTCATCTGCTCGTCCGACAGGCCAAGCTCGCGCAGGCGATCGAGTGCATAGCTGGCGGGGTCGATATCGGCAAAAATAGCCAGGTAGGAACGGGAATCGGTCATCTGGACCTCCTACTCCATCTCCGCAACGGAGACGATCGTCTCCTTGCCGACCTTGCGCAGGGTGTGCGCCAACTGGCCCTCCTGCACCTCCCAAACCGGCACCAGCGGCACGAGCCGCGAGGCGGCCATGTAGAGCAGGACGAAGAACGCCAGCGTGCCGATGCTCAGCGGGATCTCCACGCCGGGTTTATAGGTGCGCCAGGTGAAGGGCATGAAGTTGATCGCCAGGGAGGTGGGGATGATGATGAAACGCTCGAACCACATCCCGATGTTGATCCCCAGGCCGATGAAGAACAATGCCCACGGACTGCTGCGGATCTTCTTGCTCCACAAGGTCAGCCACGGGATGGCAACGTTGAGGATCAGCATCGCGAACCACATCCAATCCGTCGGGCCTTTCTCGTGGAAGTGCAGCAGGGCATCCGTGAATTTATTCCCGCCGTACCACTGCACCATGTAGTCGTTGAAGAAGAAGTAAGCCCAGCCCATCGAGACGATCAGCATCAGCATCCCCAGCGCCCCGAAGTGTTCGGCGCGCAGGAAGTATTTCATGTTCTTAACCGTGGAGCGGATGACCACCAGCACCATCGCCACCGCGGCGATGCCGGAGTGCAGCGCGCCGACCACGAAGTACGGTCCGAAGATGGTCGAATTCCAGCCGGGGCGCATCGCCGCCGCGAAATCCCAGGAGACGATGGTATGGACGCTGAACATGACCGGCAGGATGGCGAAGGCGAAGATGTTCATCGCCGCGCGCAGGTGGGTCCACTCGCCTTCGGTGCCGCGGAAGCCGAGCGACAGGATGCGGTAGAAAGTCTTCCGCCAGCCGGTGGAGCGGTCACGTGCCATTGCCAGATCGGGGATGAGCGGCATGAACAGGTACATGGTCGAACCGAGCAGGTAGGTATTGATCGCCAGGAAGTCCCACGAGAGCGGCGAATGGAAGTTGGGCCACAGCGCTCGCTCGTTGGGGTAGGGGAACAGCCAGTAGGAAAGCCAGACGCGTCCCATGTGCATGAAGACGCTCAAGGCCGCCTGCGCCAGGCCGAAGGTGGTCATCAGCTCGGCGGCGCGGGTAAAGGGACGGCGGTACTCGGCCTTGAAGACGCGCAGCAGCGCCGAAACGAACGTCCCGGCATGGCTGATGCCGATCCAGAAGACGGTGTTGACCAGGAAGATGCCCCAGTAGACCGGGTTGGTCAATCCTGCCACGCCGGTACCCTCGGCGATCAGGTAGCCCCAAGTGTAGAACAGGCAGATCGCCACCACCACACTTAGAACTGCGAAGACGACCCAGAATTTCCACGAGGTGGTGAGCATGGCGTCCATCACCATCGAGTTCATCTCGCCTCGCGGGCGCGGGTCGAGCATCAGGTGTTCCTGGCGCAGGTGTTCGATTTCGTGCTGTTCGGTGGTGTTATGCATTGCGGGCATATTCCGAACCTCCCTTGAGATAGGTCACGCGCGGCTTGGTGCCAAGCTCTTCGAGCAGCTCCACGGCGCGGCCGCTGAAAGAGGCCCGGCTCACGTTGCTTTCCGGGTCGTCCACCCGGCCAAAGATCAGCGCATTTGCCGGGCAGGCCTGCACGCAGGCAGGCTGGACTTCGCCATCCGCCACCTCGCGCACCTCGGATTTTGCCTTATCCTCGACCTTGCGAATGCGCTGGATGCAGAAGGTGCATTTCTCCATCACGCCGCGCCGCCGCACGGTGACATCGGGGTTGAGCTGGTTGTTGAGCGGCTCGGGCCGGGTGTAATCGCGCCAGTTGAAGGTTCTTGCGACGTATGGACAGTTATTGGCGCAGTAGCGCGTCCCCACGCAGCGGTTATAGACCTGGCTGTTGACCTGCTCCGATTCGCTGTGCACCGAGGCGAAGACCGGGCAGACCGGTTCGCAAGGCGCCGCGCCGCACTGCTGGCACATCACCGGCTGGAAAGGCGTGGATTTGACCTCCAGGTATTCGCCTTCCCAGAAGCGTTCGATGCGGATCCAGTGCATGGCGCGCCCGTAAGCCGCGTCCTCTTCGCCCACGAAGGGGATGTTGTTTTCCATGGCGCAGGCCACCACGCAAGCCTGGCAGCCGGTGCACAGGTCCTGGTCCACCACCAGGCCCCACTTGCCTTGTTCTGTCTCTTTCAATTTGGGTTTGCTCTGAGGATTATTAAGTTCAGACATTATCGCCTCGATCACTCACTATAAATGCCCAACTTGCTCTCTTTACGGGCCAATTCACGTTTCTTGCCGGTTTTTTCCAGGCGCACCTTGACCGCTTCAAAAATCAGGTCGCCGGCGCCGTTATTCCTGATGCCGAGCAATTGCAGTGGGTTGGCGCCGCGCTGTTGCGCATATCTGCCCAAGGCAGTGTGTCCCTGCCCGAATGGGATCGCTGCCACCTCCTGCCGGATGGGCGGATAACGATAAACGGAGGCCTCGATTTCCCCGAAAGGGGAGATGATGCGCACCACGTCATCATCTTCCAGGCCCATTTCCACGGCATTGATGGGGTTGATCTCGACCCAGCTATTCCACATCACCGTGGTCATCGGGTCGGGCGTCTCTTGCAGCCAGGGCTTGTTCGCGCCGCTGCCATCCCCCATCAGCGTCGAGGGGTAGATATGCAGCAAGAATTCACCGTCGCCGCTTACTTCCATACCCGGCAGCGCAAGGCCGCGGTTCAGGGCGGAGGAGGCATTGGGGGTATCCAGCTTCGCTTGTTCAGTCCACCAGCCGCCGAATTGCTGCCATTGCGCCCAGAAAGTGTTGATCTCCGGGGCATTGAAATACCCGGCGCTTTCGCTCACGAGACTGAGCAAGGAATGTTGCAGGAACTCCACCTCGTCCTTGTAAGGCACCGCTGCCGCCAGCCCGCCGCCGGTGGCTTGTACCGCCGCCAGCAGCACATCAGCCGTGGCGCGCGTATCGTAAAACGGCACCACCACCGGTTGGGAGGCGGAGAGCACTGCCCGGTCCGCTGCGGGAGCGGGAACCTGGTAACCCCACGACTCGAGCGGGGTGTGATCCGGGAGGATAAAATCGGCTTGCGCCGCGCTTTCGTCGGGGAAGGAGGCGAAGGAGATGACCAGCGGCACGTTTGCCATCGCCCCGGCAAAATCGAGCGCCGCGGGAAACTCGAACAACGGGTTGACCCCGTGGACGAACAGCACCTTGATCTTGCCCGCCTTCATCTTGTCCACCAGCCCGGCAAGGTCCACGATCGAGTTCGGCAGGCGGGAGTTCTCTGCATGGACCGGCAGTTCGGGGGTGAAGAACACGCCGCCGGGCTTGCCCAAGTTGTCGGCCAGGGAGTTCAGCATCAACACCGCCTGGGCGGTTTCCAAGCCATTGCTGCCGCCGAGCGCCGCGCCGCCAGGGATGGCGAGCGGATGTTCCGCCTCGGCGAAGGTGTTTGCCAGGCGCCGCAGCCGTTCTTCTTGGATGCCGGCTGCCTGGGCCGCGGCAGCAATATCCACGTTGAGATATGGCGCCGGGATGGCCAGGCCACGCGCTTCTGCGGCCAGTCGCCCGATTGCCAGCGCCAATTGCCCCTCGCTGCCGGCGATGATCGGCACCCTTTCGTCGGCGCGTGCGCCGGTTTGTGAGAGGCGGCTCTCGAAGTGCACCATGTAACCGCGCCGTCCCGGCACGCCCTGGCGCAGGGAGGCGTATCCCAGCGAGTAGGCCACCGGCGAGATCCACGTGCCCAGGAAATCCGCCCCGAAGGAGAAGGCTACATCGGCATGCGCCAGGTCAAAGACCGGCAGGCTGCGCTTGCCGAGCGTCCGCTTGGCCGCTTCTGCCAGCGTGTTGCGCGCTTCTAAGATGCCGAATGCGCCCTGGCGATATGGAGATAGCGAGCCCAGTGCGGTAGTGATCTCTTTGGCGAGGTCGTAGAGATGGTCAGGAGCGAGGCCGAATAGGAAGGCGATCTCTGAGGGCTCGTTATTGGTCAGCGCCTCCTTGACCGCGCTGATGGCCTGCTCCCAGGTGAGCGAGGTGAAGCTGCCGCTGCCGCGCCCGTTCTGGCGGACTGGCCCTGTGACCCGGTCTGGGTTGTAAAGGCCTTGCAGGGCGGCCTGGCCACGCGCGCAGGTGCGTCCCTGGTTGAGCGGGTGGCGCGGATTCCCCTCGATCTTGATCGCCCGCCCCTGGTGCGTGCGCACCACGATTCCGCAGCCAGCCGGGCACTCGCGGCACGTGGTGGCGTAGTAGGTACTCTGGCCGTTGTAGGTATATTCCGGCATCTGCGTATAAGGTTCGCGCACCACGTAGCGGGAAGCCGGGCCGCAGCCGGTCAGGATGGCAGTTGCACCCGCGCCAACGGCAGCCAGTTTGAGAAAATCACGTCGGTTTATTTTTTCGGTCATGGTTTATGTCCGGGATAGATTAATTTGACAATGTCAGATTATCTTCTTCTCACCACGAAGGTCACAAAGGGGCACAAAGGGTTCTTTTTTTCGCATTCCTTCGTGATACTTTGTGCCCTTTGTGGTTAAGGTTTTTGTGTCTCGGCAGGATTGTGACATAGCCGAGTTATCGATGACATGTGGAGCAGTCGGTGAGCCGCGCCCGTTTTTCCGGGTCGTCCGCGGAACGGGTGCGGTGGCAGGCCAGGCACCAGCCCATGTTCTGGCGCGGGATGGGTTGCGCCACTGTCTCGCGGCCGATCTCGCCGTGACAGTTCTCGCAGTTCAATCCGGCGGCGATGTGCGGGCGATGGTTGAAAAAGACGAAATCCGGCTGGATGAAGACCGGCACCCATTGGATGGGTTTGTTATTCTTGACGTACTCGGCCAATTTCTGCTGCTCCGGCTTGGTGTTCGCCATCTGCTGGTGACAACCCCAGCATTTGGCTACCGTGGGCAGTCCCGCTGAGGCCTGCTTCCACGCGCCGGGGTGACAGTACAGGCATTGCACTCCCAGGTCCACGTGCACCTGGTGGTTGAACTGAAGCGGTTGCGCCGGGGGTTGCTGCGTGGTCCAGACGCCGTACCCCGCCGCGCTGAAGAGCAGGATGAAGACGATCCCTGCCGCGATCAGGAAGCCGGGTTTGCGGAGCAGCTTGGCGCCCATCTCGAACAGATTTGGAATTTTGAATTTCTGCAACATGAAGTCTCCTCAGGTCCTTGCCCGGACTATTTCCGCCGGCGCAGGAGAATGACCACCAGGAAGCCCATCAATAGGAAGCCACCGATAAAGACGATCGCATAGCCCATCGCCGCGAAGAACGCCCCCAGGCTGGTGAGCAGTCCATTCCACCAGTTGTTCCCCGGCCCCCCAATTTGTTGCGCCGGTTTGGCCTGTTCTACAGCCGGAGCTTGTACCGGGGCGGTCTGCTCCGTGGGCAGGGTCTGGACATAAGCCAGCACATCCCGCCCGTTTGCCGGCGACCAGCCCAGTTCCGCACCGATTGGCATGGAGGTGCCGGCGTTGCCGAAGCGCGTGCGGTGCAGGAAGCGCCAGGGGTCACGCTTCGCCACGTCGCCGAGGGCTTCGTCTATGCCCTCGCCGCGGAAGATGATCTTGGCGCCATCCTCGCCGTGACAGCCGCTGCACGTGGTCTGGAAGAGCATCTCCCCGTGAGGGACGTCCCCGCCGATGACGCGCATCGAAACGGAATCGATATACAGGCTGTCGTCAATGATGCCATATTTCAGGAACTTGGCCAGAGCGGTCATGGACTGGCCATCGAGATACTTGGAAAAATCGTGGTCCGGATCGTTGGCCCCCTTGAGATGATTGACAATATCCGCCTCGCTCAAGTTGGCGACCAGGGTCAGGATGTCGGGAAAGCCAGTGTAGTGCGAGCCGCTGCCATACGCCCCCTGGCTGCCGCGATAATCCCAGCCGTGACATTCCACGCAGCGCCAGGTATCTGCCCCGGAGCGGGTGTTCGTCGTCTGCCGTCCCCAGATGGGCATGTCGCCGGGAGGGGCAGCCACTCCCAGCGCGGCATACCATTTATCATACAGGACAGCACCCCGGATGATCTCCGCCTGAGTTGCTCCACCCTGCGCCTGTGCTCCGGTAGCCAGCATAAGCGCAAATCCAATAAGGATCAGTAAAACGGGCAGCCAGACTCGTTTCAGCAATCTCATACGCATTCTCCTCAGCGGAAGGGTTGTTACGGCTAGGCCAAATTATACTTCAACTGTCTTATATGCCCTAATCATTTACATCAATGATATACTTTCTTCTATTCATCATCTCCAACAGAACATCATGCTTCCCAGATCAAACCTCTTGCCTCTCTTGCAGCGGGTTGCGCTGTTCCAGAAATTTACTCCATCCGAACTCTCCGAGATCCTGGAGTTGGGGCATATGCGCCGCATCGAGGAAGGCGGTTTCTTCTTCCACCAGGGCGACCAGGCGGACCACATCTATGTACTGACGGATGGGCGCGTCCACTTGGGCCAGGTGACGCCGGATGGTCAACAGATCATCCTGCGGGTGATCACACCGGGGCGGATGTTCGGCGCGGTTGGGGTGGCGATACCGGGTTCGGTTTGCCCGGCCGCGGCGCAGGCCATCGAGGATAGCCAGGGCATTGCCTGGGAAAGCGCCACCTTCCGCCGTTTGGGCGAAAAGAATCCCAGCCTGGCTTTCGATATGATGGGCATGATGAACGCGTACGTTCAGGAGATCCAGGACCGCTTCCGCGAGCTTGCCACCGAGCGCACCGAACAGCGCCTGGCCCGCACCATCCTGCGCCTGGCAGCCCAGGCGGGTCGCAGGGTGAACGAGGGGGTGCTGATCGACATGGCGATTACCCGCCAGGACCTGGCGCAGATGACCGGCACCACGTTGTTTACGGTCAGCCGCCTCCTGTCAGACTGGGAGCGGCGCGGTTTGATCGAAACCGGCCGCGAGCGGGTGAGCATCCTCCAGCCGCACGGACTCGTGCGCATCGCCGAGGATTTGGTAAAGTAAGTTTCCTGAGCGTCGAATTTCACGAATTGATCGAAGTCCATTTTAAGGGGGAATTCCATGCGCCTCTTTGCGCTGGCGCAAAGAACAAAACCAGCCTCCCGGCTATACTCCGTTCATCCTATCCTTGGAGGCCTCCAGTGAAAAAACGTTTCCTGTTCGCTACCCTCAGCCTTGCGCTGATCCTCTTGCTCAATGCCTGTGGGTCTGCTCCCACGCCTGCTCCCACAGCCGTCCCGCCCGTCCCGTCCACCGCGACTGCCGTGGCATCACCGACCATTCCGCCCGTCCAGCTCGAGCCGACCGCGACAGCTATGAGCGGTATGGATTCCTCGGTCGCGATGACCGGAAAAACCGTTCACTATTACTTGAAATCCGCTTTGCAGGAAGGGAAGATGGTCTTCCTGGGCGAGGGCGGCGCGATTGACGGCGTTGCCAACCCCATTCTCAGCGCCAACGTGGGCGACGTGATCGAGATCCACCTGTCCAGCGGCGAGGGCGCCGAGCACGATATTTCCTTCCCGGATTTCGACGTTACATCCGCCAAAGTGGGCGCGGGAAAGCCTGCCATGTTGACCTTTACCGCAGACAAGGCAGGTGAATTTACCTATTTCTGCACCGTTCCCGGTCACCGCCAGGCAGGCATGGAAGGGAAGTTGCAGGTGGCTGGTGAAGGGTATGTTGCCAGCGCCGGAAATAACTCATCATCTGGGCAGGCAGCGCAACCGGCTGCCGCTGCGCCGGCGATTGCGGGCGCGAATATCGTGCGTGATCCCTCCGACCTGCCCGGGCCGATTGGCTCGCGTGGGCCGGCTCACGTTTCCATCAACCTCGAGGCGATGGAAGTTGTCGGTCTATTGGCTGATGGAACAACCTATACCTATTGGACATTCAACGGTAAGGTCCCCGGCCCTTTCTTCCGCGTGCGCGTTGGCGATACCGTGGATGTGCACATGAAGAACTTCACCAGCAGCACCATGACCCACTCGGTGGATTTCCACGCCGTGACCGGGCCTGGCGGTGGGGCAGTCATGACCCAGACCCCGCCCGGAGGCCAGACGGACTTCACCTTCAAGGCGATCAATATCGGCTTGTACGTTTATCACTGCGCCACGCCGATGGTCGCCCAGCATATTTCCAATGGCATGTATGGCTTGATCCTGGTCGAACCGGAGAAGGGGCTGTCTCCCGTGGATCGTGAATTCTACGTGATGCAGGGCGAACTTTATACTGCAGAAAAGTTTGGCGCCCAGGGCTTGCTCACTGCGAGCGTGGATAAATTGCTCGATGAACAGCCGGAGTACTTCATCTTCAACGGCGCGACGAACGCCTTGACGACCGTTGCCCCGCTCCATGGCAAGGTTGGCGAGACAGTGCGCATCTTCTTCGGCGTCGGTGGCCCGAACTTCACCTCCTCCTTCCACGTCATCGGCGAGATCTTCGACCGGGTCTTTGACCAGGCCTCTCTGACCTCCGACCCGCTCACCAACGTTCAGACCACGCTGGTCCCACCCGGCGGCGCGACGATGGTGGAATTTGCTCTCGAGGTCCCGGGGCGATATATCCTGGTGGATCATGCCCTCTCGCGCCTGCAGCGCGGCTTGGCTGGATTTTTGTTTGTGGAAGGTGAGCCTGCACCGGATATCTTCCAGGGCACAGCCACCAGCGGTTCCGGGCATTGATCCCTGCGCAGGTGTTGTGATGCCTGTGGAAACCCCCGGCTTGCAGAAGGACAGCACCGTCGGCCAGGTAATGGATACCTGGCCGCAAACTGCGCCGTTCTTCTTGGAGCAGCGTATGGGTTGCATCGGTTGCAGCATGGCCTCCTTTTGCACTCTGGAGGAAGCCTCTGAGCATTATGCTCTGGATTTAGGAACATTGATACAGGGATTGAACTCTTTGATAATCGAGCAACATCAGGAAGCGACGCGTTGAGGAGCAAAGTATGAACTTGTACTCTATCTGGTCATTGCTCGAACAGAGTTTTGACATCCTTGGTGGTTACGGCTACCCTGCCATGGATAATGCTGCAGAAGAGTTTGCGCTTTCGCCCGATTACTTCACTTGGATCTCGGCGATCTGGCTCTTCGGTGCGGAGGCATTTACCATAGCAGACTTCATGCGTATTTTCCCTTACGGTCTGCCACGCGTGAATGCTGAACGCTTCGCTTCTGCCATGCAAAAGGGATATTTTATTTCCGATGGAAATGGCAGATACACTTGTACCGAAAATGGAAACGAAGTGGCAAGAACGATCTGGCGCGCTGCTGGCGACTCCCTCGCCGATTTGGCATCCATTCCCTTCGAGAACCTGCAATCGCTCTTCGGTTACCTTGACCGGCTGATTCATGCCTCCCTCAGCGCGCCTGAAGAGAAGGATACTTTGAAGAAGATCTCCACCTGGCCGTGGGAGGCAGATACAATGCGAGGCTTCGTTTCGTCTGTAGGTTTACCAATTCTGCTATACCTAATCACCACGTTCCTGGGTCGCCTGATCAAGTAACTTTGTATTTTGGCAACAGGAACCCGTTTCCTTGTAGGAAACGGGTTCCTGGTCTTCACAAGAAGAAGGGGGCCATTTCCAAACTTGCCAGATTCGCATGATATACTTAAAATACCAGTTCCGATATTCTGGCGTCCTTTGGAGGAGCCATTATGAAGCATTTCATTTCCGTGGCTGTCTTGGTACTTCTGGCAACATTCCTCGTTCATACTGGTCTGACCTCGATCGGCCTCCTGCCGGTGCAGGCCAGCGCGCAGGCCATCCCGATCGACCAACTGCTGGGGATACATGTCTGGCTGATCTCCTTCCTCTTCTCGCTGATCACGGTCACCCTGTTTTATAGCCTGGTCGTTTTTCGCCGCCGCAAAGGCGAGACGGGTGATGGCGCGCATATCGAAGGCAACACCCGGCTCGAGATCGCCTGGACCCTGATCCCGCTCGCCGCGGTGCTGGTGCTTGCCTACCTCGGCGCGCAGTCCCTGCGTGAGACGCGCCGCGTCGACCCGACTGCGCTCGAGATCGACGTCACTGCCGGGCAGTGGTTCTGGTCGTTCTCCTATCCCAGCGTTGGCGTAACCACGGATACACTTTATCTGCCGTTGAATCGCCAGGTGCTCTTGCGCATGACCAGTCTGGATGTGATCCACTCGTTCTGGGTGCCCGAATTCCGCGTCAAGCAGGATGTCGTGCCGGGGCAGACGACCGAGCTGCGCATCACCCCCATCCGGGCTGGCGATTACCAGGTGCTGTGCGCCGAATTGTGCGGCACGCGTCACGCGTACATGGAGGCCAAGGCCCATGTGGTGACGCAGGATGAATTCGCGGCCTGGCTCGATCAGCAGGCCTCGACCGTGGTCGCGGACCCCGTGCAGCGCGGCCGCCAACTTTACACCCAGTATTGTTCTGCCTGTCACTCGCTGGATGGGACGACCAAGGTTGGCCCCAGTTGGTCCGGATTGGCAGGCTCCACGGTGCCGTTGGCCGATGGCGCCACGATCCTGGCAGACGCCGATTATTTAGCATCCTCCATCACCGACCCGAATGCGCATATCGTGCAAGGTTTCAGCGCCAGCGTCATGCCCAACTTCAGTACCGTTCTTAGTGAAAGCCAGGTGAATGACTTGGTGGCTTATATTCAAAGTCTTAAATAATCCCTGTTTGTCATGCTGAGCGAAGCAAAGCATCTCCATAAAATAATGGAAAGACTCTTCGCTGCGCTCAGAGTGACATGCCTTTTTGCAGTGGACTCATTGATCTTTAGTTGAATAACCAAAAAGGATTTGCGTTATCCCATTTATCTGTGTTCATCTGTGGCGAATAAGGGTTTTCAGACTCTCTAGTAGAGGAATTTTCGTTCGAGGAGTTTTATCCACATGAAAAAATTCTTTTCGATAGGACTCGTTCGCGGACTTGCTTGGCAGATTCTGGGCACGGCTCTTGGCATCGGCTTCGTGACCCTCGTTCGTTTGTTGCTGAGATTGCCAGCCTGGAAGGCTGAACCGGCGGTTGTCTTTGGCGCCTTGATCGGGGCATTGTTCTTCCTTTATGGCGTAGGCGTGATGGATGGCTGGCTTAAACAGGCCTCCGGCGAAGAAGCCCATGACGAGCTGGACGACACGCATCTCGGCTGGCGGCGCTACTTCGGCGCTTCGCTCGACCACAAGGTGATTGGCATCCAGTACCTGGCTTTCTCGCTTTCTCTGATGCTCACCGGAGGCACCTTTGCGCTCATCTTCCGCACCGAATTGGCCGAAGTCCAGATGCAGTTCCTCTCGTTGAACCAGTACAACACGCTCATGTCGCTGCACGGCATGATCATGATCGTCTCGATCCTGCTCGGCATCGCTGCATTCATGAACTACCTGGTGCCGCTTCTGATCGGCGCACGCGACATGGCCTTCCCGCGGCTGAACTCGTTCTCATTCTGGATCGCGGTGCCGGCGGGGTTGATCCTGCTCTCCAGCCTGCTCTTGGGGGGCGTGGACACCGGTTGGACCGGCTACCCGCCGCTCTCGGCGCGCGCCCCGCTGGGCATGCAGATGTTCTTCCTCGGCGTCTCGCTCGCGGGATTTTCTTCAATTCTTGGCGGGTTGAACCTGATCGTCACCATCGTGCGTATGCGCGCCAAGGGGATGACGCCCTTCAAGATGCCCATCTTCGTCTGGGCTGCGTTGGCCACCTCCCTCATCACCCTGACCGCCACGCAGTTGATCGGCTTATCCTTCCAGATGGTGATGTTCCAGCGCTTGTTCGGCATGGGCTTCTTCGATCCCTCCAAAGGCGGTAATCCGGTTCTCTTCCAGCACCTGTTCTGGTTCTATTCCCACCCGGCGGTCTACGTCTTCGTCCTGCCCGGCCTCGGGCTGATCAGTGAACTGCTGCCGGTCTTTGTGCGCAAGCCGCTCTTCGGTTACAAGTGGGTGGCAATGTCGTCCATTGCCATCGCCATGGTTGGGTTCCTGGTCTGGGCGCACCACATGTTCACTTCCGGCATGGCCGAATACCTGCGCGTGCCGTTCATGTACAGCACGTTGCTGGTGGCGGTGCCGACCGGGGTCAAGTTCTTCTCGTGGGTGGGGACAGCCTGGCGTGGCAAGATCAGTTTCGACGTACCCATGCTGTTCCTGCTGGCGGGCATCTTTGTCTTTCTCTTCGGCGGGTTGACCGGGCCGCCCAATGCCACCATCTCCACGGATCTACACCTGCAAGACACCTATTACATCGTCGGCCATTTCCACGACACGATGTATGGGGGTTACATCTTCCCATTTTTCGCCGCCATCTTTTACTGGTTCCCCAAGATGACCGGCAAGCGGCTGAATGAGAAACTGGGCAAACTCCAGTTCTGGCTCATCGCGCCGTCGTTCACCATCATGTCGCTGTTGATGATGCGCATCGGGTTGCTGGGGATGCGCCGCCGCATCGCCGATTACGACCCGGCGATGGGCTTCCAACCCTATCACTTCATCATGACCGTGATGGGCTTTATCACTGCCCTCGGCGTGCTGGTCTTCCTGATCAATCTCTTCATCACGTTGAAACGCGGCAAATCCGCCCCTGGCAATATCTGGAACTCGCGCTCGCCCGAATGGCAGGCGCCTTCACCCATGCCGGTGCATAATTACGACAAGCCGCTGGAGGTGGTCGGCGAACCCTACGATTACGGGTTGCCCGGTTCACGCTTCGTCAAGTTCGAGGGAGAAGAATAACATGGCCGAAAAACCTCACACTCCTTCCTATCGTCTGGGCGTTTTCGTCTTTCTCCTGCTGGCGTTCCTGACCGCGCTGGAATTTGTCCTCTCCCTCTGGCTCAATGTCTGGCAATTGCTGGCGCTTGTGGCGGTCATTAAAGCCGGGCTGGTGCTGTACTATTACATGCACATCTACCGCCTGTTTGTGAGCGACCCCGAGGCGGACCACGAATCCTATGTCTATAAGCTGGCGACTAACCGCATGGGATTATGGCTGTTCTTCATCTCGGACCTGTTCCTCTTCGGCGGTCTGATGATCGCCCGCTTCAACCTGCTCCAGTTGACCCACCCGGATCTCAACCAGGTGGTCGGTCTGATTGTGACCGGTGTTCTGCTGCTCTCGTCGTTCTTCGCCAACCGCGGCGAAACAGCCATGGCGCGCGGCGACCGGAAGCAGTTCCTCATCAGCATCGGCGTCACCATGCTGCTGGGCATCCTCTTCCTCGTCGGCGTGATCGGCGTGGAGTGGCAGATCGCTCCCTTCGGTCCTGGCGATGGGGTGCAGGGCGCGATCTTTTATTCGATGACCGGCTTCCATGCCTTCCATGTCCTTACAGGCGTCGTCTTCCTGTTCATCGTCCTGCGCAACGGGCTGCGCGACCGCTACTCCGCTGAAAAGCACTGGGGCGTGGAAGCCTGCGTGGTCTACTGGCACTTTGTGGACGTGGTCTGGGTCTTCTTCTTCCCGGCGCTCTACCTGATCGGCAAGGTGTTCGGCTCGTGATGGTTTTGTGCGTCCTCTGATTAGGGGTTGTCTAAAAAGTCATGCTGAGCGTAGCGAAGCATCCCCCTTACAATGAAGAGACCCTTCGCTTCGCTCAGGGTGACAGGATGCTTTTTAGACAGCCCCCGGCGCTGATGGATTGAAAGGAAAGGATCAAATCCTATGGAGCGTAAGTTCTTCTGGGTCGGGACTGCCATCCTGCTGGTCTTGGTGATCGCCGTCGGCGCAGCCTACCTCACGCGCGATAGGTCTTATCGCGGGGTGCGCTACAACCCGCCGAAGGAAGCTTACGACTTCACTTTGGAGTCGGCGGACGGCGCGCAAGTCCACCTCCACGATTTCCGCGGCAAACTGGCGCTGATCTTCTTCGGGTTCACCCATTGCGACGAAATTTGCCCAACCACGCTGGCAATTCTCAAACAGGTGAAAGCATCCCTGGGCAGCCAGGCTTCACAGGTCCAGGTGATCTACATCACGGTGGATCCGCTGCGGGATACGCCGCAGGTCATCCAGGAGAATGCCTCCGCCTTCGATCCAAGTTTTATCGGTTTGAGCGGCAGCGAAGAAGCCCTGCAGCCCGTCTGGGAGGCTTACGGCGTCTTTCGCGAACTGCCGGCAGATGCCAACTCAATGGGTCATTACGAGGTCACGCACTCCACCCGGCTGTACTTGATCGACGCGCAGGGCCGCCTGTTCCTTTCGTTCGATTATGGCACACCCCCGGCGGACATCCTGCACGATGTGCGTTTGGTGCTTGGCAAATAAGAAGGACAGAAAAAGATGTTGAAGAAACCGCTGTTTCGCCGTGTAGTTTTGGCCTTCCTGGCCGGCGCGGTTCTTGGTATCTTGATCAACGAGATCAGCTTCATCTTCCTGCGCGAGGATTCGCGCCCTCCTGAACGCGTCGAGCTTACTATCCCTTTGGGAACCAGTGAACTGGTCGCTGCCGGGCAGCAGCCTCCCGGTATCCCGGAAGGCATGACCTTTGTGGTCGGCGATACGCTGGTTGTCCACAACCTGGACGTGGTTGACCATGTGCTCGGCCCGCTGTGGATCCCCGCCGGCAGCGCTGCCAGCCTGGCGCTCGATAGCGCCGGTCAATACGCCGACCGCTGCTCCTTCCGGCCCACGAAGTATTTTAACCTGGACGTGAAAGCACCACTCGACCTATCCACCCGCCTGTACGGCATTGCCATCATCAGCATCCCGCTGGGCATTGTCTTTGCATTGTACGCCGCCATCGCCTGGCCGGTGAAGAAGAATTAAGCCTCCGTCGGGGATTGATGGAGGTTTAGAAAATATGGGTGCAATCGGCTCGAAGGGGATTGCCAAATCCCCGCCGCCGCCAAGCGTTTATCACAATATCCTCGTTCATCTTCGTTTATCTCTGGTGAATCACAGCAGCGTAGTAGAATCTCTATTCTAATATTTAGCCTCCGATGTCATTTGACATCGGATTTCTTACTGGTACGCCATGAAAATCCTCACTCTCTATTTCTCCCACCGCTGGTGGTGGACAACTCTCCTGATGTTCCTGGTCGTCGCCGTCTGCCTTCGCCTCGCTTTCTGGCAAATCGGGCGGATGAAACAGCAGCAGGCAGCGGACGACCATCTGCGGGCGATGTCCTCCGCTGAAACGCTCGACTTGAATGGCATTTCCGGTACCCCCGACCTGCTCTCGATGGAATACCGGAAAGCCACGGCGCAGGGGCGCTATGATTTCGATCATCAGATCGCCCTGCGCAACCAGTATTGGGGCATTCAGGACGGCCCCGCGCAATACGGTTTTCACCTCCTCACCCCGTTGGTGTTGGACGATGCTCGGGCGGTGTTGGTCGACCGCGGCTGGATCCCCGGCGAGTACACCATCCCCGAATCCTGGCGGCAGTTCGACGACGATGCGCGCGCAACGGTCTCAGGGGTTTTACGCCTCCCGTTGTTGAAAGGTGAAATGGGCGGCGGCGTTCCCAACCCGACCGCTGCTCCTGGCGAAAGCGTCCTTGCCACTTGGAATTATCTAGATTTTGAACGCATCCAACAGCAGCTCCCCTATCCTCTCCTTCCGGTCTATCTCCAGGAAACTCCCGGCGACGATGTACTTACGTTACCTTACGAATCCTCCCCCGAGGTCGCCTTGAGCGAGAACACCCATATCGGCTATGCCGCCATGTGGTTCTTCTACGCCGCCCTGGCGTTTTTCGGCTACCCGGTCTATCTCCGCAGGCGGAACCTTTCAAATGAATAAATTGGTGCTTGTCACTGGCGTTACAGGATACATCGGCGGGCGGCTTGTGCCGCGTTTGGTGGAAGCAGGTTACCGGGTTCGCTGCCTGGTGCGTGACGCCGCCCGACTGCAGGGCTATCTATGGCTCGACCAAGTCGAGGTCTCGGAGGGTGACGCACTCGATCCGGCCTCCCTGCTCAAGGCGATGCAGGGTGTCTCAGTAGCTTATTACCTCATCCACGGCAGGCAGGGAACAAGAGCGGACGCAGCACGTGACCTCGCCGCAGCGCGCAATTTCGCCGAAGTAGCCGAGCAAGCCGGCCTTGAGCGCATCATCTACTTGGGCGAACTGGTTGACCCGACCGCCGATCTCTCCCCCTACTTGCGCGCTCGCAACGAGACCGGGCACATCCTTCGCCAGGGACGTGTGCCGGTGACCGAGTTCCGCGCCGGCATGGTGATCGGTTCGGGATCGGCCTTGTTCGAAATGATCCGCTATCTGACCGAACGGCAGCCTCTTCTCATTTGTCCGCGTTGGTTCTACTCGCTCGCCCAACCTATCGCCATCCGGGATGTGCTTGCCTATTTGATCGCCGCCCTCTCCGTCCCGGAAAGCCAGGGAAAACTGATCGAGATCGGAGGCCCCAGTCGCATCAGTTATGCCAAAATGCTGCGCGGCTATGCCCGCGAGCGCGGCTTTACGCGTGCACTCATCCGCGTCCCGGTGTATACACCGCGGCTTTCCGCCTACTGGGTGCACATGGTCACGCCGGTTCACTGGCGCATCGTCCTGCCGCTGATCGAAGGCTTGCACGCCGAAATCGTCGTGCATGACGATCTGGCTCACAAGCTTTTTCCCGCAATCCATCCCCTCGATTACCAGACAGCCGTTCAACTGGCGCTGCAAAGGCTGCAGAGCGATTCGGTCGAAACTTCCTGGAGCGATGCCCTGGTCATCACCCAAGGCGATACCCGCCCGATGACCCTGACCATCAGCGAGGGAATGATGATCGAGACCCGCCGCCTCTTTCTGGATCTGCCTCCTGCGCCCGTTTTCCGCTCATTTACCGGCTTGGGCGGGGAGCGTGGCTGGCTGTACCTCGACTGGACCTGGCAGGTGCGCGGCTGGGTGGATAAGCTGGTGGGCGGGGTGGGACTGCGCCGCGGCCGCCGCCATCCGGACGACATTCGTGTCGGCGAGTCGCTCGATTTCTGGCGGGTGGAAGCCGTTGAGCCGGATCGGCTGATCCGCCTGCGGGCGGAGATGAAAGTGCCCGGCAAGGCCTGGCTGGAATTCCAGTCCATCCCCCAGCCCGATGGGAAGACATTGCTAACCCAGGCGGCTTACTTTGCGCCGCGCGGATTGGCGGGCTTCCTCTATTGGTATTTTCTTTACCCCATCCACAGCTTCATTTTCAGTGGTTTGATTCGCAAGATCGGCGAACGCGCCCAGCTTCTTGCGAAAACAAAGAGTGGATGAACCTTCTGTGGAACGAACGATCCTGGTAACCGGCGCGACCGGCTACGTCGGCAGCAAACTCATCCCGCTCCTGCTGGAAAAAGGCCAGCGTGTGCGGGTATTGGCGCGTGACCCCGATCGCTTACTGGGTCACTCCTGGGCAGCGCAGGTGGAAGTCTTTCGCGGCGACCTGCTCCAAGAAGACTCGCTCTCGCCCGCCCTCGAGACCGTTGATGCAGCCTATTACCTCGTCCACAACATGTCGAGCGGACTGCATTATGAGACGCGCGAAGCCGAATCGGCGCGCAACTTCGCCGCTGCCGCTGAGCAAGCCTGTCTCCGCCAGATCATTTACCTGGGAGGCTTGGCCCATCCGGAGGAGAAAATTAGCTCCCACATGCTCTCCCGCCTGCACACAGGTGAAATCCTGCGCGCGTGTCAGGTGCCGGTGACCGAATTCCGCGCCAGCCTCATCATCGGCGCGGGAAGCATATCCTTTGAGATGATCCGCTACCTGGCCGAGCAACTGCCCCTGATGGTCGGCCCCCAAAACTTGAAGAAACTTGCCCAGCCGATCGCTGTAACGGACGTGCTCGTTTACCTGCTTGCCGCGCTGGATACTCCCGCCTGCCTGGGGGGGATTTACGAGATCGGCGGGATGGATGTGCTCACTTACCAGGAGGTGATGCAGGTCTATGCCCGCGTGCGCGGACTAAAACGCAGCCTGCTGGTCCTGCCCTGGATGCCGCTCGACCTGATGGCTCTCATAGCCGGAATTCTGACCCCGGTCCCGGCAAAGATCGCCAGGCCGCTTCTCGGTGGAATGAAGAGCAGCAGCGATGTCCGTTCAGCAGCCGTTGAGACGGTCTTTCCGGATATCCATCCAAAAACATACCTGGAATCCGTCCTGCGAGCTTTGGATGACCTCACTCCTGCGCGGCTTGAATTCTGCTGGACGCCTGACACGCCGCTGACCCGCATCCGTCAGAACGGCTTCTTTGTGGATCGCCGCGAATGCAAGATCGATGCCAGGCCCGCAGCGGTCTTCGATGTCATCTCCGGGATGGGAGGTCGGAACGGCTGGCCGTACCTGGATGGATTGTGGAAGCTGCGCGGAATCCTGGATAAGCTGGTGGGCGGGCCAGGGCTGCGCGGGCGGAAAGATGCAAAATCTCTAAATGAAAACGATATCGTAGACTATTACCGTGTGGAAGCCCTGGAGCCGGGGCGTAGACTGTTATTGAAGGCAGAGCTGAAATCGCCCGGCGATGGCTGGATGGAGTGGCGCGTAACGCCGGATGGCCTTGGGACTAAACTCACGCAAACGGTGTTCTACGCGCCTCGTGGGTTGGCGGGGTATATTTACTGGTATGCACTTTGGCCAGTGCACACAACAGTATTTACGGGTTTAACGCGGGCCATAACGCGAGGCGCAAAGTAAGATTTGAGCCGTCTTCAGACGGCTTCGTAATCTCAGCCGGGGGATTCATTCCCCGGCGTCGGCGGCAAGGATGTTTATTGCGCCAAACTATTAGGTCGCTAGAAAGCGCATTAATCAATCGTTTTCCAGCAATTCCACGATCGTCCCGTACTGCTGCTGCCCATCCACATAAGCATACCGCCCGCCTGTATACTCCCCGCGCTGCACCAACGGCAAGCCATGCTCGGCCAAAACCGCCAGCCGCTCCGCCATGCCCTTCACCTCGAAGGCGATGTGATGCAAGCTTTGGCCGTGCGCCGTGAGTTGGTCCTGCCAGGTGCTTGGCGCGCCGATCGGCTCGATCAATTCGAGCGTGACTTGCCCGAGTGGAAAGAAGGCGAGCTTGGCCAGGGCAGGTGTAGGCTGACCCTGGTATTGGGCCTGGGTAAGCTCAAGCGGTTCTGTGGTGACGGTCTCGGGAGGGGGCACGCCAAGCAGGCGCGCCCAGGCTTGCGCGGCCTCATCCAGGTTACGGACAATGATGCCGATCTGGGTGACAGTATTCGGTCCAAGAGGGGTGGGGGACATGGGATAAGCTCCTATAGAATCGAGTTCGCGAATAACTTGTAGAATTTTGCTTTGTCCAGATCGAGATAAACCTTCATTTTTTCCAGATCCTGTTCGATGGCTGCGGGCGGCTGGCTGGCGGCCCATTCCGCCTGCGTCAGGACAGATTTGGATGGTTGACCGGCGAATAATTTTACTTCCTGCCTTCCTTCGATACGCAGCAGGCCGGCTGCGATTTTTGCGCGGGTCAGCGTATCGCCGCTTACCGTGGATATGCCGATCAGGTCGATCGGGGAGCGCAGGATCATCGCCAGGGCATACGCATCGTCGATGTCGGTGCCGATATCTGTATCCAGGATCAGTTTCATGAGTTTATGCCTCCAATTACTGCCCGATCACCAGGGTGATGAATTTGACCCCCTCCTTGTTGATGCAGCTCACCTCACCGGCCACCACCCCTTGTGCGAATGAGACTGAGCCAGCCGCGCTAAAGCGGCCAAAATTGCAGGTTTGGAAGGCAACGGTCTGGGCAGTTGCATCCACCGTGCCATTCATGTACCAGGTCACGATATTATTCCCCGTCGTACACATGGTGTGGTCAACTATGTCTGCTCCCTGGGTGGTGAGTTCGGCCGTTCCGTCGCCTTTCACGACCAGCGTGACCGGCTCGTAGACCTGACAAACAGCTCCCTCGCTCGAATAATCATTTTTTACCCCCTCACCTGTAAACGTCTGCGGACCGGAGGCCTGGGTTGCCATCGGCGCTGGAGTATCGTCCGCCGCCTGGCTGGGAGCCGGTGTTACGGTTAGCGACCCGTTTGATGTTGAATCGTCATCCGCCGGCGCGGAACAGGCCAGGCTCGTCGCCAGCAAGATCATCACGACTAGAACAAGTGTGTTTCTCAGTTTCATCATTTCACTCCTGAACATTCCGTTAGGCTGGGTGACCAATCCGCCCAATTTCTAATGGCTGCATGATAACACGACCTCTCCCGACCGTCGGTAGGTACGCCCGCCGTAAATGTATTACTTGCGCGGGTCACGCCGTCCGAGAATTCGATGACCAGTCGATGGTAGGGAGCGTAACTATACCCAGTCGAATAGCAGGTATCGCTCTGGCATTCGAATCGTTGTGCCCCCATTTCCGGAAGAAGATTGGACTGAACACAGGCTTCATCCTCACATTCCAGCAATTGCCCGGAGAGGATGCTTGGTGCCGGTTTTATCTGGCTTATAAAGGTGAATTGCATGGATGGATGTGGCCCTGCATCCGCATGAACGACCTGGGATGGAACGGCTACGATGAAGAAGGCAAGGATGATAATTGGGATGAGTGTATGAAGTCGAGATGCTTTCATTTTGTCTCCATCCACATCATGATTGTGGCATAGGGTGGGATCTCTGGCACAGGAACATAATTCATAAAACTTCCTTTAGCGAGGATGGTCAGCGTGGCCAGGGGTGTTTGATCCAGTAGCGAGACCGGGGTATATTCTCCCTGCGGCAATCCGCTGGCAGTAATGGACAACTTATAATCGCGGATAGAGGCGGTGGTCAAATTGACAAGCACCAGAACAGCTTCATCGGCTGTCGTTCGAAGGCAGGCAAACAAGCCCCGATTATTGGTGGATGGCAGGAAGAGGTCACCAGTCCGCAGCGCGGGATGGCTGTTGCGCAGGGAGATCAAGGTGCGGTAATGTGTGAGCAGTGAATTGGGGTCATTGGTCTCCGCGGAAACATTAAAAGCCGCATAATTGGCATCAAAGGTTGTCCAAGGTTTGATTGAGGAGAAGCCAACAAAAGGCTTTGCGGACCATTGCATCAATTCCTGGGCATTTTCTTTCCCCAGCATGCCGATTTCCTCGCCATAGTATATAAATGGCACACCGGGCAGCGTAAAATACAAGGATGCTGCCGCTTTGGCTTTCTTGGGATTGCCGCCTATCTGGGTCATAACCCGCGCCATATCGTGATTGGTGAGAAAAGTGCCGTATTGCCCTTTGGGAAATCGACTTGTTCCCCAGCGCAGCGTTTCCAGCAACCGGTCGGAATTACCCGCATTAATGCTCTCTTTCATCGCGGCCGACAGGTCGAATTCGAATGCCAGGTCCACCTGCTTGTAGACAACCCACGGAGCGACCACCGCATCCTCCCGCCAAACCTCCCCGATTGTCATGGCATCTGGCTTGATGTTTTTATAGAACTTGAAATAGGCTGCGAACCAGTCATGCGAGGCTTTTGTTTCCACCGTGACCGTGCCCGTCTCGATCAGCGAACCAATCGCGTCGAGGCGGAATCCGTCGATGCCGATATCCGTGAGCCAGAAACGGGTGATCTGTTCCATTTCGGTGGTAACTTCAGGATTGGTGTAATTCAGATCGGGCATGCCTTCCCAAAAAAAAGCGTAATAATACTTCCCATTCAAGAGACGCCAGACCTGCTGGCCCCAGGGACCCTTGAAACCGGGATCAGCATCCGACCAGATGTACCAGTCGCGATAGGGGGACTGTGGATCCTGTGACTGGACGAACCACGGATGCTCACTGGAGGAGTGATTGATTACCAGATCAATGATGACACGGATGCCGCGATGGTGCGACTCATCGACCAGGCGGCGAAAATCGTCCATCGTGCCGTATTGGGGGTTGACTCCGTAGTAGTCCGTCACATCATAGCCATGAACCGATGGTGATGGGTGTATGGGCATCAGCCAGATCCCCGTGATTCCCAGATCGGCGGTGGTGTTTGGGTTACCATCGTTCAGGTAATCCAGCTTTTCGATCAGCCCATTGATATCACCGATTCCGTCGCCGTTGCTATCATAAAAACTGCGTACATAGATTTCATAGAAAACCATATCATTCCACCAGGGGTGACTGGCGGCAACCGGAGTGGCAGTGGGCGAAGGGACAGCCGTAGGCGTGCGTGTGGGTAAGGGTGTATTCGTTGCCGTAGGTGGAGCAGGCGTTGCGCTGGGGGGAAAAGGGGATGAATTCGTAGGTGTAACAACGGACACAGGCGGAGTTCCGTTATTGCCTGTAAAAGTACAGGCTGCCATTGATAATACGAGCAGAAGGACGAACTTTTCCATTTTCTCCTCGCTTTCATGTGCATCCGCAGCTATGGAGCATACTTTATCAGATTAATTATTCAAGGATGGTTACAGGCAGTCCCGTACTAACTGCTTGCCAGCTCTCACCGCCATTCGTACTTTTGAACACACCGTTAAATGTTCCCACATAGAGGATGGCTGGCGCGGACGGGTCGATCACGATGTCGCTGAAATTGAAGCCGCTCAAACCGGTTACGATTGTCGCCCAATCCCTGCCGCCGTTCGTGCTTTTGAACAAGGGACTACCCCATGTGCCTGCATAAAGTGTGGCCGGTGCTGCGGGGTCGATCGCCAGGGTGGACACAGCGGTATGCGTCAGGCCGCTATTGATCGCCTCCCAGCTCTTGCCGCCATTTGTGCTTTCATACGCGATTTACACTATTCTCGATGATTTGTGGGGCTGTCTACAAAGCATCCTGTCACCCTGAGCGAAGCGAAGGGTCTCTTCATTAAGGGTGAGATGCTTCGCTACGCTCAGCATGACTTTTTAGACAACCCCGCCGGCACTTATGCTTGGTACTTTGGAACGGATCATAGACGATCCGCCTGACATAAATGTTCCGGGCTCAAAACCCAAGCCCCTTCAGTTTTCTTTTCATCCCTTGTCGGTGAGGTTAGCGGTGGGCTGCGCCGTCGCTTTAGATGTGACTTGCGGGTTGATGCAGGACCTTTACTTCCTTTCGAATGCGGTTGCTCAATTGATTCTGGGCAACTTCCAAATCATATTGAACTTGCATGCGCAGCCATACCTCTGCACTTGTGCCAAAATAACGAGCCAGGCGCATGGCGGTATCCACAGAAATCGCCCGCTGCCCATGTACAATCTGGCTGATACGGATAGGCGTGACACCAATATCATGTGCCAGGCGATATTGGGTCAGGCCGAGAGGCTTCATGAAATCTTCCAGCAGGACTTCGCCGGGATGAATGGGGGAGAGCATATTATCCATTACAATGACCTTTACGAATGATAATCAACGATCTCGACGTTTTTGGCTTTATGTTCAGCCCACTGGAAGCAAATGCGCCATTGATCGTTGATCCGAATACTGTACTGCCCGGCGCGTTCGCCTTTGAGCTTCTCGAGGTGGTTGCCTGGAGGCGCAAGTAAATCCCGCAAATCAATGGCATTATTCAGGTAAATCAATTTGCGGCGGGCAGTACGTTGAATTTCTTTTGGCAGCTTGGTAGAGAGAGTGCCGTAGAAGACCTTACGAGTTTCTTCAGAAGAAAAGGATTCCATCACGGGCCGATAATATCACGAAGCGATAGTATCTGCAAGGTTCTGCAGTTCGTAACTTCGAATTTTCGCAAAGTAGTTTGCCATCATCATCATATGTCATGCTGAGTGGAGCGCCTGCCCTGAGCCGGTCGAAGGGAAGCATCTCCTCCAACGTTAAGGAGACCCTTCGGTCGCGAAAACCGCTCCCTCAGGGTGACATACCGAAATGAATATTCCTACTTTGCGAAAGTCGTGGTTCGTAACTCAAGCCCAGATCCGCCGGCGTGGCCGTCACGGGTCTACGCCTCGGATGTGTGATCAGATAGGCGCGATAGAATGGCACTAGAAAATAGAAGACTAGCAAAACCTCGCTCAAAACCAGGATCAGCAATCGCCGCGCGTACAGTTTTGGCGCTTTGAGCATCTTGCCGAGGACGATATCCGCAGCCCAACCGGCCAACGCGCCAGCGGACAACCCGCCCACCAGCCGTAGCAGGAAATTTCCTGAGACGCCCATCGCCGCCCCGATGACACCGCCGATCAGGGTATTCATCAAAACAAGATTGTGGATGAGAGGGGGACCCTTTTTTGTCGCCAATGTTATTCTCCGTCTCAGAGACGGTAGCCCGCTCTTTGCTTTCAGGCTTCAGCTATTGTTTTATCCGCAACAGAATTCCAAAATTCTTCTTCTGATAGACCTTTTCCAGCCCGAATACTTTGTCGTGATTTTTCTAGCATGGTTTGGAATCGCGCTGAACGCGCCAGCAAGATGCTTTCCAAATCATCGTCATTTAATGGCGTGATCAGAACAGCGACAGCCTTGCCGTTTCGGGTAATAACAACAGGACCATTAGTTTTGCAGCTATCAATATAAGCGCTAAAACGGGTTTTCACGTCTGCCAAAGAAGCGATTCTCATTTTGTGTACTCCTCGTCACCGATAAATAGGCGATTACCTTCTTTCACTCCGATAGCCAAGATGTGAACTTTATTCTCAGGCGTGTAGCCATACCAGTAATGGATTAATTGGCCATTCTCGTCGTGTACTACAAAATGTGACATGTTAGTAATATGCGATTTAGTATCAAGTTTAAAATAGTAAACAACATTATCCTTGAGCGATACATTCTCGTTTTGTTGAATATAAGATTTGAATTCCTGAAGAATTTCAAAAACTCTTGGCGAATATCGATCCAATGATTGTTTTTCCAAGAGAAAAAGGTGGGGCTTTATTAGTTCAAAGTCTTGCCATTTCTTTTCTATTCTTTTCTCCGCTTGATCAAGTTCTTTCATGGTATCACCTTTCTTTCTAGTCGTAATAACTTCTTGTAGTTTACCGAGCGGTTCAAGGTTCGTATCCTATTGCCTTGAAAACAATAATTACTTTATGCCTCCCAACGATTAAGGATTGATGTGGCGGGAGTGTGTAAAGTCGCGACTGCGGTTCATTGCGCCGTTATATCTTGATGAACGAAGAATCTCAATCCGATAAAATAACCATTACGGGAGGGCCAGAGGATGACTTTGGGGTTATGCCATGCTGCGATCCAAAAGAAAATCCCCTGAACCGGTCTGGATACTGAGATTATACAAGAAAATTGGTGCGAGGAGTCGAGGTTGATGATGAAACGATCGGTCAATAGTTCGCACAGAATTGATCCCTTTAGATTAATTTTATACTTGACAAATACGCTCTTAATTGTATAATACCCCCACAATTTAGGTTCCCCTAAACTATGAGAATGCTATGAATTCCGCTGCCACACGTGCCTCGATGCGAACTGAAACAGACGAGAACTACCTCAAAGAGATCTACACTCTGGGATTGGATCACGGTCGCGTGACCACCTCCATGCTGGCGGAGCGTCTCCATTGCTCGCCTGCTACGGTGACTGGCATGTTAAAAAAGTTGGCTGGGCGCCAATGGGTGGTCTACGAGCCTTATCAGGGTGCAACCCTGACGACCCTTGGGCGCGCGATCGCGCTGGAAATCGTGCGCCATCACCGCTTGATCGAGACCTATCTCTCTCGAGCGCTCGATCTCCCCTGGGATCGCCTCCATGAGGAAGCGGAGAAGCTCGAACATGTCCTTTCAGAATACCTTGAAGAACGCATGGATGAGCTTTTGGGCTATCCCTCCTTTGACCCTCATGGCTCGCCAATTCCCACACGTGAAGGGGTGGTTGCCGGCTTGGGCCGCCTGCGGCTGGCGCATCTATCGAAGGGCGCAACGGCTGAAATCCTGGAAATCACTGATCGCGACCCACAGTTACGGATTTACCTGGACAAACGCAACTTGCGCCTGAATACCAAACTGCGCGTGGTCGAGGTGGAGCCCTTCGATGGTTTGATGACTCTTAGAACATCCGCAGGGGAGGTTGTTCTTGGCCGTGGCGCTGCCAGTCGCATCATCGTGCATAGATTGGATGGCGAGACAGCTTGAGAATTATTAGATTGTTGGTACTTGCTCTGAGGATTTTAAAAACATGAAAACCTATTCACGCCGTGATTTTCTGAAGGTGGGAACCCTTGGTTCCCTCGCGATGGCCGGGGCTGCCTTCTTGCGAGCTTACAATCCAGCCTCGTCGACGAATCCCAACCTGACGCCTGACCCCTCTGGGGGCAATATGGAAGGCATGGATATGCGTGGGACGACTATGGGCAACCTGGCGCTCATCATGCCCGACGTGGACGGCGAAGTGAATCACTCCGCCAACGGCTTCGACCCGACGGACACCCTGACTGACTTTGATTACGGTCAAGTGAGCACTTTGCCTACCGGCCAGACTTTGCGTGAGTTTGTCATCAATGCCATTGACAAGGAGATTGAGGTTGTTCCGGGCGTTAGCTACCCCGCCTGGGTCTACAATGGGCGCATTCCCGGTCCAACCTTGCGTGTAACCGAAGGCGACCGTGTCCGTATCCATTTTGGCAATGGCAGTAGTCACCCGCACTCGATGCATTTTCATGGCATTCACCCCGCCAGCATGGATGGCGTGCCTGGCGCCGGCATGGTCGAACCCGGCGGTTCCTTTACCTACGAGTTCGATGCCGAGCCGTATGGGCTGCATCTCTATCACTGCCACACCCCGCCGCTGGCCAAACACATCGCCAAGGGGCTTTATGGCATGTTCATTATCGAGCCGCCCGGTCGCCGTCCTGCAGTTGACCATGAATTCGCCATGGTGATGCACGGGCTGGACACCGATTTCGATGGCAAAAACGACTTCTATGCCGTCAACGGTATTCCCTTCCATTACCAGAAGCATCCCATCAAGTTCAAGGTTGGGGAGACTGTGCGGATTTACCTGGTGAACATCCTCGAGTTCGATCCGATCAACTCCTTCCACATCCACGCCAACTTTTTCCACTATTACCCAACCGGCACCAGCCTGACGCCAAGCGAGTATACGGATACGATCATCCAGGGACAGGGGCAACGCGGCATCCTGGAGTTCAGCTTTAAATATCCGGGCATCTATATGTTCCATGCTCACAAGACCGAATTTGCCGAATTGGGCTGGACCGGCATGTTCCAGGTCGAGGAGGCTTAACCATGTCTGGTGACACAGCAGCAAACTCTCGCAAGTCATTGGATGTCAAAACCATTGGCTTGATCGTATTGCCTCTTCTCCTGCTCATCGGGGTGATTGTCCTGTTCCTGGCAACGAATGGCGCCGGCCTGCATATTGTGCCGGCCGCGCCGGTTGAAAGCCTCACCTTCGAAAAAACCGTCCTGCGCCCCGACCAGATCGAGCTTTACATTCGGAACACCAGCCAGCAACCGCTCACGATCGCCGCCGTGAACATCAACGATGCCATCTGGCCGTTCCGTGCCGAACCGGGCGCCACGCTGCCGCGCTTTGGGCAGGCGGTTATCAAGCTGGAATATCCCTGGGTGAGGGCCGAAGCCTATGAAATCACCCTGCATTCGACCAACTCGATTTCCTTCGACACGACTATCCCCGTCGCGGCTGCCACTGCTACGCCCGGTACGGCAACGTTCCTAAGTTTCACGCTCATCGGTCTGTATGTCGGGATCATCCCGGTTTTGCTCGGCATCGCATGGTTCCCCGCCCTCAAGCGCGCCGGACCGCGCGTTTTCATCTTTCTCATGGCGGTCACTGCGGGTTTGCTCATTTATCTCGGTATTGACGCAAGCCACGAAGCGTTGGAGATCGCCGGTGATGTCGGTGGGCCTTTCCAAGGCGTGGGGTTGGTCGGCATTGGCATCGTGATTACTTTCATGCTCTTGGAAGCCATCACCCGCTGGCAGGTGGGCATTGGACGCAGCGAGACTGCTCAGCGCCTGACTCTGGCCTTGATGATTTCGCTGGGCATCGGCTTGCACAATTTGGGCGAGGGGCTGGCCATTGGCGCATCCTTCAGCGTGGGCTCGGCTGCGCTCGGCACCTTCCTGGTGATCGGCTTCATCCTACAGAACATCACGGAAGGATTGGGCATTCTGGCGCCAATTGTGAAAGACCAACCTTCCTGGAGACGGCTGGCCTGGATGGGAGTCATTGGCGGGGGTCCAGCCATTATTGGCGCCTGGGTGGGAGGCTTCACAAATCCTCAGCCGCTGGCGGTCCTATTTCTGGCTGTGGGCGCGGGCGCCGTTTTCGAAGTCGCCTACGAAGTCTTCAAGCTGATTGGACAGAGCGCCGCCAAACAGCCGCGACCGTTGACCGTCTTCGCTGGTGTGGCGGTCGGTATGCTGATGCTCTACGTGACGGGCTTCTTCATCAAGTAAAAGGGAAGTATGTTGAAGAGAGAACTACTGCGAAAAGTACTGGTTATTGTTTTACTTTCTTGCGCTTCGGCATTTGCCTTGACGTCCTGTAATAGTTTTCAGGGCGGTAGCGATCCAAAATCTATCCGCGTGACCATAACGGATTATGCCTTCACACCCAACACGTTCACGGTTACTGCAGGCGCGCAGATTTCTTTCACCGTAACTAATAATGGCGCGCTAGCGCACAATTTCTTGATCATGCAGAGCGGTTATCAAGTTCAGGATCACTTCACCGATGCCGGCCGGATGAACGTGATCTTGACGTCTGGGTCTATTCCGTCCGGGCAGACTGTGACGACCACCTTTACAGCTCCAAGCGACCCCAGCGAATATCAAGTCATTTGTGGCATGCCGGGCCATTTCGAAGCAGGAATGGTCGGGAAATTGATCGTCAGCGAACCTTGAGCTGTGTTTTGCCATTAGAAAATTCCTTCTTCTTGCCTGAACGCTTCTCCGAAGATCACAGGATGTTCACAAAGTAGATTGCCAAATATGTCATGCTGAGCGGAGCGAAGCATCTCCCTCACCATTGAGGAGACCCTTCGGTCGCCAAGAATGCTCCCTCAGGGTGACATACCGAAGTAAACATTCCTACTTTGTGAAAGTCGTGAACAAGATCAGTAAAACCCTTCACGAATCAGAACATTTGTGCTATCATATCCCTGTCGCGGGAAAACCTATCTTTTCCGCGTCTTTTTTACTTCGTCACAGGCCTCCCGGCGATGACTCACCCGCACCTCCCATCAATGATCTCCACCTTATCCGCCTCACCCTTTTCTCGCATTCGTTCCTCCTTCGACATCTTTTTTCTTTTTTTACTCAAAAATCCACCAGAGTACATCCCTCCTCCCTCCTCGCTCACCACTCCTCACCCGTCACTCGTCACCCGTCACTTATTACTTCTCACTTACCACTCCTTTATTCGTCCCTCCTTCGATACTGAGGATCGAATACCCAAATCTCTCCTGTATTTTGGATCACCCAGCATTCGTTTTCTTTAGGAGTTTTTTAAGATTCGTGCAAAATACCCATACTCACACCGCAGTTCATCCCGGCGCTCTTTCGCGGCCCCGTCCCAAGTCCCTGCTCGGCCACGCGACCCGAGCCACTCGGCAAGACGCCCTTCCCGGAGAGAACAAAAGAAATCTCCGCGCTCTCCGCGTTCTCTCCCGAAGGACACCGGGACGGTGCGCGGTAAAAAAACAGAAAAGCCAATAATGAGAGCCGCTCCCGGATTTTCTTGTAAAACCGGGAACATATCTGCTAAAATAAAGCTGCAATCTTGGGAGAGATTGCACAAAGGCAATCCCAATTGGGCAGATGTTTTGCAGGAGGAGGCGGTCTTATGAAGATTAACTTCAAAATGTGGGGTCGGGCGCTATCCACGCTCGTGAAAATGGACGACAAAAAAGAGTGGGATGCGCTTGATGTCATTTCCAAGTGGCTCATTGCCACCCGTTCCGGCGTGACCATCGTGACCATCTACTCGTGCGCCATCGCCGGGTTGCTGGCCTGGCGCGATGGGCATTTCTCTTGGCTGCCGTGGCTGGTCGTGACCCTCGGCCTGTTCATCGCCCACGGTACCAACAACCTGCTCAACGATTACACCGATTTCTCGCGCGGTGTGGACAAGGATAACTACTTCCGCACCCAGTATGGCGTCCACCCGTTGGTTCAGGAGTTCTGGACCAAACGCCAGCAATTGACCTGGTTCGTGGTCAGCGGCGCCCTGGCGGTTGCCGCCGGCGTCTACGCCCTGTTCTACACCAACTTTTCATTGTCGGTCATCGGGCTGTTCGCCTTCGGCGCGGTCATCCTGCTCTTCTACACCTGGCCGCTGAAATACCTCGCCCTCGGCGAGCTGATGATCTTCCTCATCTGGGGCCCGGTGCTGGTGGCGGGCGTCTACCTCGTCCTTGCCGGGGGCGTATGGAGCGCGAATGTCTGGAACGCGGCGCTGGCGGGTGTCCCGTTCGGACTGAGCGTGGTGAGCATCAACATCGGCAAGCACATCGACAAGTCCGAGCCGGACCGGGCCAAGGGAGTGGGCACACTGCCGGTGCGCATCGGCGAGAAAGCGGCGCGCTACGTCAACATGGCGGTGCTTTCGCTGGCCTATCTCGTCATCATCTACCTCATCTTCGTCCTGCGCTTCTTCACCCCGGTGCTGCTCATCGTATTCTTCGCCGGGAAACGCCTCCTGTACGCGGTGGGTGTCCATGCAAAGCCGCGCCCTGCCGAGCCGCCCAAGGAATGGCCGGGCTGGCCCACCTGGTTCTCGGGCTTCGCCTTTTACCATAATCGCCTGTTCAGCAACCTGCTGCTCCTCGGCGTGCTTGCCGACACGCTCCTGCGCATCTTCCTGCCGGCTTTTTGGAAGTGATTAGACGTAACGAAAGCCTTTTTCCCCATCAAAATTCTGCTTGCGCGCCACCTGTAACCGTGCTATAATGCGCCTAACGTTCTACCTTGCATCATCCTTATAGGGATGACAAGTAATTGCCTGTGGAAAATACCCAACCTTGTAAAATGAAATAGTCGACTACAAGCCCGCCACTGGGGGCGCTTGTTTAGTTTTGCGTTTCTTCCCTTCAAACCAAATCGAAATTCATCGAGAAAGCCAAATATGAACATACTAGAACTCGAAAGCAAACCCCTCGCCGAATTGCGCGCCATGGCCAAGGAGATGGGTGTTACCAATGCCAATCGTCTGAAAAAGGAAGCGTTGACGCTACAAATCCGCCAAAAAGAGGCTGAGAAAGAAGGCCTGGAAGTGCGCGGCGGCATTCTGGAGATCATGAGCGAGGGCATCGGTTTCCTGCGCTCGGCGCGTTACCAGATCAGCGAGGAGGATGTCTACGTTTCGCAGGCGCAATTACGCCGCTACGAGATGCGCTCCGGCGACCTGGTAATCGGCCACGTCCGCCCGCCGCGCGAATCGGAGCGGCACTTCGGCCTGCTCAAGGTGGAGACGGTCAACGGCATGGACCCGGATGAGGCGCGGCTGCGTCCACGGTTCGAGGACCTGACGCCGATCTTCCCCGAGGTGCGCTTCGACCTGGAAACGCGCGGCGATGTCCTTGCCACGCGGCTCATCAACCTGGTCGCGCCCATCGGACGTGGCCAGCGCGGCCTGATCGTCTCGCCACCCAAAGCCGGCAAGACCACCATCTTGAAGGAGATCGCCAACGCCATCTCCACCAAGTATCCCGACGTGCACCTGATGGTTGCGCTGATCGGCGAGCGCCCCGAGGAAGTGACCGACATGGATCGCTCGGTGGACGCCGAAGTGATCGCCTCAACCTTTGATGAACCGGTGACTTCCCACGTGCGCACAGCGGAAATCGCCCTTGACCGCGCCAAGCGCCTGGTCGAGATCGGCCGTCACGTGGTCATCCTGATGGACTCGATCACCCGCCTGGCGCGTGCCTACAACCTGGTGGTCAACCCCTCCGGGCGCACCCTTTCGGGCGGCATGGATCCTTCGGCTCTTTATCCTCCCAAGCACTTCTTCGGCGCGGCGCGCAATATCGAGGAGGGCGGCTCGCTGACCATCATCGCCACCTGCCTGGTGGACACCGGCTCGCGGTTGGACGATGTGGTCTTCGAAGAGTTCAAAGGCACCGGCAACATGGAATTGCACCTGGCGCGCAAGCTGCAGGAGCGGCGCATCTTCCCCGCAGTGGATATCGAACGCTCTTCCACCCGCCGTGAGGAGCAGCTCCTTGGCCGGGATATCATCCAGCGCGTCTGGCTGATGCGGCGTATGTACATCCAGATGGTCTCCACCCCGCCACAGGGTGCGGGCATGGATACGGGGGTAGCCACGGAAGCCATCTTGCAGCGTCTCGCCAAGACGAGGAACAACCAGGAATTCCTGGAAAGGTTGACAGAAGAGTTGTAATAGCCGGGGGATTTCCTACCTTCTTTCTACGAGTATTTAAATGCAATCCTCTCGCCTGTTTACCGTTGTTAGTTGGCTTGTGACCGGCTTGATTGTCCTGACGCTGTTCGGTTTTACCTATTGGAAGATCCAACCTCTCTCGCCGGTTGTCACGCCCGAACCTTCTCCAACGCTTGCGCCGACCGCAGAAGAGGGCCAGCCACCGGCGCTGACCAGCCTTTCATCGTCCGAGACAAAGGGGATCACCCGCTTGGTCTCGCTCGATACCAGCATCCCCCAACAGGCGCGCTACTCCGCGGTCGAATATACGGTCCATCGCGGCGATTCGATCTTCGGCATTTCCAAGCAGTTTGCCATCAAGCCGGAGAGTCTGCTCTGGGCCAATTACGATGTGCTGCAAGACAGCCCGGATAGCATCCGCGTTGGGCAGGAGTTGAAGATCCCGCCGACGGATGGCGTCTACTACCAATGGCAGGCAGGCGATACGATTGACGCCATTGCCGCGAAGTTCAAGACGACAGCCGATGATATCCTGAACTGGCCTGGCAACGACATTGACCTGACCAATCCTGAAATCAAGGCCGGGACTTTCGTGATGTTGCCGGGTGGGAAGCGCGCGTTCGTCCAGTGGATCATCCCGACAGTGGCGCGCGGGCGCTCTGGCACGGCGGGGGTTTCCGGCTCGGCCTGCGGAGGCGGACCGGTGGGCAGCGGCGCGTTCGTCTGGCCGGCGAACAACCATTACCTTTCGGGCAATGATTACTGGTCGGGCCACCTGGGCATTGACATCGCGGATGGTGATGGCGGCGCGGTCTATGCCGCGGATAGCGGTGTGGTGACCATGGCGCAGGGCGGCTGGAACTACGGCTACGGCAACGTCATCATGATCGACCACGGCAACGGCTATGTCACACTCTACGCCCATCTGAGCCAGATCAACGTGGCAGCATGCCAGGGGGTCAGCGCTGGCAACCTGATCGGTCTGTCGGGGAACACGGGCAACTCGTTCGGCGCGCACCTGCACTTCGAGGTGCGGCTGGACGGTGGCTTCGTCAGTCCATGGTACGTGCTGCCATGAGGGGAAGAGCTGTCTATAAGTCATGCTGAGCGCAGCGAAGCATCTCCAAGCTAATGAGGAGACCCTTCGCTTCGCTCACACCGTCCCGGTGTCCTGCCGGGAGGGTGACAGGCATTTTTGGATAACCCGTTCTGAGAGTATAGGACATGAAATTCTCCCGCTTGTTTAGTGTCCTCAGTTGGATCGTCACCGGCCTGGTTGTTGCCGCGCTGCTTGGCTTCACTTTCTGGAAGACACGATCTCCCCAAACTGCTCCCACGCAGCCTCCTGCTCCCACGGCAATCGCGACAGAAGGGGTCAGCACACTCCCGTCTTTAGCCGGACTGCAAGCTTCCACGATGCTGGGGATCACCCGCCTGGTCTCTTTGACGACCAATGATCCAGGACAGGTACACTATAACCTGGAAGAATATACTGTCCAGCGCGGCGATTCCCTTTTTGGCATTGCCAAGGATTTCAACATCAAGCCCGAAACGCTCTATTGGGCCAACGCCGACGTATTTGCCGGTGATCCCGATAGCCTCAAGCCAGACGATGTGTTGCGCATCCCACCGGTGGATGGCGTGTATTACAAATGGCAGAATGGGGATACCATGGACACGGTCGCGGCGCATTTCAAGCTGGATCCGGAAGTGATCCTGAATTGGCCCGGTAATAATCTCGACCTGACCGATCCGCAGATCGCGGTGGGCGCCTATGTGATGATCCCCGGCGCGAAAGAAACCGACCAGCCGCTGTTTATCACGACCGTGACCCGTTATAGCGGCGCGTTAGCGCAGGCTTGCGGGGGCGGCTATATTGGGCGTGGATACTTCAACTGGCCGGCGCCGGCACACTCCCTTTCCGGCTATGATTATGGCGAGGGGGGCACGCATCGGGGAATCGACATTTCCGCCAAAGAAGGCACGCCCATCTATGCGGCTGACAATGGTGTGGTTACCATGGCCAGCTTCGGTGCATGGAATTACGGCTATGGAAACGTCATCCAGATCGACCATGGCAACGGCTTCGTGACGCTCTATGCCCACCTGAGCGACATCTACGTAGGCCAGTGCCAGAGCGTTCTGGCGGGCGCAAACATCGGCGCGGCAGGCAATACGGGCAACTCCTCCGGGGCACACTTGCATTTCGAGATCCGCTTCAACGGCACGGCACAGAATCCCTGGTTATATCTTCCCTGAGCTTATGAACGAGAAAACGCTGCGGGCTGCGCTGCGGGACCTGCCGCTGGGCGGCTTACGTTATTACCCGCAACTTGGTTCGACCAACGACGCCGCGCTCGCCTGGGCATCAGCCGAAGCGCCGGACCTGTCACTGGTCGTTGCCGAGGAGCAGACCGCCGGCCGCGGCCGCCTGGGGCGCAAGTGGATCACCCCACCAGGCGCGGCGTTGGCTTTTAGTATGATCTTCCGCCCCCAACCCGTAGAGCGGAATGTCATTCCGCTCTACTCCGGCTTGGGCGCGCTCGCAGTGGTCATAGCCCTCGAAGAGAGCTATGGTTTGAAGCCAGAGATCAAGTGGCCCAACGACGTGTTGCTGGGAGGGCGCAAGCTGTGCGGCATCCTGGCGGAGACTGTCTGGCTGGGAGAGCAAGCAGAGAGTGTCGTGTTGGGGATCGGCTTGAACGTAAGCGCGGAGGCTGTGCCTGAGGTTGGTTCGCTGGATTTCCCGGCAACAAGCTTGAATGCCGCGGTTGGCGCGAGCGTCGAACGTATCGCTTTGCTCCATGCCATCCTCGCCGCTTTGCTCGCCTGGAGGCCGCGCCTGGGGTCGGCGGAATTCATTCAGACGTGGGAGAGGCGGCTGGCTTACCGCGGCGAGCAGGTCCAAGTCTGGAGTGAAGCATTTGCGGGTGTGGAGGGGATGCCCGTCCGCACGGGACAGGTCGAGGGTCTGGAATATGACGGGAGTCTGCGTCTGCGTTCAGCGCGTGGCGAGACGTTTTCGGTGCGCTTCGGCGAAATCCATCTGCGCCCGGTTGTGTGATATACTTTTGCGAACCACCCTAAAACGAGGATGTCATGCTAGATCATTTGCGCGAAGAAGCCTCCACTTCACAATTTGATGAAGATGTGTTTGTCCTGCAAGAAAAACCAGAACTCAAGCCCAAGCGCACCCTAAATTATGTAATGGGTACGACCGCCAAGCAGCGTTTCATCCTGGCAGTGATGCTCTTTTTCGTGGTTTGCCTGTTGGGGACAATGTTCCTGTTCGTGACGGGGAAGATCGTTCCGCCGTTCTTATACTGAGTCGATCAAGGAAAGTCAAATGAAAAAGAACTCTCGAAGTCTTACTATTCAACGCGCTTTGCTGATAATCCTGAGCGTAGCCGGAGTTATCCTTGTAGCAGCCTGTGCGAGTCCCACCACGCAGGTGGCAACTTCACAACCACCTGCCGCGACAGATTCTTCTGTTACCGCTGCTCCATCCGGTGGAGATTCAAGTATGAGCTTCTCCAGCGATATCCAACCTATCTTTACGACAAATTGCACCCGATGTCATGGTGATTCTCGCCAGTCGGGTAATCTGATGTTAAATACTTATTCTGGTGTTATGGCGGGAGGCCGGCACGGGGCTGTAGTTCTACCGGGGAAAGCAGTCGACAGCCTGCTCGTGCAGAAGATTACCTCCGGCGCCATGCCAAAGAACGGTAACCGTTTGTCGGATGCGCAGATCAAATTGATCACCGATTGGATCAACGCCGGGGCGACCGATAATTAGAGTCCTTATCAGGCGGGTGTATAGGGAAGTGCAGCCTGGTCCACCGATTTCAGCGGGTAGACATCCACCAGCTCGTACTCGCGGCTGCCGAGACCGTATTGCTCGGCGTACTCGGTCATCTTGTAGGGGTCCTTGTGCGGGCCATGCAACTGGCGGAAGGGGTGACCTTCGCGGAAGTGGATGCCCCAGAACAAGGGCAAGTTCTCCTCGATGAGCTTTGTCTTGGCAATTACGTCCAGCGTGGCTTGTTCGAGGGCAACGATGTCGTCCGAGCCGAAGACGCCGGCATCCGGCAGGATGGGCATGGTGGTAAAACCGAAACAATCGCATACCGGGGTGATCATTGTCGCCAGGTTGAGGTGGATGGTCTTGCCCACCGCAAAGGTGGACATCACCTCGCTGACCGAGATGGCGCAAGCTTCCATGAACGAGTGAAAATTGACCGGGTCTATTTTCAGACTGCCGGGCGGGGCGACTTCCAGGCAGCGCCCGCACTGGTTGCAAGGTTCCGTATGCAGGTGCATCTGCCCCGGATTCTTCTTATCCTCGACGATAGCCTCGGTTGGGCAGGATGCGGCGATCTTCTTGCGGGTTTCGGCATCCGGGCATTTCTCAGCGAACCAGTAAGGGTCGAAATGTACCGCATCATGAATCTGCGAACGAGTCTCACCGGCCATGCAGCCGAGAGCGAGGTTCTTGAGTGCGCCGCCGAAGCCACAGGAGGGATGACCTTTCACATGGGCAAAGTTGACCATGAAGGATGCATCCTGGATGAAACCAGCCACTTTCCAAGATTTGATATTCTTATATGGACGCTCATGCTCATAGTAGTACTTCTCGTCTGGGCCGGCGACGGGATAGACAGGGCAGCCCAGGGTTTCGGCGGAGTAGCCGCGCAACTCGGCGCCGGCCGCGTCCCATGATACATCCGCGACGAAGGGCTTACCGCCTCCGTCCTTGACTGCCTGCACCACCTTGCGCACGAAGATGGGATGGATGGTGGCGTAGCCGATATTGTTGGAGGTGTGCATCTTGATGACCACTTGCTCATCCTTGACGCGTTCGCGCAGATGGAGCTGTTCGAGGATCAGGTCGAGCTTGGCAGGCAGAGTTTCCTTGGCTTCCAGCCGCGACTGGCGCGGTGAGCCATAATAAACTTTACTGGGCATGGTTGGTTGTGTCCTTTCGGCGAATTTTCTGCGCTATTATACGCCATCTGCGAATGCAAAAAGGGCTGCGCATAGGCAGCCCTTTATTGTATTGTGTAATTGTCTATCCCACAGCCTTCTCTTCCGGTTTCGGCCCGGTGCTGCGGACGTTGATCAGCTTCTTCAGGACATCGAACCAGAAGGGCGCGCCTTGGGCAGCCGCAGCCCCGGTAATCAGCAGACCGGCGATCTTGGCCAGCCAGCCGGTCGCGTCCACCGGGAGGTTGGAGATGTGTTTGCAGATGGGGACTCCCGCGGCATCCTGAGTGGGAATGCCCCAGACGGTGTTCTCCACGAACGGCACAAGATAGCACCCTTTGCCTCCGGTATCGAAGGCGGCTGTGTCCCAGCCAAAGGGGATGTTGAGTACCGTCAATTGTTGCTGTAAATCAGCGATTGCCTGCGAGGGGGTGACCGTGGTTGGGGTGGGCGTAGACGTTGCCAAACCTTCGTTGGCTATGCCGGGAACGGGCGTTGCCTCGGGCTGCTGAAAGTAAGTATTGGCCTGGGCAATGATGGCTTGGCGCAGGGTCGGTTCGCGCCACAGCGAGGTGGTCAAGTTGATCGAGTCCACATTGAGCGCCAGCGCCAACACAGAGCCGATGAGGAAGGCCATAAACTGCGCATTGCGCTTGTACCAGCCGCTGAGACGAGCCATCGAGTCGTCAAACCATTTCTCAGCATTCGCCCGCGCCAACGCTAGGGCGCTCTCCTTCTCTGTGATGTATTCCTCCACACCGGTCAGCAATGGGCGCATGGTATCCTTGAATTTGGGGTAGAGGCAGTCCATTGCCAGCAAGCCGAGGCGGAGCTGACGCAGGGTCAGTTCCTTTTCCTGTGCGATGGAAGGACTGTTGCGCTGCTCTGTGAGGAGCTTCTGGTAGTAGATATCTATTTGGGGCAGCGTTAGATCCACCGCCGGTTTGAGGTTGGGGTATTTCCCGGCAAACGCCTGCGCCTGGGCTTTGACGCTGTCCACCGCATCTGCGCTGAGCTGGATGGTGGCAACGCGTTTGGCCATCTCGAGCAAGGCCTTCCAGTCGGCTTCAGCCAGTTTCCTTTGCTCCGGGTTCTTGATGGCCTCGAATTGGGAATTAAGATTGGCGAAAGCTTTTTGGATGGGGGAGGCCTCTGTCCCAGCTTTGATGACGATATCGAACAGCGCCAGGGCGAACTTGTTGGCCGGGATGTAAGAGGGCAGCGGCTTGTTCTTCTTGGTCTCTCTCTTTACTTTCTTCGTCAAACTGGAGATCAGCGGGTGGTTGTACAGTTCTTCGGCCAGCTTATCGTCGGTCAACATTTTTTGGATGGCGTTTTCCAGGTCTTTTGCCCGCCAACTGAACCAGCCGGCGATCCACTCCTGGGTTTGCATCGCGGCTATGCTGATGATCAGCCACATGAACACCAACCCTATGGCGACCTCGAGGATTTCTTGAAGGTACATGGCAACCTCCTTTTGCAATTCTTTGAGAGCGGTCCAGGCAGCAAGCTGCCGGATTCCAGAGTGATTACAGTATATAGAATTTGACCAATAAATGCAAGCGTTTTACGGTTCCAATTCCTCCACCCGGTTTTGACTATGGGACTGGTGCACCAGGTAGACGCCTGCCAGCACGGCGATGCCGCCCAGTAATTGGACGGGTTGCGGGATCTCATGCAACAAAGGGATTGCAAGGATGGTGGTCATCACCGGCTGGCCGATCATGGTCGGCGCGACGACCGAGGCGGGCAGGTGGCCGAGGGCATAGGAAATGGCCTGGTAACCGATGATCTGCGAAACCACCGCCGTGAGCAGGAATATCAGCCAGGTTTGCGGTGGGTAGCCCCAGAATGGGTTTCTCAGCAGCAGGTTGATGAAAAGCAAGCTGACGGTCGCGCTCGCTCCCATCAGCCAGATCTGGGTCAGGTTGGGGAAGTAGCGGCGTCCGTGTTGGGTGGAGAGCAGATACCCGGCGTAGAAAACGCCGGCGCAAATTGCCAGCAGGTCGCCGATCCCCAAGCGGGAATGAGTGAGAAAATCTCGGCCCATCACCAGCACCGCGCCGCTCAAGGCCAGCGCCAGGCCGACCCAGAATTTCCCTTTCAGCTTTTCCCTTAACGCCAGCCAGGCAAACAAGGCCACCCATAAAGGGGCGGTATTGCCGAGCAAGGTGGCATTGGAAGCGGTGGTATAGAGGGTGGAAGTATTCCAAAAGGAAAAATCGAGGGAGGTAAAGATGCCGCCGAGAATGGGAAAGATCAGATGGGCGCGGCCGGCCGCAGCTTGCTGCGGTCCGCGGCGGGCGAAGAACGGCGCCAGGATCAGAGTCGAGAATGCCAGGCGGTAGAATGCGGTAATGGGGCCGGGGGCGCCAGCCCAGCGGACGAACATTGCGGTGATGCTGAGCGCCAGGATGCCGATGGCGAGGGAAAGGTAGGGAAGAAGTTTGCGGGACATACTTTCGATTTACGATTGACGATTTACGATTTGTGATTGGCGATTTGAGATTGTGGAGAACGTGTGTGAGGCGAGGAACATGGAGGGTGGGGCGAGGATGAATGGCTGACGACTCACGACTCGCGACTCACTACTCATGGAGAGAGGCCAACAGGGAAGGCAAATCGGAAAGAGAGGCGATGACCGCCTGTGGCTGGATGGTCAGTTCACCATCAGGAGGCAGGACGGCGCGGCGGGTGATCCAGATGCTGTAGATGCCCAATTGGTTCGCTCCGAGTATATCGGCCTCGAGCGTGTCGCCGATCATCACTGCCTCGGTGGGTTGGATACCTAAATGGTCGAGGGCGAGCTGGAAGATGCGCGCGTCCGGCTTGCGGATGCCGCACTTGGCCGAGGAGATGATGAACTCGAAGTAAAGGCGGAGGCCATTCTGGTCAATGAGTGCCTGGGTATTGTTTTCGTCAGAAGCATTGGTGATCATCCCCAGCCGGTAGCCTTTTGCCATGAGGCTCGACAGTGTCGGGATAGCATCCGTCTCGATGTGCCAGTTGCGCTCGGTGACGGCATACATGGCATCGAGGGCACAGCGCAGAATAAAATCTGGTACGCTGCCGAAGCCGTTGCGGGCCAGCAGGTCGCGCAGGAAGACGAAGGAGGTCAATTCGAGGTTGTCTCCTGCGCGTTGAGCATAATAAGCATCCAGGAAGTTATCGAAACCGTTATGGAGGATTGCGCTGTCCACCGGCACTCCGTCCTGGTGCAATTGCCTTTCCAGCGCCTCGCTGGCATTTGCCAGTACCGGAGGCCAGGGTTCCTGGGTGTAGAGCAGGGTGGAGCCGAGGTCGAAGAAAAGGGTGTACATAGCTGAGAGCGGTTAGCTGGGAGTGGTCAGCGGTTCGTAGGGTGGCGAAGTTTGGATAAGAGGCCGTACAACATGCGGACGATCTCAGTTAGCTCGGAAACGGTGTTTTCGTATTCCAAGGGTTGTAAATATGTCACTTTCAAGGCAATCGTGAGTTGTGTTTCGAGTTCGGCAGCGGAACCCAGCGCAATTTCAAGATGATTGGCAAATGCTGCATCACTGCTACGTACTTGGCCTTCAGCGATGTTGGATGGAATCGAAACCGCCGATCTCCGAATTTGCGAAGTCAACCCATACAGTTCTTCGCGGGGAAATTTCTTTGTCACTCGGTACACTTTGACCGAGAAATCCACGGCGCGTTGCCAAACAATGAGATCTTTATAGCTTCGAATTGTACCCATGTAGCCTCCTACTAGATTTGTATTACAACTTATCGCTGTCTACTGACCGCTAATAGCTAACGGCTAACCGCTGGAAGCTAACCGCTTCCGCGTGTATGCATACACCAACCCCACCCCCACCGCCAACGCCGGCAGCACCACCAGCCCGGCTTCCGGGCCGAAGGCGCCGCCGGTCCAGAGCGAGGGGCCGCTGACTGTGATGCGTGTGAGAGGATAGACGGCGAGGCCGCTTACCGGAAAGCCAAACACCACGCCCTCGTAAAAGTTCCAGCCAATATGCAGACCGATGGAGAGCCACAGCCGTTGTGTGCGCAGGTAGGCATAAGCCAGGAAGAGACCGGCGAGAAAGATGCCAACCACCGAGATCCAAGTGGCGTTGGGGTTGAAGATGTGCAGCAGGCCGAAGACGGCGGAGGAGAGGATCACGCCCCAAGTCAGGTTCAGACCGCTGGCGAGGGTCTGGAGGTGGTAGCCGCGTGAGAGCAGTTCCTCGTTCCAGCCAACGACTATGAAGATGAAAAGTATCAACAGAAAATTGGCGAGGACGGTGAGCGGCGGCTGGGATTGCCAGGCAAAGCCCTCGAAGTGTATCCAGCCCATGCGGTACATGCCGAGATAGATGAGTCCCATCATTACAAAGGAGATGGCAAGGCCAACCAGGAGGTCGAGCAGGAGGCGCCATTCCAGTTGCAGCCCAAGGCTGGCGATGGAGCGTCTGTCCAGCAGGCGGCGGGCAAGAAAGACGGAGGCGGTAATGGCGAAGAGTTCGATGACCTCGCTGGCGAGCATGTAGGGGACGCCGTTCAAGTCTTTTCCACCGAGGAAACTGTAGGGGATCAAGAGCTCCGCGCCGATGCAGAAGGCGAGCAGGAGGTAAACGACAGATTGGATGAGCAGACGCCAGCCGGCGCGCAGACGGGTTTCGGTGGGGGAGAGGAAGAGGCGGCGCATGGGGAGTCGGGAGTTGTGAGTCGTGAGTCGAGAGAGGAAGAATTGAGGATTGTTGATTGGTGATTGAGGATTGGGGGCGAGAGGGTTAAGGGAGAGTGGGGTGTGGAGTGGAGGGGAGAATACGGATGGAGGAGCGATGGGCGTGGAGCGAGAAGCGTGAAGCGAGTGGCGTTGAGGGGGTGTGTGAGACCTTTTCTATCAGCTATCAGCTTTCAGCCACCCGCTACCCGCCTCCTTTTAGGTAAATTCCTGTTGGATCCAATTCCTCCCGCAAAATCCTAAGCTCGTTCTCGGTCACTGCTTCGGTGGCGCGGAGATCACCTGCCACCTTGAGCGGCCAGCCGGTGTTCTCTATGGCCTGCTGCGCGGTCTTGCCGGGATGCAGGGCGGTCAGCACCAACTCGCCGGTCGCATCGGGTTCGAGGATGCCGAGATCGGTGACGACGGCGGTCGGGCCGGCGCCGCGCAGGCCGGCTGCCTCGCGTTCTGGGCGGCCGGATAGGAAGCCGGCCGAGGTGCGAAAATCGCATTTTTCGGGGAAGCGACGTTTCTGGTGGGGGGTCATTACATAACAGCGGTTGGCCCAGGCGGAGATCTCCTGCGAGCCGCCGGAGCCGGGAAGGCGCACCTTGGGATGCGCATAGTCTGCGCCGATGACCGTGGCGTTGATGTTGCCGAAGCGGTCGATCTGCGCGCCGCCGAGGAAGCCCACGTCCACGTTGCCGCGCTGCAGGTAGAGGGCGAAGATATCGTACATGCTGACCACCGAGAGCGCTCCGCTGACCAGTGTCGGGTCGCCGATGGAAAGCGGCAGGCGCGCCGGCTGCGCGCCGATGACGCCAGCCTCGTAGATCATCACCAGGTTCGGGGCATGGGTGCGCTTGGCGAGGTTACAGGCCAGGTTGGGTTGCCCCACGCCGACGAAGACGGCATCTCCATCCCGCAGCAGGCGGGCGGCGTTGATGATCATCAGCTCGGCTGAGGAATAAGTGAGATCGGTCATGTTATCTCCCATAGAAGAGCGAAATTAAACCGCGAAGATACGAAGGCCGCGAAGGTCTTTTGAAGGTATTCTTAGCGTTCTTCGCGCCTTCGCGGTTAAATTTACCCATTATTACCAACTGCATCAGATAACGAGCCTATAAAAGTCTGGATATATTCAGCAACTTTCCCCGGTTGCTCCAGCGGTACGAGGTGGGTGGATTCTTCGAGGGTGACGACCTGCGCTGAGGGCAGCTTAAGCTGTACCAGGCGGGCAGTGGATTCCCAGAAGGTATCCGTCTCCGCGCCGCGAATGATGAGCAACGGAGCTTCCAGCTTCGGCAGGCCGCGCCATAGGTCCTGGTCACGCCAGGCGCCTGTGACGTAGATACGTGCTTCCCACTCCGGGCTATAGATCAGCTCGAATTGACCGTCTGGTCGCGGGCGCGTCAGGCCATTGGCGTAGGCTTGCAGGTTGGCATCGCTGAGGTAACGGAAAATAGGCTTGCGCCGGTAACCTCGCACGATGGCCTCTCGACTGGCGAACACCCGGCGGCGATTCAGCGCGCCACGCACGAAAGGGGGCAAGTGATGCATGAGGCCGAAGGTGCGCAACAGGCGCAAGACGGCGTTCATGGCGGGTGTGAACAGCACCGGGTCGATCAGGATGACCGCGCGAAAACGGTCCGGCTGGCGCAAGGCGGCACGCAGGGTGGCTATCCCGCCCATCGAATGGCCAACGCCGATGACCGGGCCGGTCTTGCACTCAGCGAGGAAGCGAATGAGATCGTCACTGAGCGGATACCAGTCGTCGAGCGAAGTAGGATCGACATCCGGCCAGAGTGGGCGTTGTTCCATCGCAAAGACATGGTAATGAGCAGAAAGTACTGCCAACAGCGGGCGGTAACATTCTGGCGGGTAACCGTTGGCGTGGGCGAAGTGCAGGGCCGGGCCATCCCCACCGAAGTCGAGAAAAGGGATCATGCTGATGGTTTCCAGAATGCCATCAGTATTCACCATAATCTACAGGCTGGCTCGGACGCGGCTTGATCTTCAGCCGCCTCTGAACCTCCGGGCCTAACTTCTGCCAGTATTCGATGCGGTCTTTCACGCCGTAGACCCACTCATCGAGATAGGCTTTCACTGCATCCATCGTCTCGCTGGTCTTGTCCCATTTCAGGTAAAAGTCGTTGTCGCGGTCGTAATAGCCCTGCGTGTAGGAGGGATGGGCACAATACGGCACGTGGCAAACGGCATCTACGATGAAGCTGGGGATGAGTGTGCGGTTCGGGTCGGAGCGGATGACGGACTCGTCCACGATCTCCTCGGTTGTTAGGATGACGCGCTGCGCGGCAAAGGCGGCTTCCTTCTGCTCGCCAATGATGCCCCACAGATGGGCGTTGCCTTCCTTGTCGGCGCGCTGGACGTGGATGATGGCGACATCGGGGTTCAGCGCCGGGACAACGATCACTTCCTTGCCCGAGTAGGGGTCGGTCACACGCTTGATGAGCGGGTTGGCCTTTTCGAGGTCGGTAGCGGCGGTCTGGTTCATCGGCATGAAGGGCAGCCCGGCCGCGCCGGCCTGGAGGCGCGAGATCATACCGAAGTGGGAGTACTCCTCCCATTCCAGCCGCCCGGCCTCGATCTCAGCGCGGACAATGCGCAGCGAGCCAACACCCGGGTTGCCCATATAGGAGAAGATCACCTTGCGGGCGCAACCGGCAGCTACAAGCTGGTCGTAGATCAGGTCCGGGGTGGCGCGGGCAAGCGTCAGGTCGCGTTTGCGCTGGCGGATGATCTCGTGCCCGGCGGCAAAGGGGATCAGGTGGGTGAAGCCAGCGGCGTAGAGTGAATCGCCGTCGTGAACGAATTGGGAAATGGCTGCGGAGAGAGAGGTGAGTTTGGTCATGGGGATCTCTTCGTTGAAATAAACATCACTCCTTTTGCTGCTGTTCTTGTTTCTTCTGCTCGCGCCTTTGCTCGCGCCTTGGCGCGCCCCTTAGTGCGCGCCTTTGAGCGCTTCTTTGCGCGCTCCGTTCTTTGTTTCTGGCATGGATACCGCGCACGGCGCGGAACCTGCCCGAGTCTTCTGCCGGTTTTTTGACGCGGCGGCGCAGCCAGACGCCCAGGGCGAAAGATGCTATGCCGCCGAGGAGGAAACGGTAATGGGTCATATCTTTCATGCCTGTGCCAACAAAGACGATTAGCAACCCAATGCCGACAAGGATGAAGAAAGTACCCATGCGCGTGGAGAGGTGAGGGAATGTATCCATGTGCGGGTGCAAGTATAGCGTAGGAATGGGCCGCCGTCAAAGCACCCTCAATCAGGGCAGCTTATTGACGAAATTTAGCAGCGCGTCCAGGAATTGTCCCCCATAGGTTGCAGAGTAGAACAGATCCGTCCCGTGTTCACTGGCGCCCGGAAAGATGATCAACTCCTTGGGATCGGCAGCCCGGTCGTACAAGAACTTGAAGTTCGCCGCGTATGGATCCAGTTCCCCGGCAATGAAAAGTTTGGGGTAGGTCACGTCGCGCAGCGTCCCGCCGTAATTCTCGGCAGCGATCATGGCAACGCCGATCATTTCCGGCTCGTGGGCGATCTTACCGCATATGGAGACTCCCAGGCTGGCGCCGATGCACACCACACGCCGAAAGCCGCTTTCCCTTACCCGCTGGAAAACCATGCCAATAGCCTCGAAAGCACTCTCCGGGTCTGTTTGGAAGTAGTTGAACGTGATCACCGTGAATTTCTGCTTATCCACTGCGTTCACGAAGGGATCCCATTGAGTCTCATTGCCGTAACCCATGTTGGCAAGGATCAGGGCTGTGTTCCCCTGCCCATAAACGGTGCCAGAAAATATCTTGGTGGAGGAGATTTCGAAGATGACCTTACCTTCCACAAGCGGTGGGGCGGTTGTGGGAGAGGGCATAGGGGTGGGAGTGGCAGCCGGTTGGAATACTGTGCAGCTTGCCAGCAGGAGGAGTGCCAGGTAGACGGATTTTGGCAGAAGCCGTAGTTTACCCATATGCTGCTACTTTCTTACAGGCAATGCATCGTTCAACCTTTGGGCTTTCTTGGGAACAGCATCGGCGTTCTGGATTTATACTCCAGGTAGGACGCCCCAAAGCGAAGTTCTAGTTCGCGTTCTTCAAACACTTTCACAAAAAAGAGCAATGCCGGTGTGAACAGGAGCAGCGCCCAAAGCACGAAGAACGCTGACTGGAACCAGATGCCCAATGACAGGAGTAAGGCCAGACCTGCCAGCACCATGGGATTGCGCGTCCAGGCATAGGACCAATCCACCGCCAGCTTCTTACTGAGCGCAATGAAAGTGGGCGAGCCGAGTCCTTTCAGGGCGAGGTTGGCGACAACCAGCAAGAAGGTTGCGCCAGTAATGATAACCAGCGCCAAGCCGATCCCAGTCGGCACGGGAAGCACCCAGCCAGACCAATCTTGATGAGTAGTCACTGCGCGGACGATAGGGATGCCAAATGTAAAGCCCAGGCCAAAATGGACGAACGTTGTTATCCATTCGACACGGTTGATTGTTCCACCTCGGTCGAGCGCCTTCCTGCCGAGCCAGACAAGGGGGAATGTCAGCAATACCCCTCCCGCAATGACGGACAAATTAATGGTATTCGATAGATCTGCATTTGCCACCCACCACCATACGAACCAAATGAACACCATAAGGGCGATCCTGGCGAGGAATTCATTAGTTTGTCTCATCGTACCATCCTTTGGCTGCGCCCAGCATCCTTTCAGTCAAGAGCAGCCTGGCGCGGTCACCGGCGAGCTGCCTGCACATTAAGCTATATGTAAAACAGCCCGCTTGGTCTTCCCGTCCACTCGTTCGATCCGCCGCCAGCTACTGTTATCGTTCAGCGTCAGCCAGCGTCGCTCTTCCATGCGATAGAACCAATCCTTGTCCTCCTGGTAGTAGATCTGAATATCCCCTGCCTCCCAAATGTTCAGAACTTCATTGCTATGGGAGCGAATTTCATCGAAGTCCGTTGTCGCCCGCTGCCCCATTTCGCTGTAGTGCTCACTCAATTCGAGCAAGAGGGTGTTGATTGGCGAAGCCATGCGCTCTACCTTCAGTCCGATCGCATGAGCTTCTTCGAAGAGAATGGGATAGCTGTGCGAAGGGTACTTCGAGTTGAGCGTGTTGGCAATCTGCTCGGCGGAAGCAGCATCCTTTATGTGATAAGACAACAGCTCGCGACAAAGCATCAACGATAAGGACTCAGCACGATCCACAGCGCCAATCACTAATGGATGGACGTGCTGAAATAGGGCTTTATACGGATTTTCCTTCACATCAGCCTGTTCCGCCCGCCACAAACGAATCACACGCGTGAGTCCATCGAGACTGACACTCACCCGTTCATTATCCCGATCCACCGGTGAAAGGTCATGGACTAACGAGGTGTCCACTGCTGTCAAATAGGCCATCGGCCCCATCAGAATGTCGTTGGCACCCAAGGCTACCATGGTCGCAGCCGAAGCGCATTCCAGAGGCACCAATGCGACCAACCGGTCACAATACTGCCGCAACAAGTTCACGATCCGCAGCGACGCCTGACCATTCCCACCATTGGACTTGATGAACAGATACAGGACCTTTTGGCGTCCAATCTTTTCGAGAATATCGTGAAGTGCGACAACATCATTGTGGCAGACCGAGCCTTTTGGGTTGTTCCAATAGCTGATCAGGTTTCCCTCCAACAGCGAGGAGATCTTCGCGATCAGCGTTTGCGTCCGATTGAAGAGGATGGGTGGCTGCTTTATCTTGCGCGTTGTCTTTTCCGGTTGTTCCTGTTGTTCCATTTGTTCTCCTTTGGTACATCACCAATTTTTATTCCAAACCGAACACCTTCTCTCTCCTCCCAAGCACCTTCAATTAATCCAGCCCATTTGGGTTCTAAAAATTCTTTCGCCCATTTTACCCCAGCCTTTTTGGATTGCACTGTCCCGGTTTGAAGCATGTGCAACATCCGGCAATACGTCAGAACGGTAAAGGACTGACCGAATCTGGAGTTCCAGAAACTCAGCGGGCGATCGATTTCATCTTGAAAGAGCTTCATTACTTGAAGCATGGTCGTTTTGATTTCGTCATACATTTCTTCGAGGGGGATTGGCGGCAAAATGGTCTCCGGCTTTGGACCTACGAGGGTAATGCCGCGCTCGCGCAGAATCCAGCGAACATGCCATTGGTTATCGTGTGTTGATTTTTCAATTGTGGTGCTACCGTTATCGAAATAGTAGAGTTTCTTTTGCCCCACTGTACTCCATTCGTTGAGATCGCCAAGGCTGATATATGACCCCTCCAGATGTTTTGCCGGATAACAATCCATCTGATGAATTTTAATTTGAATATCTTGAAGCGGTTTCATATTTGCTTCGGTCAATTCATTAATGGTCACAACCAGGAAATCCACATCACTATTCAGGTCAAAGTCGCCAGCAGCAATTGAGCCAATCAGATAGATGCCAACGAGATTCTCTCCCAATTCTGCCGCGATTTTATTCGCATGATCATTGAGTACTTCGCGTAATTCGGGATAAGGATGGTCGGGAATTCTTGTGTCGTCAAGGAATTTCATTTTGATTTAGCCGTCTTCAGACGGCTTCGCATCTCAGGCGGGGGTTCAACCCCCGCAGACCTCAGTGCGCCTTCGATATCCTTGACGCGATGGTAACTGGAGTGACCTTCAAGGTCAAAGGGCCATTCCGGCCGGCGCTCCCTACCATTGAACAATTTTTCTGGCGCATTTTGAAGCGCAGCCAGCACATCCTCCTGGACTTGCCTGTGCCAGGCTAAAACCTCCTGCGGGGAGCGATCCCGCCAACGCTGGTAGATGATGCGGTTGCCATCCGTCCAATTGAGCCCTTTCTCCTCTGCCGGTATGGGTCCTTTCTTGATCTTTCTGACCACGTCGGCCTTCCAATGGGTGATGTGCGCCAGTGCATCTTTCACAGTCCAAGGGTCCTTGGTTTCAGGCCTGGTTAGCAATCTATTCCAATCCGCATCGGTAAGCTGGTTAACCAGATGATCCAGGCGTTCGAACTCCTGGATTGTGCGCTGGATCACTTCCTCGCGAGTATGACGCATAAGAATGAACCTCCTGCATAGTAAACTCTACTCGAGATCTGACTGCGTGTACCTCACATTGGCATGGCTTGCCGACGTGAGCAGAGCGAGCGTCCGGTGGAGCCTGTGTTGGACCGCAATTGGTGTGATAAGATCATCTACAAACCGCTCAGGCGGAAAGAAATCCGTTAGGTAAGTATCTTTGAAATCGTCGTAAGGAGTTCATCCCAAGCATCTTGTCTATCCAGTTGAGAATATTCAACTGGAATGAATTTGTCAAAGGGATAGCTTATTTTTTCGGCTTGTCGAAAAGATATTCCGGTATCCGCTCTGACGAAGAGCATGATGCCGTAGATTCGCGAGCCGTAAGTTTGTTTCAAGTGCAACATGTCAAAAGCACGTGTTTTGAACTGATCGGTGACTGCCGATCTGTGCTTTATTTCGATGCTGATATAACTCTTTTCAGAGTCTCTGTTCTTCCTTTTCGCTGAAATAAGAATATCGGAATTGTGTGATATAGTGAAACCGTTAGGCAATCTGTACTCTTGCGATTGTTCTGCTTCACAATATGCCAGGATATGCTCATTTTCAATCTGGAAGGAAGCATATTTGCCTTGTCCGTTGAAGGTTCCAACCTTCCCCAGATTGTCATAAATCACTCTCATCACAATATCCCGAATTTTATCTTCTGTGTATTCCATATTGTTTGCCTTCCCAATTATCTAGTACCTACCACTTTCTACCATACGCACGATAATTCGCATATTAATTTGTGGCCTAACGTAAGTTTTGTGCAATCAGAGGCCGAATCGCGAAAAGCGGCCTAAAACTGAAAGATTTCTCGTACCTTACCAACTGAATCCGGAACCTGTATGCTCGTGATCATTTCCGATCGAGCGAGGAA
>Ga0233425_10001467_pt1 | contig 52955 bp, 45 predicted proteins | sample Watercolumn_Towu_2_FD_181712 | JGI IMG/M metagenome (GOLD analysis project Ga0233425, IMG submission 181712) | Freshwater microbial communities from Lake Towuti, South Sulawesi, Indonesia - Watercolumn_Towuti2014_140_MG | ecosystem: Environmental > Aquatic > Freshwater > Lake | place... | reverse complement strand
CACGGCCGAGGCTGCCGGCGTGGCGGAGGGCGGAGCTGCGACGGGGTCTGCGGTCGGCGGGGGCGGCGTCGAGCCGGTGCATGCGGTCGAGAGCGCGGCGAGGAGCAGGAGGCTTTTCGACATGCGGGCCCAAGGTTAGACCATGACGCGGGACGGGACTTGGCGGTGATTTCGTGCCGGGCCCGGGTTCCGTGCTAGCGCTCGGGCCGGGCCATGCCGAGCTCGGGAATTCGCGCTGTCACCGCCGCCGTCGCGGGCCTTGGCCTGCTGGCGCTGCTGCCGGCGGCGAAGGCGGCCCCGAAGAAGCCCAGCTGCCCCGCGGGAATGGTGAGCGTCGGCGCACGGGGGGTGTGCATCGACGCCTTCGAGGCGAGCCTGGACGTCGTCGACGCGCGAGGGCGCACCCTGCGCAAGCACTCGCCCTACCAGACGCCCGCGACCGGCGTTCGCATCACGGCGCGCTCGCGTCGAGGCGTGGTACCCCAAGCGCACCTGAGTCAGGAGCAGGCCGCGGCGGCTTGCGAGGCGGCGGGCAAGCGGCTGTGCAGCGACGACGAATGGCTGGCGGCCTGTCGCGGCAAGAGCGCGAGCCAGTACCCCTACGGAGCCGACCACGAGGCAGGGCGCTGCAACGACAAGGGCGTCTCGCCGCTGCGCACGCTCCACGGCGCCGCCGAGGGGCTCGAAGTGTTCGGCATGGAGGCGATGAACGACCCGCGCCTGAACCAGATCGCCGGTACCGTGGCGCGCACCGGTCAGTTCAAGCGCTGCAAGACGAGCGCGGGCGCCTTCGACATGGTCGGCAACCTCCACGAGTGGACCGCGGACGCCAGCGGGACCTTCCGCGGCGGGTACTACCTGGACAACGAGATCAACGGCAAGGGCTGCGACTACGTCACCAAGGCGCACAATACGAAGTACCGCGACTACTCCATCGGCTTTCGCTGCTGCAAGGGCGGCAAGGTCCCGGTCGCGAAGGCGGGCGAGAAGAAGACCGGCAAGAAAAGGACCCACGTGGTCGAGAGCGGGGACACTCTGAGCGGCATCGCGCAGCGTTACGGCAGCGACGTGGACGCCATCTGCGAGGCGAGCGGGATCGACAAAAAGGCCCCGATTCGCCCTGGCCAGGAGCTGACCGTCCCCGAGTGAGAGTCACGACGGTTGCCACGCGCGGGGACTCGACCTAGACCACGGCGCACTTCGCATGACCTGGCTCGGCTTTTCGGGGGCACTGATCGGTGCGCTGACGCTCGCCGTCGCGTGCTCGAGCGACGACGACAAGGACCCGGTGCAGTGCAAGCCGACACCGGCGTTCGACCTGACGGTTCGCGCCGTGGCCGGGTCGGTGCCGGCGGACACCCTGATCCACGTGAAGTACGGCGGCGGGAACGAGACGTACAAGGTCAACAGCGGTAACCCGGACGAGAAGGTCGTCCTGTGCGAGAACCTGGAGGACGACGCCGGCGCGGTGAGCGCGATCCACTGCAAGGTCTGGACGCAGAGCACCGCGACGGTGACCGTGACCACCGCGAGCTTTCCGACGGTCAAGCACGACTACGATGCGGAGACGGACGGCGACGGCTGCTTCAAGACCAAACCCATCGAAATCGTGCTCGGCGACCAGGACGCCGGGACCTGAGCGGTTCCGGGTTGCCACGGGTGACACGGGGCCGGCGCGGCGCTAAGCACCGGGCCGGAGGGAAAATGCATAGCTCTCGCATCGTGGTCCGGGACGGCTTCGGCCGTGCCGACGAGCTCGTGGCCGTCGACGATCTCTGCGACGCCTGGCGCGTCGAGGGCCACGGCCCGAAGCTCCGCGCGGTGCGCGCGGCCGGCGAAGGGCTGCGCGAACGCATCGTGCGCGGGCCTCGCGTCGTGGCCGTGCGCTCGCTGCCCATCACCACGCTGGGCTACCCGACGAAGTACGCGTTCTGGAGCGCACCGCTCTCGCCCGCACCCTGGGTGATCATGACGCACCGCTGCCTCCTGGTGCAGTTCCTGCAGCGGGGCGAGCTCAAGACGCTGCTCTTCAACCCCACGGACGACGTGGCCGCGCGCAAGGCGCCGTTCTTCGAGCGCACCATCCGCATGGTGGGCGACTACGTCGCCTTCAACCTGCTGTCGAAGCGCTTCGACTCGTTGGAGCACCAGCTCGCGGCGCTGGGGGTGACGCGCGACTCCGTGGACTACGTGGCCTTCGACCACTTCCACACCCAGGATCTGCGCGGCTTGCTCGGGACCACGGACGCTTCCCACGCGGCGCGCTTCCCCAACGCGAGGTTGCTCGCGCCGCGGTCCGAGTGGGACGATTGGGACGACCTCCACCCGATGCAGCGCGCGTGGTTCGTCGCCGAGGGCAAGGCCGGCGTACGGACAGAGAAGGTGGTGCTCACCGACGGCGACTTCCAGCTCGGTGACGGGCTCTTCCTGATGCGGACGCCGGGTCACACGAGCGGCAACCAGACGCTGATCCTGAGCACGCCCGACGGCATCTGGGGCTGTAGCGAGAACGGCACCTCGGCCGACAACTGGAGCCCCCACGAGAGCCGCATCGCGGGGCTGGCTCGCACCGCACGCCTGCAAGACCTGGACGTGATCCTGAACGCGAACACGCCGGAGCTCGGCGCGATGCAGTACACGTCGATGCTGCTGGAGAAGACCTTGGTGGATCGCGTGAATCGCGCGCCGGGCTTCGTGCAGATGTTCCCTTCGAGCGAGATCACACCCACGCCCCTGGCGCCGGGGCTCAGCCCGACCATCGTGCACGGCGGGCTGGTCTACGGCGAGGTCACCCACGCCGAGGCGAAGCGCGGAGCACGCGCGAGCGGCACCGGCGCCGCGGCGCGGCCCTGACTCACTTCTCGGGGGGGAGCTCGTTGATGTCGACGCGCTGGCCGTAGGAGCGCAACAGCGCGCGCTCGCGGCCGTAGTCGTCACCGACGGATCCCTCGGCGTCCAGGGAGACGATGCCGATGTCCGGGCAGAACACGGTGACCACACGCTTCTTCACCGCGGGGCTCTCCTCGATGGTCTCGACGCAGCCGGTGAAGCGACCTGCGGGCACGTCGACCACGGCGTCGATGCTGCGCACCACGACCTGACCGAACTGTCCCCTGAACTGCGCGGCCACCTCGAGCGGTGCCTTCAAGAGCCAACCGCCGTTCGCCAGGCGGATGCCCTGCTTGTCGATGTCCAGACGCTGGGCTTTGCCGCCCACCGTGAGCACGGCCTGGTTCGCGCGTGGTCGCTCCACGTGCATCATCAGGACGCCCTTCTCGCCGCTGTTCTCGATCAGGGTCTCGAAGGCGTACACCGTGTCGGGCTTGAGCGGCATGTAGCGCTCGACGTCGGTGATGGCGGGCTTGGTCGGCCCGAGCTTGCTCTGGTTCTGCGCGGCGGGTGTGCCGCCGCACGCGCTCGCCAAGAGGGCGGCGCCGAAGAGCTCAAGGTTTGTGCGTATACGCATGCAGCACCAGGACGACCAGGAGCACGACGGCAGCGAGGAGCAAGTAGCGGATCAGCGGATCCGGATCGATGCGCCGGCGCAGCTCGAGGGCGGCGTCGCGCACGCGCTCGTCCTCGGTGCGCTCGGCGAGCGCCGGCGCGCCGGCGCGGACCGTCGCGAAGTCCCCGCGCTCGAAGGCGGCCATCAGGCGCTCGAGCTCCGGGTCCTCGGGGAACGCCAAGAGGAAGCGCGGGCGCTCGCGGCCGGTCGCGTCCAGCTCGGGGCGCCGGGCCGGTGCGGTCGCCTCCTCGACGGCGCGCTGCTTCTTCTTGCGCTTCTTCTTGGGCGGCGGCGCCTCTTCGATCTCGTCGGTCATGGCTCAGAACTGGAAGTAGACGAAGGGTACCGCGTCCGCGCTGGCCATGGCAGTCAGCGCGAGGCCCACGCAGAACAGGGCCATCCCCTGGGCCGGGGCCGGCATCCCCTCGAAGGCCCGGCGCGCGCCCTGGTACCAGCGCTCGGGTGTGAAGTGCGAGACGAGGCCCAGGGCGAGGACGCCCACGACCGAGCGCGGCAGGTTCGGGTGATAGGTGCTGAGCGTACCGAGCTGGGTGAAGACCGTCGCGGCCTTCGCGAAGGTCTCGGCACGGAAGAAGATCCACGCCACGCACACCAGGTGGAAGGTGCCGAACACCGCCAGGGCGTGCACCAGCGGCGAGCTGCGCTTCGGGACGTCGAGCCGCCCGCGCCACTCCGTGTACATGCGCGTGACCGCGAGCGCGGCGCCGTGGATGCCGCCCCAGACCACGAAGGTCCAGCTCGCGCCGTGCCACAGGCCGCCGAGCAGCATGGTGAGCATCAGGTTCACGTAGGTGCGGACCTCGCCTTTGCGGTTCCCGCCCAGGGGCACGTAGAGGTAGTCGCGCAGCCAGGTGGACAGCGAGATGTGCCAGCGCCGCCAGAAGTCCTGGATGTTCGGCGCCTTGTAGGGCGAGTCGAAGTTGAGCGGGAAGCGCACACCGAGCAACAGCGCGGAGCCGATGGCGATGTCGGTGTAGCCGGAGAAGTCGCAGTAGATCTGCACCGCGTAGCCCAGCACCGCCGCGTAGCACTCGAGGGCGGAGTACTGCGTCGGCGCGTCGAAGACGCGGTCGACCAGGTTCAAGGCCAGGTAGTCGCCGATGGCGATCTTCTTGAGCAGGCCGGTGGCGATCAAGAACAGCGCCTCGCTGCCCTCGGCGGGGTTCCAGCGCGCAGGCCCCGCCAGCTGCGGCAACAGATCGCGGGGGCGCACGATGGGCCCGGCCACGAGGTGCGGGAAGAAGGCGACGAACGCCAGGTACTCGAAGTAGCTCTTCTGTGGCTGGATGTGGCGCCGATAGACGTCGATGACGTAGCTCATCGACTCGAAGGTGAAGAAGCTCACGCCGACCGGAAGCGCGACGCGCAGCGCCACCTCGGGCACGTGCACGCCCAGCTTGCCGAGCACGCCGCTCGCGGTGTCGAGCCCGAAGTTGAAGTACTTGAAGATGCCCAGGACGCCGAGGTTCAGGATCACCGTGGCGACGAGCCAGAGCTTGCGCGTGCGGTCGCTCCGGGCGCGCGCGATGGCGTGACCGAGCCACCAGTCGACGGTGGAAGAGCCCCAGATCAGCGGCAGGAAGCGCCAGTCCCAGTGCGCGTAGAAGACGTAGCTCGCGCCCAGGATGAACAGCAGGCGGACCTTCTTGGCGCGCACCAGCGCGTAGAGGGCGATGGGGCCGGCGAGCGCGCCCGCCAGCACCAGCGGAGTGGCACGGGGGATCGGCAGCCCCACGCTGGTGAGGCCCGCCGTCAGCGGGTCGCGGCCGAAGTCACGGAAGGTGAGGAAGGAGAGAGCCGCGAGGTTGATCAGCACCGCGACCGCCGCCGCGCGCGCCGGCGGGACGGCCTGCTCGCGCTCTTGGCGGCAGAGCGTGACCGTGAGCGCGAAGGCCAGGGCGGCGATGCCCAAGCACGTCAGCGACGCGGGCCGGGAGAGCGCGTAGCCCCCTAGCGCGAACCAGGGCAGAAGCAAGACCCAGCGCCGGCTGACGAGCACCCACGCCACCACGAAGACGAAGGCGAAGAACTTCGCGTAGGCGAGGGTGTTGAAGAGCACGGAGGGCCCCTACCATAGCCGGGACGGGGCTCCGCGAATCGTCCTCGGGGTTGACGGCCGACCTCGCGGGGAGAACCTTATCGCCCACCGTGCTCAAGCGCGCATTGTTCGGACTCGTGAAGGGCGCCGTGCTCGGCGGCCTGCTCGGGGCGGCCGTGGTCTTCGGCTTGGGCATGCCGGTGTTCGCCGCATGGGCGGCGTATCTCGCGGCGGTGGTCACTGGCGCGCTCACCGGTCTCCTCGCCGGGCGCGCCATCTGGGAGAAGGACGCGCGCATCGAGGCCGGGCTGAAGGCGGGCGCCGGCGCGTTGATCGGCGCGGCGGCGATGTTCGCGGTTCGCCGCTGGCTGAACCTGAGCCTGGATCTCGGCTCCCTCGGTCACGGTACGGTGGGCCAGCTGCCCCTCGCCAGCCTGCCCCTCATCTCGACGGCGCTCGCGCTGTTCTACGAGCTCGACAACACGGGCGAGTCGGCGGGAACCGCGAAGAGGACTCGGGTCGCGAGCGCCGAGCCTGACGCTTCGAGCGAGAGCAGCGAGCTCGACGCCGCGCTCGAAGAGGAAGAGGCAGCGGAAGAGGCGCGCAAGGCGACGAAGCACTGAGGAGCCATGCCGCCCGCGCGCATCGCCTTGTGGGTCGCCAGCGTCGGCGGGCTCGCGCTGCTCGGCCGGACGCTCTGGATGGAGCCGTTGCCCACCTGGGTGGCCGTGACTGCATTCCTGAGCTACGCCGCCCTGTGCACGCTGGGGGTGCTCTGGCCGCAGCTCGAGATGTACGGTGACGTCGAGTGGCGCGGTGAAGCGGGGCGGAAGGTCATCGCGCTCACTTTCGACGACGGTCCCAACCCGAAGACCACGCGAAAGGTCCTGCAGATCCTGGCGCGGGGCGGGCACCGCGCGACCTTCTTCGTGGTCGGCCGCAAGGCCCTTCGGCACGCCGACGTGCTGCGCGAAATCCACCAGGCCGGGCACGAGCTCGCCCTCCACGGCTTCCAGCACGACCGGCTCTATGCGCTGAAGCCACCGAAGTACGTGGCGGAGGACATCGCTCGGACCCAGGCGGCGGTGGAGCAGGCGGTCAGCGTTCGCCCGAGGCTGTTCCGCCCGCCGGTCGGGTACCTGAGCTCGCGGACCGCCGCGGGGGCCGATCGCGCGGGAGTCCGCACCGTCGCCTGGTCGGCGCGCGGGGTGGACGGGATGGGTCCATCGGACCCCGACCGAGTCTACGGCCGAATCGAAAAAGACCTCATCGACGGGGCCATCGTGCTGTTGCACGATTCAGCCGAGAGAGACGACTTCGAGCCGGCGAGCGTGGAGATCCTGCCGCGCCTGCTCGAAGAGATCGAGGAGCGCGGGCTCAGGACGGTCACGGTGACGGAGCTCTTGGACGGACCCGGCGAGGCAGGAAGCGAAGCATGACGTACGCTCGCTTCGAGCGCGACGCGCGCGGGCGCTGGCGTGCGCTGACGCGTTTGCGGGGTCAGGCGCTGCTCGGCCATGGGCTCCTGAACAAGGGCACCGCGTTCTCCGCGGAGGAGCGCCAACGCTTGGAGCTCGAGGGACTGCTGCCGCACGCGGTGTCCAACATCGGGCTGCAGGCGCTTCGCGCCATCGACAACGCGCGTGGCAAGACGGACGCGCTGGAGCGTTACGTGTTCCTGGCCGCGCTGCAGGACCGCAACGAGACGCTGTTCCATCGCCTGGTGCTCGACAACCTGGAAGAGCTCTTGCCCGTGGTCTACACGCCCACGGTCGGCCAGGCCTGCCAGCGCTACAGCCACATCTTCCGGCGCGGGCGCGGGCTCTGGATCACGCCCGAGCACCGCGGGCGCGTGCGGCAGGTGTTGGGCAACGTGCGCTCGCGGGACATTCGACTCATCGTGCTCACGGACAACGAGCGCATCCTGGGTCTGGGCGACCTCGGCGCCGGCGGCATGGGCATCCCGATCGGGAAGCTCGCGCTCTACAGCGTCGCAGCGGGCATTCACCCTTCGCAGGTCTTGCCGATGAGCCTGGACGTCGGCACGGACAACGAGAGCCTGCTCGCGGATCCGCTCTACCTCGGCTATCGCCAGCGGCGGCTGCGGGGCGAGCCGTACGCGACGCTGGTCGACGAGCTGGTCGAGGCCATCGTCGCGGAGTTTCCCGACGCGGTCCTGCAGTGGGAGGACTTCAAGAAGGGAAACGCCTTCTCACTGATGGAGCGCTACCGCGCTCGCCTGCCGTCCTTCAACGACGACATCCAGGGCACGGGCGCCGTCGTGATGGCGGGCATCCTGGCCGCTTGCCGCGCGAAGGGCGAGCCGCTCGGCGCTCAACGCATCGTGATCCTGGGGGCGGGGGCCGCGGGGGTCGGCGCGGCGCGACAGATCCTCGCGGCGCTCGAGCACGCGGGCGCGCGACCCGACGCAGGCCGGCCGCCCCTGGCGGTGCTCGACAGCCACGGGCTGGTCGTCGAAGGCTGGAACCTGCGCGACGAGTACAAGCGGGACGTCGCCTGGTCGGTGGCCGAGGCCGAGGCCTCGGGGCTCGACGTCGAGCGCGCGAAGAGCCTCTTGGAGGTCGTGCGTGCGCTCCGCCCCACCGTGCTGGTCGGCGTCAGTGGGACGCCCGGGCTGTTCACCGAGAGCGTCGTCGGGGAGGTCGCCCGCACCTGCGAGCGTCCGGTGATCCTTCCGCTCTCGAACCCGACCTCGAAGTGCGAGGCGAAGCCGGAGGACATCCTGCGCTGGTCGGAGGGGCGTGCGCTCGTCGCGACGGGCAGCCCGTTCCCGCCCGTGATGCTGGGCGGCAAGAGCCACCGCGTCGCGCAGGCCAACAACGTGTTCGTGTTCCCCGGGGTCGGGCTCGCCCTGGTCGCGACCGGCGCGAGTCGGGTCACGAACGCGATGTTCGCGCGGGCGGCGGAGACCCTCGCGTCCTGCGTGGGGGCCGCGGATCTCGCCGAGGGCGAGCTCTACCCGCCCCAGCGCGAGCTGCGGCAGGTCGCGCGCTGCATCGCCGAGGCCGTCGCGCGGCAGGCGCGCGAAGACGGTGTGTGCCCGCCGCTCAGCGACGAGGACATCGTGGAACGGGTGGGACGCGAGATGTGGTCGCCGGAGTACCCGGAGATCGTGGCGGAGTGAGCTCAGCCGTCGGGGATTGAGAGGCGTGAGAGCGTCGAGATGCCGGAGCTCGTGGCCGAGAGCGCGAACACGGATGCTCCGTTCTCCGCCAAGGCGTGGATGCGTCGCGCCTTGGTCTGCTCGGTCCAGGCCGGCTTCGCCTCGGCCCCGAGCGGGAGCGCCCAAGCGGTCACGACAGCGCTTCCTCCGCCTTCGCCCTCCGGATCGGGAGCGCCGCTGACACCACCGGCGAAGAGCTGCGCGCCGACCCCAGCGACGGCGAAGAAGGCGTCGGCGCCGGGCCCCGGATCCCAGCTCGCGAGCGTGACCAGCTGTCCCGAGGTCGAGTCGAGCTGAGCGACGAACGCGAAGGGCTCACCCGCGCCGAGGCGCGCGTTCCCCACGACGTAGGCCGCGGACTCGATCACCAGGAGGTCGCGGGCGCGCGCGGAGTCCGCGCCGGGGAGCGCAACGTCCGCCGATGCGAAGCTCGGCGTGGCGCAGCCGCCAGCGTCCACGCGCAAGAGGCGCAGCTTGCCCGCGACCTCCGCGACGACGAGCGCAGAGCCCTTCTGCGCGGCGACCGCGCTGGCCTGGGTGATGCCGGTCAGCGACGCGGAGCACAGCTTGCCGCCCGACGCATGCGCGAACCACGCGCCGCTCGTCTTCGAGGTACCAACGGCCCAAGCCCCCGCCTCGCTCACCGAGAGATCGACGACCACGGCGTCGGCTGGCAGCGAAGGCACGGCCTGGGTGCTCTGGGGCGCGCCCGTCTCGGGGTCGAGCTCCGCCAGAGTGACCACACCGTCGCTCGCGCCGGCGGTGGTGACGACCGAAGGCGTCGCCGCGATGGCGCTCAGCGACGAGCCCTGGCTCGAGAGCGGGAGCAGCGCCTTGGTGAGATCGCCGCGGCAGGTCTCGGTGAGCTGAACCATGCCCTGTGCGGGCCGGCCGTCCTCGGGCGCGCTGGTGCCGACCGCGAAGACTTCGTCCCCCGTGGCGATCAGACCCCCGGGCGCCGGCATCTCGAGGCTCGCCTGCCATGCGCCGCACTCGACCACGCAGCTCCCGTCCGGACCGAGAACGCTCCCGATCGGGCACGCCGTGGGGCAGCCGTCGCTGTGGCAACCGGCCGCCGACCCGCCTCCGTACTCGAACGTGTCCGGCGTGCAGCCGAAGGCGGCGAGCAAGACGGGCCAGAGCTGGCGACTCATTCAGGATGACATACTATCCCATCCGCCCGCGGGTGGGTACGACGCGAGCGCCATCATGGGTCCCGGCAGCGTCATCTCGAACAAGTATCGACTCGTGCGCTGTCTGGGCGAAGGTGGCATGGGCGCGGTCTGGGAGGCGCTGAACCTGCGCACGCAGCGCTCCTTCGCGCTGAAGCTGGTGCGCGGCGACGAGCACATCTTGCCCGAGCTCCGCGTGCGCATGCTGAAGGAGGCGAGCGTCGCGGGGCGACTCGAGCACCCGAACGTGATCGAGGTGTACGACGTCGGGGAAACGGAGTCCGGGGACCCGTACCTGGTGATGGAGCTCCTGCGCGGCGAGACGCTGGCGGAGCTGCTCGATCGGCGCGGCAGCTTCGACACGACCCGCGCTGCAGCCGTCGGCGCGGAGGTCGCTGCGGCGCTCGCCGCGGCCCACGCCGCTGGCGTCGTGCATCGCGACCTGAAGCCCGCGAACGTGTTCCTGCACGAGGACCCGGCGCGGGGCCGAGTGGTCAAGGTGCTCGACTTCGGCGTGAGCAAGCTCATCGACCCGGCGAGCCCTTCGGCCACGGTGACCGGCGCGCCCATCGGCACGCCCGCGTACATGAGCCCGGAGCAGGCGCGCGGGAGTCGTGACGTCGACGCCCGGACCGACGTTTGGGCGCTGGGCGTGATGCTGTTCGAGATGGTGGCCGGGCGCTTGCCGTTTGGCGGGGCCACGGCGTTCGAGGTCGTCGGGGAGGTGCTCCACGCGCGCATCCCGCGCCTTGGCGACTGGGTCACCGACGCAGACCCGCGCTTCGACGACATCGTGGCGCGTTGCCTGGAGCGTGAGCCGAAGAAGCGCTTCGGCTCGGCGCGGGAGCTCGGCGCCGAGCTCGAGTCGCTCTTGCCGAAACGCGCGAGCGCGCTGGTCACCGACTTCGACGAGGACGCCACACTCTCGCGCAAGGTCGCGGCTCGGGGCCCGCCGCCCGGCGCCGTCTCCGACAGCGCGACGACCGAGCTCACGCCGCCCGTCCCGACTGGGAAGCGCAAGTGGCCCGCGCCCGCCCTCGCTGCGGGTGGAGTCGCGCTGTTGTTCGTGGTCGGGCTGGTGCTGGGCCAGCTCTACGTGCGCTCGGGTCCTGCGGCCGAGGTCGTGTCGGCGAGCCCGCCGGCGCCTTCGCTGGCCATGACCGCCGAGCCCAGCGCTAGCGCCGCGCCGCCGTCGCTCGTACCGAGCGCGGCGGCGACGGCTTCCGAGAAGAAGCCGCCGCGTCGCGTGGCGCCGTGCCCGAAGGAGAAGCTCCTGATCGACCCCGTGACGGGTAAGCCGACCTGCGTGCGCAGGTGAGTCAGAACCGCACGCGCAGCCGCGCGCTGGCCGGCTGAACGCCGACGGCGACGGAGCGCGGCTCGCTGCTCGAGCCGAGGGCCCACCACACACCGCCCGCGACCAGCGCGCTCGCGCCGACGCCGAAGGCCACGTTGCGCCAGGTCTCCGCGCGGCTCGCGTCGTCCTTCAGCTCTCGATGGCGCGCATCGTTCTCGAGCGCCGGGGGGCAGCTCCAGCCCGCACCGGAGCGCGTGCAGCTCGCGGCGGCGTCGTCGAGCTTGTCGTTGCGGCGCACGTGGAACACCACCCCCACCACCAGGGCGGCGACCCCGACCCCGCTCAGCACCAGCGGGCCGACGGGGGGACCGGAGCTCGGCGTGGGAGCAGGGGTTGGGCGGCGCGGAGGGACAGGCGCGGGAGCGGCGGGCTTGGGCTGTGCGCGCTCGAAGCGCACGTCGAGCGTCAGGCGTTCGCCCTCCACGGCGCGGACCTCTTTCACGAACGGCCTCTCTCCGGCGGCGCTGATGGTCACGCGATGCGTGCCCGGGTCGACCTCGAGCTCGCCCGCGACGAGCTCCGCTGGGCGATCGTCGACGCGGGCCTCGACCTTGGCCGCGTCGGCCGGCAGGCGCACTACGATGCGCGGCACCCGCGCGGCGATGCTGGCCAGAGCCTCGTCCGAGAGACGGCGGACGTCGTCCGCGCCCTCGCGCTCGGCCAATGCGCGCGCGCTGACGAAGTGGCGCTTGGCGCTGGCGAGGAGCCCGAGGTTGCGCTCGGCCTGCGCCAGGTTGAACAGCCCCACCGGTGTCGCCCGCAGCTCCACTGCGGACCGAAACTTGTCGCGCGCCTCCTGCCACTTGCCCTGCGAAGCGAGGTCCGCGCCCTCCTGATACAGGGTCGCGGCGGTGTCGGGCGACTCCTGCGCGCCGGCGGGCAGCGCGGTGAGCGTCAGGGCGGCGGCCAGGAACGCGGCGAAGCGCATGCGAAGGACGAGGCTAGCACGACGCGGCCACGTCACTGTCGTGAGAGCGTCCACACCACCCCGCTCTGATTGCAGCCCATGGCGGGCGCCGCGAAGCTGACCGTCATCTGCTCGGCCCCCAGCATGTCCCAGGTGGAGCGTACGATCGCGGGCGGCGAGCGTCGAGGGACCCAACTAGGCCGGCACCCGCCGGCTCGACCTCGCTGCGTCGGCGCGGGGGAGGTCCAGGACGAAGCGCGCGCCGGGGGCGTGGCTCTCGTCGAGCGTGATGCTGCCGCCGGCCGCCTCGACCAGGCCGCGGCACACCGCGAGGCCCAGGCCCGTGCCCTTGCCGACGTCCTTCGTGGTCACGAAGGGCTCGAACAGGCGCCCGCGCACCTCGGCCGCGACACCTGGCCCGGTGTCCTCGACCTCCAGACGGACGCCGTTCGGCGCGGGACGCGCGCGCACCGTGATCTTCCCGCCTGGGCCGCAGGCATCCGCGGCGTTCAGTACCAGGTTCAGCACCACTTGCACCATGTGCTCGCGGCTCAGGCTGACGGGCGGCAGCTCCGGGAAGACGTCCACGGCGAGGTCGACGTCGTGGAGCGACTTCTGCGGAGTGACCAGCGCGACGGTGTCGTAGACCGCGACCTCCACGTTGCCGGCGTCGACCTCTTCCTCACCCGGGCCCCTCCCCGGGCGCGCGAACTGGAGCAGGTCCTTCAGGATGCGGTGGATGCGCTCGGTCTCCTTGCGCATGCGCTGGAGGAAGTCGCGCTGCTCCTCGGGCTCGAGGCCACCCTCGATGAGGATCTCCTGCATGCCGATCAGCGCCGCGATGGGGTTGCCAATCTCGTGGGCGAGCCCCGCCGCGAGCCGGCCGACGGACGCCAGGCGCTCGGAGCGCACCAGGCGATCTTGAGCCTCCCGAAGGTGGCGTGTGGCGCGCTCGACCTCGTCCACCTTCTTGCGCAGGGCCTCCTCTTCGGCGAGGAGCTTCTCGGTCATGGTGCGAAGGCTCACGCCGAGCTCCGCCAGCTCGCGCGGACCACGGGGCGGGACCTCGAAGCGCCGCGCGCCGCCGGCCACCCGTTCCGCAGCACGGGACAGTTGGTCCAGGGGGCGCACGATGAGCCGCGTCAGGGCGAAGTAGGCCGCGACCAGCAGCGCGAGCGCGACGACCAGGGTGTAGAGCCCCACCAGGCGGACCAGGGGAGCGGCACGCGCCGATTGGTCGTCCGTCCGGACCACCGCCACCACTGCGCCTCGCGGATCGGGCACCGTCACGCCGATGGCTCGTCCGTGCGTCGTGGAGATGTCGAACACGCGTTCGCGCGAGGGGTCGATGGTCGCGCCCAGGGCCAGGGCAGCCACCGGGTCGCCGAGACGCAGGATCGGCTTGCCGGACTGGTCGTACACGCCGATGGCCTCGACGCCTTCGGTGCCGATCTCGGCCTCGAGCAAGGCCGAGAGCCCCGCGGGCGAGCGCTCGCCGCGGGCCTCGCCGACGTGCCCGGCGACGGCTCGCCCCAGCGAGCGAGCGCTGCTCTCGCGCACTTGCTGAAGTGTGAGGCGCGTGTAGGTCGCGACGGCGAAGAACAGCGGGACGAACGCCAGCAGCATCAGCCCGCCGAGCAGGAGCGAGATCTGGAGTCGGAGCCCCGGCTTCACCGTGCCGACATTGTCGCCGATCCCCGTGCGGAAGGCGCCTAACTCGGCTGGACGCACATGGCTCCGGAAAGTGGGCCGGAGTGGCGCCGGTCTGATAGCCGCGAGCACGAATGGATCCGCTCGTCCGAGTCTCCCTCCGCGTGCAGCGGGCGCTGACGCAGGCGACCGGCGTCGGCCTGAGCGTCGGCTTCGGCGCCTACCTCGTCTACAGCGTCGCGGAGGCGCCGGGCTTCGCGGTGGACGTCGCGGTGGGGGCGCTGCTCGCCGTCGCCATCGGCGCGTCGGTGGTCCGGAGGCTCAGAAGGCTGGACCCGGACGCGACCACCCGGCTCGACCTCGAGCTCTTCACGCAGCTGGTGGTGCTCGCCTTCGCGCTGGTGAGCCACGCCCCGGGCAGGCTCGACGGGGCCTTTCACCCGGTCGTGTACGCGCTGATGATGGTCGCAGCGGCGTTCGCTCGCCCGCCGGCGGCGCTCGGCACTGCGGCCTTCACCATCTTGATGGAGGCAGCCCTGCGCCTGATCGGCCTCGGGCAGAAGCTCGACGACTTCTGGCCCAGCCTGGCGTTCGTCGGGCTCTTCGCCTTCCTCAACCTGAGCCTGTTCAGAGCGGAGATAGCGCGGGTGCGGCGGCTCTCCCGCGTGCACATCGAGGGCGAGATCGAGCGCATGAAGAACGCGGCGCGTTCCTTCCGCCTGATCGGCGCACCGAGCTCGGCGCTGGAGCGAGGGTCCATCCCGCCGCGCAACGAGGAGGACCGGCTCTTGCGCTCGGGTGTGGACGAGATCCACCAGGCCCTGGCCTTCGCGCTCGACCTCTTGCGTCGCACGCTGGGGCTCAGGACGGCGGCGTTGCTCTGGCTCGATGCCCCGGGCCAACACCTGCACCTCCAGGAGATCTCCACGAGCGACGACAGCATCGTGCCGGGACCCTTCTCCGCGCGTGACGGCATCTTCGCCGCGGCCCTCGGCGAGAAGACGCCGGTCGCGCTCCACGGGTCCAAGGCCGCGCAGCACACCCCGTACTACGGCGAGCTGCCGAGGGTCGGCGCGGTGTGCGCTGCACCTCTCGTCGACCACGGCCACCCGCGCGGGCTGTTGGTCGTCGACCGCGAGAGTCCCGAGCCCTTCACGGCCCAGGAAGAGGAGCTCTTGGCCAACGCCACGACCTTCCTGCTCAGGGCCATCGAGAACGAGCGAGTGTTCGTGCAGCTCGAGCGAGCCAAGATCGAGCAGGGCAAGCTCTACCGCGCGGTGGACACGCTGAACACGGCGTACACCGAGAAGCAGGTCATCGAGGCCTGCGTGGCCGCCGCGCGCGAGTTCACCGCCTTCGACTTCGCCGTGGTCACGCTGTTCGACAAGAGCACGGGCGAGCACGAGATCTGCGCCGTGAGCGGCGAAGGGCAGGACGAGCTGGTGGGCCAGCGCTTCCGCCACAACTCCGGGCTGGTCTCGATGGTGGTTGCGAACCGCCACCCTCTGCCGTATCGCGGCGACTACGACCCGGGTCGCCAGGTCGTCTTCTCGCGGCGCCTGAGCCCGCCGCCCATGCCGTCGCTCCTGGTGTTGCCGCTCCTGGTGCACGAGCGCGCGCTCGGCACGCTGGTGCTGGGGTCGCAGCGGCGCGGTGCCTTCGGCGAGAGCGTGCGCCCGACGCTCGAAGTCCTGGCCAGCCACGTGGCCGTGTCGCTGGCCAACGCCCGCATGTTCAAGCGCCTGGAGGAGCTCGCGACCACGGATGGCCTGACCGGCCTGTTCAACAAGCGCGCGCTGATCGAGATGGCGACGCAGAAGCTCAAGAGCTCGACGCGGTTCAGGAAGCCGCTCTCGGTCCTGGTCTGCGACCTCGACCACTTCAAGAAGGTCAACGACACCCATGGCCACGACATCGGCGACGTGGTGATCCGCGGCTTCGGCGAGGTCCTCAAGCGAACCAAGCGCGACACCGACCTGGTAGCGCGCTTCGGCGGCGAGGAGTTCGTGGTGGTGTGCGAAGAGACGGACGCCGAGGGCGCTGCGCTCTTGGCGGAGCGCGTGCGCGCGGAGATCGAGGCGTCGACGTTCCACACCACCGGAGGTCCGCTCAAGGTCACCTGCTCGGTCGGTGTAGCGACCTTCCCGGCTGCGGGCCGCGACTGGGAAGCGTTGTTCAAGGCCACGGACGAGGCGCTCTACGCCTCCAAGCGCGGTGGTCGCAACCGCGTCACGGTGTGGTCCGCGCGGCTGAACGCTGCGGCGTGACTCAACGGTAGGCGCCCTGAGCCTTCCGCGGCGCGAGCGCGCGGGTGATCTCGCGCAGCGCGTCCACGATGTCGCTCAGCGCGGTCTCGTCGCCGAGCGCTCCGTCCAGGCCGACCTCGATCTCGGTGGGGGTGAGCGAGAGGGCGACGACGGCTTCGGCGAGCGTGAGCAGCCGCTCGCGCATCGGCTCGTCGAGCGCGGCATGCACGTCGTCCTCGGGCTCCCCCAGCACGACGAAAGTCTCGTCGAAGCTCGGGTCGCCGAGCTGGATGTCCTTGTGGCGGAAGCGCGCGAAGCGCGAGCGCTCGGACTCGAGGCCCAAGCGCAGATCCAACGGCAGCGGCTTGGCGAAGGTCAGCATGAGCCAAGTACGGAAGCGCCTGCCCGAGACGCGGTCGACGTGCGCGGAGAGCTCGCCCTCCTCGAGATCGAGCCGCAGCACGTCGCCGTCGATGCGGCCGCCTTGGGCCTGAGCCAGCGTGGCGAAGGCGTCGAGCACCTGCTGCTCGAGGGCCGGGCGCTTCAGCCGGGAGCGCGCGAGCACGATGGCCTCGGCGGTGCGCACCAGCCAGCTGATTGCCTCCGTGGCGCGCTCGGCACCGACGCGCGCATCGACGGACAGACGCAGCTCTCGGTCGTCGAGCTCGACCCGATAGCCGCGCGCGGTGGCGTCGAGGAGTGACCGGCCCAGGTCGCCCTCGAGGAGCGCGCGCGCCTGATCCGCGTGCAGGGCGTCGACCTTGAAGTCGTGGTCGAACTCCTCGGAGACGATCGGCGCGCCGCCACGCCCGCCGAAGGTCCCGCGCTGCTCCACCTCGAGCTCCAGCTCGAGGGAGCGTGGAAAGCGGGCGACGCCGGTGAAGTCCGTGGGGTTCGTGCCCTCGGGCACGGCCGCCAGCTCCAAGCGCAGCTCCCCCGCCCGCCCCGAGGCGACGTCGACGTCGTGCTTCAGACCGTGGCGCTGCGCGGCCGCGGCCAGCACTTGATCCCCGAGCGTGTACACGCGTCCTGGGCGCTCCCGCGGGGGGTTCGGCTCGATGGGCGCGTTGGCTCCACGCCTCGCCACGGCCCACAGGATCCCGGTGAGCACTCCGACGTACGCGAGCAGGGGCAGCACGATCTCCATTCACACCCTCCTGAAGCCCATGCCCGCGGCGCGCGCGGCGGCGCCGTCTGCGTCCTCGCGGTCACCGATCACCAAGCAGTCGCCGGGCTCGACGCCGAGCCGGCGCGCGGCCTCCAGGTAGCCGTCGGGGTGAGGCTTCAAGCGCTTGGGTCCGCCCTGCTCGCCGCTGGCCACCACGACGTCGAACAGCCCGGTCGCCTCCAGGGCGAGGAGCTTGCCGCTCGCGGGGTAGTCGCTCACCAGCGCGGTCTTGCCGCCGCCGGCGCGGAAGCTCGCGATCTCGCCCAACAGCTCGCGCCGCGCGAAGCGGCGGATCCATTTCTGGGGGCGCTCGATCATCCACTCCGTCACGTGTCGCTCGACGACCACGCGCTCGACGCCCAGGGCCAAGGCGGTGCGCTCGACCTGCAGCGCGAACGGGCTCTCGACGTCGCGATCGAGCTCGTCGCGGAGCAGCTCGTGCTCCTTGCGGAAGCGGCGCAGAGTGCCGACCGCGCTCCAGCCCCCGAGCGCGAGCTCGGCGGCCATGGCGAGCTTCACCCAGCGCGCGGTGTAGAGCGTGCCGTCCAGATCGACGAGCCAAGCGCGGGTGGTCATGGCGCGCTCTCCGCGAGCGCGCGGAGCTCCGGGACGGCGAGGCCGAGTCGGGCCGCGTGGGCGAGCGCGCGGGCGAGGCGCGCCGGGGCGCTGCGGCCGGTCGCGGCGTGTGCGGGGTCGGCGGCGATGGCCTCGGGCAGCGTGGCGAGCAACGCGGCCTCGGAGAGCTCACTGCGTGACAGGGCGCGCTCGAGCGCGGCGACCTCCCTGGCCACGGCCAGCGTCGAGTCTCGATGGCGCTCCCACAGCTCGCTCACCGTGCCGCCATGCCTGAGGCCCGCCAGGTTCGTGGTCAGGATGTAGAGGTTCTTCCTCGCTAGCTCGAAATCGAGCTCCGCGTCGCCAGCGACGCTGCGAGTGGCCACTCCCAGCCCGGCGAGCGCGTCGCGGAGCAACCCCGCTCGAGGCCCGGCGACCAGCGTCGGCAGGAGCTCCTTCACCAGCGTGCTCGGCTTCTTCTCGAACCAGACCACGGCGACGCTGGGGTCCACCAACCCGTGTCCGAGCCAGCTCGCGGCACGCAGCTCGTTCTGCACCAGGCCCACCCGTCCGCGCCACGCCGGGGGCAGCTCGCCGAGCACCGCGTCGAGGTCCGCCTCGCCCACGGTGATGAGCGCGAGCTCCGGCTCCGGAACCGTGCTGGCGACCTCGGCCATGCGCGTGCTCCGCGTCACCGGGAACACCGCATGGCCGAGCTTCAGGAAGCCGCGCGAGAACACCGCGCCCAGCTCACCGATGCCGACCACGACCACCGCGCCCATGCTCTAGCCTTTCGATTGGCGGATTGCCAACGCCACACGCACGCCGACTTCCCAGCTTCGCTGCCCAGGCTTGGATGTACCCGAGATCGACCGACCCGGTCGCGAGAAATCAGGCTTGCATTCCGGCGCGCCATTCACGATGCGGTCAGGCCGGAGCGGTGCGGTACGGGCCCTCGTTCTTGGTCTTCTTCGGGAAGAAGCCGGCGCCACGGGTCGCGACCAGCGCGCCGATGCCGACCAGGACCAACGCCGCCGTCACGAAGCCGCCGACCCAGGGCAGCCACGACGCGATCAGGAACACCGCGCAGCCGACGGCCAGGTGCACATAGGGGCTCTGGCTCTTGTGGTGGAAGAGCGCAGCACCGACGGTGGTCAGCGTGGCGCAGATCCCCGCGTAGGCTCCGATCACGCCGAGCAAGAGCGCCACCAAGGCGATGGGAATGCCGATCAGGGTCACGCACAGCACCAGGAACACCAGCGTCGCGACGGCCGAGCCCACGATGCCGAGCGCGAAGGTGCGCATCGGTCGCGCGGCGACCTCGCCCTGCATCGCCTCCATGCGGCCGGTGGCCAGCGCCAGGAGCACGGTGCCGAACACGAAGAGCAGGGCCGTGCGCGTCACGCTGCTGCCGAAGTCGCTGACGCGGTCGGCGAAGGTGGCCTTCTTGTCCCGGTCGCCCTTCGACAGCTGGATGCCCACGTTGCCGTCGCCCCGCCGCGCTTTGCCGCCCATGACGTCGACCTCGCCGTCGACCGTCGCGCCGTCCTCCGCCTCGAAGGAACCGCCGATCACGCTGACGTCGCCCTTCACGCGCGCGCCCTTGCGCACCACGACCGAGCCTCCCATCGCGGTGACGTCGCCCGTGACGACGCCCAGGACCTCGGCGGAGCCGCCCACCACCACCAGGTCGTGCACGGCCTCGTGGGATTCGACCCGGGTGCTGCCACCGGTGACGACGCGGTCCTGGGCCTTCGACTCGTCCGGCGCGGGGCTCGCCGCGGCCGCGCTCGGCGCGGGAGCGGCGCTCGAAGCGGGAGGCGGCGCCGGGGGCGGCTCGGCCGCGGCCGTGACCGTGGGCTCGGGCGCGGGCGCGTCCGGGGACTCGGGTGCACGCGCGATCGAGATCAGGTTGCCGTCGCGCTTGGCCACGTAGCGCGCGTCCGAGAGCAAGAGCTCGAGGACCTTCCCGGCGGGCTGGTCTTTGACCTCGACGTCCACCGGCGTGGACGACGGGGCCTCGATGACCACGCTCCAACCCGCCTTCTGCGCCAGGCGCTTCACCGCCTCGGCGCGCGGCGTGCCCTTCACCGAGAGCGAGATCTTGGGATCTTCGTCCGGCCAGTTGCCTTCGCGCACCACCTCGGCGCCGGCCGAGCTGGCCAGGCAGAGGACCGCCAACGCGGTGAGGATTCTACGAGACTTCATGCGCGTGCTCCCTTCCACTCCGTGCGTCGCGGCGCCGCGCGCGCGACCAAGAAACCCATCGAGCCGAGGACCAGCGTCGCCGCGACCCAGACCACGAGCAGCGCCGGACCCGCGTTGGACGCGGCCTTGACCAGCGAGCTCGCCACGCGCAGCGCCACCGGCGCCGTCCGCGTGAAGCTCCGAACCAGGTCGTAGACCGAGAGATCCCAGATTACGGGGAGGGCACCCACGCCGGCCACCACCAACCCCACGGCGACCGTCCAGAACGGGAACGGCGCCGGAGCGCCGAGCGGGAGCGGGGCATCCTCGGCGAGCGCTTCAGTCATGGACAGGCTCAGCAGTGCCAGCTGGCCGAGGCGCGCGCTGCAGGCGTCGCAGGCGTCGGCGTGCGCACGCGCCGCTTCCGACAGGAGCGCGCGCTCACCGTCGCCGAACGCGGTGAGCGCCAGCTCGCTGAGGTGCCCGTCGGGCTGCCAGAGATCCTGATCCGAGAGTCGCTCGTCGCGCTTCATGCGACCTTCCCTTCGTCTCCGAGCGCGTCGGCGATGGCGCGCCGGCCGCGTGAAATCCAGGTGCACACCGTGCCCATCGGGACGCCGAGCTTCGCGGCGATCTCGCGGTAGGCGAGGCCGTCCAGGTGGAACATCTCGAGCGCGCGCCGGTGGTCCGCCGGCAGATCGCTCATCACGCGACGGATCGCCGCCGCGCGCCGCGCGCGCTCGAGGCGCTCGTCCACGGCGGGCGTCGAGTCCGGCACGCGGTCGAGCGGGTCGTCGCCGTCCGCCGAGGGCTGCAGCGTGCGCGCACGCGAGCGAGAGCGCGCGCGCAGCGCGTCGAGGGCGACGTGACGAGCGATGCCGAGCAGCCACGGCCTGAGCGGCTCACCAGGCCTGAGCCGGGCCTGGCCTTCGAGCGCGCGCTTCATGGTCTCGTTGGTGCAGTCTTCGACGTCCGGGTGCATGCGGCTCTCTCGGAGGACCGCCGCGGCGACGGCGCGCACCAAGGGCCTGAGCTCCTCTGCGTCGACGCCGAGGGCTCTCGGGAGCCCCCGAGGGGCCTCGGTGGGTGCCATCCGAACGGCAAGCATCCTCGCCGTTCCATTCGCGGCGGGGCGCGGATTATTTCGCAGGCCGGCCCGCGCCAGCGACCAGCGGGAAGGCCGGGTTGAAATGGGCCTTCCTGGCCGCGATCGGGCGGACGATGCCCGCCTCTGGCAGCGCGAGCTCGCGGCCCGGCTCGGAGGCCCGGCCGCGGGGGTCCACCAGCTCCCAGAGCACGGGTCGGCGCGGGTCGGGCGCTGCCTCCGGGCCGACCACCGCCCAGGCGCCGGTCGGGAGCTCGACCACGGTGCCCACGGGGATGGGGCCGAGCGTGTTCGAGAGCAGGGCGAGCGCGCTCACGTCGGCGCCGGGCCTGGTCGCGAGATTGTGGAGCGCTTCGAACGGAGAGAGCTCGGCGTCGCCGCTCTTGGGCGCGATGCAGGACAAGAGCGCGCGCGCTGCGCACACGAGCCGTGCAGCGAGCCGAGGCCCGAGCGCGCCTCCGTACAGCGGACCCAGCCTGGGTCGCTCGAGCCAGGCGGCTTCGAACGCAGTGATGGACGCCGCCTCGCGCAAGGGCGAACGCGCGCCCGTCACGCCGAGCGTCGCCGTGGCCGCCGGCGAGAGCAGGTCGAGCGCGTCGGGCAGCTTGTCGAACACCTCGAGGTCGATGTGTGACGCCGAGGCCAAGCGAGCGCGGCCCGCGTCCACCAGAAGCGCCGCGAGCGCCAAGGTGACCAGCGCGCGCTCGTGATCAGCCGCGCCGCGGGCGACGCGCGAGACGACGAACGCGGCTTGCACGGCCCGCGCGGCGTCGTCTCGCGCCGCCGGCGCCAGCGCCAGCACGACGCTGAGCGCGGGGTTCTTGGCGCTCTTCGTGACCTGCTCCGCGACCTTCTCGAGCTCGCTCACGGGCGGGTCTTCGAGGGCCAGGCGGCGATAGGCGTGGCGGGTCGCGACGACCGCGCGGGCGTAGAGCTCGAGGGCCGCTGCGCCGTCGGGCGAGACGTCGGGCGCGATGCTGGTGTGCTCGGCGCTCATCGAGGCCTCCGCGTCGTGGAGGGCCGCGCGTGCAGCGCCGAGAGCGCCTGCGCTGCCGCCTGGCGCACGCGGTCGCTGGTCCCGAAGCGGCGCTCCGCGTGCTCGGTCAAGACTCGCAGGGCGTCCTCGCCGCTCGCTATCTCGCCCAGCGTGCTGGCGGCGAGGGCGCGGGTCTCCTCGTGGGACGCCGAGCTGATGAGCTTCTTGTGTCCGAGGATCTCCATGGCGACGGCCTCGGCGCGGCTCGGCGCCAGGACCGCCAGCGCGTGGAACAGAGCGCGGCGCTCCTCGAAGGGCAGCGCGTCGACGTGCGCCGACTTGAGCCGGAGCGCGACGAATGGGGCGGCCACCCGCACCTCGTAGTCCGAAAGCGCGCGCAGAGTCTGGATTCGCTCGGTGGCGGGGCACTCTTCGAGGCGGTGCTTGAGCTCGGCCCTCAGGCGCTCGCCGGACGCGCCCTCGGCGAGCCCCAGCGCGTCGATGCGGACCACGGCGTGTCGGCTCTCGGCGGCCTTTGCCAGCGCGTCGCGCGCCGCCAGCGTATCGATGCGAGAGAGGATGCGAGCGAGCTCGATGGCCAGGTGCGGCTCGGCCTCCCTTGCCAGCTCACCCAGCGCGGCCTCGTGGTTCGCCAGCTCCGACTCCAGATGGTGGAGCACCTTGGCGCGAAGCGTGAGGTCGGCGATCTGGGGCAGCGCCGTGCCGAGCTCGCCGGCGAACCTCGGCCCCACCGCGGGCAAGAGCGCAGCCAGCGCGTCGAGCGTGCGTGCATCCGAGACCCGGGCGCCGAGCCGCCCGAACAACGACTGGATCGACCCAGGGCTGGCGACGGCGTCGACCACGCGCGTCTGCTCCCGAGCCAAAATGGCCTTGGGCGCGCGAACCCCGTCTTGGAGCAGACGGAGGAGCCGGAGCGCGACCTGCGGCTCGTGCTCCAGCGAGCGTTGCACGTGGTCGGCGAGCGCCGGCGAGAATGCGTCGAGCGCGGGCCCCAAGCTGGGTCCCTCGAGCGAGCTGGCGGCGACCTGAATCAAGCGCGCCGGGTCGGGGCTCGCCAGGGCGGAGAGCTCGAGGGCAAGGTCGCCCAGCGCGGCGTCGGCGGAGCCGAGCGTCTGGGTCAGCTCCGCGAGCAGCTGATCGAAGCTCCGCTGGGGCGCCGTTTGGCGCGCCGCCTTCCAAGCGTCCTCGAGCGACAGCGCCGAGTCGAAGCTCAGCAGCGCGACCATCCGGGCGGCCTCCGCGTGGAGCTCCTCGCTCCCGAGGTCGGCCAGGGGATCGTGCTCGAGCTCGCGCCGCGCGCGCTCTGCGGGGGCCGGCGTCGGATCAGACGGCGATCGGCTTCGGGGAGCAGTCCCGCTCGGTGGGGTCGTGCCCCGAGGCGCGAGCAACGGCTCGTCGGGCGGGCGCTCGGAGATCTGCGGCTCGCGCGGCTCCTGGGCCGGTGGCAACGTGGGGACGAGCCGCGAGCGCGGCGTCATCGGGGGCTCCGAGGGCGGCCGGCTCGGCGGTGTGTGCTGAGGGCGCGCGGGCGGCGTCGAGCTCCAGCTCGGGTCCGTGCGCGGCGGCTCCGTGACGCGCACGGGGTCGAGCAACGCGTGGCTGCCGGACTGAGCGGCGAGCGCGCTCCCGAGCGGGTGGGCGTACTGGACCTCGCGCTGGTCGGCGGTGAGTCGCACTGCGGCGAGGAAGGTGCCGGCGTCGCGGAAGCGTCGCTCGGGACGCGAGTCGAATGCGCGCTCGACGAGGTCCACGAGGGGACGTGGGGCCTGCTCCGTCAGCGCGAGGCGGCCGGGGCGCGGGGTGCTCCCAGTGAGCAGCACGAACAGGATCGCGGCGACCGCCCAGAGATCGGCCGCCTCGGTCGGCGTGCGCGGGTCGTGCTCGGGTGCCCAGAACGCACGATCGGGATCCAGGCCGAGCTGAGCGCGCAGCGCCGCCTCACCGAACCCGAGCAGGTGGACCGCTCCGCTGTCGTCCAAGAGCACGTGGGAGAGCGAGAGCGCCCCGTGCGGCAAGCCGTGCGCGTGCGCCGTTCCGATGACCTCGATCAGCTCGCCGGTGACGCGGAGCGCTTCACTCGGAGGGATGCGCCCGCGCCGGCGGGTGACCAGCGCCCGGAGGCTCTCGCCGCGGACGAGCGGCATGACCAGCGCGCGCGCGTCGCCTGGGCGGAGCAGCTCGGTGGGCACGACCACACGCGGATGGGCGATCTCCTCCGCTCGACGCAAGAGCCGCAGCGGGTCGCTGCCGAGGTCGTGCGCCAGCTCCGGGTGGAAGAGCTTGACCACGACCCGGCCGCGCAAGTGCCGCTCGGCGGCGTACACCGCGCCGAGGTCACCCAGCGCCAGAAGGCGCTCGAGCGCGAGCCCCGGTACCAGGTCGGAGCCGACGCGCGCGCGCGCATCGCGCTCGCGCCGCTCGTCATCCCTGCTCGACACGCCCTCGCCCCCGGACGAGCCGTCAGCGCGCCCCCAGCGCGCCGGGCAGGAGATCGAAGTACTTGGCGAAGGTCTTGATGCCGCCCCAGGCCTGGCCCCAATCGAAGTACTCGTTTGGCGCGTGGTAGCCGTGGTCCGGCAGCGAGAGACCGACGAACTGAATGGGGCAGCGCAGGTGTCGCTGCATGGTCACGACGGCACCTATGCTGCCGCCCTCGCGCACGAAGACCGGGGACTTGGCGAAGCCGAAACGCAGCGCCTGGGCCGCGGCCGCCGCGAGCGGCCCCTCGGTATCGCCGCGGAACGGCGCGAGCGAGCTCTGCCCCACCACCACCACGTCTGGGTTCAGGCGCTTCACTTCGGCGGTCAGGAGCTGCAGCGCCTTCGCCGGGGTCTGGTTCGGGACCAGGCGCAAGCTGACCTTCGCCTCGGCGAACGGCGGCACCACGGTCTTGATGCCCGGACCCTGGTAGCCACCGGCGATGCCGTGCACCTCCAGCGTGGGCCGGCTCCAGATGGACTGCATCACCTCCAGCGGATCGTCGCTGCGCAGGGACTTCAGCCCGTAGACGCTCTTGAAGCGCTTCACCGAGAAGCCCGAGCGAGCAAACGAAGTGAGCTCGGCTTTGGTCGGCTTCACCACGTCGTCGTAGAAGCCCTTGATGCGGACCTTCCCCGTCCCGCCGTCGTGCAGCGCCGCGATGACGTTCGCGAGCTCGACCATGGGGTTGCGGGAGGCGCCCCCGGTGAGGCCCGAGTGAGCGTCCTGCGTGCCCGTCTCGAGGCGCAGCGTGGCGCCCTGCAGCCCGCGCAACCCGCTGGAGATGGCGGGCTTGCCGGGCGCGAGCCAGACCGTGTCGGAGACCACGACGACGTCCGTCCTGAGCGCTTTCGCGTGTTTCTTCAAGAATGCGTCGAGGTTCGGGCTGCCGATCTCCTCCTCGAGCTCCCACAGGAACTGGATGTTGACGGGCAGCCCGACATCGCGCGCGTACGCCGCTGCGAACAAGACGGAGAGCGCAGGGCCCTTGTCGTCGGTGGCGCCGCGCGCGTAGTAGCGATCACCCTCGACGGCCATCCGGAACGGCTCGCGCCTCCACTCGGGCTCGTCGGCGGGTTGCACGTCCAGGTGGTTGTAGATGGTGACCGTCGGGTGCTTCGGGTCGCTCGCGAAGCGACCGACCACGACCGGGTTGCCGCGCGTCTCCAGGACCTCTGCCGTGCCGCCGCGCGCGACGATCGCCCGTGCTGCAGCCTCGGCACCGCGCAGAATGTCCGGCTTGCGCTCCGGCGCCATGCTGATGGTGGGGATCTCGACCAGCTTGCGCAGCTCGGACTCGAGCTCCGGGCGCACCCGGCTCACGTAACGGTCCAGTGCCTTCGGGTCCAGGCCGGCTGCCATGCTGGCGCATCCTAGCAGGGGTGATGCGGATCCGAGCCGTCGAGCTCGCGAAATTTTTTGCGACGTCCCAGCTCACGCGGGGGGTGGCTGGCTCCCACGTGGCGTGTGGGCCAGGTCGATGCGCGCCGCGAGGTCCGGGTCGCCGCGATCCGAGAGCGACGAGAAGCGCCCGTTCACCGGATCGTACCCCAGCACGTCGCCCGTCTCGATGTCGAACACCCATCCGTAGATCTCCAGGTCGCCGCGCGCCAGGCGCTCCTGAACCGTCGGGTGCGTGCGCAGGTGCTCGATCTGCACGAGCACGTTGCCGTGAACCGCGGCGCGCACCAGCGCCGCGCCCTCGAGCCCGGAGTGCCAGAGCTCGCGCTGCACGGGCTCCGCGTGGCGCAGCCACTGCCGGACCTCCTTCAGGTCGGAGACATCGACCTGCCCGACGACGGCGGCCATCGCGCCGCAGTTGCTGTGGCCGCACACGACGATGCAGCGGACGTCGAGCTTCGCGAGCGCGAACTCGATGGTGGCTTCTTCACTGCCGTCGATGGCGCCGTGCGGCGGCACGATGTTGCCGGCGTTTCGCAGCACGAAGAGCTCGCCGGGCAACGATTGCGTGATGAGGTGAGGGTCGAGGCGCGAGTCCGAGCAGGTCACCATCAGCGTGTGCGGCGATTGCCCGTGAGCGAGGCTCTGGTAGAGCTGCTCGTGGCGCGGGTAGATCTCGGTCCTGAAGCGCCGAATGCCGGCGAGGAGCCGCTCGATCACCGGCTCAGCCCGGAGGGCAATCCCACGCCAAGCTGTTGCCGTCCCAGCGACAGCGACAGAAGTTGTTGCCGTAGGCGCAGATCGCGCTCTGGTCCTGGCAAGCGCTCTCGTCCGTGGGTTTGGTCGTCGGGCAGGTCAGGCAGGCCCAGTTCGTGCCGATGAACGTGCAGCCACAGGCCGTCGTGCCGTAGTTGCACGCGTAGCCGAAGATGCTGCAGTTCGAGCCCTCGTTGGGCGCCGTGGTCGGGCAGGGGTTGCAGTGCCACTGACCACCCCAGCACGTGCACTGGTTGCCCGAGTACTTGCACATCGCGCCCGGCGCGCTGCAGCTCGAGTTGTTCGCCGGCGCCGTGGCCGGGCAATTCCCGCCGCCGGTGCCGCCGGTACCGCCGGTCGCTCCACCGGTACCGCCGGTCGCGCCCCCCGTGCCGCCGGTCGCGCCACCCGTGCCGCCGGTTACTCCACCGGTGCCACCCGTCGCGCCGCCCGTGCCGCCGGTCGCGCCGCCGGTGCCACCCGTCGCGCCGCCGGTGCCACCGGTCGCGCCGCCGGTGCCACCCGTTGCGCCGCCCGTGCCGCCGGTCCCCGTGGTGCCGCCCGCGCCACCGCTCGTAGCACCGCCCGCGCCGCCGCTGGTGGTACCGCCCGCGCCACCGCTGGTGGTACCGCCCGCGCCACCGCTGGTCGTGCCGCCCGCACCGCCGCTGGTCGTGCCGCCGGCACCGCCGCTGGTGGTACCGCCCGCGCCGCCGCTGGTGGTACCGCCCGCGCCACCGCTGGTCGTGCCGCCCGTACCACCGCTGGTCGTGCCGCCCGCGCCGCCCGTGTTTCCCGAGCCACCGGTGTTCGAGCCGCCCGCGCCACCGGCGCTGCTGCCGCCGGTGCCCGAGCCACCGGTGTTGCCACCGCCCGACGCGGCCTGGCCTCCACCACCTCCGGTGCCGAAGGAGAACTCCTCGTAGTCGTTCGTGCACGCCGCGGCGAGCCCGAGGGCTGCCGCGCAAACCAAGAGCTTGCGCTTGAAGATCATGACCAACCCGCGCTCAGAATCGCACGAGGCGTCGGAAAGGACCAGGGCGGCCGGGCATCCCACCCCGGCGCACACGCGGCGCGCTACTTCTTGATCATCGGTGGGGGCAGCGGATCCGGCGGTGGCGGAGGTGGCGGCGGAGGCGGGGGCTTCTTCTTCTTCGTCGTCGGCGGCGGGAGCGGATCCGGTGGCGGCGGAGGCTTCGGCTTGGTCGTCGGCGGCGGCGGCGGATCCGGCGGGGGCAGGTAGACGGGCCCGGCGTCGGGCCGCAGATCCGGCGGCGGTTCAGCGAACTCGGAGGCGTCGGGCCCGGGCTGGATCTCGAGGGGCTGACCCGTGCCGGCGCCTTCGACCGGAGGCCCTTCGTGCTGCTCACGCAGGTGCGGCGGTGGTGGCGGATCCGGAGGCGGCGGCGCGAGCGGATCGCACGCGAGCGGCGAGAGCGCGATGGCCGCCGCGGCGGCGGCGCTCCAGCGCGCGAGCGGGCGCGGCCTGACCACGCCGCGCGCGGCGTTCAGGATGTCCTGGCTCGCCTCGGCTACGCGCGCCTCGAGCCTGGCGTTCTCGCGCGTGACCTCTTCCAGCACGATGCCGCCGAACTCCTCGAAGGTGTCGGCGTTCAGCGAGCGCGCCGACTCCGCGAAGTCGACGAGCTCGGTCATGCGCGCCACCGAGTCCAGGTTGACCTGGCGGATGGTCTCGAGGGTGCGGGCGTGGAGCGTCGAGCTGAGCGCCTTCGGGTAGAACTGCCGGAGCAAGTGCCAGTAGTAGCCGAGCGACAGGTTCGAGTTCATCAGCCCGTCGCAGCGGAAATTGCGGTCGAGGAACGCGCGCGCGAACAGCCGGAACACACGCTCCGCCGCCGGGTCGCTGATCTCGTAGTCCCAGCCGAACACGTCGCCGACTAGGCGCCCCTCGCGCGCGAGCTTGGTGTGGAGCGGCGTGCCCGGGTAGATCTCCGTGCGGCAGAAGTTCATCGGAACGTCGGCGTTGCGCTTCAAGAAGGCCAAGCTCTCGCGCAGCGAGGCGAGGTGCGTCTCCGGGTCGAAGATCAGCATGTTGAAGCAGGCGTACACGTCGATGCGGCGCAGGAAGTCGAGCGCGCGCTGGTTCAGGCCGATGTCGACGCCGCGACCGAGCGTGCGGAGCCCTTGGCTCGAGCCGGCCTCGATGCCGATGTAGATGCGCAGCAACCCCACCTCGCGCAGCACCCGGAACACCGCGTCGTCCAGGTCGTCCGGGCGCGCCTTGAGCACGAGCGCCACGTCGTTCACGCCACGCGCACGGAAAGCGTCCCGGAGCTTCGTGACGCGCGCGAGATCACGCGCTGCGTTGCGGGTGAAGAAGTCGTCGTCGTGGAAGACCAGCATGCGCGCACCGCGCTCGCGGCGCAGCTCGGCGACCTCGTCCGCGACGTTGTCGGTGCTGCGCGAGCGGTAGCGCTCGCCGCCCGCGTCGCGGATGTAGGCGTTGATGCAGCAGAAGGTGCAGTGCCCGTAGCAGCCCCGCGTCCCGACCAGGAACGCTGCCGGCACGCCCATGTGGAGCTGGGGCTCGCCGACGCGCTTCGGGAAGCGGATGGCGTCGAGATCCGACGCCAGCGGGCGGGGCGGGGCGACCGCGAGCGTGTCGTCCCCGCGGCGGTACACGAGCCCGCGGACGTCGCCCGGGTCAGTGCCGGTCCCGAGGCGTTCGCACAGCTCGACCAACGTATCCTCGCCCTCGTGACGCACGACGCTGTCCAAGGCCGGATAGCGCGCGAGGACCTCGCGGTACGCGAAGGTCGGGAAGTGGCCGCCGGCGGTGAGGTGGCCGCCGAAGCCCGCGGCCCGGAGCTGGGTCGCGAGCTCGCCGAACTCCTCGGCGCGGCGCTGGAAGGTCATCGAGAGGCCGATGACGTCCGGGCGGGAGCGAGCGGCGCTCTCGAGCACGCCCGGTCCGTCCGAAATGGACGAGAACGGCGCCAGCTCGGTCTCGTGTCCCGCGGCCTCGAGCGCCGACGCCAGGTAGCGAATCGCCAGGTTCTCCTCGAGCTCCGACCCGACCAGAAGCACTCGCATGACGACCTCCCGATGGCGTGAGCCTACGCCCGCGATCCGTCGCACGCGATGCGCCGCGGAGACCCGACCCCGCAGCCGATGCGCGATCGATCGGATGCAGCGCGTACTGGGATGGAATCACACGAATCCCTCGGGCATGTCTCACTCGCCGGATGGAGCTCGAGCGCGGCCAAGGTGCTCGCGCTGCCGTCGCTCTACGTGCGCTACGGCGAGCCGGAGGGGGTCGAAGAGGGCGAAGCAGCGTGGTACGCTGCGCCCCGGGGATGAAGTTCCTGATCCCTCTGCTGACGGTGCTGACCATCGCCGCTTGGGCGAGCGCGGCGGTGCACGGCGTCTGGTCGCTCACGCACCTGAGCGGGCGCACGAGCCTGGGCTGGATGCTGTTCCGTCGCATCGAGTGGTTCAACCCGGAGAACTTCACCGATCGCGGGCAGGTGTTGCGGCGACGCTTCGTGGCGTCGTTCGCAGCGTTCCTCGGCTCGCTCCTCGTGACCGCCCTCGTCACGATGCTGGCGCGCTGAGTGGGTTCCTCCGTGCGCGCGCCGCTGAATCCGGCGATACTCCGCCCATGCGCTCCACTCTGCTCGCGCTGGCGCTTCTCGCGGTCTCCGGCGCTGCCCAGGCCTACGACGCCAACCACGTTTTCATCACGAACCGTGGCGGCAACAACGTGCTCGAGCTGGACCAGAACCTCAGCTACGTGAAGAGCTGGTTCGACGGCGCCGGGCTCAGCGTGCCGAACGGCATGGCGTTCGACCCCTCGGACCGCATTTACGTCGCCGACACGGGCAACAACCGCATCGTGGTCTTCAACGCGGCGGGCACGCAGGTCGCGACCTGGAGCACGCTCACGCTGCTCGCGCCGCAGGTGGAGAGCTTGAACTTCAACGCCGCGGGTCGGTTGTTCGCCAGCGCCAACCCCGGCAACGGCACGGTCGCGAGCTGGAAGAACGACGGCAGCGACCAGCAGGTGCTGGTCAGCGCCAGCTCCTACCTGATGCTCGGCAACGTCAACTTCTCCATGAAGGGCAACGTGTTGCTCGCCGACTTCTCGGGCACCCGCGGCGTGCGCGAGCTGAATCCGACCACGGGCGCGCTGATCCAGGAGTTCGGTCAGGGCACCAGCAAGCACGAGGACATGGTCGTCGACGCGGACGACAACGTCTTCGTCTCCGCCTTCACGCAGAACAAGGTGCTGAAGTTCGACGCGGCGCGGAACTTGGTCGGCACCTACTCGCCCCCCGGCCTGGTGCAGCCCACCGGGATCGTGCTGACCGCCGGCTGCCACCTGCTCGTGGCCTCCTTCGGCACGCACGAGATCTTCGAGCTCGCCTACGACGGCACCTTCATCAAGAAGTTCACGGTGCCGGGGCTTTCGCTGCCCGAGAGCCTGGTGATCGCCAAGCTCTCGGTGGCCGGCTCCATCTCCATCGGCAACCCCGTGCCGGACTGCGAGGGGCCAGACGGTGGGGCCGGCGGGAGTGGGGGCAGTGGCGGCAGCGCCAGCGGCGGTGGCGGCAGCGGCGGCTCGGCGGGTAGTGGCGGCAGCGGTGGCTCGAGCGGTGGTGCCGCGGGTGCGAGCAGCGGCGGCAGCGGCGGCGGCAGCGCGGGCACGGGCGCGGCCACCGGCTCGGGCGGCGCTGCGAGCGGCGGTGCACCCGCGATGGGCGGGACCACCGCCGAGGACGACGGCGGCTGCGGCTGTCGCACGTCGCGCAGTGCTGGCGCGAGTCTCTGGGCGCTCGGCCTGCTCGCGCTGCTCGCTCTGCGCCGGCGCAAGTGACATCCCACGCGGATCGCGCGAGGCTCCCGGCCATGCGCGCGCTGGTCGCCCTCGCGGTCGGGATCTGCTGCATCGGTTGCGGTGAGGACGAGGGCCTCGAGCAGGGCCCGGTCCTCGCGTCGGACGGCGCCAGCGTGCAGGTCTTCCTCGCGCCGTTCGGGCTCGAGATCCGCGACGCCGACGGCAAACTGGTGCTCGCCACGATGCGCGGTGCAGCGAGCGACGGCTACGGGAGGCCCAGCGCACGCAAGGACACGCCGGACTTCATCGCGCAGAGCCTGCCCGGCTGGGACGGCTACTCGGCGAACGAAGAAGAACCGTGGCGCACGACGACCCGCGCGCACGTGCTCGAGGCCGGCGAGAGCACCGCCTTGCTGGACGTCGAGGGCTCTGGCGTTCGGGTGCAGTTTCGCGTGAGCGTCACCGGGTCCCGCGTGCGCCTCTCACTCGAGAGCGAAGGCAGCGAGCTCGACAAGACCACGCTCGCGTTCCGCTCCGGCGAGGACGAGCGCTTCTTCGGCATGGGGGAGCGTTTCGGCACGGTCGATCACCGCGGCTGGCCCCTCTACAGCTGGGCGGAGGAGGGAGCCCTCGGCCAGGGCGAGAAGACGCCCATCGGCCCCGCGAACCCGTTCCCGAGCGGACCGAGCATGACGTACTTCCCGGTGCCGTTCTTCCTGTCGAGCCGCGGCTACGCGCTGCACGCCGACACCACGTACCGGACCGAGCTCCATTTCGCGTCGGATCGCGAGGACGCCTGGCGGCTCGCCGTGAACGCACATCGCTTCGACGCGACGGTGTACGTGAACGCCGACCCGCTCGCGAGCCTGGATCAGTACACGGAGGACACCGGGCGCCCGCCCGTCCCGGCGCAGTGGGTGTTCGGGCCGCGCCGGCGCGTGGGCTCGGGCTCCATGGTGAACGGCGAGCTCGAATGGAAGCTGATGCGCGACAAGGACGTGCCCTGCACCGGCGTGGACGACGCCGTGCACTTCCTGCCCGCGCTCTCGCAGAAGGGCAAGGAACAACAGCTCGCACAGTGGACGGCCGCGGCGCACGCCGCCGGCTACAAGGTGATGGCGTACAACAACCCGTACGTCGCCTCGAACCACCCGAACGCCGCAGCGGACTACGCCCACGGCAAGGCCCAGGGCTTCTTCGTGAAGGGCCCCGACGGCGAGCCCACGCTGACGGAGTTCATTTCGGGGCAGCTCTTGTCGGTGGCGGCGGTCGACCTCACGAACCCTGCCGCGGAGGCGTGGTACCAGGGCTTGCTGAAGCGCACCCTCGACCTCGGCTACGACGGTTGGATGCACGACTTCGGCGAGTACACGCCGCGCGACGCCGTGTTCCACGACGGCCGCCGCGGCGACGAGGTCCACAACGAGTACCCGGTGCTCTCGGCGAAGGCGGCCCACGACCTGATGGAGCGCGAGCGCCCCGGCGATTACTTGTTCTTCGTGCGATCCGGCGGCAGCGGCACGCAGCGCTGGGTCCCGGCGGTCTGGGGAGGCGACGCCGAGGCGACCTTCGACGAGAGCCAGGGTCTACCCTCGTCGCTGCGCGGCGGCGTGAACCTGTCGATGAGCGGCGTGCCCTACTGGGGCAGCGACATGACCGGGTTCAAGTGCATCACCGACTTCCCCCGCGACAAGGAGGTCTTCCTGCGCTGGGTGGAGCTCGGCGCGGTCTCGCCCATCATGATGGAGCAGAACGCCTGCGCGAACCCGCTCGGCAAGAAGCAGAAGTGGACGCTCTGGAGCGACGCCGAGACGACCGAGCTCTACGCCCGCTACGCCCGCCTGCACACGCGCCTCCAGCCCTACTTCCTGACGCTCGCGCGCGAGGCGAACGCGTCCGGGCGACCGCTGACGCTGCACCCGTTCTTGCTCCACCCGGAGGCGGAAGCGGCACGCGGCATCGACGACGCGTTCTACCTCGGCGCCGCGCTCTACACCTCCCCGGTCGTGCGCCGCGGCGTGAAGGCGAAGAAGACCTGGCTGCCCCCGGGTCGCTTTCTCCACTTCGAGACCGCCGCGCTCTACACCGGTGACCAAGAGGTCACGATCCCCGCCCCGCTCGGCGAGCTGCCGCTCTTGTTGGTCGAGAACCAGATCCTGCCCCTGCTCGATCCGAGCATCGACACGCTCGCGCCCGCGACGGATCCGAGCGTGGTCAGCCTCGACGACGTCGCCGATCGCCTGGACGTGAAGGTCGTGCTCGGGCCGAGCGGCCACGCGCGGCTAGAGCTCGCCGACGGCACGCTGCTCGAGGCCGAACGCCTGACGAGCGACGCGGGGAACCCTGCGAAGCTCGCGAAGGTCCCTGCGGGCGAGATCGCCAGCTGTTCGGCCTGCTATTTCGAAGACACGAAGGGGGACGCTCAGCGGCTCCGGGTGACCACGAGCTTGGGCACGGGTTCGGACGTCCGGCTGGGCGACGTGCGGGTGGTGGTCAGCGGTGGGCCGGAGCGGCGGGTGCGTTGGGAGGTGTTTCGCCTCTGAGGGGCTCCGCGAAGCGGCTTGCGCGCGACCCATAAATATGGGAGACCGGGTGGGGTGAAGACCACGCTCGAGCTACGTGACGATCTGCTCCGTCGTGCCAAGGCACTGGCGCTCGAACGTGGCATCACCCTGCGACAGCTCTTCACGGAGGCGTTGGAGGAGCGCGTCCAACGCGCGTCGAGCAAAGACAGCCCGAGCTGGAAGCGGCTGAGCGGTGGGCTCCGTTCGCTTCGAGCCGAGACCGCCAAAGTCCAAGCGCGAGTCGACGCGGAGTTCGAGCAGGTCGACGAGCAGGACTGAGCGTGATCCTCGATACAAATGCGGTTTCAGCGCTGGCAGACGGCCTGGCGGCATTCGAGGCAGCGGCCCGGGGCGTGCGACGCTTCAGCATTCCTGTCGTCGTGCTGGGAGAGTTTCAATTTGGGATCCGGCGTTCTCGACACCGAGAGCGATATGCGGAGTGGCTCGAAGATCTGGTCGATGCCTCGGTCGTGCTCGACATCGATCGAGTGACGGCGTCGCGCTACGCGACCATTCGCGAGGCATTGCGCCGGCGCGGCCGACCGATCCCGTCCAACGACGTGTGGATCGCCGCGCTCGCTCTGCAGCACGAGTTGCCGGTGCTCAGCCGAGACGCCCATTTCGACGAGGTCGTCGGCGTGCAGCGGATCGCGTGGTGATGTCCTCGCGCACCCGGAGCGCTCGCGCGCCCGTCATCGTCCGCAGAGCAGCGTGCCGTATCAGACGGAAGGAAGGCCCGCGAGTGCGACTGCCCACCGCGTTTCGTCGTGAAGAATTCGTCACAGCCCGCTTGCGTACTTCGGCTCGAGCTTCCAGTCCGCGTCGAAGAAGCCCGCGACCGTGGCGCCGCCGCTGCCGAAGACGACGTAGTCCGGCATGCCCGCGCGCGAGCTGAAGGGCACGTAGCGGAACAGCAGCATCTCGCTGCCCGTGGTCGTGACCAGGTAGCCGCGCAAGCGCTCGCCTTTCGGGTAGACGAAGGCGAGCGCCGAGTCGGTGAGCTTCTTCGTCCCGATGACGATCTCGCTGCTGCTCCAGGTGAGCGGCAGCCCGCCGGGGTCCGGGACGCCGACGAAGATCAGGTTGCGCTCGGCCTCGAGCGCGGGTGTGAGTTTCGAGAGCGGCAGGCCGCAGGCGTGTCCGTTCCCGAGCGTGGCCCACCACGAGGTCAGGAGCGCGACGTAATCGCGCACGGCGACGGGGGCCGCGTCGTCCCACACGAAGCAGAACGGGCGCTGGAACACCTGGTTCAGCGGGCCCGACAGGTCGGGGCGCTTGCCCGTCGTCGGGCCCACGACGATGGGGCTCGTGCCAACGGCGTGGGCAGTGCCGTCCACGTCCACGCTGGTGATGCCCTTCTTCGCGAGCGCAGCGGCGTCCAAGCTCAGCGCCCGCACGTTCTTCGTGACCAAGCTGACGACCGCGCCGTTCACGCTCGACGTCACCTCGACGTTCTCCATGGGGCTCGTCGCGGAGAGGATCTTCACGAAGCTGCGCGTCGAGCTGACCCAGGGGCCCGGGCTGACGAAGCGGAAGCCGAGCCAGGTCGGGTCGCGCTGCTTGCCCTGCATCAGCGAGAACATCGGCGCCCAGTCGACGCAGTCGGCGCCCTCCTCGTTCGGGTCGAGGTCCCACCAGTGATCCTTGCCCGGCTCCTCGTGGTAGGTGAGCTCCTTCACGATGGGCCCGAGCTCCGCGAACATCGTCTGCGACTGCGTGACGGGCACGTTGGTGTCGGCGCTGCCGTGGATGATGTAGACCGCGTCGTTCGCCAGGTTCTCCTTGAAGTCGAGGGTCTTGCTGGCGGCGCGCGCGCGACCGATGGGCCCGGTGGGCAGCGGCTGGCCGCCGTAGTGGTCGAAGGAGATCCAGCCCGCGCTCGGTCCGATCACCGCGAAGCGATCGCTGAAGTGCACGCCGACGTGCCAGCTGCCGTGGCCGCCCATGGAGTGCCCAGTCAGATGGGTGCGCAGCGGATCCACCTGCAGAGTGGAGAGCGCGTGGTCGAACGCCTCGAGCGCGTCGAGGCGGCCCCACTCCTCCCAGTCGAAGCCGAAGCGCCGGCGATTCGTCGGCGCGACGAGGTAGGCCCACGAGGTCGGGCCGTAGGCCTCGGCCTGGCCCTTCGCCTCGACCCCGGCGCCGTGCAGGCTGAGGACGAGCCCGGGCTTCTCGCTCGGCGAGCCGCCCTTCGGCGGTAGCACCGCGTAGTACTGCGTGGAGCCGTCGACGTTCGAGCGCCGCGTCTGCCGGTAGCGCGCGCCCGGGGCGACGACGGGGATCTTCAGCTCCGCCTCGTAGCCGTGCGCCAGCGAGGGTGACTCCACGCGCAGCTTCGCGGTCAGGTCGGTCTTCGTGCTGGCCTTCGGGACCAGGTCGAAGGAGAGCTGCGTCACCGCCGAGCCCGGCACGAAGGGGTGGAGCACGCTCGACGCCGAGAAGTCGTCGTTCTCGATCACCTTCGCGGAGACCTGCGCGAGGGCTGCGTCGGTCAGGTTCAGCACGGCGAGCCCAGCGGGGCGGCCTGCGGTGGAACCGGCCACCACGTCCGGCAACGTCGCATCCTCCGCGTTCAGGTGGAGCTCGCTCGACGTCGACCAGAGCTCGACCTGGGGCGTGCCGCGGCGCCCGAGCAAGCGCACCACCACGAGCGCCTTGCTCTCACGGGTCATGACCGGCACGCGGAGCTGGTGCGAGGCGTAGAAGTCACCGGGTTGGCGGTAGCTCTTGCCGACCAAGAAGCTCGCCACGGTGTCGCCGCGCGCGAACACGTGGTGCCCGTCGGGCACTTGCACCTCGGCGACCGCGTAGCCGAGGTCGCCCGGCACGTCCACGAGCTCCCCGCTCGGGCCGGGCACGACGTCGCTCCAGTCGAGGCCGAGGTACTGCCCCACGGGCGGCATCGCGAAGCTGCCGTCCGAGACGGCGCCGATCACCGTGTCGTCCGCCGAGCTCTGCACGAGGGCCACGCGCCAGGCGGCGATCGACACCGGCGCGGGCGGGCTCGGCGGGAGCACGCCGGCGTCGCCGCCGCTGCCCGCTGCACCGCCCGTGCCCGCGTCGACGCCGCCCGTGCCACCTGCGCCGCCGCTCGCCGCTGCGCGCTCTTCGTCGTCCCCACAGGCGGCGAGTGCCAGCGACACCAGAGCGGAAAGCAGCACGCATCGCATCGCGGAGAGAGTAGCGTGTCCCGATGCGTTTGGGGATGCGGCTGGTGATTCTGCTGGTTCTCGCGCTCGCTCTGGCCGAGCGCCCGGCGCGTGCGTGCGGCGCGTTCGCGTCGGCGGCGTGGGTGAAGGCGCCACCGCGGCTCGGGCTCGAGCGCACGCTCATCGTCTGGGACAGCGCGACGAAGATGCAGCACTTCGTCCGCGAGCTGCGCTTCGCTCACGCAGCGGGCTCCTTCGGGTTCGTGGTGCCCACGCCCAGCCGCCCCAGCGTGCACTCGATCGAGAAGTCTCCCTTCGACGAGCTGGAGAAGCGCTACCCGGCCGCGCTGTTCTCGGACGTCGGCCTGCTCGGCTTCGGCTCGGGGCTAGGCTACGGAGCCGGGCTGGGCGCCGGCGCGGGCGCGCGCGCCAAGCAGCCGCCCCCGGTCCAGGTCGTGGAGCAGAAGCGGGTCGGGGACTTCACCGCCTTCGTGCTCACCGCCACGGACAAGGGCGCGCTGGCCGCCTGGCTCGAGAAGCACGGCTTCAAGAGCAGCGACGCGGGCAAGACCTGGATGGACATCTACGTGCGGCTCGGCTTCCACTTCGTCGCGTTGCGCTACGACGGCACGAAGAGCGCCGACGAGCAGCTGACCAGTCGCACGCTGCGCATCAGCTTCGAGAGCGAGCTCCCGTATTACCCGTACCGGGAGCCCGCGGACGCGCCGAGTCAGGCGAACCGCGAGCTGTCGCTCTGGGTGGTCAGCGACGCCTTGCTCGTTCCGTACGCGGGGGTGACCCACCAAGACGAGTGGCGCCTGCGCCGCCCGTTCAGCGAGGGCGATCGCTTCGTGCCCGAGGTGGGTGGGCTCGAGGAGACGCTGGGCAAGGAGCTCTCCGGGCTCTTGCCCCGGAGCCGATACGTGCAGACGTTCGGGGACTTCAAGCCCAAGCGCCACGGCTGGGAGGACGCGGTGTTCGTGCCCCTCGGCGCGTGCGACGAGGCGTGTCGGTCGGCGCGCGCGCGCCTGGTGCCGTGGCTCGACGCGCGCATGACCGACGTGGCGCCGACGCCCCCGGCCTCGAGCGCGACGTCCGCGCCCTCGCCGACTCCATCCGCGAGCGCCCATTCCGCGCCGTCACCGTCCGCGAGCGCCAACGCGCTGTCCTGTGCTTTCGGGCGGCCGGCGAGCGGAGCCTGGTGGCTCGTGGCGCTGGGCGCGCTCGTCGTGCGGCGCCGGCGCTGGCGCGCGCTCCTGCCGCTCGCTGCGCTCGCGCTCTTCTCATGCGACCGACCCGCGCCGCCGCAACCCGCGCCCAGCGCGAGCGTCGCGCCCGCACCGCCGCCGTCGGCCAGCGCGGCGTTCGCCCAGCCCCCCGCGGCGTTCGTCGCGCCTCGAGAGGTCGAGGCCCGCAAACGCGCCGTGCTCGACGTGCTCTCGAACCGCTTCGACGGCTACGTGCCGGTGTGGTCGCTGCCGGACGAGGGCGGCATGGGAGCGACCGAGCACGGGGACGAGTCGGCGCTGGCAGATACCCTCACGCACGCGAAGGACTGCGTCGCGGGGCTGGACGCCGTGGTCACGCTGGAGGCGGACCTCGACGCGAAGGGCGTGGTGAAGCAGGCGCGCGCTCTCGGCCCGCTGCCGCGGAAGGCCCGCGAGTGCATCGAGCGCCACATCGCGGAGACGGCGTTCACGCCGGAGGGCGGCGAACGCACCGAGCGGACTCACGCCTACTTCGGAGCGCGCAGCGAGGAAGCGAAGCGGGTCGAGCGCGCGATGCAGAAGGCGCGGCGCCGCTTCGTCCCGTCCGCCCGCGCCCGCCTGCGCCAGGGCGCGACGACCGCCAGCGAAGGGCTGCCCAAGGAGTTGGTGCAACGCATCGTGCGGCAACGCTGGGCCCAGCTCGTCAGCTGCCACGGCATGAACGCGAAGGGCTCGACCGACGTCAGCGTGAAGTGGAGCATCGACGCAGAAGGCACACCGACCCATGTGCGTGCCACGGCGCCGAAGAACGCGGCGCTGGCGAGCTGCGTGGCCGGCGTCTTCCGCCAGATGCGCTTCCCCAAGCCCGAGAAGGCGCCCATGCAGGCGTCGATGCGCCTGGACTTCCACGCGGACTGAGGTTCGCTGGATTTTCGCGCAGTTGGCGTTGTCGCGGGGATCGAAAATCCTCGGAATAGGTTTCCTCCTGGCGCTGTTGACCCAAGCGAACCGCCAAGGAGGTGTCGGAGGACCAAAGAACATCAGTCCTGCGTGGGAGCCCGAGAGGGAGCCATTGCGCGCCCTCCTCCCGAGCCCGCCCAACCGCATAGAAGGCGCGACCGCCGCTCACGAAGCGGTGAGGTACCTCTCGCCCGCGCAGAGCTGTCTCCGAAACCCCTGGTGCAGGTCACCGGGGGTTTCTTTTTTTGCGCAAGGGACTTACTTCCAGTCCACCAGGACCCGCCGGGCGCGACCTTCGGCGCCTGCGCGATCGCCCAACAAGATCTCCCGACCCACGAAGCCCGGCGCGATGGTGAGCGGCGCCGGCGACGTCAGGTTCAGGAGCCGGACCGGCGAACCGGCTTTCCCGCCGCTCCACTCCGCGGCCCAGAGCTCGGGGCCCCCGTCGCGCTGCGCGAGCACCGCGACACGGCAGAGCTCGCCCTCGCAGTCGACGGTGACCGCGCTCGGCCCGCTGACCCCTAGCGCGCTCGAGCTCCCGATGGGCCGCCCGTCCGCGCCGAGCTCCACCACGCGTACTTCGGCCTCGCCCGCCTGGCCGCTCGGAGCGACGGTCTCCTCGATCCACGCGAGGAGCGCGCCCTTTCCCATCGCCGCGAGCGCGGGCGAGCGTGAGTGCCGCGGCGTCTTCGCGACGATCTGCTCGCTACCTGACAGCGAAGCGTCGCTGCCTTTCAAGAGCGCCGCGTAGATGTCGCCCACTCCGGGCTGAGCTTTGTCTCGGGCGTCCGACCAGACCGCGAGCACGTCCTGCCCGCGCGGTAGGAGCGCGACCTCCGCCGCGGCGCCGGTCGCGGTCGTGATGCGCTTTTCGGGCCCCACGTTCTGGAGCAGGCGATTCACGCGCGCCGCGTAGAGCTCGGGGTCGCCGCTGCGCTCGTCGACCCAAGCGACGGTCCAGCCGTCCCCGCTCGCGGCGACGGCGACGTCGGACTTCTCGCCGGGTGCGCGCGTGAGCATGCGTTGTCGCAGCTTCTTGCCCTTGTCGTCGACCACGGTGATGAACACCTGCGGCAACTTGAAGTCGAGGGCGGTCCAGCCCAGCAGCGCTTCGGGCTGCGGCGACGACGAGGCGGCGAGCGAGACACCCCCGAGCGAACGCGCGCGGATCGAGATCGTCTCTGCGGGGAGCGCGCCGGCGCGCACCTGCAAGAGCGCGCGGGGCGGATCGAGGCGGCCGTCGGCCGCGGGCTTCGCGAGCTTCTCCAGGGGCGCCGCAGGGTCGAAGTAGGTGACCCAGGCGGCGAGCGAAGCGCTGCCGACCCGAGCGAGCGCGACGTCCGACAGCGGCTCGCTCTTTCCGGCGAGCTCCAGCGACGCGACCCGCGGCGGGCCGGCGCGCTCCGCGCGTCGCGCGGAAGGGACGAAGTTGCTCGCGCGCGCCTTCGCCCTCACGGCCCACACCGGTGTCGGTGCGACCGCTTGAGCGGCGAGCACGCGGCACGGGGTCGCCACGCAAGACAGCCCCCAGGCCAGATCCGGCGTCTCGCCGCGCAGCGATTGGATTCGGAGCGGTTCGGAGGCCTTCACCGCCAGCGAGCCATCGAGCTCGACGAAGGTCGGCACGAGCGGCGCGTTCGCGCAGTCTTGACCCGCGCGGCACGCGCGCCCCAGCGTGAGCGCCGCCAGCCCCGCCGGCGTCGCCGCGAGCTCGGGGATGGAGCCGTCGCGGCTCGCGTGCTCGAGGGTCGCCCGTACAGCGTCGACCTGGCCGCCGGTGCCGAGCTTCGCCAGAGTGAGCGCCCGCCCCTCTGCCGGCCGCTCGAGCAGGCTCTCCCAGGCGAGGTACGCGCTCCCGCCGCCGTCGTGCGGAGCGACGAGTCGGACCAGCGCCGTCTCGCCCAGCGTGTCCTCGAGGGGCTTCGGCGGACGCGCGAGCTTGCCCGCCGCGTCGAGCGCTGCGACGACGACGCGCGACTCCGAGTCCTTGTGGTCCGTCCAGGCGAGGAGCAGGCCGCGCTCACTGCTCACCATGTCGAGGTCGGCCTCGGCGCCGGGCGACGTGGTCACGTCGTGGCGTGCGGTGGGGGCGCCGTGCTCGTCGAGCGCTTGGACCGCGATGCGTGCATCCGGCAAGACCGCGCCGATGGCCGCTCCGCTGCCGAACCCCGCCGCCTGCCACGCGCGCGCGCCCTGCACGACGGGCTTTGGCTCCACGCGCTCGCGACCCACCAGCGCGGCGAACAGATCGACGCCGCCGGGGCTCTTCAAGCCCCAGAGCGCGAGGTTTCCGCCCGGAGTCGTCACCTGATCGATCCACACCACCTCGCCGTTCACCTCCGCCAGCGTGAGCGGCACTCCACGCGCTTTGCCCCGCGCGTCGACCTCCAGGGTCTCGAGCGCCGTCCGCCCGCCGGACCTGCGCGTCGCGAGGAGCACGAAGCCGGTTTGGGCGGGCTCGACGGTGGCGAGCCCGACCTCGCTCGGCGCCTTGCCGAGGAGCTGTGGCTGACCGCGCGGCTGGCCTGCGGCGTCGAACGTCACGCCCAGCCAAACCCGCCCGCGCTCGTTCGCCTCGGCCCAGAGCGCGACGCCCCCCGCCTTCGTGTCCGCCACATAGGGGCCGAACGTCCCGGCGGGGACCCGCGCAAAGCGAGTGCTCTCGAATGCGTCCGCCGTGGCGTCGTGTGCTTTCGGGGGCGCCTTGCGCGCCGGTCCTTTCGGCTCGGGTAGCTCGCTCGCCCCGGCACAGCCGAGCACGACGAGCGCGAGCGAGAGAGCGAGACGCATGCGCCCGGAAGCTACGAGCGGGAGCACGGGCATGCAACCGCTGGTTTCGGCGTTCAGGGACAATCAGCTAGGATCCAACAGTGACGCTGGCGCAGCGCCTGCTCGTGGCGACTCTCTTGCTCACCGTGGTGACCACGGTGACGCTCGGTTTCGGCGTGCGGGAGGCGTGGCGGCGCGCCGAGGAAGAGCGCTTCCGCGAGCAGGGGGCCGCCGCGTTCCAGCGCCTGGAAAAACAGCTCGGAGGCGCGGTCCGCGACCTGCCGGAGCTGGTGGGCCCGCTGTGCAAGCACGACCCGATGGTCGACAGCGCGCTGGTCGGGCTGAAGGCCAAGGACCTCGATTCGCGCCGCCTCTCGCTCTCACTCCGCGTGCCCGAGCTGATGAAGGCGCTGCGTCTCGACGAGCTCACGCTGGTCACCAGCGAGGGCGAGATCCTCGGCGCCGGGCACGCCGACGGCCTCACCGGCAAGCGCGACAAGAAGCTCGCCGAGCGCATGCAGACCGGTGTCGGCTCGGCGCGCCTGCGCACCGCGGAGCCGCCGCTCGCCGTCGAGGCGGGGTGCGTGGTGCGCGACCAGGAGAACAAGAAGCTCTGGGTGGGCCTGTACGCCGCGCGGCACCTCGACCCCATGCTGCAGGCCACGGCGGAGTCGCACGGCCTGCGCCTGTCGTTGTCGAAGCCGAGCTCCGGAGCCGACATGGTGACCGCGGTGACCATCGCCGAGCTCGGTGGCATGACGCTGTTCGCCAGCCAGTCGCGCGTGCCGCTCGCGCGGGCGCTCCAGGCCCTCGATTCGACCATCGTCGTGATCGGCGCCGGCTCCTTCGGCGCGGCGCTGCTCATGGCGATGCTGCTCTCGCGGGGGTTGGCCCGCCCCATCGTGAAGATGGCGGCACAGGCCCGCGAGGTCGCTGGTGGCGAGCCGAAGCCGGTGAAGGGCGAGGGCGGCAAGGAGCTGGTGGAGCTCGCCAACGCCTTCAATCAAGCCATCGCGGACCTGACGCAGCTGCGCAAGCGCTTGGCCGCCACCGAGCGCATCGCCGCCCGCCGCGAGATCGCGCGGCGCGTGGCCCACGAGATCAAGAACCCGCTGGCGCCCATCCGCGCCGCGGTCGAGACGTTGCGGCGCCTGCGCGCCCGCGACGACCCGGCCTTCGACGAGTACTTCGACGAGGCGACGCGCACGGTGCTGGAGGAGGTCACGCGCATCAGCAACATCGTCTCGGAGTTCACCCGCTTCGCGCGGCTGCCCCCGCCGAACCCGGCCCCCATCGAGCTCGCGGAGGTGGCGAAGAAGGTCGTCAGCCTCCACGCCTCGAGCGGCGCCAAGCTGGAGCTCTCCGTCGCGCCCGTGCCGGTGGTGAACGCGGACGCCGATCAGATGGTGCAGATCCTGACCAACCTGATCCAGAACGCCATCGACGCAGCGAAGGCTGGACCCGACCCGCGCGTGACGCTCGAGCTCGGCCCGGCCGGCGCCGATCGCGTCGTGCTCTCGGTGCGTGACAACGGACCAGGGGTCACGCCCGAGCTCAGGGACAAGCTCTTCGAGCCCTACGTGACCACCAAGGCCGAGGGCACCGGCCTCGGCTTGGCCATCGTGCACCGCATCGTGGTCGAGCACGGGGGCGAGATCGTCTACGCCGATGCCCCCGGCGGGGGCGCGCTGTTCACGGTCGTGTTGCCCGTGGCCGGGCCCGCCCTGCTCAGCGAAGCGCCGGTGCCCTCCTCGGCCTGAACGGGGAAGGGTCTGCGCCCGCCCGACGTGTAACTGGGTAGAGCATGTCCAGAATCGTCCTTTGCCTGGCCCTGGCCGCTTTCGCCAACGGCTGCGCCCTATCCATCGGCACTGCCGGCGGCCCCGCCGCGCCGGCCGCCGCCTACCTACCTCCGTCCACTGCACAGACGACCCCCGCCGCGGAGCCCGCGCCCGCTGCCCCGGCCGCCCCGACGGCGACGCCGCCTGGCCGTCAACCGTCCGCGCCCGTCGCGAGCCCTCCCCCCGTGGTGGAGGCGCGCCCGCGCCCCGCGCGCCCGGTGACCGTCGCCGAAGCACGTCCCCGCCCCGCGAAGCCCCAACCGCCGAGCGAGGTGCACCCGGCGCCCGTCGGTGTGCACGAGACGTCCAAGAAGAAGAGCAAGCTGCGCTTCAAGGACGTCTGGGTCGAGCAGGAGCACCCCAAGTCGGCGCCCACTGCGCAGCTACCGCCGAAGCGCCTCGTTTCCCGGAACTAGCTGTTCTAACCTCGCCGGCCCGGGCGAGATGAACGGTCTGTCGCAACGTCAGCTTCTGGGTGTGGGGCTTCCCTTGGTCGCCGGGTTCGCGGCGGCGTTCCTGCGCCAAGACATCGCCGGCTTCGCCATCGCGGTCGGCGTCGCAGGCGCCGTGGGTGCGTGGCTCGCGGCGACGGGCGGTGCGCCCACCGGCGCGCTGGACGGCCTGACCACCGCCGTGCGTCGCATTCAAGACGGCAAGCGCCCCGAGCTGCCCGCGGGCGCGGACCCCAGCGTGAAGCCGGTCTACGACGAGCTCGGCGAGCTGCACGAGACCCTCGCGGAGCTCCACGCGCGCGAGGACGAGCGCCTGCGCGCCGTCGACGAGGCGTCGCGGGCGGTGTCGGACGCGCTCCGCAGCCTGACCGAGGGCGTCGCGGGGCAGATCGACACCAGCGAGGACACCGCTCGCACCATCAAGGAGTCGGCGACCTCGCTGCGCGAGATCGCGCAACACGTCGAGGTGCTGGCGGCGAGCGCCGAGGAGTCGAGCTCGTCCATCCTGGAGATGACGGCCACCAACGAGGAAGTGGCCTCGAACATCGTGGAGCTCGCGTCCAGCGTGCGCGAGAGCGTCAGCAGCATCGAAGAGATGGCTTTCTCCATCAAGGAGGTGGCCAAGAACGTCGACGCGCTCTCGCTCACCGCGGAGGAGACCAGCTCCAGCATGAACGAGATGGACGTCTCCATCGATCAGGTGCAGTCGAACGCCAACGAGACGGCGCGCCTGAGCGAGGAGGTGGCCCAGGACGCAGAGCGTGGCGCCGAGGCCATCCTGAAGACCATCGGCGAGATTTACCGCATCAAGGAGAGCAGCCAGGAAGCGGTGGCCGTGATCTCCAACCTGGGCTCGCGCATCGACGCCATCGGGCAGATCCTGAACGTCATCGACGACGTCGCCGAGCAGACCAACCTGCTCGCGCTGAACGCCGCCATCATCGCCGCGCAGGCGGGCGAGCACGGCAAGGGCTTCGCGGTGGTCGCCGACGAGATCAAGGACCTGGCGGAGCGGGCCGGCGCCAGCACCAAGGAGATCGCCGATCTGATCAAGACCATCCAGTCCGAGAGCCGCAACGCCATCCAGGCCGTGGAGCGCGGCGCCCAGAACGTCGATCGCGGCGTCGAGGTGTCGAACGAGGCCGAGCGCGCGCTGAAGAAGATCCTGGAGAGCTCTCAGAAGAGCACGAACATGGTGCGTGCCATCGCCCGCGCCACGGTCGAGCAGGCCAAGGGCAGCAAGCAGGTGACGGACGCCATCGGACGCATCGCGGAGACGGTGCAGCAGATCGCTGCGGCCACCGCGCAGCAGGCGCGCGGCTCGGAGCTGGTGATCAAGAGCAGCGACAAGATGCGCTCCATCTCGCAGCAGGTCGAGCGCTCGAGCCAGGAGCAGTCGCGTGGCGGGCGCCAGATCACGCAGGCGATCGAGAGCATCAGCCACATGGTCAACCAGATCAACGCGTCGCACCGCGCACAGACGCGCGGCACGGAGCACGCGCTGTCGAGCGCGGCACGGCTGGAGGAGACGGCGCGGCGGCAGGACGCTGCCCTGCGCGAGCTCATCACCAACACCGAGAAGCTGAAGAAAGCGCTCTCCTGAGCCGTGACCTCCCCGCTCCCCGCCGCGCTGACCGGAGTCGTCGCGGCCGTCGGGCTCACGCTCCTCCGCGCGCGCCTTCGCCGCGGGTCGAGCGCCGGCCCCGGCGAGCGGACCCTGGCGTGGAGGCCGGCGGACGTCGTCGTGGTGCTGCTGGCCGTCGGCGTCGCGCTGATCGCGAGGTTGCCGTGGCTCGAAGCGCGGCCCCTCGACAACGACGAGCCCGTGGGGCTCGGTCTGGCTTCGCTCGCCGACTGGGCACGCGAGCGCGACGCGCGGCTGCACCCCCCGCTGCCCGCGCTCCTGATGACCTGGGCCGGCGGCGCCGGCGAGATCGCCCGCGCCCGCTCGGTGTCCGTGCTGGCCGGCGTGGCCAGCGTGGCGCTCGTCTTCGCCGTGGTACGCGCCGCGGCAGGGCGTGGGCCCGCCGCGCTGGCGGCGCTCTGGCTCGGGCTGATGCCCGCCGCCGTCCACACCTCGCAGCTCGCGCGCGGCTACGCGCTGTGCGCGCTCGGCGTGCTGGCGGCGCACGCGTGCCTGACCAAAGCGCTCGCCACCGGCGAGGAGCGCTGGTTTCTCGCGTACTCGCTGGCGGTCGCCGCGACGCTGCTCTCCGAGTACTTGGCGTTCGCGCCCATACTGGTATCCGCGCTCGCCGCCCTACCGGGCCGCTCCGCGTCGCTCCGGATCGGGATCGTCGGCGGGCTCGGCGCGGGCCTCGCGCTGGTAGCGTTCCTGGCCCCCGTCGCGCTGCCCACGCTCACGCTCGGTGTGGGCGGAGGCCCGCACGCGCCCACGGGCGCATGGCGCGCGCTTGGGGACGCGCTCGCGCTCTTCTCCGGTCCCGCAGCGCCGTTCAACGCGCTGCTCGCGCTGGCCCTGATCGTCAGCGCGGCTCGGCGCCGCGCGCTCGCGGGACCCGAGCGCATCGCGCTCTGGGCGCTGGGCGCTGCGACCGCAGTGCTGCTGCTCGCCGCGGAGCTCACCGCGGTCCGCGCACGCTACCTCCTGCACGTCGTCCCGCTGTTCGTCTGCGTCGTCGCGACGAGCGCGCGCTCGCTGGGCCGGCTCGGCGTCGGCGTCGCGGCCTTCGTGGCGCTCGGGCACGCGGGCCTTCTGCCCGCGTACTACGTGGGCGCGATCGCGACGGAGGCCTCGACGGGTCGCCGCGCGCCCGTCACGTTGGCGTTGCTCGAGGCGGACCCCAACGTGCCCGTCGCCGTCGTTCCGGCCCACGCTCTCGGGGAGCCGAGCTGGCGGCTCGCGCGGGCCTTCCCCGGTCGCGACGCCGGCCTCGCCTGTCCGGCGGAGCTGTGCGTCCGCGGTCGGCGCGTGCTGTACGGCACCAGCGCGGCCCGCTTGTCCGAGTTGCTGGCCCGCGAGCCGAGGCTCTACGTCTGGCAGCGCGATGACGCTCTGCTGGTGACTCCCGGCTGCGGCGCGCTGGTGCGCGAGGCGGGCTCGACGCTCTGGCTCTGCACCCTTGCGAGGTGAACGAAGCCGTGCGAGCCCTCCGAGACATGCGCGGCGCCGGCGTCGCCTTCGCGCTGCTCGGCGGCGTCTTGTTGGTCGGGACAGCGGTGCTGCTGGCGGCGCGTACGCCGTCGCGCCCCGCGCCGGCGCCGCTGCCCACCGCGAGCGAGCGCTACCCCAATGCCTGGCCGGCGCCTCCGCCGCCCGATGTCGCGGCGCTGCTCGGTGGGCTCGGCCCCGGGTCGACGCTCGCCGAAGGGTGGCGCGTGCGCGGCGTGAGCCCCGTCCTCGAGCAGCGCATCGTGATCGACGTCGAGAAGGACGAGCGCGGCTTTCGCGTCGCGCTCGTGCTCAAGGAGCGCGACGAGCGTCGCCCGCCCAAGGCGACGGCCCGTTACGCGCTCTACACGCTGCAACCGCGTCCGAGCGCGGAAGCGCTGGGGGATGACGACTACTCGACGGTGGTCGGGGCCATCGCCGCGCGCGTCGAGGAGCGCGAGGGCAGCGTGCCGGTTCCAGGTGGGATGTGACTACTTCTTCGCCTTCGGGCGCTCGTTCGGGGTGAGCTCCTTGTTGCGCCAGAACCACTCGCTCTTCTTGCCGCCCGCGTCGGTGTAACCCACGAGCTCGATCTCGGCCTGGATGGCGTCGGTGCCCTCCGGCACGTGCTCCTTCTTGATGCACGAGAAGGTGATGGTCGCCTTCTCGGCCGCCTTCATCGGCCCGGCGAAGATGTTCCCGGCGCAGGTCTTGTACGGCCGCGCCTTCTCTTCGTCCTTCACCTCGAGCTGCTTGCCCTTCTTGTCGTAGAAGTAGACGACGATCTTCCCGTACAGGATGTCCGCCTTCGACGTGTTGACGACGCGGAAAGTCGGACCCTTGTCGTCCATCTTGCCGGTCCAGGTGACCTCCATCGTGCGCGCCGTGCCCTTCGCCTCGCAGGGCTTCTCGAAGGTGCCGTCGCCAGCGGTGCCCTCCGGGCAGTCGTGCTTCGGTGTGGGCGGCGTGCTCGCGGTGGGGGTGGGCGTGGGTGCGGCGCTCGGCGCCGCGGCGGCGGTCGCGCTCGCGGTGGCCTTCGCGGGGGCGGGCTTCTCTTCGTCGCAGCCGCAGGCGAGGCTGAGCGCGACGGTGACGAGGAGGAACTTCACGGCTTTCGACATGCGGGGACTCTAACCAAGGTCCGGCTCGCCGTCATGAGTTAGAACGGGCACTCCGTCGGGCAGTTGGTCTGCAGGCACGTCGAGACGTTGATCAGCGCCGAGGACGACGCGCAGGTCGAGCAGGTCGACATCAGACAGGTGAGCGGGTCGGTAGCGGTCGCGCAGTACGTGAGCGCGCAGTACAAGCCTTGCGCACAGTTCTGGTTCTGCAGGCACGGGTCGATGCTTCCGCAGCAGTAGGCCTTCGCGCAGGTGTCGCATGTGCTGCTGCCCGACGAGATGGTCGAGCACGTCTTCTTCCACATCGCGTCCTGGCAGCCAGCGGCCGCCCCGCCCGTCCCACCACCGCCCGAGCCGCCCGTCGCGCCCGAGCCACCTACCGCGCCGGTGCCACCGCCGCCGGTGGCACCCGCTCCGCCTCCGCCCATGGCGCCCGCGCCACCGGTCGCGCCCGCGCCGCCTCCGCCCACGGCGCCCGCGCCACCGGTCGCGCCCGCGCCGCCTCCGCCCACGGCGCCCGCGCCACCAAGACCGCCGCCTCCGCCCGACCCCTGCGGTACGCACGCTCCGTTCGGGTTGCAGACGTAGCCGGTCGGGCAGGTGCCCCCGTCCAGGCACGAGGCGCCGCCGCCGCCCGAGCCGGAAGAGCTACAGGCGGTGAGCACGAAGACCAAGAGAAAGCGCGAGAGCTTCACGCGCCGAAGGATAGCCTCACTTCCGAGCAGCGAGCCACCACATCAGCGCGGCGCTGATCACCGCGACGCCCACGGGCCACGCGAAGCCGGCGCTGTCTGTCGGTGCTGGCGGCTCCGCGGTCACCACGCGCGCATGCCAGAAGCCACCGCCGTCGTTCTTGCGCAGCGCCGCGACGAGGCCGTCCACGGCCGTGTTGCCCTGGGGCCGCTGGATCGCGAAGCTCGCGCTTCGCTCGGCGGCGTCGCCGGCCTCGGTCAGGCGGAGGAGCGAGACCTCGCCGGCCGGTCCGACGAGCTCGAGCTCGATGGCCTGCGCACCGACGCGCACGTTCCAGAGCTTCCAGCCCGGCGTGACCTCCTGCGCCAGCTCGTACGGAGCGAAGAGCGCGAGCACCTCGCGCTCTCGCCCGGGCTCGATGACGGAGCTCTGGGCCGTTGCCGAGGCGGCGAAGAAGAGAGCGGCGAGCGCGAGCCTTCGTGTCATCGCCGGATCCGATACAGCGCCACGCGCACCTCGTCCCCAGCGTAGGCGTTCCAGCGCATGCTCGGAAGCGCCCGCAGGCGACGCTCGGTCACGAGCTCCAACTCCGCCGAGCGCTCGAGCTCCGCGCAGACGGGTGCGCCGCGGGCGGTGGAGCACAGGGACGAACGGAAGTAGTACGCGGGCCCTGGGAGCGAGGCGAGCTCGAAGCGCACGTCGTCCTCGCGGAGCGGGGCGCGCTCGAGGTGGAACAAGGGCAGCACGCTGAGCTGCGTCCCGGCCCGCTCCAGGTAGGCGACTCGTCCTTCGAGCTTGCCGCGGAGCTCGCGGACGAAGGCGGCCTCGAGCGCGTCCGTGGGCGAGCGGGTGAGGGCCCAGCGCGACGGCAGCGCGAGCAGCGTCGCGAGCGCGAGGGCCGCCGCCAGCGGCTTTTGCGCCGAACGGCGGCGAGCCGCGGCCGCGATCAGCACGACGGCTGCTGGTAAGAACAGCAGCTGGTGAGCGGCGCTGACGGCAGGGTTGGGGGCGCTCGTGAGATCCGTGAGCGTCGCCGCCGCGATCACCGCGACGCCCGCGGTCGCGACCACCACTCCGCGCCAAGACCGGAGCAGCGCGCCGAGTAGCACAGCGCCCGCGAGCCAGTAGGGCGTCGCACCCTGGGGCAGGAGCTCCCAGCGCAGGCGCACGTTGGGCAGCCACTGCTGTCCGAGCGAGCCACGCGAAACCTCGGCGAGCGCCGGCCCCGCGAGCACGATCGCGATGGCGCCGAGCAGCGCGACGCCGAGGGCGAAGAGGCGCGCGCGCCTCCGGAGCGAACCCGGAGCCAGCAGCAACGGCAGCGGCACCACGAGCGCCGCAGGCCACGCGACGGGGTGAACCCGCAGTGCTTGTGCCAGCAAGAGGCCCGCCGCGCCCACCGGCAGCCAGAGCTCGCGGGGCCGGAGCGGCAGCGCGCAGCACAGCGTAGCGAGCGTCGTCAGGGAGAAGATCGTCGAGAAGTAGGACTCCGTCCCCGCCAAGCGCGCGAGCACGGGCTCGAGCGCGCAAGCGCAGGCGAGCGCGCCGGCGACCCATGCGCCCGCGCCGAGGCGTCGCGCGATGAGCCAGGTCGCGGGAGGTACGCAGGCGGCGAGCAGCGCCTGCAGGAGCCACACCCCACGCTCGGGATCCGAGCCCCAGGCGCGTGCTGCGAGCGCGAAGAGCTCGGGAAAACCCGGACCGTAGGCGGCGAGCCCGGGGTCGTCGCGGACCGCGTAGCCGACCCACGCCGGGCCCTGCCCGTTCTGGTGGAAGTAGGCGCTGCCCATGGCGGCGAAGCGCGCGAGCGCGATCGGGATCGCGAGCAGCAAGAGTGACGCGCGGCCGCGGAGCGCTGCGACCAGGAGAATCAGGCCGGCGAGCAAGCGCCACGGCACGAGCGGAGGTCGCACGCGCGGGGTCTGACCGGTGGGCTCGGGGAGCAGGCGCTCGAGCGGCAAGCGCTCGCGCTCCGCGCAGGCAGCGAGCGTATCGAGGGCGCGGCGGCGAGGCTCGCTCTCCTTGGACCAGTCGGGGAACTGACCCACCGGCGCGAGGCCGAGCTCGCCGGCGGCGCGGAAGGACTCTGGCGAGCGCGGGCGAAGCTCGACGTCGAGCTTCGCCTCCGCGTCGCGCACCACCACCACGCCGCGGTGGCAGGTCACGAGCTCGAAGCGCCCGCAGCGCGCGACCCAAGCCTCGACGCTCGCGTCGCAGGTCGGTGCGGCCTCCGCGTTCGAGGCGAGGAAGAGCAGCGCTGCGAGCCAGCGCTTCATCTCACGCGAACGCGCGCTTCGGCGTCGCCTTCGACAGCTGCGCCATGGCCTCGGTCAACCCCTCCAGCGTCAGGTGGTGCATCGAGAAGATCTCGGAGATGCCCTTGGCCGTGCCGCCGCTCCAATACTGCGGCGGGTCGGGGTTCAACCAGACGCTGCGCTCGAAGCGCTCGTGGATGTGCATCAGCCAGTCGAGGCCGGACATCGCCGGGCCGCCCGCCGGTGAGCCCCAGGGCCCGGTGCCGAGCAGCTCGCCCGGTGCCATCGCGGCGTCGCCGACGAAGATGACCTTCCAGCGTGCGTTCAGCTGGTCGACGAGCCGCGGGACTTCGATGGGGTCCATCAGCCCGTCCGTCGAGTACACGCGCCCGTAGATGGTGTTGTGGAAGTAATAGGTGCGGAGCTCGCGGAAGTTGGACGCGCGCTTCGCGGCGCTGAAGAGCTGCGAGCAGGTGTGGGCGAAGGGGTCCATGGAGCCGCCCACGTCCATGAGCAAGAGCACGCGCAGGTTGCTGCGACGCGGGGGCCGCGTGACGATCTCGAGCTCGCCGCCGTTCTTCGCGGTGGCGTCGATGGTGCCTTCGAGGTCGAGCTCGTCCACCGCTCCCTCGCGGGTGAAGGAGCGCAGCTTCCGCAGCGCCACCTCTATCTGCCGCACGTCGAGCACCAAGTCCGAGCGATAGGGCCGATAGCGCCGCGCGTCCGCCATGCCCATCGCGCTCCGCCCGCCGCGCCCGCTGGAGCCCGCGCGCATGCTGATGCCGCTCGGGTGGTAGCCCCCGGTGCCGAAGGGGCTGGTGCCGCCGGTGCCGATCCACTTGCTGCCGCCTTCGTGACGTTCTTTCTGCTCGCGCATCCGCTGCTCGAGCAGCTCTCGAAGCTCGTCGATGTCGAGCTCCTTCAGGGCCGCCTTCTGCTCCTCGCTGAGACCCTCGAGGACCTTCGGATCCTTCAGCCACTCCTCGAGCTCCTTCAGGAAGCCGGTGGTCTCGAAGACCACGCCCTTGAAGTGCGAGAGGAACGCCTCGTCGAACTTGTCGAGGTCGCTCTCGCGGTGGACCATCAGGGCGCGTGCGACGTAGTAGAAGCCGTCGAGCGTGTTGTCGTGCAGGCCCAGCGACAGCGCGCGCGCCAGCTGGACCGCCTCCTGCGCGCCGACGGGCAGCCGCCGGGCGCGGAGCTCGTACAGAAAGGGTACGACCAGGTCGCTCATTGGGTGGTCCCCGCGCCGCAGCGCGCGTCGCCGGGAGTGGAGACCACGAGCTCGTACTCGCCGACCTCCAGG
>Ga0233425_10001466_pt1 | contig 53000 bp, 47 predicted proteins | sample Watercolumn_Towu_2_FD_181712 | JGI IMG/M metagenome (GOLD analysis project Ga0233425, IMG submission 181712) | Freshwater microbial communities from Lake Towuti, South Sulawesi, Indonesia - Watercolumn_Towuti2014_140_MG | ecosystem: Environmental > Aquatic > Freshwater > Lake | place... | reverse complement strand
CGACCACATAGTGCCTTGGGCTACCGGCCCCCGGCACCGGAGACCCTCGAACCGCAGGCGAGGTGTGCCTGACTAACTTTGCAGGTGGTACAACAACCGGGGGCAGGTCAACCATGAGAAATGCATTTTGAACAGATGCTGCCCGGACGCCGGTGAAAACGCATTTCCGAAGAGGTAGTTGACAGCTTCCCGCAGAGGGGCGTGTTTGATTTTGGTGAGGCCGGCTCCTACAATGCCGAGGGTCAAGCAACGTGAAGCTATGACTCATCGCACAGCTCCTCATTCCCGTCGGCCGAGGCAGGGATGGTCACGGTCGGTTTCAGTCAGCCCGTCCAACAGGCGTCGATTCCAGCAACGTCTCTTGAAGTGGTATCGAGAGCACGGGCGGGATCTTCCCTGGCGGAGGACGTCGGATCCCTATCACATTCTCGTGTCCGAAGTGATGCTCCAACAGACTCAGGTCGATCGGGTGATCCCGAAATACCGGGAGTTCCTGGAGCGCTATCCCAGCTTCGAGGACCTGGCTGACGCTCCGGTGGCTGACGTAAAAAAGACCTGGTATCCCCTGGGGTACAACATACGTCCCGAACGCCTGCACGGTATTGCATGCGAAACGGTGGAGCGGTACGGGGGAAAATTGCCCAGTGATGCGGAGGAGTTGCTGTCGTTCAAAGGTATCGGCCGGTACACCGCCGGCGCGATTCGTTCCTTTGCATTCAATAAGGATGCGCCGATCCTGGACACGAACGTCATGCGCGTCCTGCACCGGGTCTTTATGGGCGAGGGCAATCCAAAGGGGCAGAAATCGGTCTTGTGGGACTTATCGGAAGCCTTGATTCCGCGCGGGAAGGGGTACGACTTCAATCAGGCGATCATGGATTTCGGGGCGATGGTCTGCACGGCACGGGACCCCTACTGCCTCCTCTGTCCGATGAAGTCCTTCTGCAAGACCTATCCATTCGATCCGACGGCGCGTCAAGGGTAGCGGGAGGACCATGAAGGTTGTCGAGGTGGCGGCGGCGCTCATTCACCGTGACGGCCGCTATTTGATCGCGCGCCGGAAAGCGGGCGTCCACCTGGGGGGCTTCTGGGAATTTCCGGGAGGCAAGCGGGAGTCGGACGAATCACTCGTGGATTGTCTGCAGCGGGAGTTGTTCGAGGAGCTGAGAATCCGCGTGGGGATGCCTGTTCCGTACGGGATGGTCCGGCACGACTATCCGGATAAGATCGTGGAGCTGCACTTCTTCCGGTGCGAAATCGAGCAGGGGCAGGCGACGCCGGTCGACTGCGAAGAGATCAGGTGGGTGCGTCCAGAAGAACTGGCACACTTCGAGTTTCCCCCTGCGGACCAAGTGATCATTCGCGCCTTGGAACGTGCCCAATAGGGATGTCCCGATGAAAGTCGTGCTGGATATCGAAACCGTCCAGGCTTCGCGCGAGGAATGGGCGCGTCTCATCGGAAAAACGCCGGGCGGCGGCGACGTGGCTCAACCGGAGGGGGGCTTCGATCTCTTTGCCGCGGGAGAGGCCGAAGAACGGCGACATGCGGAGGAGGAGCTGTATGCCAAGTCGGCCTTCGACGGGACCTTCAGTCGCATCGTGTGCATCGGTCTCCTGGAGTTCTCCGATCAGATGGAGGCACGCAGCGCCGTCGCCTGGTACGGGACGAATGAACGGGAGTTGCTTCGCCAGTTTTGGGCGCGTGTTGCACAGGATCGACCGACGTTATTTATCACGCACAACGGTCTAGGGTTCGATCTGCCGTTCATCCGGAAACGCTCGATGATCCATCAAGTGAAGCCCAGCCTCGACATCAATCTGGCGAAATTCCGCACTGAGCCGGTCTATGACACAATGGCGATCTGGAGCAATTGGGATACGCGAGGATGGGTGAAACTGGATGTGCTCGCGCGGGCCCTACAGGTCGAGACGAAGTCCGGCAGCGGGGACCAGGTTGCTGAGATGTGGGAGAGGCGGCAGGGGCTGGAACTCGCCCGCTACTGTCTACAGGACACGTATGTCACGTATGCCTGTTACTGCCGCATGAATTTTCGACAACCCCTTTCGCGGGAAGTCGTCCTGCTCCAGCCCGAGATCACGGATGTCGACTGACGGTCACACTGATCAGTGAGACGGCCTGGCTTCGGCCGTCTTCTTTTTCGGTGCCGTGGACCTCGACACCTTGTCGGCCTTCAGGGCTTTCACTTCCGCGGTGCGCTCGCGCAGCTCCTGCTTCAGCCAGTCGATTTCTTTCTTCAGCAAGCCGATCTCCGACTCCTTCATCTTGTTGGACTCGCGCGCTTGACGAAGCTCATCCAGTTTGCGGCTTAGCAGCTCGTCATTGCTCATTTCAGACGATGCCGAGTTGCCCACTGCGGAAAGAGTGGCCGCGGGCGTTGGAACGGCTTCGGAAGTGTCCTGTTTTGAGGGAGTCTTCGGGCCCACGGCGACCGGTGCCGGGGAAATCGGCAGAGGCTTCGGTTCAGCCGCAAGGGGTGTCGCCGCTGGCATCGGAACCTTGGCGAGAGCCTGGTAGTCGATCACCAGCGAGAGAGCCTCAGTAGCGGATCCTGCCGCGTAGGACGGCGCCTTCTCGATGCGAGCCGCAGCGGTCGGCATGAAGCCAGACACCTTCCTGCTCTGTGAGGGAGCGAGCGTCAGGTAGATCGAGCTTTGCTGCACGTAGAGGGTGCCCGCAGCAGGTTCAGCACCTGACCCTGCCGATGGAGACACCGTGAAACCGACGATCTGCTCCGGTCTCGCTTGCGATAGTGCTTGGGTTAGCAGGGGAGCCAAGAACTCGGCGTCTTCATCGCTGAATATTCTCATCGGCTGTGAATTTTTGTTCCTCCGGAAAACAACGAGCATCCGGATACGACAAGACAGAGCGACAACAGGATGCCGGCGTACCGAAGACCTCGAGTGGGGAGAGATGCGCTCATATCGGTTGTCCTCCGTTGTCGCTCAGCCTCGAATTACCAGATCCCCAGACCCATGAGTACCATGCCTACGGTGAGCCAGCCGAGGACACCGATAGAGATGATGGATTCGAGTGTCATACGAGACTCCGAAGCATCGGGTGGAGTTGGGCATTTAAGGGTTTCATGAGGATCAGGGCTGTATCCCGGGATTCCAATGATTCATGATGAACGACAAAATACACAGCAAAGTCCGTGCCTTCCTGAACAGGCTGTTCCCGTTGTTGAGATGAGCAGTCCCAGCCGATTCAGCATCGGGATCAGAATGAGCTGCCGATAGACAGGGGCATAGAATGAGCCGATAGGCTCACGAATATCTCATGCGAAATCATATGGTTATTTTTGTAGGATTCACCGGGTGCTCAAGGAGGCACCAGCGTCGGTATCTGGATGGGGCTAGTCGTCCAGCTTGCCGATAAAGGGAAGGGTTGGAAAAGGTTTGGACAAACCGTCAGAAAATGTTCATGCTGAAAAGTTGGACGTGCAGATTTGTCCCGGCTGGCATCGCCCCGTCCCGTCGAAGGCCTCCTGCCCGGCCATCAGCTGATCGCGAGTCGAAAAATCATTCGCCGTAGAGGGTGGCGGCGGAGGCGTCGAAGATATGTTTGGCAACGACGGCGCCCGGTTCAAGAACACGACCTGCCTTGTCCCACACAACGGTGAGATTGCCGTCCGTCTTCCCCATCCCCTGGGTTGACGATCGGGTTGCATCGCCTTCGATCAAGACTGCCACATCCTGGCCGATGTATCTGCAGTTGCGTTCCAGGGTAATGGCCCGTTGGAGCTCCACCAACGCTGCGACGCGCGCTCCCTTGACGCGATCCGGCACGTCGTCCGGGTATCGCCTCGCCGCGATCGTATTTTTCCGTTCGGAGTACTTGAAGATGTAGGCGGAGTCGAAGCCGATCCGTTCCATCATCCGACCGGTGTCCTGAAAATCCTCCTCGGATTCGGAACAGAACCCGCAGATGATATCGGTGGTCAGCACGACATCGGGAATGATCCCTCGAATGCGTTCGACCAGCGCGAGAAAGTCGGCCCCGGTGTAGGCCCGTCCCATCAAGTCGAGGATGCGATCGCTACCTGCCTGGAGCGGCAGGTGGATGTGCTTGCAGATTTTTGAATGCTCGGCAATGGCATTGATCAAGGCAGGAGGAAAATCCTTGGGGTGAGGTGACGTGAAGCGCACGCGCTCGATCCCCGGCGTGTCCGCCACGGCACGAATGAGGCGTGCAAAATCCCATTCGTCGGCGCGATAGGAGTTCACATTCTGGCCGAGCATGGTGATCTGCTTGAATCCGCGGCCGGCCGCCTCACGCGCTTCGAGCAAGACGGCTTCCGGATCGCGGGACCGCTCACGGCCGCGGGTATAGGGGACGACGCAGAACGAACAAAAATTATCGCAGCCTCGCATGATGGTAATCCAGGCGTTCACCCCGCTATCGCGGTCCGGCATGATCCCGTCATAGGTTTCGTATTCCGACAGATCGAGCGCGAATCCTTTCCGGAGGAACCCCTGTTCCTGGGCTTCGAGCGCAGACGTCAGTAAAGCGGGGAGCTGGCGGTACGAGTCCGGGCCTGCCAGGACGTCGATGAGCGGTTCCTTGTCCGCCAGCTCGATCTTGAGATTCTGAGCCATGCAGCCCAAGACGCCAACCACGAGGGGACGGTGTTTCTTGAGTGCTTTCAACTCGCCGAGATGGGCATAGATCTTATTGTGGGCGTTCTCGCGAATGGCGCAGGTATTCACCAGCACCACGTCGGCCTGTTCGCGCTCCTGCGTGAAGACATACCCCGCTCGTTTCAGCAGTGAACGGACGAGTTCGCTGTCGGACTCGTTCATCTGGCAGCCGAAGGTTTCGATGTGTACCTGAGGGATGGGAGAGCGTAGCATCATAGTAATGTCAGACGGGCCTCTGCCAGCTGATCGTGAAGGGGCAGACCGAACACCCATCGCTCGGTCGCCGCTGCAATGGTGGTTGGCACAATCCGATTCTGCAGATCGTCGGAGGCGGCCACCGCCACTCGTGTGAAGTTGGGAGTGGTGCCGAAGCGATACTCCTGCTGCGTTCCAGCCTCGAACAAGGCATGGACGGTGGCACCGATCTGCGCGTTGTGAAAGGCGAGCCGCTTTGCGCGATTGAGATCATGAAGGAGGCCGGTGCGCTTTGTCACGGTGGCGGCGGGCACGGTCCCTTGCAGGCGCGTCGCGGCGGTTCCCGGTCGCGGAGAATAGGGGAACACGTGGAGATAGGAGAAGGGAAGCTCGGTCGCGATCGCCGTCGTATTGCGGAACGCGGTTTCCGTTTCGCCGGGGAAGCCCACCATCATGTCGGTCCCCAGTCCCAGGTTGGGAATCCTGGCGAAGGCCCGCTCGACCAGGCCGATATAGGTTTTGACGGTGTGGCGGCGGTTCATGGCCAGCAAGATCCGATCATCTCCGCTCTGCAGGGGAAGATGAAGATAGGGACAGAGTTTTGCCGAAGACGCCATGAGATCGAGCAGTTCATCGGTAACGGTCGTCGGTTCAATCGAAGAGATACGAATGCGATCGAGGCCGGCTACGTGATCAAGTCGCCGCAACAAGGCGCAGAAGCCCCGGCCTGCGCCATCGTAGCGACCGATGTTGACCCCCGTCAACACGATCTCGCGATACCCGCGAGCCGCCAGGCTCTCCGCCTCATGCAGGACATCGTCCAGGGTTCTGCTCCGCTCGCGTCCGCGGGCAAACGGAATAATGCAGAAACTGCACATGGCGCTGCAGCCGTCCTGAATCTTCAACAGGGCACGTGTGGAATCCGGCTCTCCGAAGTGCGGGAGATCGAAATCTACGCCTGGAATCGTCTTGGTGTGGTGGATCTCGGGCCGCGGACGTTTCTGCAACGCATGCGCGGGGGGAAGATAGGCCGGCAGGTCGAGTTTGAACCGGTTGCCGACGATGAGGTCGATGCCGCTCTGGCTTTTGAGCGCTCCGAGGCCCGTTTGGGCATAACAGCCGGTGACGGCGACGAAGGCTTCGGGGGAATGCCTGAGCGTCTTGCGAATCAGGTAGCGTGAAGTCCGGTCCGCATCCTCCGTCACCGAACAGGTGTTGAGGATGAGCAGGTCCGTGGGCTGGCCAAATTCGACGAGCCGGAATCCCTTCCGGCGGAGTCCCTCGCCGAGGATCGACGTTTCGGCGTGATTCAATCGGCATCCCAGCGTATGGAGCGATGCGCGTTTGGCGATCATGGCGCGGCATTATAGGAAGATCTCAAGGGTTCCGGCAAGGTTCCCGCTCGATAGGGAGGCGTTCCCGAGCCGTTCTTTGATTGAAAAATAGGCGCATGGTAGGATTCACCGCATTCTGGAACTGAACCGCCACGAGCGGGAACGACCATGCCACGTTTGCTTTGCCTGCTGTTGCTTCTTGCGAGCCTCTCCTGGGGTCTTCCGTCACAGGGATGGACCAAGGATCTGCTTCCCGTCGAGCCGGAGCTCGGTACACGCCTCGATGAACTCTATGACCACGAGGCCCGCCTCTTCATCATGTTGTACTCCCTGAAGGGGGATGGCCGAGTTGACTATGTCACCGCCCGACTGGTCCGGGAATATTCCCGCAGCGGGTACGGGAATCCTGTCTATCAGACCGAAGCCCAGCCGCTGTTCTATTGGTGGAACCACGTCATGTGGAACGATCCCGAGCAGGACGGGGTGAACGGGAATGAGCGGATCTATCTCGAAGGGGTCGATTTCGATATGTCGCGCTACAAGCCCTGTCTTTTCAACGGGCAGTCCTGTTGAACCCCTACGCACGCCGGTGCAAACGCGAGGCTGCACCACCCCGCACGTTTTGTGATTCTGCTGATGAAGTGGCTGGAGGCGATGTTATTCTCCGCACGAGGGGATTGTCGGTGCGATGCCGCGCTGCAGGCCGCCGCCATCGATCCCGCGTCCGTGTGGGTGCACCCGAATGAATGAACGCGCCACCGGTCTTGCCACCTTGCTCAATCGACGCCTGGCCGTCATGCTGCCTCTGGGCTTCGCGTCCGGCCTGCCGCTCGCGCTCACAGCAGGCACCTTGCAGGCCTGGCTTGCCGCAGAGGCGGTTGATCTCAAGACAATCGGCCTCTTCACGCTGGTCGGGCTTCCTTACACCCTGAAATTTCTCTGGGCGCCGCTCATGGATCGGATCGTTCCACCGTGGTTCGGGCGACGACGCGGATGGATGTTGTTGACCCAGCTGTGTGTCGCGATGGGGCTGGGGCTCATGGCGATGGCCGAGCCGCGCGTTCGCCCGGAATGGCTTGCCGCCTGCGCGCTGTTGGTCGCATTCTGCTCCGCATCACTGGACATTGTCTTTGATGCCTATCGGACAGATACCCTCCACGCCCATGAGCGCGGATTGGGCGCGGCAGTGTGGGTGAACGGGTATCGGGTGGCCCTTCTGTTTGCCGGAGCCGGTGCCTTGATGATGGCTGATGCCATCGGTTGGCAGCTGACGTATCTTGCGATGGCCGTCGTCATGGTAGTCGGACTCGGTACCATCATGCTGAGCCCGGATCCCACGCGCGTGGCCGATCCTCCCAAGAGTCTCGGCGAGGCTGTGGGGGCGCCGCTCGAGGAATTCTTCTCTCGCCCGCAGGCCCTGGGCTTTTTGGCCGTCATTATTCTCTATAAGCTGGGAGATGCTGTCGCGTCTTCCCTCCAGACCGCGTTCTTGATCGGGGGCATCGGGTTTTCGTCGACAGAGGTGGGGGCGGTCAAGGGCGTCGGAATTCTTGCCACGCTTGTCGGTGCGCTGCTCGGAGGTCTCATGATGGCCAGGTCCGGGCTCGTGCCCTCGTTGCTGGGATTCGGCGTACTGCAGGCCCTTTCAAACATGGGATTTGTCTGGTTGGCCGTCGTGGGGAAGAGTTCGGCGGTGCTCATGTCGGCAGTCGTGATTGAGAATGCCACCGGCGGGATGGGCACAGCCGCATTTGTGGCCCTGGTCATGTCGCTCTGTGACGCGCGCTATACCGCTACACAATTTGCACTGTTGTCCTCCCTGGAGGCACTGGGGCGGGTGTTTGTCGGCCGCCCATCGGCCGATGTGGTCGATGCGGTGGGGTGGACGCAGTTTTTTGTACTGAGTGTGGTGGTCGCTCTGCCGGGGCTGTGGGCCGTCTGGCGGCTCAGGCACCAGATAGAGCAGAAGCAAAAGGGTGAGGCGCATGGGCTCGTCCACGCAGCGTGAAGTCTGATGCCAGGCCGCCAGCCGAATAAGCGGAGGTCCCTCAGGGCACCATGAGTCTTCTGCGGTTATGCCTCGCGGTCATGGTGCTGGCGGGAGCGGTGGGGTTGGCCTTGTCGAACCCGACCATGGATGAGTACCTACGCTTTATTGAGGTGGAATTGAACAGAGCCCTCGATCGGATGGATCAGAGCACACCCACCAGGGAACAGCAATTTATCCGGCAGGTTTTTCGTTCGCAGAGCAAGAAACTGATCGAAAGCGTCGTCCGCCCGGCTACGGTCAGACACAACTTGGGCGTCTTGAGCCGATATGAGACGCAGGTCGCTGACACGCGGGTCGTCGTATTGGGAATCGGCCATCGATTTGTTCCGATAGAAGGCGTCGAGGAAGCGACCCTGAAAATCGGACGAATGGCCTTCTGAGGGAGTCTGCGCAAAGCAAAGAAGGCAAAGTGGACAAGCTTCGACTCGGCTTTCTGTGGATAACCAGCGCAGAACAGGTCTAGTCTGGCTCCGCGTTTCGTTCTGAAGCTATCCACAGGTTTTCCTCTCATTCCCCAGCGAATCCACAATATTTGGTATTGACAAAATTACCGGATAGCTATATGTAGTCACTCCGCGATGCGTAGAGACTGCTTCTGGCATCCGAGGAATAGGCCGTTTTCGGGTCTGAGATCGGCCGTGCACATACCCATACCCATACCCATACCTCTCAAAGGGGGAGCGCTGTGAGAATTGAGCGCAGGTTCACCCGTCTCGGCCAGGACCCCTACGACGGGCTCACATTCGTCAAGCGGTCATCCGAGATTCGTAACCCGGATGGATCCACCGTATTCAAGCTCGACAACATCGATGTACCAGAGCAATGGTCTCAGCTTGCCGTCGACATTCTGGCCCAAAAGTACTTTCGGAAAGCCGGAGTTCCCCAGCTGGATCAGAACGGACGACCACTCGCCGGTCCTGACGGTAACCCCATCCTCGGAGGAGAGCGGGATGCGCGGCAGGTGTTCGATCGAATGGTGGGATGCTGGAAGCACTGGGGTCAATCGTACGGCTATTTCAAGACAGCGGACGACGCCGAGTCCTTTCATGACGAGATGTGTCATATGCTCGCCCGCCAAATGGCGGCGCCTAACTCTCCGCAATGGTTCAACACCGGCCTTCACTACGCTTACGGATTGTCCGGGCCAGCCCAGGGCCACTATTACGTCGATCCGAAAACCCGTGAACTGGTCAAGGCCACGAATGCGTTCGAGCACCCCCAGCCCCACGCCTGCTTCATCCAGTCGATTGAAGACGATCTGGTGAACGAGAACGGGATCATGGATCTCTGGGCCCGGGAGGCACGGCTGTTCAAATACGGTTCCGGGACCGGGACCAATTTTTCCAAGCTGCGCGGAGACGGGGAGGGCCTGTCCGGCGGAGGACGCTCTTCTGGTCTCATGTCTTTCCTCAGGATCGGCGACCGGGCCGCGGGGGCGATCAAGTCCGGAGGCACCACCCGCCGCGCCGCCAAGATGGTCTGTCTGGATCTGGACCATCCCGACATCGAAGAATTTATCGATTGGAAAGTAGTTGAAGAGCAAAAAGTCGCGGCAATGGTCACGGGGTCGAAGATCTGTGCTCAACGTCTGAATGCCGTGCTGAAGGCCTGTCATACTGTCGACAGCGAGGGCCGACTGAAATCGGACCTCGATCAGAAGATGAACCCGGTGTTGCGCGAAGCGGTGGCGCTGGCCCGGAGGGATATGGTCCCCGAGGCCTATATCCAACGGATGTTTTCCTACGCGCAGCAGGGTTTTACGCATTTCGTGTTCCACGAATACGACACGAATTGGGACGGCAAGGCGTATCAGACCGTCTCCGGTCAAAATTCGAACAACAGCGTCCGAATCCCCAACGAGTTTTTCACAGCGCTCGAGGCCGACGGCGACTGGCAACTAAAGCGGCGCACGAGCGGCACGGTCTGCAAGACCGTCAAGGCCCGCGATTTGTGGGACCGCATCGCCTGGGCGGCGTGGATTTGTGCCGATCCGGGCACGCAGTACGACACCACCATCAATGAGTGGCACACCTGCCCCGAGGACGGCCGCATTCGCGCCTCCAATCCGTGCTCGGAATATATGTTCCTGGATGACACGGCCTGTAATCTGGCCTCTCTGAATCTCGCCACGTTCTATACCGCGGACGGCCAGTTCGAACTGGAGAATCTTCGCCATGCCGTGCGGTTGTGGACGATTGCACTGGAGATCAGCGTGTTGATGGCCTCCTTTCCCAGCCGATCCATTGCCGAGAAGAGTTACCAGTTCCGTACGCTCGGATTGGGCTATGCCAACCTGGGAACCGTCCTCATGCGGCAGGGAATTCCCTATGATTCGCCGAAGGCGCTGGCGATCTGCGGCGCGATCACCGCGATCATGACGGGGGAAGCCTACAGCGCGTCCGCTGAAATGGCCGCGGAGTTATGGCCGTTCCCCGGCTATGCCAAAAACCGCGATCAAATGTTGCGGGTGATCCGTAATCACCGCCGGGCGGCCTACAATGCCCATCGCGAGGAATACGAGGGACTCACGATTCTCCCCGTGGGGATTCAACCGGAGAATTGCCCGCCTGATTTGCTCATCGCCGCGCGCCGCGCATGGGATCGCGCGCTTGAACTCGGGACGGCCTACGGGTTTCGCAATGCGCAAGTGACGGTCGTTGCTCCCACGGGCACGATCGGCCTGGTCATGGATTGTGACACGACCGGTATCGAGCCTGACTTTGCGCTGGTGAAATTCAAGAAGTTGGCCGGCGGCGGATACTTCAAAATCATCAATCAAAGTCTGCCGGTGGCTTTGGCCACGCTGGGATATACGGCCGAACAGGTGCAGGATATCGTGCGCTATTGCGTAGGAGCGCAGACTCTCAAGGGCGCGCCGTTTATCAATCACGAGTCCTTACGCGCGAGAGGATTCGATGACGCCTCGCTGGATCGCTTGGAAAGCAGTCTCGCGCAGGCGTTTGAAATCCAGTTCGTGTTCAACAAGTTTACGTTCGGGGAAACCTTCTGTTCGGAGAAACTGGGATTTACCGAGGCGCAGTTGAACGAGGCCAACTTCAACATGCTGAAGGCCTTCGGCTTCACGCAGGAAGAGATCGCGGCGGCAAACGATTTCTGTTGTGGCACGATGACGGTGGAGGGTGCGCCGCATCTGAAAGACGAGCACCTGGCCGTGTTCGACTGCGCCAGTCGCTGCGGGCGAATCGGGCAACGCTACATCGCCGTTGACGCCCACATCCGCATGATGGCCGTGGCGCAGCCGTTTATCAGCGGCGCGATCAGCAAGACGATCAATATGCCCGCCGATGCCACGGTCGAAGACGTCAAGGCGGCCTATCTGTTGGCGTGGAAGAGCATGGTCAAGGCAGTGGCGCTCTACCGTGACGGCTCGAAGCTCAGCCAGCCGTTGAGCGCCTCCACCGATAGCGGCAAGGCGGTGGAGGTCTCCAGTGAGGTCATGGCGGCGGCCGAGAAAGTCACCGAGCGGGTTCTCGTGCGGTATCTCGCCAAGCGGCGTCCGCTGCCGAGCAGACGAAATGGATACACGCAGAAGGCCATTGTCGGCGGGCATAAGCTCTACCTGCGCACCGGCGAATATGAGGATGGGACGGTCGGGGAGATTTTCCTGGATATGCACAAGGAAGGCGCGGCCTTCCGAAGCCTGATGAATTGCTTCGCCATCGCCATTTCCTTGGGGTTGCAGCATGGCGTACCGCTGGAGGAGTTTGTCGAGGCGTTTGTCTTCACCCGGTTCGAGCCCAATGGGCCGGTCAAGTTGAACGATCGCATTAAGATGTCCACGTCCATCATAGACTACATCTTCCGTGAATTGGCCGTGACGTACCTCGACCGCTATGACCTGGCGCAGGTCAAGGAAGATGATCTGCGGATGGATTCGATGAAGAAAGACGAGTTGGACCCCGAATGCGTCGAGGAGGAGGCCGACCTGGATGCGCTGGCCAAGTCGTCGGTGATTACCGAGCATCTCCCCATTCGTCGGAACGGCGGGAAGGGGAATGACCATGGCTACGGGCACAGCCTAGCCCGGCAGGTCGAAATCATGCGCGAGACGCTGACCCTGACCGAGATGCAAAGCGCCAAGGTGAAGGGCTACGAGGGGGACCCCTGTCCTGAATGCAAACAGTTCACAATGGTTCGGAACGGGACCTGTCTCAAATGCGTCAGTTGCGGCGCCACCAGCGGATGCTCATGAACGCGGTGAAGGATGCCATGAGTACGATCCTGCGCGAACGGGGTATTCAGACGATTCACGACCAGGTGGTGAGCGAAGTCGCGCAACGCTGGGCCAAGGCCTTTCAATGCAAGGTGACCATCAAGACGAGCCTCGATCAGAATCCCTGGGCCGATCCGAAGCAGCTTTCCGACATCGTCGGATGGTACTTTAGCCCGCAGGGAAGCAGCATGGAATGGATGGCCGAGGTCGAAACGGAGGATACGCTTTCTGATCCGGCCACGCTCGGCAGATGGCAGCGGGCTGCCATCCCTGGTACTCCGATGTACCTCCTGATTCCAAGGGGCAATATGAACGTCGCGCAGAAGCTGGCCGCCGCTGCGGGAGTGCGGTTTACCGGCATCTATCAGTACGGTTTTTTCAACGGCGTCGTTCAGATCCTGTGATGTCTGTGGGCGTGGCCCTGTTCGCCGCTCAGAGAACGATCGGGACGATTCTTCGCGGATGCATCAGACCTCAGAGGTAGCTCGATGAGTTTTCTGGATCTGCTTCCTCAGATCAGCATTCCCCCCCATGGAGGTCAGAGGGCTGGATGATCCGGCTCTTGCCAGACGATTTGCCGACCGCCTGAAAAATCGCTTGGCAGAGATGCAGCGGGACCTGCAGGACGATGAGCAGCTGGAGGTCGTCGCTTTTCTGCCGTCGGGAGCGGCGGTGACGGTGGATGGCGTGGGGTATTAAAGTCCGGCTTTGATCATCCTGAGAGGACAGGAACAGGTCTCTGGGAAAACCTGCGCGATCCTCGTCCATCAGTCGTCGTTGCAGCTTTTGGTCTCCATTGAGAAAATTGCGGTTGGGCAGATCCCCAGAGTGATTCTCCTCGAGCTATAGTGGCCATAGGGGCTGCCTTCTGTGCTAGGATGTACTACCATGCGTTTAGATCTATCGAGACCGCCCTGCCCACAGGGGGTCTGATTGGACTAGCCGGTTGATGGAGCAGCCAACATTCCGACAACGACACAGCTTGTAATCAGAGGGCAGAGTAAGCCGGGAGTGCTCGCCGAGGTGGCTTCCGTACTCGGAAGGGCGGGAGTCAATATCAAGGCGTTTTCCGCTCCTGAAGTCACAGGCACCGGGAAGCTCCGCTTGCTTGTTGCGGACCTGGACGGGGCCCGCTCAGCCCTTCGGGAGGCGAAGATCAAGTTCGTGGAAGAAACGGCTCTTCTGCTCAGCCTTGAGAACAAACCGGGCGCGTTAAAGGATGTGGCTGATCTCCTGACAAAGAGCCGGATCAACATCAAGTGCGGCTACTGTACGCCTTCGCGGGAAGGCAAGCGAGCCATTGTGGTCTTGACGGTCTCCAATACCGAGAAAGCCCTCACGATTCTCCGTAACCAATCGCTTGATGAGTTTTAGTCGATGGGGCCGGCGCCGCTCCCCAGAATCCCCCGCAACTCAGTTGGCGCGTTACTTCTGCTTATCGGCCTAGCTCTCCAAAGCTGCACCACAAGGCCTCCTCACGTCGACCGTTTCCCCGGATATCCCATCGGATTCATCGAGCGTGGGGTCGCTTCGTGGTACGGCCCCGGCTTCCACGGGCGAGCGACCGCCAACGGGGAGCGGTATGACATGCACGGCCTCACCGCAGCGCATCGCACCCTGCCCCTTGGATCCATTGCTGTGGTCCATTCCCTGACCTCCGGACGTCGCGTGACGGTGAGGATCAACGACCGGGGGCCCTTTGCAAGGGGACGGGTATTGGATCTTTCGCTGGCGGGTGCGCAAGCGTTGGGAATGACGGGCAACGGCACAGACCAGGTGGAACTTCGGGTAGTCGGCTATACCCCCAGGCCCGGAGGAATGGGAGTCCTGCGAGTTCAAATCGGCGCTTTTGTGGAACTCCAGAATGCCAGAGCCCTCTTTGAACAGGTCCGGCGAGAGATGGGAGGTGGGCGTATTACTCAAGTAGATCTGCCGGAAGGTCGGCGCTACCGAGTTCAAGTGGGTCAGTTTATGGGAGAGTCTGAAGCCGATGCCGCTGCCGTTCGCCTGGGCCGTAAGTACAGTCTTCAATCTCTGGTAGTGCGGGATGACGGATAGAGGGATCAGCGATGGCCGGCGGTCTGCGCTAGGTCCAACCGATCCTCCGCAATGAGCAGAAGATGTTGATTTATTGGCAAGTTTTATCGAGCTGCTTGCCTGCGGTTGCGTCCTATGATACATGTATCCCCGTGATTATCATGAGCAGCGCTCTGATCAGTCGAGCTCTGAGATCTGCCAGAAAGGAGGCCGGGGGCTATTCTTGCGACCACACGTGGCTTCTCGTCAGGCCAGCCACCGCGATAGAACGCCCGTAACGCACGATAGCCATGGACATCCTTATCCTTGTGGGATTGATCGCGTTAGCTGCCATTATTTCTACTGCGGAGATCGGCTTCTTCTCGGTCAACGAAACCCGTCTGAGAGCCCTGGCGCAAGATGGAAACAAGAGGTCCGCCAAAGCCCTCCAACTGAGGAGCGATCCCCAGAAGCTCCTTTCGACGATTCTGGTGGGCGACCGGCTGGTGGGCACGGCGACGCCCATGTACGCCACCTTTTTGACACTGAATATCTATGGTGGGAAGAGCGCCTTCGAGGAAGCCATAGCCGTGATGGTCGGCATCCTGACGTTCGTGCTGCTGGTTTCCGTGGACGTCATTCCGAAAACACTGGCAGCCAAGTTTGCCGTGCCGGTGACCTTGAATATGGCCTACCCTGTCTATTGGGTCCAGGTACTGCTCCAGCCGATTCTCTTTTTCATGCTCCCGTTGATTCGCAAACTGACCGGGGGCAAGGGACTGACTCTTCCGCTGGTGACCGAAGCAGAACTGAAGATCATGCTGGACCAGGGAGGAAAGACCGGGGCCCTCGAGTTTGAAGAAGTCAAGATGATCAAGAACGTGTTTCAGTTGAAGGACATCACGGCGGAAGATGCCATGACCCCGCGCATTTATGTGTTTGCGCTCGACGGGAACCTCCGGCTCAAGGAGGCGCAGGAGCTGCTCTTCAACTCGAAATATTCCAGAATCCCCGTGTACGACGGCACGCTGGATAACATTACCGGTATTCTCTCTAAGACCAAGGTGTTGACCGAACTGGCCCAGGGGCGGACCGATGTACGGCTACGGGATATCGCCCATTCTCCCCTGTTTGTTCCCGCGGGAAAGACGGCGGATGATCTGATGAAGCAGTTCCAGCAGGAGAAGCGGCACATGGGCATCGTGGTCAACGAGTTTGGCGGCGTAATGGGACTGGTCACGCTCGAGGACCTCTTGGAAGAAGTTGTCGGTGAAATCGCGGACGAGACCGATATCACCGAAGAACTGATCAAGCGTATCGGGAAAAACCAGATCCTGGTTCATGGGCGGACAGAAGTCCGCAAGGTGAACGACTTTCTCAAGGTTGAGCTGGGCGACGAGGCATTAACGATCGGGGGGTTGATCCAGGAGAATCTCGGCCGCATCCCCAAGGTCGGAGAAGAGATTCGCGTCGAGAATTGCCGCCTCGTGGTTCACGAAGCGGATCCTCGCTCCATTCGCAGTGTCGACATTTTAAAGGATGAGAAGGTGGCCGTTCCGGTGGAACCCGCCACGTTGAACCCGGTGAGTTAGGGTTCCGCCTGGCTCTTCATGAGTTCCAGAAACTCCTGCTCGCCGAGGATGGTGACGCCTAGCTTGCGGGCGTGATCGAGCTTCGATCCTGGATCGGCGCCCGCCACCAGGTACGTCGTCTTCCTGCTGACGCCAGATGAGACGGTGGCGCCCAGCTGTTCGACGACGGCCTTGGCCTGGTCGCGTCTCAGTGCCTCAAGCTCCCCTGTGAATACGAAACTTTTTCCGGTGAAGGGGAGCAATGCGCCGACCTGGGCCGCAGACCGTTCCACGAGCGAAAGTCCTAACTCCCGCAGTCGGCGGATCACCCGTCGGTTCGAATCCTCCTGAAAATAGGAGACGAGGCTCGCGGAAATCTCCGGGCCGATTTCTTTGATCGCCTGAAACCGATCTTGATCTGCCGCCATGATGGCCTCAAGAGAGCCGAATTCTCTGGCCAGCACCTTGGCCACATGCTGCCCCACTTGTCGGATTCCCAGGCCTACCAGAAAACGGTCCAGGCACGCCGTTTTGCTCCGGGTCAGTGCCTCAAGGAGCAGGGCCGACGATCGTTCCGCAAAGCCCTCCAGTTGAAGAAGCTGCTCGTGACGGAGTTGATAGAGATCGGCCAAGTCCTTGACGAGCCCCTTATCAACCAACTGGGCGACGGTTTTCTTTCCCAACCCCTCGACATTGAGGGCGGATTTCGAAGCGAAATGTTCAATGGCGCCTTTCAGCTGGGCCGGACAGGCCGCTTGTCCGGTACAGTAGAAATAGGCGCCCTCCCGCGCCACAGCGGATCTGCACGCGGGGCAGCGATTCGGCATCGCGAAGGGAGTCGACCTGGTTTGGCCCGCGATCGGGACCAGCTCGGCAATGGCGGGAATGACGTCGCCCGCCCGCTCGACCTTGACGGTGTCGCCGATCCGGATATCCTTTCTCGCGACCTCGTCGGCGTTGTGAAGAGTCGCGCGGCTGATCGTCACGCCGCCGACATCCACCGGCCGCAGGAGCGCAAGAGGAGTCAGCGTCCCGGTCCGGCCGACGGATACGGCGATATCCTGCACGACGGTGATCTCCTTGCGAGGAGAGAATTTATAGGCGATGGCCCACCGGGGACTTCTCGATTTTGCACCAAGCTGCTCCTGCCAGTCGCGCCGGTTGACCTTGACGACGATTCCATCGATTTCGTATGGAAGCCTGTCGCGCTGTTGTTCGGTGTCGCGATGAAAACTCATGACGCCCTCGATCGTTTCGCAACGTCGCCGGAGACCGGGGACGGGGAGGCCCCACAGGGCGAGCCCCTCCAACTCATCCCAATGCGACGCAGGCGGCGCGCCAGCCATGCTCATCACTTCGTAACAGGTCACCACGAGAGGGCGATCGGCCGTGATGTGCGAATCGAGTTGACGAAGAGAGCCCGCCGCGGCGTTACGCGGATTGGCAAATCCATCCTCTCCGCGTTCCGCCATTCGACGATTGAGCGCATGGAAGTCGTTCAGCCGCATGTAGACTTCCCCCCGGACGACCAAATGCGCCGGGGGGTCAGCGTCGGCCAACAGCTGTAACGGCAGGGAACGGATCGTGCGGAGATTGAGCGTGACATCCTCTCCCATCATCCCGTCACCTCTGGTCGAGCCCCGGACAAAGGTGCCTCCGTCATAGACCAGCTCGATCGAGAGACCGTCAAACTTTGGCTCGACAATGTACTCGACCCCGTCTGTTTCAAGCTCCCGTTTCATCCGTTGATCGAAGGCCAGGACATCATTCTGGTCCGTCAGGGAGTCCAAGCTCAACATCGGTCGTTCGTGTGGTACCTTGCCAAGTTCGGCCAGTGGGGGGGCACCGACGCGCCGGGAAGGCGAGTCGGGCGTTGCGAGATCCGGATGCATCCGTTCGAGTTCGACCAACTCTCGAAACAAGCGGTCGTACTCGTCATCGGAAATCTTCGGGCGGTCTAGTACATAGTACAGATAGTCGTGATGCCGTATCAGGTCCTTGAGGCGGGCGTGCCGGTCTCTTGCGGTTCCATCGGCGTCGGGCATGGCGCGAGAGCTCTTACCGAATAGGTCATCCTGCATCGCGTCGATAGTCTTGGCGGGTTCGAGTCAGACACCGCATCAGCCGTACATCGTGACAGGGGACTACGGGGCAACCGCGAGGCCCTGGCGGTTGATCGTCGGCGCACGGAGCACCAACGCTCTTCACGCGCGCGTCATGTGAAAGAAACCTGTCCGACGTGGGATGAAGCCCGGCTTGTCGGGACGAACGTCAATATCAGTCGGGGCGACCGTAGCATAGAACCGCGGAGTGCGTCAAACCGGGGACCGGCACGCCTCGCTTTGACTTTCGCCACGTCGACCACTATTCTAGAAGACTCTTCGGCATAGATGGCCTCTTGCCGGAGAGGCAGGTCCGCCCGCCGTGCGGACCTGCCTCATGGTGCCAAAGGAGGGATGTATGGTGGAGGAGGTTCAGGGAGTGAAGGAGCGTGCATCACGGAACATTCTATTGGGTCTGTTGGTGATCGGCCCTGTTCTGCTGCTTGGCGGTTGCGTCGTATTGGAGGAAGCATACAACGCAGAGAAGACACGAAGCCTGAATTGCCAGCGCTTGCTGGCGCAGGAGGAAAGGCGAACGGCCGAACTCGACAGCGAGGTGAAGCGAACCAAGCATGAACTGGCCGCGTTCGAGGCTCGCAATCGTGAATTGGCCGCGCAGGTGCAATCCGTACGCGACCAAATGACGCGCCTTCAGGAAGAGGCTGAGGCGATTAAGGAAGCGGCCCTGCTTGAGCGAAAGGCGATGGAAGACATGCGCCGGGCCGGGGCACCGTCCGCCAGGCCGAAGAAGTCCGGAACAGCCCCCGATGGCCTCGGCGATCTAGGCGTCGCGGAGCCTGATCTTCATAATGATGCGGGGTGCAGGGATGCCGCGGCGATCGCAGAGCCTGGGCCCGTCGCCAGGCCGGGGACAGCCATGCATGTTGTGCGGCCGGGAGAGACGCTCTTCCGTATCAGCCGGCGGTACGGCATTGAGGTCGAAAAGTTGAAGAAGATGAATAAACTCCAGGATGACATCATCGAGGTCTGCCAGAAGCTGATCGTGGGAACGGAGTAATTTCCGAGCACCCAATGGCGACGCCAGCCTATTCCCTCAAACTAGACGAATTCCGGTCCTACGCGAAGGAGGGCAACCTCATTCCGTTGTACCGCGAGATCCTGGCGGATCATGATACGCCGGTTTCGGCCTTTGCCAAGATCAATCATGGTCCGTCCGCCTACCTGCTGGAAAGCGTCCAGGGAGGCGAAAAATGGGCGCGCTATTCCTTCCTCGGAAGCGGCTCTCCCGTCGTGATGTTCGAGGACCATGGGGACTTGTGTATCAAACAGAAAGGGCGCAGCCACCGTATTTCGAGCCAGGGCGCTCCGTTAGACCGATTGCGGGAATTCATGGAGACCTACCGTCCGGTGACGGTTCCCGGCCTCCCTCGCTTTGTGGGCGGAGCCGTGGGCTTTCTGGGGTACGACCTGGTGAAAACGTTCGAGGATGTTCCCTCCAGGAGGAAGGATCATCTCGGGCTTCCGGAGTTCGCGTTCCTCCTCACCGAAACGCTGCTCATTTTCGATAACATTTCACAGAAGATTAAGGTGGTGGCCAACGCGCATGTACAGTCGCCGTCTGAATGCGATGTGCGGGCAGCCTATCGCGAGGCGACGGCGCGGATCGAATCGATGATCGCCCGGCTTCGCCGGCCCCTCCGGCAGGCCAAGCCCAAGCGTCGGCGGTCGCCCATTCGTTTTACGCCGAACATGAGCAAGGCGGACTTCGAGAAAATGGTGAGCCGCACGCAGGAATACATCAAGGCGGGGGACATCTTTCAGTGCGTGCTGTCCCAGCGATGGGAGACGAATCTACAGGCCCCGCCGTTTCAGCTCTATCGGGCGTTGCGCGTGGTGAATCCTTCCCCCTACATGTATTACCTGCGGATCGCGGGGGTGGAACTCGTCGGTTCTTCTCCGGAAATCCTCGTCCGTTGCGAAGATGGCGTCGTGTCTGTGCGCCCGATTGCCGGTACGCGGCGGAGAGGCTCGACGGCCGATGAGGACATGCAGCTGGAACGCCGACTCTTGGCGGACGCCAAGGAGCGGGCCGAACATATCATGCTGGTCGATTTGGGGCGTAACGATGTCGGACGGGTTGCCGAACGGGGCTCAGTTCAAGTGGAATCGCTGATGAATGTCGAACGCTACTCGCACGTAATGCACATGGTGTCGCACGTCACCGGAAAACTGGATGCCGCAAAGACCGTCTACGATGTCTTGAAGGCCTGCTTCCCGGCCGGGACCGTGTCCGGCGCGCCTAAAATCCGTGCGATGGAGATTATTGATGAGCTGGAGCCGACTAAGCGCGGCCCCTATGCCGGCGCAGTCGGCTACATCGGTTTTTCCGGCAACATGGACATGTGCATCAACATCCGAACGGTGGTGGTGTCGCGACACCGGGCGTTTGTCCAGGCCGGAGCCGGAATCGTCGCCGATTCCAATCCTGCCCATGAGTATGAGGAGACCTGTAATAAAGCCCGTGCGATGATGAAGGCCATTGAACTGGCCGAACAAGGGCTGGAATGAAGAGCGTGATGCGCGAGAAAGGCTGGAAAGGCGCGACGTGCGTTTCGCGCGAGTCCCGTTCGTCCTGCCGAAGGAGCATCCGATGCTCCTGATAATCGACAATTACGATTCCTTCACCTACAACCTGGTGCAGTATCTCGGAGAACTGGGCGAAGATGTCAAGGTCTATCGTAACGATAAGATTTCGCTCGCCCGGATCGAGGAATTGCGTCCAGGTCGACTGGTGATTTCCCCCGGCCCCTGTACGCCCAAAGAAGCCGGGATTTCGGTCGAGGCGATCCGCCGCTTCGGAGGGAAGATCCCGATTCTCGGCGTCTGCCTGGGGCATCAATCACTCGCGGTCGCGTACGGAGGAGAAATCATCTGCGCGCCTCGTTTGATGCATGGCAAGACATCGCCGATCACGCACGATGGCAGGACGATCTATCGGTCGTTGCCGAATCCGTTTGACGCGACGCGCTATCACTCGTTAATTGTCAATCGAGCGAATCTTCCCAAGTGTTTAGAAGTGTCGGCGGAGACCGCGGAGGGCGAGATCATGGGACTCCGCCATAAGACCCTGGGCGCCGAAGGAGTCCAGTTCCATCCGGAATCGATCCTGACCGCCGTGGGCAAGGACCTGCTCCGAAACTTTCTCAAACTCTAGCCGGCCCGCACGTATTCACGACCATGATTAGAGATGCGCTTGCCAAACTGGCTGACCGGACGAATCTTTCCAGCCGCGAGGCGGAAGAGGTCATGTCCGAGATCATGGACGGGTTGACGACTCCTGCCCAGATCGCCGCGTACCTCATGGGGCTCAGGCAGAAGGGTGAAACGGTGGAGGAGATCGTCGGGTCAGCACGAGCCATGCGGTCTCGCGCCACCAGAATCCGCGTCGGCGCATCAATCGTCGTGGACACCTGCGGGACCGGAGGCGACGGCGCTCGTACGTTCAATATTTCCACGACGGCTGCCCTCGTGGTCGCTGGCGCCGGGATTACGGTGGCCAAACACGGAAATCGCTCCATTTCGTCCGGATCCGGAAGCGCCGATGTGCTGAGTGCTCTCGGCGTCAAGATCGACCTGACGCCGGATCGCGTGGCGGACTGTATCGATGAGGTCGGCATCGGATTCCTCTTCGCCCCGCTGTACCACGGGGCGATGAAGCATTGCGCCGGCCCCCGACAGGAATTGGGGATCCGCACCCTCTTAAATCTGCTGGGACCGCTAACGAACCCCGCCGGAGCCACGCATCAGGTCCTGGGGGTGTACGACGCGAAGCTGACGGAAGTACTTGGGCGAGTCTTGCTCGATCTCGGGTCGCAGCATTGTTTCGTGCTCCACGGGATGGACGGGTTGGACGAAGTCACGCTGTCGGATCTAACGAAGGTGTCGGAGGGGAAAGGCGGCGTGGTCTCAAGTTATTTCACGGCCCCGGAAGAATTCGACCTGCAGCGCGTGCCGCGCAAGGAATTCGCGGGCGGCACGCCGGACGACAATGCACGCATCACCAGAGACATCTTACAGGGCAGAAAGGGCCCGAGGCGGGACATCGTCTGTCTCAATGCCGCTCCGGCGATGGTCGTCGGTCGAAAGGCGACTACGCTGCGAGAGGGGTTCCGTCTGGCCCAGCAGTCCATCGATTCCGGGGCCGCAGCAGAGAAGTTGGATCGGCTCATCGCCCATACCAACAAGGCGTAGCAGCATGATACTGGATCGCATCCTTGAGCATAAGAAAGCGGAACTTCGGCACAAGCAGAGCCGTTCCTACCTCGCGGATCTGAAAGCGGCGATCCGTGATATCCGGCTGTCGGCAGGTTTCGCCGTGACCCTGGATGCCGGCCGGACCGCTACGAGTCCGGCCCTGATCGCGGAGGTCAAAAAGGCCTCGCCGAGCTTGGGGCTCTTACGGGAGGAATTTTCTGAGGGCTTCGACCACCTGGCAATTGCGCGTACCTACCACGAGTACGGGGCCTCGGCCGTCTCCGTTCTGACGGACAAGGAGTTTTTCCAGGGGGACCTTCGATTTCTGGCGGACATCAAGCGTACGCTGCCGATTCCACTCCTCAATAAAGAATTCATGGTCGGCGAGGTGCAGTTTTACGAGGCGCGGGCCAGCGGCGCGGACGCCGTGCTGCTCATTGTCGCGGCGCTCGAACGACGGCAATTGATGGATTTCTATGCCTTGGCTTCCGAGCTTGGCATGGACTCTCTGGTGGAAGTTCATCATGAACGGGAGCTGGACACGGTCTTGGAATGGATTCCCGCTGCCCGGATGATCGGCATCAACAATCGCGACCTGCACACCTTTACCACCGATCTCGGCGTGACCTTCCGGCTGGCGAAAAGAGTTCCGCCCGGCAAGCTCATCGTCAGTGAAAGCGGGATCCATACGCGGGGCGACGTGGAGCGCCTTCTCGAGGCCGGCATCCAGGGCATGTTGATAGGGGAATCGCTCATTCGCGCCGCGCATGCGGGCGACAAGATACGGGAACTGCTTGGGCAGATACCGAGCGGTCCCCACGAGGCATAAGGCCTCCGGAACCGGAGCATGGTCAAGATCAAGATTTGCGGCATTACCAACGTGCAGGATGCTCGAGTCGCGGTGGCGGCCGGCGCGGATGCACTCGGATTCGTCATGTACCGGGAAAGCCGGCGCCATGTCGAGCCGGCTGCGGTGCGCTCCATCGTGGCGGCACTTCCGCCGTTTGTCCTGCCGATCGGAGTCTTTGTGAACGAGGACCCCGTCGTGGTTCGGAATCTGATGGATGACTGCGGCTTGGCGCTGGCACAGTTGCACGGCGATGAATCCGCCTCCTACTGCGAGACGCTGGGGCGCCCGGCGCTCAAGGCGCTCCGCCTCAAGGACCGGGGCAGCTTTCTGGCACTCGCCGAATTTCAAGGCAGGACCAATGTGCGCGGCTTCGTGATCGATGCCTTTTCGGTGCACGCCTACGGTGGAACGGGCACAACCGTCGATTGGGCGCTCGCGGAAGAAGCGGCCCGCGCCGTGCCGGTGCTTTTGGCCGGCGGGTTGACCCCCTCCAATGTGTCGGAGGCAATTCAAACCGTACGCCCCTACGGAGTCGATGTGAGCAGCGGCGTCGAGGAGCGCCCGGGTAAGAAGGATGCCGCCAAGGTCCGTGCGTTTATCGAGGCGGCCAGGCTTGTGCCGCTCTGATCGATCCGACTATACTTCTTCACTCGGAACCAAAGAGGAATTACGTGCTCATGCCCATGCTTCCCGACAGTCATGGTCGCTTCGGCCCCTATGGCGGCCGGTATGTGCCCGAAACTCTCATGCCGGCGCTGCTCGAGCTCGAAGCGGCCTATGCCAAAGCAAAACGAGATCGCCGGTTTCAGCAAGAGCTCGCCTACTATCTGAAGCAGTATGTGGGGCGTCCCACGAGTCTGTACCGCGCTGATCGTCTCAGCAAGCGGCTGGGCGGCGCCAGGATTTATCTCAAGCGGGAGGATCTCTGCCATACCGGCGCGCACAAAATCAACAATGCGATCGGGCAGGTGCTCCTCGGCATGCGAATGAAGAAGCCCCGGATCATCGCCGAAACAGGTGCGGGGCAGCACGGAGTCGCCACGGCGACGGCAGCCGCCATGTTCGGGCTCCAATGTGAGATTTACATGGGCACCGAGGATATGGAGCGGCAGGCGTTGAATGTCTTCCGCATGCGGCTGCTGGGCGCGACGGTGATGGCTGTGGATGCCGGCAGCCGGACGCTGAAAGATGCGATCAGCGAAGCGATGCGCGATTGGACAACGAATGTGCGGACCACGCACTATGTGCTCGGCTCGGTGCTCGGAGCGCATCCCTATCCGATGATGATCCGTGATTTTCAGTCGATCATCGGCCGGGAGGCCCGCAGGCAGATCCTGTCCTCCGAGGGGCGGCTTCCGGACTATCTGGTGGCATGCGTCGGCGGGGGGAGCAATTCCATCGGGCTGTTCCATGCTTTTCTCCGCGATAAGAAAGTCAAAATGGTCGGGGTGGAGGCGGGAGGGCTCGGCATCGCGAGCGGAAAGCACGCAGCGCGGTTCTCGGGTGGCAGGCCGGGGGTGTTGCACGGCACGATGACCTATCTGCTCCAGGACGACAACGGGCAGGTCAACCTGACCCATTCGGTGTCGGCTGGGCTAGACTATGCGGCTGTCGGCCCTGAACACAGCCTCTACCATGATCAGGGGCGCATTGAGTATGCCTACGCGACGGACGACGAGGCGATGACGGCCTTCGATCTGCTTTCGCGCGAGGAGGGAATCGTTCCGGCGTTGGAAAGTGCGCATGCCATCGCGCACGTGACCAAGCTGGCGCCGACAATGAGGAAGTCACAGCTTATCATTGCAAATCTCTCCGGGCGCGGCGACAAAGACGTTCAGCATGTGGCCCGGATGCGAGGAGTCACCCTCTAGCTCTCTGCAGCTTCCTAACTCTATGAGCCGCCTAGAAACAACTTTCGACACCCTCAAGGGGAAGGGCGAAAAAGCCTTGATCGTCTATCTCATGGCCGGAGACCCCGGGCTGCCCGAAACGGAACAACTGGTCCTGGCCCTGGAACGGGCAGGCGCCGATATCATCGAACTAGGTGTGCCCTTCTCGGACCCCATCGCAGACGGACCGGTGATTCAGCAGGCTGCCGAACGCGCGTTGCGGAATGGCACTTCGCTCGCCCAGATCCTTGCCCTCGTAACCTCCGTACGGCAGCGGACGCAGATTCCGATCGTGCTGATGCTCTATTACAATTTGATCCATGCCATGGGGGCCAAGATTTTCTGTAAGGCCGCCAAGGCTGCCGGGGTTGACGGTCTCATCGTGCCTGATCTACCGCCGGACGAGGCGGAACCTCTGACGGTCCCGGCGGAGGAGGCAGGACTGCGGCTCATTTTTCTACTGGCTCCCACGAGCACGGCCAAGCGGCGCAAGCTGGTCGTGCGGCAGTCGCACGGGTTCGTCTATTACGTCTCGCTCACGGGAATTACGGGAGCCAAACTCAGCAACGTGGCGGAGGTCGGCCATAACGTTGAGCAGATCAGGAAGATTTCGTCGCTCCCTGTCGCGGTGGGGTTTGGAGTGGCCACTCCGGAAGATGCGGCTCAGGTGGCTAAAATCGCCGACGGAGTCATCGTCGGCAGCGCAATCGTGAAACGCATCGCGTCACACCAGCAGGATCGCAGCATGGTTGGAAAGGTTGCGGACTTCGTCCGGTCGTTGAAATCCGCCATGGTTGCGGCAGCGCATTAGGCAGCGCGCGGCACGCTGCTAGCGCTTCACGTGGGGCGGCATGGACTTGATCATCTCGTCGGCGAGTTCCGCGGCGATGTCTTTCAAGTCTGTTCGGAAAGACCAATAGCTCGCAGACTGCTCGTGCCGGGCCTTCCAGATCGTGGCTCCGGTCGTCGCATCAATCAGGCGAAGACTCAATCCCACGCCACGGGGGTACTCCCACGAATTCACGCGCACCACCAGGAACGAATCGACGTTGAGTGCTTTGCCCAGGATGAGGGCCGAATCTTTGTCGGAATGGCCGGTCATTTCCAGACGGGAAATATAGACCACGAGGGCGTCAAACGCTGCTCTCGACGCCTGAAAGATATCCGTCACATTCTCCGGGGACACCACCCGCTCGATGCGGGAGGATTTGCGCAAGGCCCCGGCCAACACTTCTTGAATTTCCTCACGCGCAGTGTCGTACTGGCTGGCCATCGGGGGCAGGACCGCGATGGCCTGCGGGTGGAACAGTTTGGTGCCCTGGCTTTCTGAAACGTCCTGCAATCCTCCGCATCCTGCCAGTAGAAGCACGAAGGAGAGGACCATGCCCAGTCGTGTATTGGATAGCACCAGCATGAACCTACGCCACCATGAGTAGGACATCAAAGAGACAAAGCCGGTTCCATGAATACTTCGCCCATCGTCTTCCTGGCTTAGACGATCATTCCGTCCTGCATATGAATGATACGGTCCGACTGGGCGGATAGTTTGTCGTTGTGCGTCACGATGATGAAAGTGGTTCCACGGGACTTGTTCAATTCTCGCATCAACTCGAACAGCCCGTCTCCCGTATGGGTATCGAGGTTGCCGGTCGGCTCATCGGCCAGCACCAAGTCCGGCTTTTGCATCAGGGCCCGCGCCATTGCCACCCGCTGCTGCTCGCCTCCGGACAACTCCCCCGGCTTGTGGTGAAGTCGCTGGCCCAATCCCACTTCGGTGAGCAGCGCCTGGGCCTCGGATTCGACGGCCCCGGGGTCGCGACCCTCTACGAGCGCCGGCATGGAGGTGTTCTCCAGGGCCGTGAACTCCGGCAGCAGATGGTGAAATTGGAAAACGAATCCAAGGCGCCGGTTGCGAAATTCCGCCTGCTCAATTTCCGTCATCTGGAACAAGTCCTGGCCATCGAAGGTCACCGTACCGCTGCTCGGTTTATCGAGCGTTCCAATGATGTGGAGCAGGGTGCTCTTGCCTGCGCCCGATGCGCCGACGATCGCGATCAGCTCCCCTCGCCGGATCTCGAGGTTGATTCCCTTGAGTACGGGAAGCTCGTAGGCACCCATCAGAAAGGACTTATGAAGATCCGTGACCTTTATCATGATGGAGGCGTTGAGCGATCAGCTCTCAGCAAGCGGTTTCCAATCCGACAGCTGAACGCTGACGGCTCGTGATTTATTCATACCGCAATGCGGCCACCGGTTCGAGCTTGGCCGCCTGGTTCGCAGGATACACAGTCGCGATAAAACTGATCAGGATGGCCGATCCCGCCACCAGCAGCACGTCCTCGCCGAGGACGTGTACGGGAATCGTCGAGATATAGTACACGGTCGGATCGAAGGTCCAGAAGGTCTGGATGAGCCAGAGAAACGCATAGCCGAGAGGAATACCGATGGCTGTTCCGGAGAACCCGATAATCAGCCCGTTCAACATGAAGATCCGCCGGATACTTCGCGTGGTCGCGCCCATCGCTTTGAGAATCGCGATTTCTTTCTGTTTCTCGGTGACGATCATCGTCAGCGTGCTCACGATGTTGAATGACGCGACGATCGTAATCAGAACGAGCAGGAGGAACATCATCGTTTTTTCAAGCTTCAGGGCCGAGAAGAGATTTCGGTTCATCTGCATCCAATCCCTGGCTCCGTGGCTGAAGCCCAACTCTCGCTCAATGTTGCGGGCGATCTCGCCCGCGTGGAACACGTCGGTCACCTTGACTTCGATTCCGGACACGCTGGCCCCCATGTTGAAAAACTTCTCCGCCTCTCCGAGTTCGATATAGGCGAGGGACGAATCATATTCGTACATGCCCGAATTAAAGAGTCCCACCACGGCGAAGGTTCGGATCTTGGGCACCATGCCCATGGCGCTGATCGGGCCGACCGGAGACACCACGTTGAGCGTGTCTCCCGGAAAGACGCCCAGGCGAAGGGCCAGCTCTTTTCCGAGAATGATGCCGGGTCTGTCGACCAGCTGGGGCATTCCCTGCGGATCGTCGGCCGGGGTCCGTTTCACCTTCATCGGCGTCAGCAGATCCGTCAATTGTCCCGATGACACGTTCTTGGCCACTTCGGTGACCTGCGCCTCGCGCACCGGGTCGATCCCGCGCAGGACGATGCCTTGCACGCCGGACTGCGAGGTGAGGAGGACCTGGCGGAGCACGAACGGCGTCGCGGCGACGACATTCGGAACAGCCCGGATTTTCTCGATGAGCGGATCGTAGTCCGTCATATTCTCCTTCATCCGCTCCTGCACGATGATATGGGCCGTGGTGCCGAGAATCTTGCTTTGGATGTCCTCTTTGAAGCCCGTCATGATGCCGACCGTACCAATGAGGGCGGCGACCCCGAGCGTGATGCCGGCGATCGACACAAACGTGTTCAGCGAAATGGTCCGGTTGCGGCGCTTGGCACGTAAGTACCGAAGCCCAACGAAGATTTCGTAGGGGAGGGCCACTATGATTTATCCGGCCTAAGCTGGGGAAAGAGCACCACGTCGCGGATTGACGCCTGGTTGGTAAAGAGCATGATCAGGCGATCGATCCCGATCCCTTCACCGGCCGTAGGCGGCATGCCGAACTCCAGCGCGCGGAGGAAGTCCTCGTCGACGAGATGGGCTTCATCATCTCCGGCTTCGTGTTGTGCAGTCTGGTCCTCAAGCCGTGCGCGTTGATCCAAAGGATCGTTCAGCTCTGAAAAGGCATTCGCGATTTCTCTTCCGACGATATAGAGCTCGAACCGGTCGGTAAGGGCCGGGTTTGAGTCCTTGCGACGGGCCAGCGGGGACAGTTCGATCGGGTAGTCCGTGATGAACGTGGGTTGCTGCAGGTTGGGCTCGACGGTCTCTTCAAAAATCTCGTTCACGATGCTGACCAACGAGGCCTTGGGGTCAACCGGCACGTTGAGCTGTCTGGCCGCCTCCAGGGCCTTGTCCCGGTTCTGGAGCATGGACGCATCCAACTCATTCACTTCAAGAATGGCCTCGTGGTACGACCAGCGCCGCCATGGTGGAGTCAGCGTGATGGCCTGGCCCTGGTATTCGAGCACGGTCGTGCCGAGGATCTGCCGGGCCAGACCGGAAATGAGAGCTTCGGTGAAGATGATCAAGTCGTGATAATCGGCATAGGCAATATAGAACTCCAGCATCGTAAATTCAGGATTGTGAATGGTCGAGATGCCCTCATTTCTGAAATTGCGATTGATCTCGAACACCCGCGGAAATCCGCCAACGATCAGGCGCTTCAAGTACAATTCCGGCGCGATGCGCAGATACAGATCCACGCCCAGTGCGTTGTGATGCGTGACAAAGGGCTTGGCCGCAGCGCCCCCGGGAATCGGATGCATCATCGGCGTCTCGACTTCAAGAAACCCCTGTTCGACGAGGAAGGCCCGGATGCCGGCGATGATCCGGCTCCGCGTCGAAAAGATATGATGCACGTCAGGGTTGGCGATGAGATCGACGTACCGCTGTCGATAGCGGGTCTCGATATCGGTGAGTCCGTGCCACTTCTCCGGAAGGGGCCGGAGCGCTTTGCTTAGAAACGTCAGCTGATGCACCTCGACGGTGAATTCCTTCGTCTTGGTGCGAAACAGCACCCCGGTGACCCCGATCCAATCGCCGAGGTCGAGCTGCTCCGTGACTGCGTAGGCCTGCGCGTTGAGCAAATCCTTCTTGAGATAGACTTGCAGGCGGTCTGCGCCGTCCTGCAGCACGGCAAACCCAGCCTTGCCGAAGCGGCGCAGGGCCACCACACGGCCGGCAAACGTGCAGGAGATCTTTTCCTGTTCGAGGACCTCTCTGGTTTTTTCACCGTGCAGTCTGATGAGCTGCCCGGCTCTGTCTTTGACCTCGAAACGGGTGCCGTAGGGAGATACGCCGGCCTCCCGGAGGGCATTGAGTTTGTTGATTCGCTGGCTCCGCTGTTCGTTCGGTTCGTCCATATTAGTCTGTCCGGTCAATCTGGTCTATCTGGTCTCTCCGGTGCCGACGGACCGAATAGACCAGACGGACCAGACAGACCAATTACCAGATAGACCGCTTGTTACACGTCGTCTTCCGGTCTGCTGACAGCTGAGAGCTGGTCGCTTCCTTTCGCGCGCTTCAGTTTCAGGTATGCTTCAATGAAGCCGTCGATCTCACCATCCATGACAGCGGAGACATTGCCGGTTTCATGCGCGGTTCTGTGGTCTTTGACCATCTGATAGGGCTGAAAAACATAGGACCGTATCTGGCTGCCCCATGCGATCTCTTTCTTCTCGCCGACGATCGCATTGAACTCCGCTTCCTTTTTCTTCTGTTCGAGCTCGAAGAGGCGCGATTTCAGAATCTTCATCGCCCCGTTTCTGTTCTGAAGCTGGGACCGCTCGTTCTGACATTGCACGACGATGCCGGTCGGCAGGTGCGTGATACGAATCGCCGTCTCGACCTTGTTCACGTTCTGCCCGCCGGCGCCGCCTGACCGGAAGGTATCGATCCTGAGATCTTTCTCTTCAATCACCACGTCAATGTCCTCGCTGACCTCGGGATAGACGAACACCGAGGCAAACGAGGTGTGTCGGCGCTTGTTGGAATCGAAGGGGGAAATGCGGACCAGGCGATGGACGCCGGCTTCCGCCTTCAAATACCCGTAGGCATAGGGGCCGGTGATCGAGGCGGTCGCGCTCTTGATGCCGGCTTCGTCTCCGGGCAGCAGATCCAACGTTTCCACCTTGAACTTCTTGGCTTCGGCCCATCGCACGTACATACGGAGTAGCATCTGCGCCCAGTCCTGCGATTCTGTTCCGCCGGCCCCGGGATGGATCGCAAGAATTGCATTGTTGGGATCCAGGTCGCCAGACAGCAACAACTCGACGCGGAGGGTCGCCACGCGCGGTTCCAACTGCTGTAGTTCGGCGGCCAGTTCCTGTTCAAGCCCGGCGTCGCCGCTCTCGGCCGCCAATTCGAGGAAAATGCCGAGGTCGCTTACCTTGCGTTCGATCTCGTGCCACTGTTGAAGTTCTCGCTCAATCGTGGCTTTTTTCCGGCTGACAACCGCGGCGGCGCGAGCATCGTTCCAAAAATTTGGCTCTCCCATCTGCGTCTCGAGTTCGCGCAGATCGGACGTCATCCGGGCGAGGTCAAAGATGCCCCCGCAGCTCGGAGACCTGCTCGCCGATGGCGCGAACGCGAACCTGTACCTCATCCAGCATGCATCATCCTTCTCCCGCTACGCGGGGGTGACAGCGGCTGTGCCGTGAGCGGGTTCCTTCGTGCGGAAATAACCGTACAGACACAAAAGCGCGCAGATTATAACACAGACGTAGGCAAACACATCTCCGTAGTAACTGTAAAAAGTCCGGGCTTGCCTCACCGGAAGGCGCGCCTGTAAGACCTCTTCGGCGAACAGGGGCGTGGCCTGCATGATACGGCCGAAAGGATCGATGAAACCGGAAATCCCGGTGTTGGCGGCGCGCGCAATGGCCAGATGATTTTCCACCGACCGGAACACCGCCATGGCAAAATGCTGCGCCGGCGCCGATGACCGGCCAAACCAACCGTCATTGGTGATCGTCACCAGCAATTCCGCGCCATTGGCAGCGGATTGGCGCACTAAATCGGGGAAAATCACCTCGTAGCAGATCGCCACCCCGAACCTCACCGACCGTGGAGCCGCCGGATTGGCGTCGCCCGGTGATTTGGGAGTGAACGACAGCACGGTCGAACCAGGCCCTGCTTCGAAGTCGCCGATCCCTTCCACCAGCTTGTCGAGAAAAAATAGGAGCGACGATTTCAGTGGAATGTACTCGCCGAAGGGCACGAGATGGTGTTTGTCGTATCGTCCGAGGAGCGTGCCGTCGGATGCGAGCAGATAGGCGCTGTTCAGCAGATAGGGCCTGCGATCCGGATAGAACCGCAGAGCTGGACTGCCGAGCAGAATCGGTGCCTTGGCACGATCCGCCCAGGCGATCAGCTGCACCTGGTATTCCTTTTCCCGTTCCAGAACGAACGGCGTCGCCGCTTCCGGCCAGACGACCAGGTCCGTGCCGGATCCCAGCTGGGCGGTGAGGCGGTCGAGCCGCTGCATCGTCTCTTCACGATAGGCGACATCCCATTTGACCGCCTGATCGATGTTGGGTTGTACCAGGCCGACCGTCACCGAGGCTCGCACGCGCTTTGGGGTGTCGGTGGTCAACACCGTAGAACTGTAGAAGCTTGCAAGGAGCAGCAGTGCCGCCGTGGCGGTGAGAAGCTCCCACGGGAGTTTCGCCGGATGAAACCCGCGGAAAAACGGCATGAGCCACAGGAGCAGTTCGGCCAGCGCCAGATTGACCAGCACGATCAAGAACGAAATCCCGTAGACCCCCGTGTGATCTGCGATCTGAATCAAGTCCAACTCACGGTATTGCGAATAGCCCAGGAGACACCAGGGAAGTCCTGAAAGGAAGTACGTCCGCAGCAGCTCGAGCGAGACCCAGAAACAAGGGGCGAAGAAAATACCGTATCGCGGAATGATCTCGCGCAACCAGACGACGGCGAAACAATAGAGGGCGACGTACAGCCCCAAGTAGGCGGTGAGGAGCAACATGATGGCATAGCTGACGGGGAGCGGCACCTTCCCGTACATCGTCATGGCAGTCACCACCCAGGACATGATGCCGGTGAATCCGAGGAAACCGGCTAGCCATCCCAGCCAATAGGCGCGCCGTCGCGGACATTGATCAAGAGCCACGTGCAGCGGAATGAGGACGACCCAGGCGAGCAATCCGAGATCGAACTTGGGGAAGCACAGCGGCAACAGTACCCCGCTCGCGCAGGCAAGGAGAATCTGGCGCGAACGAACTCGATCCATTGGGGGCTACCATAGCGAAAGCATCCCTGAGTTTCAAGGGAACGCGTGATCGACTGGGAGCGGAATACTGGTCTGACGTGATTTTCTCGATCGAAAGAGGTATGGTAGCGATGGATGGAACGGCGTCAACATCGCCGAGTGCAGGCGCAAGTCAGGAGTCTATTGCGCGCGAACTCGCACGAGGTCGAAGGTCAGACGATTGATCTCTCGCTCGGGGGGGCCAAGTTCGAGAGCCTCCTGGCTGTCCAACCGGGCAAGCAGATCGTCGTGAAGCTCATCATTCCGGGAGTCTAAGAACCGATCTATATCGATCAGGCACAGGTCCAATGGATTCACGACCAGACCTTCGGCGTCAAGTTCCTGGAAGTCCGGCAGCAGGAACTGGACGAGCTGGAACAGTTGATCGACGAATGTATTGCCCTCGACGAAGGCGGTAACTCGTGATGCTCGAGGCGACTGCACTCCGCTCCAGAACGCAGGCCACACACTATCCCCCACGCTTGGCTCTAACAAGTGGACACTTGGCACGCTTCAATGGTTTTCTTGACTCGCGTCAAGGCGACGCCTATTGTATTTCTGTGGGAGGAGTGAACGCCCAGAGGGAATGTGGTTCATCAGGGGATCGAGCGTTGAGGATGGTGTGCAGGACCAGCTTGTACTGGGAAGCCTAAAGTCCTCCCGAGATCTCCGTCGTACCTGATCGTCCTCGGTTAGGTGCGTGCTCCTCCCACCACAACCCATCCCAGATCTGTCTGCCTTCCGTCTCGACTATTCAAGGGTCAAGAATTACTCTCGGAGGGTTTCCTCACGTGATCAATCTGTGTACAATGCCGCGCAATTTTCTTGTGCAGTCTCTTTAGAGGATGAATGGCTCAATCGAAGGTTGCTCCTGTCGTGTCGAAGCCGGCTCCCGCTAACAAGCCTCCCTCGCTGCCAGCCGCCACGAAAAAAGTTTTCGCCAAGCCGCTGCAGCAGGTGACGGCCGTTGAGATGGGCGCACGCCAGCGGGAAATTTCTGTTTCCGAATTCTTCACGAAAAACCGGCACTTGCTCGGCTTCGACAACCCTCGCAAGGCGCTGCTGACCTGCGTGAAGGAGGCAGTGGATAACGCGCTGGATGCCTGTGAAGAAGCGGGAATTCTGCCTGATGTGATGGTCCACCTTGAGGTTGTCCCAACGGGAGGGACCACACCAACGGCGAGCCAGGCGACCAAATTTCGAATCACCGTCCGGGACAACGGACCGGGGATCGTCCGCCAGCAGATCCCTAGGATTTTCGCCAAGCTGTTGTACGGGTCCAAGTTCCATCGCTTGCGCATGAGCCGTGGTCAGCAGGGCATCGGCATTTCTGCCGCCGGCATGTATGGGCAGTTGACGACCGGCAAGCCGGTCACAATTATTTCACGCACCGGGCCCAGAGCCGCCGCCCATTTCTTCGAAGTCCAGATCGACACGAAGAAGAACGAGCCGCTCGTCCATGAGAACAAGCAGATCCAGTGGGATCGGGCGCAGGGAACCCAGGTCACGCTCGAAGTCGAGGGCAAGTACCAGAAGGGCCGCGCATCCGTCGACGATTGGCTGGAACAAACCTCGATTGCCAATCCGCACGTGCGGTTGATCTACCACACGCCGGATGGGGAGACGAAGGGGTACCCACGGACGTACCATGAGTTGCCGCCATCGCCGCGTGAGATCAAACCGCACCCCTACGGCATCGAATTCGGCATGTTGCTTAAGATGTTGCAAGACACGAAGAGTCACACGCTCGCCGGTTTTCTTTCGAGCGATTTCTGTCGAGTCTCGCCGCAGCTGGCCAACGAGATGTGTAAGCGCGCGAGGGTTTCGCCGAGCATGAAGCCGCGCGACGTGAAGGGTCATGCAGTGGAAGCCTTGTATCAGACGATCCAGACGACCAAGATCATGGCGCCGCCGACGAATTGCCTCTCGCCGATCGGCGAAAAAGCGATTCTCGCCGGGCTCTTCAAGCAAATCAAAGGCGAATTCTATACGGCCGTCAGCCGGCCGCCGGCCGTCTATCGTGGCAATCCGTTCATTATCGAAGCAGGCTTGGCCTACGGGAATCGGCCGGAGGATCAACACAGACCGGTACAGCCTGCGATGCCAAAAGCGGAAGGAGAACATGAAGAGGAGGACTCTGAACTGGCACGCGTCATTCGCTATGCCAACCGGGTTCCGCTGCTGTACCAGCAATCGGCCTGTTCGACCTTCAAGGCGGTGCTCAACACGACGTGGAAGCACTACGGTGTGACGCAGTCACGCGGCGCGCTGCCGGGCGGCCCGATGGTGATCTTCGTCCATATGGCGTCGGTCTGGGTTCCCTTCACCAGCGAATCCAAGGAGGCGATTGCGGATTACGACGAAATCCAGAAAGAAATTACCCTGGCGCTGCGCGAGTGCGGCCGGCGGCTGGGTCTGTTTGTGCGCCGCCGCGAGCGGGCGGCGAGCGAGTATCGGCGGCGGAACATCTTTGCACTCTACATCGAAGAAGTGGTCGAGGCCTGCGACCGCCTTAAGGGGGGGAAGTTGCCGAAGGACAAGCTCAAGACGCAACTCCAGAAGATCGCCGCCTCGCGCACGGGCGGGACCAAGACCGACGAAGCGCTGGGCAAGTCCGGCGGTGGACCGGAAGGCTTGCCCCATTCGATCATCGTGACGGAGGAGGGAGTCGAGGGAGAGGTCGTGCTTGCTTCACAAGTCGAAGCCGATCAGGTCCCGACGGTTCAGTCGATCGAAGCGGATGCGCCCGGAGGTGCGGGAGCAGCGGAGCAACCTGCGAGAGGGCATTCGCCCAGGATACGTCCGGCAAAAGGGAACGGACCGAAACGTTCAAAGGGTAGAGCCCACCAGATGGCGCTGTTCACCGAACAACCTGAACGGGTCAAGCGAGCCACCGGGAAGCCGGCGAAAGCCTCGGCGCGCACCGCACCTCATAACAAGAAGTAAACCACCATGGCCCAGAAGCGGAAGCACACGACCGCGGTCGCAAAGAAACTCGTGGGTCTCGCCGATATCGTGATCCACGCGGCAGAACGCTCCAAAGATCCGACCTTTGCGATTCCCATTCGGGCCCTCTCGAACGTGTCGTTCAACGAGCGGAAGGGGCTCATCGAGATGGGGAACAAGAAGCAGGCCCGCTCGTTTTTTAACGTGGGCATGGCGAAGAAGTTCATGCAGACCGTCCTGGTGGCGGACGCTCTGTCCGAATTGCAACGGGCAGACCTCACGACGTCGCTTCGTGAAATCTACTACCGAACGAAGCACACCATCAAAGACTCGCATGAGAACACCTTCGATACCCAGGATGAATCCGATCCGGTCATCGAGGATCTGGAGGTTTCGCTCGCGTCCCTGCGCGAAGAGTTACATGTCCGGGCTGAGAACAGCGGCAGCATCGTCGGGCCGGTGGTCTTCGGTGACGACGGCGATCGGGTGGACTGTTCCCGGCTCGGCAAAGGAGGCTATTCGGTCCCGTCGATCGTGGAGCCGGAGTACCTCGAGATCCGGCGATGCACGGCGGACTTCGTCCTGCTGGTTGAAAAAGGCACGCAATGGAACCGCCTATCCGAGGATAAGTTCTGGCGGCGCTATAACTGCGTGCTATTGACTGGAAACGGCCAGCCGCCGAGAGGCGTCCGGCGCCTGGCCAAACGCCTACACGAAGAACATCGGCTGCCGGTCTATGTGCTGGTGGACAACGACCCGTGGGGCTATTACATCTATTCGGTGGTGAAGCAGGGGTCAATCAACCTGGCGTTCGAAAGCCAGCGCATGGCAATCCCCAAGGCAAAGTTCATGGGCTTGTCCAGCGCCGACCCGGAGCGCTATGGACTGCCGCGAAACGTCGGCATCAAGTTGAACGAAAAAGATGGCGCGCGCGCCAAAGAGCTGATGAATTACCAGTGGTTTCAGAAACCTGCCTGGCAGGTCGAGATCAAGCGCATGTTGGCCAGCGGGTTGAAGTACGAACTCGATGCCTTGGCGAACAAAGACTTCCAGTACCTGACGAAGAAATACCTTCCCAGGAAGCTCAAAGAGAAAGATTGGCTCGACTGACCGGACCCCTGTCCTCTCCTTGCGCCGGCTTTTCGGCCGGTGCTAAGATCCAAACTCGACACCCGAGCCTGGGCCTCAACCTGTTTTCTAGCTCACTATGCCCAACATCACCTTACTTGTATCGCCCAGCTGCGGAGCCTGTCCCTCGGCCAAGAGCCTGTGGAAGCAGTTGCGAGTCAAGTACAGTTTTTCCTATAGAGAAGTGGATATAGCGACCAAGGATGGGCAGGAACTTGCCGATCGCCATTCCGTACGGGCGGTGCCAGCGACGATCATCGACGAGCGGTTGACCTTTGTCGGCGTCCCCAGCCGCGAGAGCGCGGAAAAAGCGCTGCAGCTCAAAATGAAACCGCGAGAGGACTAGAACCCGTGAACGAAGACGATAATGAGCTGCCAATCCTGCCGCGTCTCGAAAAGGGGCCTCCGCCAGACTGTCCGATCTGCGGCGATCCGATGAGCTTTATCGACGGTGACTGGGCCTGTGTCGACTGTAATGGAGAATTGCTCGGTCCGGAAACCGGCTGATCTCGTCGTTCGTGAAGCGCAAATCTGAAGGGAGGAAGATCATGCCGATGTGCGTACGCTTCACGCTTCGCGCCTCACGAAACCCAAATTAGATGCTCCGGATTGTCACCGGGCCCTTCCATCCTGCTCTCGATCAAGCCCTTGTCGAGGACGTATGCGCCATCAAGGCCGGCGACGCGTTTGCTCCGCTGGTGATCATCGTGCCCTCCGCTTCGCTGGCCGACCGCCTGAAGCGGTTTCTGGCCGTCGAATCGCAGCTCCTGCTGCTCAATGTCCATGTGCTGACTTTGCACCAGTTCGCGTTGCGGCTGCGGGATGATTTTGCGCGAAACGGGCAATCGATTCCTTCTTTGCAACTCGTCGACGATTTCTATTTCGAGCAGCTCATCCGGCAGGTGGTGAAGCGTAACCTGCCGGGATTGGACGCGTTGACGCAGCTGCCGCCGTCGCCCGGTACCTGGAAAGGTCTATGGGCGACGGTACGGGATCTGAAAGACGCGGCCGTAGATCCAACGACCGCGCTGAAAGCCGTGGCGGAAGGCCTCTTTGAAGAAGACGACCGCGCATGGCTCCAAACGCTTTTCACCTTGCAGGCCGCAATGCTCGCAGGGAGCCGCTCCCTCACGGTCGGATCGCCGGATGATTTGATTGCCTCGCTTGGCCGTGACTTTTCCCGTTCCCGTTTCCTGGCTCAGTTTCAGCATGTTTTCTTCTTCGGATTTTACGATCTGCTGCAAGTGCAGCTCTCGTTCTTCGAGTCGATCACGCGCTGCGCGCCGGCCACGCTCTATTTCCCCTTGGGGCCCGGTCCGTCGTATGCCTTTTGCCGCCGGTTTTTCGAACGTTACCTGCTGACGTCCGCTGTTCAGCATGATGACCGATGCGCCGACTCTTCCGCCCGGTCCTCACCGGATCGAGTCGAACTGTCCGTTACGAGCGTGGTCGGGACGGAGGAAGAACTCGCCACCGTGTGCCGTGACATTGTGACGCTCGTCGAAGTTCACGGGTACCGGTTCGATGAAATCGGCGTCGTGGCGCGGTCCTTTGAACTCTATCGAACCAGGCTGCAATCAGTGTTCGATCGCCATCTCGTCCCCTTTACCTCCACCGCGGGACGGCCGGCCTCGCGAGAGCCGATCGTAAAGGCTCTGTTACGATTGGCCTCACTGCCGGTGAACGACTTCGAGCGTTCGGCACTCTTGGACGTAGTCGCTTCGCCGTTCTACCGCATGAAGGGGGCGGGGCGACCTTGGGTCGAGCCCCGGCCGGACGTCTGGCGCATCGCGGTCGCGACGCTCGGCATTACGAAAGGAGCCTCGGAATGGTCCCGCCTGTCCGCTTCCATCGCTCCGTCGATTCTTCGGGAGGCAGCCACCGTTCCTGAAGAAGATGGTGAAGCACGGTCGCGGCTCCATGATCCACAGCAACTGGGTCTGTTGTCGTCGCTGGTGACTCGTTTGCTTCACGATTGCGAACGCCTTCCCCGACGAGGATCGGTCGGCCAGCTCACCGAAGCATTTCTCGACCTGGTGCTGGCTCATTTCGCCATTCCTGGTTGGATGGAGCCGGAATCCGAGGGGGCTGATGATCAGGCGACGGTGGTTCTTACCGGTTCGCTGGTAAAGAACGCGCTCGAACGATTGATGGAACTGGACCTGGTCGGCGCTGAATTATCATGGGAGGAGTGGATGGAACTCTTCCGGTTGACGCTCGAAGAAACGACGCTTCCCATCGAAAGCGATCCGCACCGGGGCGTGCAGGTGCTCGACGCAATGGAAGCCCGCGGGCTGCGATTTCGCGCGCTGTTTGTGATGGGCCTCAATGAACAAATCTTCCCCCGCTTCGTCCGTGAAGATCCGTTTTTGCGGGACCGGCAGCGTCTCGTGCTGGAATCCACGCTGGGTTTTCTGATCGAAGAGAAACTGGCGGGCCACGAAGAAGAACGGCTGTTATTCGAACTCCTGAGCCGCGCCGCGACGACACGCCTCTATCTCTCCTATCAACGGGCCGATGAAGAAGGCCGTGTCATGGCTCCGTCGCCGTTCGTGTTATCGGCACAACGCGACCCCCATTTCATCGCCGGGCCGGAACGAACGATCTCTCGGCGATTGACTAAGCGCGTTGTATCGCAACCGGCCATCCAGGACGCGCTGCCTGCGCGTGACCTGGCCGTGAACATGCTGCTGCACGAACAGGAAGCGGGCCCCCTGCTGGCTTATCTCGGACAGGATCGGTCTCTCTTCGATCACGGCGTGGCTGTGCAGGCGGTCATGGAGCGTGATTCCCTGGAACTAGGGCCGTTCGATGGCATGGTAGCCCCCTGCCCTTCGGCGCTGCCACTGCTCAATCAGCACGGCTTGTCACCGACCGATCTGGAACAGTACGCCACCTGTCCATTTCGATACTTCGCCGAAAGGACCCTGCGACTCGAACCGGTCCGCACGATCCGGGAGGAGCATCTTCCGGCACTCACGCTGGGCACGCTCATACATGACACGTTGCGTCTGAGTTATGAGCGTTTGACAGCCTTGCAGTGGCCGGAAAGCGCGATCGATCCCTCCGCCGTGCAGCGGGTGATCGCGGATTCAGCCGCCGAGGTCTTTGCCGGGCATGCCGCGACGAAAGGAACCGGGCATGCGTTGCTCTGGACTCTGGCGCAGGAACAGATCGTCGAATTGGTCGTGCGCGCCGCGACGGCCGATCAAGAAGACTACCGGACGACCGGGTACCGGCCGCGTGATTTTGAAACCGAGTCGGATGGACTGGTGCCCCTGGGAACCGATGCATCGGCCCTCAACATCCATGGCAAACCGGACCGTGTCGATGTGCGGCTGAATCCACCGGGCCTTCGCATCGTCGATTACAAGTTCAAGCAGGGGAGCGAGATGAAGACGGAGGACCGCAATCTGGTCTTGAGTGCGGTCAGAGGATTTCGACTCCAACCTCCGCTGTACGCCTCGATGACCGTGCCGTCGCTGCCCGCACCGGCCGAAGTGCAATTCCTGTATCTTGCGCCGCGATGGAAACAACCGATCGTACGCTCCAGCTTCGAACGCACCAGCTTGCAGGGAAGAACCGGGGAAATGATCACGGATACGATCCGGACTCTCGTTCAAGGGATTGAGCGACAAGAGTTTTTTATTCTTCCGGACGGGTACTGCGACCATTGCGCCTTTCCCGCCGCATGCCGGCGCCACGATGCACTGGTCTGGTGGCGGTCATACCGTTCCCCGCAGGGCGGGAAGTTGCGCCGGCTGCGGAAATTACAGGTGAGTGATGAATGAGGGCCTGTCCCTTGCGGACTCCCAGGATCGACTCCTGGCTCAAACGACATGGAATCGCAATGTGGTCGTGATCGCCGGAGCCGGAACCGGTAAGACGACGATTCTGGTCAATCGGATACTCAATCTCCTCATGCGGGAACCGCAGCCATTGGCCATTACCGAAATCGTGGCGTTGACCTTTACCAACAAGGCCGCGACCGAGATGAAACAGCGGCTCCGGCGTGAGCTGACCAGACTTGCCGAGAAGGCCGATGAATCGCTGCTGACGCTCTTGCGCAGCCGCTATAAATTGTCGTTCGAGCAAGTGAGGGAACGTGCCGAGCAGGCGCTCGCACAGTTCGAAAGATCCCAGATCGGGACCTTGCACAGTTTTGCCGCACACCTCTTAAGATTGCACCCGCTTGAATCAGGCATCGATCCATCGTTTCAAGAGGATGACGGGACATATTTTAAGGAACTCTTTGACTTTCGATGGCGTGCCTGGCTGGCCGACGAACTGGGCCAGACCGGACGGCATCATGCGCAATGGCGCCAGGTTTTGAACAAAACAAGCCTGGAGGAATTGCGGAGTCTGGCCCTTCTGCTGGCCGGCGAATCATTGGATCTCCCCGAACTCGCACGCCAATGCCAAACGGATTCGCTTGATGAACCGCTCCGGACGTGGCTGACTGCTCTCCAGGCATCGGCGGCCAGACTGTTGGCCGGCCGCGCGAACACCAAGCAACAGAAAGCGGAGAAGATGCTGTCCGCCGCGTTCCGATGTTTCACACAAATCTTGAATCATGGCGGGCAAGGAATCGCGCAATTGTCTCCCGACGATCGCGCCCAGCTGGAAAAAGAGATCAGCAAGCCCACGACCGGATGGGACGAACAGGCGTTTGGCGAGGCCAAGATGGCGGTATCCGTCGCACAACAGCTGCTCTCGGTGAATCAGCCCTATGTTGGGGCCGTACTCGAACTTCTTCGCCCATTTCTGAACGGAGTCCGGCAGTCCTTTCAGGCTTCCGGACGGATCTCGTTCGACGGACTCCTGGCACGCGCCAAGGCATTCCTGCGCGATCATCCCTCCGTGCGGGCCAGAATCAAACAGGGGTATCGCGCCATCCTGGTGGATGAATTTCAGGATACGGACCCGGTGCAATATGAAATCGTGTTGTATCTCGCCGAACGGTTGGGAAGCTCAAAAACCTCCTGGCAGGATCTCGAACTGGAACCGGGCAAACTGTTTATTGTCGGTGATCCCAAACAATCGATCTATGCCTTTCGCCGTGCCGATATTGAAGCGTTCGAGCGAGTCGTGGAGAAAATCGTCGCGGCCGGCGGGATCGTCTATTCACTCGTGACAAATTTTCGCAGCGACGCGGCTGTGCTTTCAGTGGTCAACGACTTATTCGACCGCATGTTTCGCGCTGAAGCGCATGTCCAGCCTTCGAACAGGCGTTTGTCCACGCAACCGGAACGGAAACCCGAGCTGTCGTCCACCGGTGTACAACTCCGGCTCGTGACCGCCGGGGTTGAGGAAGAAGAATTAGACACCGACACCGCCACGCGCGCGGAAGCCGATCACTTGGCTCGCTGGATCAAAGAGGAATTGCTGGCCGGCACGACCGTCTTCGATCGGAACGGCCATCCCAGCCCGCTTCACCCCGGCCATATCGCACTGATCTTTAGAAAATTGACGCAAGCGCAGATCTACCTGGATGCGCTGCGCCGCTACGGCATCACATATCTGACGGACGGAGAAAAACATTTTTATCGTCGCCAGGAGATCATCGACCTGGTGAACCTCTTGAGAGTCCTCGACAATCCGCATGATCGCATTGCCCTGGTCGGCCTGCTCCGGTCGCCGCTCGGAGGCATGACAGACCGGGATATCCTTACGCTGCAGCAGCTGGATGCGTTGGATCTCACGAGGCCGGAAGCGCTTTCCAGATGGTCCCACCGACAGGCCGATACCGCACGGACGCTTTATGAGCGGTTGGCCGACCTGCATCGTCTCGCGCCGTTCCGCCCGGTCCCGGACGTGCTCGACTTGATATTCGAACGATTGCCTGTCCTCGAACTGGCCGCGGCGTCGCTGCATGGAGAACAGGCCGTGGCCAATCTCCTGAAGGCCCGCGACATGGCAGAGGCGGTAGCCGACCGTCCGCATCTCACGCTGACCGGTTTTGTGGACGTGATGATGGAGCGCCTGGCCGATCAGCCGGAGGAAGCCGAAAGCGCCCTGGCGGAAGCTTCACTCGACGCGGTCAGGATTCTCACGATCCATAAAGCCAAGGGGCTCGAATTTCCAGTGGTCGTACTGCCCGGTTTGCACCAAGGCACGCGCGTGCCCCACAAGGGACCAACGGTGCACCACGACTGGTCGACTCGTTGCTACGGCTTGGCGCTGGGGTCGCACTGTAATCTGGCATCGGTTCTCGTCGAGGGGAAAATGGTGGCGCGCGAGGAGGCGGAGCAACGGCGGTTGCTCTACGTGGGCATGACGAGAGCGCGCGATCTGCTGGTGCTTTCCGGCGGCCACACCAGAAAATGGGGACGCGATACGGTGTTGTCGCTGCTAAAGGAGGCGGTCGGGGAGGAGGCATTCGATCATGAGCACGCAGCCGTCAAGATCGGCGCGGCCCACATGATTCGGACCCTCGTCCCTGCGACAATGACTCGGCAGCACCGGCCCTGCAAAATCGGTTCGTCCGTTGCCGTTCCTGCGCTGGCGCCCTTGCTGGAACAATACGCCAGGCGCCAGGCTGACAGATCCCGGCTTCGCGCCTTGCCGCGGAAACTGACTCCTTCCCTCATGATGGCAACTCAGCTGGCCGCCCAACCTTCGCGTGGCCGGAAAGAACATGCAGGGAGTCTGGGACAATGGATCGGCATCTGCGCCCATGTGCTCCTTGAACGTTGGGAGTTCTCCAAAACCCGGCCGCCGTCCCGGAGCGACGTCGAATCCCTCTGCCGCCTGCTCATCCCGTCCGAAACAGACTGCCTGGCAGAGGCGCAGGATGAACTTATGACGATCCTCACCGCATTCCTGTCGTCGGAGTTCTACGCGAGAATGCCGACCGCCACGATCCTTGGGAGGGAAATTCCCTTTGTCATCCCATGGCACGAGGGACAGGTGATGGAAGGCGTCATCGACTTGATGTACCGTTTCGATGGAAGAATCTGGATCGCGGACTATAAGACCGATCGAATTACGGCTGGAGAAACTCGGGCACGGGCCCAGCAGTATGCGCTGCAAGCAACGGCGTATCGAGCCGCCGCTGAGCGGTGCCTAGGAGGCGAGGCCGTTGTGTTCGAATTCGTCTTCCTTCGGCCGGGCGTCTGTGTTGAAATGTAACGGGAATGCGATGGATGTGGCGAGAGAGGCGGCTACCCCGTTCCCGACCCCGTGCGCGAATGGTTTTGGAATATGGCCTCCATGCGACACCGCAACCTTTCTCCTGAAGCCTTTGCCAGGCTCGTGCAGCAAGCCATTGCCGATTTGCCGCCGGCGTACGCCAAGCTGATGGAGACCATCGCGGTGGTGGTGGAAGAGGAACCTCCACGAGAAGTCATGGATGATCTCGATCTGGATGATCCGGATGAACTCCTCGGCCTGTACCAGGGCCACGCGTTGACGGAAGAATCGTTTTTTACGGCCGGGGGGGCGCAACCGGCGAGAATTTCGATTTACCGTGGACCGATTTTTCGTCGGTGTGAGAGTCAGGATGAAATCGTCCAGGAGGTCTACGACACCGTGTTACATGAACTCGGGCACCATGTCGGCCTTGAGGATGACGAGATGCCTTATTAGCCCAGTGCTGAGTTGCGAGTTACGAGATTCGGAACTCGCAACTACGATTGAAACGCGAAACTCAATCCTTCGCCCTGGGCGATGGATTGAGTGCAGCTTTGTGGAAGCCCCACGCCAGCATAATGATCCCGATCATCACCATCGGCGCAGACAGGAGTTGGCCCATGGTGACCGAGCCGAGCACAAAACCCATGTGCTGGTCCGGCTCTCGAAATAACTCCACGATCAGGCGGCACAGGCCATAGCCGGCAAGAAAGCTCCAGAAGATGGTCCCAGGTGGCATCGCCAGGCGGCCGATGATCCACAGTATGGTGAAGAGCAGCAGGCCTTCAAGCCCAGCTTCGTATAACTGAGAGGGATGACGGCAGGCAGGACCGCCCGCTGGAAACACCATGCACCAATCGACATCCGTCGCCCGGCCGTAGAGTTCCCCGTTGATAAAATTTCCGAGTCGCCCAAACCCGAGTCCGATGGGAGTGACGGAGGCAGCCAAATCCGCGACCGAGTAGACAGGAATGCCTCGCCGCCTGCTGAACCAGACTAGTGCGATGACCGTGCCGATCAGGCCGCCGTGGAAGGACATGCCGCCTTCCCAGACAGCAAAGATCTTCACCGGATGCTGAGAATAGTAGGGGAAATTGTAGAAAAGAGTGTACCCGATTCTACCACCGAGAAACACTCCGAACGCCGCGAACACCACCATGTCATAGATTTGATCGGGTTTGATCGGCAGGTCCTTCGCCGAAGCCTTGTGCTTGATGATGAGATAGGCGGCAGTGAGCCCGATCAGGTACATGAGCCCATACCAGCGGAACTGGAGGGGGCCGAACTCCAGAAAGACCGGATCGATCTGCGGATAGGGAACAGCGCCAAATGAGCCCATACTATCTCCGTCTGGCTTATCCCGCGGATGATAGGAGAGAAAGCACCCCATTGCAAGCCGACCGGCCTACTGCATCCCGTCCCTGGTTAGATGGCCTCAAACAGGCTACAGGAGCCAGTTTGATGGTCTGATACCAAAGTACTGTTGGATTTCTGAAACGACTGTGTTGTCACTTGTTCAAAAAGCGAGACGATTTATTAAGCGGCCTTAATCTGAGAAACGAAATGACGTACATTTCGGCTTTTCGAGCGCAGAACGCGGCCTGGCATGCTTACTGCTGTTACAGGGAGCATCATAGGCGTGGCGCCGCCCAGGCGCTGGTCCACGTCACGTCACACTCAACGAGGGAGGCTGACTATGTCTGAGCAAGGGAAACAAGTTGCCAAGGTTGCAGCGATGATTGCCGGTGGGGCGGTCCTCGGAGCGGGAATCGGGTTGCTCTTCGCGCCTCAAACCGGCGCGGAGACCCGTCGGGACCGCGGCCGTTACGCCAAGAAGACCCAAGTCCATGCCATTCGCTGGGGCCGCTCGGTCCGGTCTGGCGTGAAAGGCGTCATGGAGCGGAGCCGCGAGCTGGTTCAACGCCGCGAAACCAAGCCGATGGTCGAAGCCGCGTAGCAGGAGCCGTGAAACAGGCTGAGGTTGAGGCCGAAGCTCAGTGGGGAAGCTCCCATTCGATCATCCGCTCAACCTTAGCCTGCCCTCATCAATCTTCCCAGAGCATGAGCTTATTGCCGATCGGCACAGGCCGTCTCCATTTCGCGCGTTAGACGTGTTCGTCTAGTTCTTACTCGACCAGGTACCTGTAACTGGCACGGTGATACTGTCTCGCCTCTCATGGTGTTACGGTTCACGTTTTTGGATTGCTTGAATACGCGCCATCCAGATGCTAGAGTCCCGCCTGTCTGCTGCGCTAGTCTAGTCAGGTCAAACAATTTTCCAGAGGGGCAGCAGCAACGAGGACCGCAGATTCGTCACGCGTCATCCGTCAAACGAGAAGCAAGCAGGCCGGCATTGAGGGCCAGATTTCTATTCGTTTGACGAGTAGCGCTTGACGCTCCTGCGACGTCGATCTGCCGGAGTGGCGGAATTGGTAGACGCAAGGGACTTAAAATCCCACCTCACAACTAATCCACCAACGCAACTTCTCCTAACCCACGGACAACCCACGGTTGATTTCTGGGCGATTCACATCGCCTCGATGCCGCTATGCATGGAGGCGATAACGTCTGTTCCGTGCTTTGTTGCGCCAGCGCCGCAGCATTTAAGGCCAACTCTAAGTGGCCTACAACCCGGAGGGACACGCCCATGACTGACGAGGAAACACAGCAGCGCACCAACGAGGCGCTGTACCTGCGCCAGCTCGATCTCGAAACAGAAATGCAAGGGCTTGACACCAAGCGGTTTTGGGATAGGATCAACAAGGCCCGTCAGAAGGGCCGGGAGTCCACGACTCCGTACGGGATGCAGCTTCTCCGTGCGGCCGAGCAAGGCGCTCGTATCCTTCGTTGCGAATGATCAGCAGGCCTTGAATCTGCTGATGCCCGGCTTCATCGATCTGGTGCTGGTCAGGATGATTACTGTACACTAGCCGTTCCGGACGAGTGATGAGACTCGAGTTGGATCCATTGTGCCCCCATCACACCCAGGCGGAGGCCGGCCGCCGTTCATAGGAGAGAGATTTATTATGCGAAGCAGATGGTCCGACAAAATCGCAAAGTCGCTGAACGGATGTGAGGCGCTGCTGTATGCCAGCCGGTTGATCGGCCAGGAGGCCGATCTCGTACTGTGGGGCGGCGGCAACTCCTCCGTGAAGACCACGGAACCGGACCATATCGGCCGAGAGGTGCGCCTGTTGTGGATCAAGGGCAGCGGGTCGGACATGAAAACCATGACTGAACGCCACCTGACCCCGCTCCGCCTCAACGAGTTACTGCACCTCGTTGAGCGACAGGACATGACCGATGAAGAGATGGTGCCCTACCTCAGCTGTTGCGTCATCAACCCGACCGCTCCCAAACCCTCGATCGAAACATTGCTGCACGCCTTCCTGCCCGCCCCGCATATCTACCATACGCACGCCGACGCCATTTGCACGTTGACCGATACCGCAAACAGTGAACGCATAATCGAGCGCGTGTATGGGGATGATGTGGCACTGATCCCTTATATACGGCCGGGGTTCCGGATGGCGAAAATGGTTGCGCTGGCCTATCGCCGCAACCCCGCCTTGCGGGCCATCATCCTCGACAAACATGGGCTGGTCACCTGGGGCCCGTCGGCCAAGGCAGCCTACATGGGAACCATCCAGATGGTCACCGAAGCCCAACGGATGGTCCGAGCCCGCGCACGGCTTCGCCCATTGCCCTTCTTCACCCGAACCAACGGAAGCGGCGCGTCCGCGGCACGTGCGGCCATGGCGGCACGCGTCCTGCCCATCCTGCGAGGTGCTGTCAGTCAGTCCCGGCGTGTTGTGTTCACTTCCAACGACAGCCCAATGGCCCTGGCCTTCGTTAACGATCCGCGTGCGGCGAGCCTATCGCAGATTGGGCCGTTCACACCGGATCATATGCTCCATACCAAGTCCAAGCCCTTGTTTCTGAAACTTCCAGACACAACCGACCCTCAGCGAATCGCACGAGCCATCCACCAGGCGCTGGATCGCTACCGCGCCGCCTACCGCCGCTATTTCGATCGATACAAAACGCCCGGCGTGACCATGCTCGACCCCAACCCCCGTATTATCCTGATCCCAGGACTCGGTATGTTTGCCACTGGGAAGGATCGCCGGGCCGCCAGAATTGCCCATGACTTGTACACTCATACGATGCCGGTGATCCTGAACGCGTCGGCAATCAACCGGTACGTCTCGCTCACACCGCAGGCGCTCTGCGATTTCGAATACTGGCCGTTGGAGAATTTCAAGTTGACACTCCTGCCCCCCGAAAAGCCATTGTCCCGCCGAATCGCGCTTGTGACCGGCGCGGCCGGCGCGATCGGCAAGGCCATTTCAGCCCGCCTGCTGGCCGAAGGCGCCTCCGTCATCCTGACCGACATCCATGAACCAGGAATCCGGGCGCTGTCGGCCGAGCTGAACCAGCGGTCGGGGGAGGAGAACACGGTTGCCATTCCCATGAACGTCGCAGACGAGGCGAGCGTCTCTCGGGCCTTCGAAAAATCTCTGCTGGCCTTTGGCGGCCTGGACATCCTGGTATCCAACGCAGGCATCGCGCGATGTGGATCGGTAGACCAGTTGTCGCTCAAGGATTGGCAAGCCTCTCTAGCTGTCAACGCGACTGGACATTTTCTCGTCTGCCGGGAAGCCATGCGTGCGTTCCAGCAGCAAGCGCTCGGTGGCACGATCGTCGTGGTGGCGACGAAAAATGTCGTAGCTCCTGGGAAAAGCTTCGGTGCCTATTCAGCTTCCAAAGCCGCGCAGGCCCAACTCTCCCGCATTCTGGCCATTGAAGGCGCGGAATTCGGGGTCCGCGTCAACATGGTCAACCCGGACGCCGTTTTGGACGGATCGGGCATCTGGTCGCCTGAGATCCGAAAGGGACGCGCGAAAGCCTACGGCATTCGGGTCGACCAACTCGATGAGCATTGCATTTCCCGGAGCCTGCTCAAGGTCAAGGTATCCTCAGAGGACGTGGCCGAATCCGTCCTGTTTCTCGCGTCAGACCGCTCCGCAAAAACCACCGGAGCCATGATCCCCGTGGATGGAGGCGTGCGGGAAGCATTTCCCCGATGACCGCACCGTGCCGAAAATCATCGAGGAGCGATAGGAACGCCATGTTTCGACAAATGCTGAGATCGAAAATCCATCGGGCGACGGTGACGGAGTCCTGTCTCGAGTACGAAGGCAGCCTGACGGTGGACGAGAATCTGCTGGAGGCGGCGGGCATCCTGCCGTACGAGGCGATCGTCATCTCCAACCTGAACAACGGCGAACGGTTCATGACCTATGCCATGGCCGGGAAGCGCGGCAGCGGCGAGATCATCCTGAACGGCCCGACGGCCCGCAAAGGCGCCGTGGGCGATCAGGTCATTATTTTCTGCTACGAATACTATGCCGAGGACGAGATCAAACGGCACGCGCCGAAGATCATTCGCGTGGACGGCAGGAACCGGATCGTCAGCGGTGGGACGGCGTCGCAGGGAAGCAAGTCCAAAACGAAATGACCGGGCTGCACAAACTCACGCTGGCCGACCTCCAGAAGAAGTTCACCGCCGGTGAAGTGACCGCGCGTGACATCGTGCAGTCCTACACGCTGCGCATCAACCAGGTCGAGCCGAAAGTCCGGGCCTACATCACTCGGACCGGCGAGATGGCCATGGAGCAGGCCGAGGCGCTGGACGCGAAGCTCAAGGGTTGGCGCCGGACCATGCCGTTGATGGGCATGCCGGTGGCGATCAAGGACAACATCTGCACCGAGCGCGTGCTTACGACATGCGCCTCCCGCATGCTCGCCATCATTTCCAAGATTTTCCGTCTGGCGAGTGAGCGGAGCAAAGAGTCGGGGCTGATACATCGCCCGAGCATCCACCGCCAGAAGGAAGGTGTCGGCCGCGTTCGCTGGCTGACGCAACTGGAAGAGCAGGGGTGCCTGAGTCTGCTGAGTCAGTGGGCGAAGGATGATCACGCCGAGGCTTTCATCGTGTTGATCGACACTGGGATGCGGGCCGGGGAACTGTGGCGCGTGTCTGCGCGGGACTGCACGTTCGGCGAGAAGCCTGCCATCCTCGTGTGGGGGCGTAAGAACAACACGTACCGCAGCGTCCCCATGACGACGCGGGTGCGGGACATTCTCACGCGCCGGGCCAGTGTGGTAGAATCGGGGCCGCTGTTCCCATTTGACAATCGGTGGTTCGAGTACACGTGGGACAGGGTGAAGGTGACGATGAATCTTGATCACGACACGCAGTTTGTCCCTCATGCGTTGCGCCATACGTGTGCGTCCCGGCTGATTCAGCGGGGCGTCCCGCTCAAGGTGGTGCAGGAATGGCTCGGCCACAAGAGCATCACGACAACGATGCGCTACTCCCACTTGGCCGCGGCGAACCTGTTTGAGGCTGCGAAGGTTTTGGAGGCGATCTGAACACCGTGCGAACTGATCCGGTCTGCTCGGCAGGAATGTTGCGAGGGAATGTTGCGGCGTGTTGCGGGGCTGGCATCGGTGGACGCTGACGTGGCGGAACTGGCATACGCAGAGGACTTAAAATCCTCCGGCCCGTCGCGGGCTTGCGGGTTCAACTCCCGCCGTCAGCACCACCGTTGGGCGGACTTAAAATCCCTCGGGTCCACAAGGCCCGTGCCGGTTCGATTCCGGCCTCCGGCACCAATTTCAATGGGTTGCCGGAGTGCTCTATTTTCCTCGTTTAGCACTTTTCCCATTAATTGTGGCTGTTCCGTGGTACAGGGATTTTGACGCTTTCTTGATTCAGCGGGATGAAGTCGAGCTAACTTCTTAATCCACTCGGACAGGTCAGCTCAGCTGACACTCGCGGCCGGACCCGGTTAGGGGGGGGTTATGAGCAGAGCCTCACGGGTCGTTAAGACCGAATGCGGTGGCATTGAAGAACGCGACCAGACGCACCACGGCACTAAATTCAATCACAAGCTGGTTCAAACAGGGACCTGACACCGACGAGGTGGACTTTTCCGGTGTCGCCAAACGTCAGTTCGCGCGTCCAGCAGGCTTCTACTAACTTGACCGTTCTCTTCTCCACTGTCGGCGAGGGCGTGTGTACTTCGAACACTTGTCTCCTCTCGGGGGGTTGAGGCATTAAGAGCAAGAATCCTCCCGGACCGGCATTGAGAGCCAGGGCGTGACCATCAGAGAATTCCACATTCTTGTCACCAGCGATATGCGCAAGTTGATAGAAACATGGCTGTATCTGCAGGACTCGCGCGCCTCTCCGACGGTCCGGATTGGCCGACTGCTTGAATTCTGGCGGGAGCGGTGATGAGGTCACGTGGGCCTTACCTTAGTTGGCACTTGGGAACTTTGATGATTCCCATCCAAACAGACTCTCCCCTGTCCGGCACACCGACGCTCCCACCTGACCGCTAGGAATTCGCGAGAAGTCCGACGCCCGCTGTCTGCCTCTCGGGCATTATCATTGTGGAAGGCAACCGATAGCTCTTGTCCTGCTCGGCGAACAGTTCCAGGAGGATGACGATGTGAGAATGCTGGCTCGCAGTTCGATCGGGGTATCAGAATCCGCGCAGCAGGAGTTTTCGCCCACATTCAGTCACGACTCGGCTCTCTTCGAACGGTTCCCAGAGATTTGCCTTAAGACGGTGGTCGAGACCTTCGTGGATTTGATCGTGCAGTTTGAGCAGTTGTGACGGGAGCACAGTCAAGCACGATTCTGTCACCACCTGGCCGATGTTCCCTATCAATTCAAGAGCCCAACGATTTACATACTGCAGCTGCCGCGAGTGCGAAAAGACAAGAAATCCAGGACCCGACTGCTCCGAGACCCTCGTCTGGCTACGGCTACGCGACACGAATGCGTTATTCAACCATGCCGTGATCTTCATGACACCCTCCTCAGAACAAATCTCCTGAGGGAATCTCCTCAGGGAATCTACTCAGGGAGGCGGGAAATATCAATTTCCAGGAAGAATGGCAATACCTCAAAAGTGGCATGAGGGTTCATCGACACAGCTGTTCATCGAGACACAAGGGGGACCAAGAGCGGACAACACACGTGCAAAATCCATAGGTTATGCATGCGTTGTCAGGAACTTCCAAGCATCGAAACCATCGTATCGGGGGTTGGAAAGAATTAAAACAAGTATCCTTGACAACCCGTCAGGGATGCGGCGTCAAGCGCCGCATGGCTTCATTTGAGGAAGAACAACTGGAAAGGAGGATCCGCTATGCAAGGTAAAAAGATCGGCGAATCGCTAGGGAAAATAACGTCTCGGCGGCTGCCGGCGAACCAGGGTGGCGGACCAAAGATGGAAACCTTGTTTGCGGTTTGGGCTCCCCTCTGAATCAGCACCGCGCAACGCGTCGTACTTAATAGATGCTCTTACTCACTTCGTTTGAGAAACTACTTTCAATGCCACTGGGGCTATAGTCCGTTACGGCAAAGTAGTAGGTGTTCCCGACTCCAAGGTTCGAGACCGTATAGGAGGTCACGTTTCCGACAGCGATGGACGAACTATAGCCTCCCGAGGCTGTACCCATATACACTTCGTAGCCCGCCACATTAGTCGAGGTGGTGGGATCCCAGGTGAGCATCGCCGTGCCGCTCGATGTGCTCGTCGACGTCGAACTGATGGTGGATCCGGACGTCACCGTCATTGACCTGCCCCCGGTTGTTGTACCACCTGCAAAGTTAGTCAGGCACACCTCGACTGCGGTTCGAGGGTCTCCGGTGCCGGGGGCCGGTAGCCCAAGGCACTATGTGGTCGGACCTGATTATACGCCT
>Ga0233425_10001465_pt1 | contig 53015 bp, 56 predicted proteins | sample Watercolumn_Towu_2_FD_181712 | JGI IMG/M metagenome (GOLD analysis project Ga0233425, IMG submission 181712) | Freshwater microbial communities from Lake Towuti, South Sulawesi, Indonesia - Watercolumn_Towuti2014_140_MG | ecosystem: Environmental > Aquatic > Freshwater > Lake | place... | reverse complement strand
ACGATTTAGAATTGTAAGTGACAAGTACAGAAATCGGAGAAAAAGATTTGGACTGAGGTTTAACTTGATAGCTGGAATTTGTAATAAGGAGATGGGATTATGATAGGTTACGCAAGAAGTCTAATATTAGAAAATCATAAGTTTCTTGAGCTTCTTCATCACTCAATACTCGCTTCATCATTTTCTGATTCATGAATTCATCTTCTACTACTAGAACTAATATTTTACTTGATGATGCGCCTACAGCTCCTGTCATATTATTCTCCTTTGATTATAAAATCATAAATATATTGTACTATTTTTCATAATAAAAAACAATTTTTTTTATTATAGTTCTATTGCATTGTTGAAGAAAATATTTACTTTTTTACTAAGGTCTGGCGTAAGCTCAATGTTCTTGAGCTCAGAAAATGATTTTACAAGTGCTAATGAAAATAATTTTTCTTTGTCTTTTTCTGTAAAATTAGATGTATGTGCTTCATTTTGAGTATGTTCGGGATTAAATAATCCCTCATACAATAAAATTTTTAAAAGGAAACTGCTGCTTACAATAAAAGGATCTTGAAACTCCGCCATCTTAGCTAAATATCGTTTAAATAATAAATATATATCTGCTGATCTCTTATGTGGCAGTTGCGAAGATAATATCGCCCTTGCCATTATGCCAGCAGATTGTAAGTATTCTAGTTTTTTTCTTAAAAAAAGATGTTCGTTTAAAACACTAACTTCTAAGCAGGAAAAAATTTCCCCTCGTTTTTTTTCATAAACAAATTCAGATAAACAAAATAAAGATAGTGCAGCTGTTCTCTTCTTATGACTCACATTAATCATCAAAGAAATAATGCTCGATGACTCAGTAAACACGGTTAAAATCACTCTTTTATCGTCGTATGGTGTAGATCTTAGTGTTATGCCCTCTTGTCGCTCCATGACTTCATTTTAACATAGAAAATTGAAATTTGCACTTTATTATTTTCCCCTGTAATAGAAAAACATTTTCGTGCTAAGATCATCCTTTGCACCGATAGCTTAACTGGATAGAGCACTTGACTTCGGATCAAGTGGTTGGGGGTTCGAGTCCCTCTCGGTGCGTTTTCATAAAAATCATCAAAAGGTTGTTAAAAATTTTCTGGTCATATATGGTATAAGTTCTTATAACACGAGGAATTTATGAGCAAAAAAAATAATAAGTTTGCGACAGAGAGTTATCAAGTTTCTATATTTGGGAAAAATGTTGATCTTACCGATGCCATGAAAACATATGTCATGGAGAAAATATCAAAGTTAGAAAAATTCTCCGATCATATCATCGATGTGGCAGTAACATTAGAAGTACAGAAAATTACTCACACTACTTGTATAGTGATGAAATTTTTAAATATAAATATTAAAGTGCAAGCCAGTACGGAGGATATGTACTCAGCAATAGATAAAGCAACCGAAAGATTGGCAAAATTAATTAAAAAATATAAGACAAAATTACGAAGTCATAGGGTAAAAACTGCAGCTCTAGAGATGCCAGTAAAAGTGTTAAGTTATGATGAAACTCAAGATGTTAATGAGGCAATAGAAGAAGAGAATAGAAAAGCTACAGAGGCTGCTTATAGTTTGCATAAAATCCAATCGGTGGAAAAAATGCCTCTAAAAATATTAAAACAAGATGAGGCTGTTATGAAAATGGAGCTCACCGGTAAACATTTTCTCATCTACAAGGGCGAAGAAGATATGAAATTAAAAGTCATTTATCGTCGTGACGATGATAATTTTGCCATTGTTGAAGTAGAATGACGGAAAAATTTTTCGATGCTATACGAAAAAAAAATGTTGAGGCTTTGCCAGAGGAAATAGTCAGACAAAGCCTTCTCAAGATTATGGTGGAAAAATTAAGATATCCCAAGGATTTAATAGCTGTAGAAAAAGATTTAGGACAATTACCACACTTAAAAGATGTGGTTGTGCCTTTGAAAAGAAGAGCCGATATCATCTGTTTTGCTAATAATATCCATCCTGTGTATGAATTATACCCCCTTTTAATGATCGAATGTAAGGCGGGAAAATTGATAAAGGAACATGTTGATCAGGTTGTAGGGTATAATTATTTTGTAAAATCTTACTTTATTGCCATAGCATCAGCTGAAGAAATAAAGACTTTGTGGTATAACAAAAAAAAGGGTGGTTATGAAGTGGTGAACTTCTTGCCTGCTCATGAAGAGTTGATGCGCGTGGTTTTAAATGGTAAGTCTCAAACAGTTTGATATTTTATGTCTTTATAAAACTCAGGGTAAGCTATTACCGTCATGGAAAAAATGGTTAAATGAAAATGAAAGATATAAAATCATCTTTCTCGATGACAAAGTCATAAAAACAAAGACGAAAAATAGTTCTTCCCTTTTCTTTTCCTCGGAAAAAGATTTAAAAGAGAAATTGTTAAAAATAGCGTGGGAAAATGTCTTTTTAAAAATAGGATTTTTCGCTTTAGAGGAAAATCAAGATTTTTCTTATGTCAAAAATATAGCCACGGAGATGTTTTTTGCAGTAGAGGCGCTATTTTCTGACTATAGTGATTTTGGTCTAACGGCTTTTAAAAATACCATTCATAATTTACTCAATAAAAAAAATAAGAATTGGGAATTTTTTCAAGACAAAACATCTCAAGGATTTAAAAATATCCCAGCAATCATCTGCGGCGCTGGCCCTTCTCTTAATCTTTTAGCACCCTTTTTAAGGAAAATTAATAATAAAGCATTGATTTTTGCGGGAGGCACTGCTCTACCTTGTACAAGAGCTTTAAAAATAAAAGTGAATTTTGGCGCTGCCATTGATAAACATGAACATGCTTGGATTTTTGCTAAAAAACATATACTAAATATTCCTTTTTTTTATGAGTCCAGACTTTCTCCTAATATTGTTGCCTCTATAAAACATCCTTATCTTATTCGTTCTTATGAAACCCTTTTAGAAAAATGGCTATTAGATGAATTAAAGATAAAAAAAATACCATTCGACGGCGGATGGAATGTCTCTACTTTCTTGATCCATTTGGCCTATAACATGGGGTGTAATCCCATAATTTTAGCAGGAATAGATCTCTGCTACGGGGATAAAAAATATGCAAAGGGAGCACAAGAAGAGAAAAAACAACATGTTGTTGTTTTTGATGGGAAAAAAACTCAAAAAGATTGGGTACTTGCAAAAAAATGGATCGAAAATTTTGCTTTTACTCATGACAATGTGATTTTTTTTAATCTTTCCAAGGGATTTACTTTTAGCGGTATAAAAAATATTAATGAAAAAATTTTAGGAAAAAAAATCTTAAAAAAAGGATTTAAGAGACTAGAGGAAATAATAGAGAAAAATAGTCAACCATTGCATATCGAAAGAAAAAAAATAAAAAATCTTTTGCAAGACATGGAAAGAAGTTTACATTTTTGTCAAAAAGTTTGTAGAAAAATGATTGGTGGTGATATGACAAAAATTGAAGAAAAAATATCGTCACAGATAGCGTATAAGTTTTTTTTACAGCCCATTTGGGATTTTTTTCAATACCCTATAATGCGTGAGGTAAAAGAAAAAACACTCTTGGCCTATCAAGTAAATCAGGCCTTGTTTTATCTTAAAATTATCGAAGAATGTTTACAGGTGATTAAAGATGCAAAAAAAACTTGAGATTTTTCAAAAGAATTATGCTCTTTTGGTAACAAGACATCCACATATGTACTGTCCTTTTAATTTTACTGTGCAATCAACCGGAATTTTAGATGAATTGATTGTGAGTGAATCTTTTGAAAATCGTGATTTACTGTATGTCTATGGCTTTTGCTCATTAAAACATATTATGCCATGGCTAAAAAAAAGTAAAATTAGAAAAGTTGTTTTTTTAGAAGATGATATCAGTGAAATTTATGAGTTTTTAACCTCATCAGAAGCAACAGCAATTTTAAAAAATCCTCAGGTATTTTTCCATTTTCTTTTAAGCAGTAAAAACTCTATTTTGTCTATCGTTGAACATTATGTGGCAAAGAAAATGACGGTTTTATGTAGTACACGAAAAGGAAAAAAATCTCAGTATTTTCAGAAGATAAAAAATGAACTTTTGCATAAGAGTGCATGGAATTATGGCTGGCATCTAGAAAGTCTTCATTATTATCATCATTTAGAAAATTTTGTTTTAAAATTACCTTTTTTACAAAATTCTTTTCATGCCATAGATCTAAGGGGGAAATTTAAAGATATTCCAGCAGTAATTTGCGGGGGAGGCCCCTCTTTGCAAAAATCAAAAAAAATGTTAAAAAAAGTAAAAAATAAAGCCTTGATTCTAGCTGGAGGCTCTTCTTTTACTTTTTTAAATGATATGGGCATCAAACCCTCTTTTGCTATAGCGGTTGATCCCAATATTGAAGAATATAAAAGATTTCAAACACGTAATTCTTGGAATATTCCACTTATTTACACCATGAGATTATATCATAAGGTCCTCTACGCATTTCAAGCTCCACTCGGACTATTTTGGGCTAATACTGGAGATTTTATGGAGAATTTTTTGAGAACACAAATTGATATACCTAAGTGTAAATATCAATTACAAACAGAAACCAATTCTGTTATCGGGTTAAATCTTCTATTTGCCTATCTTTTAGGATGTAATCCTATTATCTTTTGTGGTTTTGATCTTGCCTATTTTAAAGATAACAAATATGGCAGTTCAATTTTAAAAGATGATGATAAAGAGAAAACAATTTTTTTACAGCAAGTTGCACTTTCGAAAGACAAAAAAACCAATATAGGCTGGCAAATGGATGCTAATGCCGTTAGCGCATTCATTAAGGATAATGGAAAAAAAATCCTTTTAAATGTATCTAATGGTATGAATATTGAAGGAGTATTGGCAACATCATGGGAAAAGATATTGTCTGAACATCTGAAGAGTAATTATGATATTGATCATTTGGTAAAAAGTGCTATAAATTCATCTAATAAAATATTAGAAGAAGAAAAAATAGAAAAGATGGTAAAAGAACTTTTTTTCAGTTTTAAGCGTTGTAATAAATTAATACAAAAAATCTCAAAAATAATAGAAGAAAAAAAGGCAAAAACTATTCCTGCAGAAGTGGCCTTAGAGGAAATAGAGTTATCTCAAGAAATGGCTTTTAAATATTTTCTTTTTGATATTTTATCTCAATTGAAAAAGATAGCGCCATGTGATATAAAGCCTAAAAAACTTTTACAAGAACAATGGAGAGGGTTAAAAAAAGCAAGTACTCTATGTACTAGTGCTTTGCGTCAGCATTTTTAATTTATTTTGCAGGGTTCTAATACTTATTCCGAGAATTTTTGCTGCTTGTGTTTTGTTATTGCCGTATTCCTGTAGGGTACGAAGAATCATTTTTTCTTCCATGCTTTTTAAGGATTGTGGAGTGAATTTTTCCTCTATTGTTATGGAGGGCATCGATGTAACATTAATGTGCAGATGTTGTGGTTCAATGATGGTTTGAAGATCCATAACAACTGCTCTTTCTAGAATATTATTTAACTCTCTAACATTACCTGGCCAAAAATATCCTAAAAGTTTTTCTTCCGCTTCTTTACTTAAATGTTTCAGTGGTTTGTGATTCTCCTCACATAGAATTTTTAAAAAGTAGTTGGCAAGTGGTAAAATATCTTCCTTTCGCTCTCTAAGTGGCAAAATATGAATCGGAATAACGTTAAGACGAAAATAGAGATCTTCTCTAAATGTTTTTTCCTTTATTGCTTGTGTGAGGTTTCTATTAGAGGTGGCGATAAATCTTACGTTTACATGTATGGGTTTTGTACTGCCAACCATTTCGAATTCCTGTTCTTGGATGGCTCTTAGAAGTTTGGCTTGCAGAGAGAGCGGTATTTCCGATACTTCATCAAGTAGAAGAGATCCTTCATTGGCGAGTTCTAATCTTCCTGCTTTGCGACTATCAGCTCCAGTAAATGCTCCTTTTTCATGACCAAAAAATTCTGATTCAATAAGAGTTTCAGAAATGGCGGCACAATTCACTTTTATAAATGGTTTTGTTGTTCTAAGGGAATGATAATGAATAGCGTTGGCAATTACTTCTTTACCTGTTCCAGATTCTCCTGTAATCATTACAGAAGCGTTACTTTTGGCGATCTTTTGAATATCTAAATAGAGATTTTTTAAAAATGAAGATTCTCCTACAAAGGGTAAGTGTTTTACCGATAAGATTTCCTGTTTTAAATATTCATTTTCCTTAAGGAGATCTAAATGCTGATTGGCTTTATCTATAAGAGCAGATATGGCTTCAAAGGTAAAGGGTTTTAAAAGGTAGTTAAAAGCGCCCAGGTTCATGGCATCAACAGCATTTTCTATAGTGGCAAAGGCTGTTATGATGATAACAATTGTATTGGGATTTTTCTTCCTTGCAAATTGCAAAACCTCGATGCCACTTTGATAGGGCATTTTCATGTCGGTAATAATTAAGTCATAGTCATTTTGAGCAATTAAAGCCGTTGCTTCTCTGCCATCTTTGGCAAAGGTCGCATCTAATTTCTTTCTCTTCAATACTTCTCCTAGAAAGGCACGAATTAGTACTTCGTCATCAGCAACAAGAACTTTTTGTATAGGCATATTTTTTTACCTTTTTAATGGTAGGTTAATATTAAATGTCGTTCCACCGTTGACCCTTGAATTAACGGTAATAAAGCCTCCATGTGCTTTAATTATTTTTAAAGTTTCGCTCAAGCCAAGACCATTTCCTTCTTTTTTTGTAGTGAAAAAGGGTAAGAATATTTTGTTCAGATCATTGGGAATAATTCCCACTCCTGTGTCAGATATGGAGATAAGACAGTTATTGTCGTTTTTTAAGATAGCAATGGTAATTTCTCCCTCTTTTTCAATTGCTTGGAAAGCGTTGATTATAATGTTTAAAAGAGCATTCTTTAAAAGCTCTTTATCAGCGGAAGTATTTAAAATATCTTCCGGTAGATGAGTTTTTAGTTTTACTCTTTTGGGGAACGATGGATCTTGTCTTATAAAGCAGCAGAGGTCTTTTAAAAAGGAGATTAATTCTACATTAGTGAAATTTAATTCTAATGGTTTTACATAATGCAGTATGGAGTTAGAAAGGCGTTCTACCATTTTTAGTCCCTCTAAAATATTGCGGGTCATCTCTTGAAGATTGGGTTGATCTTGAAGATCATGATGCAATAAGGATAAATATCCTCGCATTGCTCCAAGTGGATTTTTAATGTCATGCACTATGGATGTTGTCATTTCTCCAATGGTTTTTAATCTTTCTAAATGAGATGTTTCTTCTTGCGTTTTTTTAGTTTGTGTCATGTCATTTAGTAAGATTAAAATTCCTTGGTTGGTAAAATTATCATTTATGGGGCAGGGTGAGATTTTAATTTCTCTTTGATTGGCGAGCGTGACGAAACAGGTTTTTATACAAAAATCAAATCTTAAGGCATTCTTTAAGGAGAAGCCAAAAAATTCATCGGAGAAAAGATCCCAAAAGTTTTTATAGAGTAATTTATTTTTGTCCATTTGCAGGATAGTTGTTGCTTTGTCGTTGATGAGCGATATTAATCCATCTGGTTCTACTAAAATCACACCTGAGTCATTATGTTTTAGTAGGGTATTGATATAGGCAGTATGTTTTGTTATTTTTTTTAAAAGGTCATTTTTTGTCTTTTCCGCCTCAGCATTGACTGCTATTAATCTTTCTTGTAACCTGAGATAAGCGTTTTCCATGGCCTTAATTTTTTGCTGGAAGTTGGAGCATGTATCTTCAAGTTGATGTAATATATCCTGCGGTTGATTGCGTATTTGAGAAAAATAGTGTGGCCATGGGTCTGGCATATATATTATACCCCTATAGCTTGCAATATCATAAAATTGAAATAAAATAAAAGGATTATGATTTATTTTAAAACATTAATACTAATATTTTTAGTTTTCTCTAGTTGTTCTGGATTACAAAAAAGACCTTTTGCAAAACCAACTAAAAAAGAAATTATTACTAGGTCGAATGAGTACCGCTTCGAGCTCGATCCTCCTAAAATACAACATCTTGAAACTTATCATTGGGAAAAAAGTAAAAATGAGGACCTTTCTAAGATCACGAAAGATTTTTTCCGCTGTAAGGGCAGCTTTTTAAACCCTTCAAAATACAGTCAAAATGAAGAAATACAAGATTGCGATTCTAAACATACTCTTCCTCTTTTCAATAAAAAAGAGGCCATTTACCCAGTACTATTAGATTTACTAAATTATATCCAAAATAAAACACATAAAAAAGTCATTATCACCTCAGGACACCGTTGCCCCATCCATAATAAGTATGTCGATGATAGTCAAGATAATAAGTTCTCAAAACATATGATAGGCGCAGAAGTTGATTTCTATGTAGACGGCTTTGAAAAAAGACCACAAGAGATCATCAACCTTATCTTTTCATTTTATAGAGAAACACCAGGATATAGAGGGAAAATAGATTTCGAACAATTTTTCCGTTATGACGATAGTAAAAAAAAGATTGCAACTTACCCATGGTTCAACAAGGAAATATTGATCACTCTTTATGGCGAAGGTGAGGGAAGAAATTTGGATAATAGGCATTCTTACTCCTACATCTCTATCCAAGTACTGTATGATAGACAATTGAAAAAAAATGTGGTTTTTAGCCAAGAAAAAGCCATAAAGGGCTATATGCGCTTTTAATAAAATGACTTTTTTGACAAACTAATTACTTTGCCGATGTGGCGGAATTGGTAGACGCGGTAGACTCAAAATCTACTCTTGGCAACAGGGTGCTGGTTCGAGTCCAGTCATCGGCATTTGTTTAGAAAGAGTTTTATGGAAAAATGTAAATTTGATGATTGAACTCATGGAATTTTTAAAAAAAGAGTAATTTTTTATGGATGTCAACACCCCTCCCAAAGATTTTATCCGTAAAATTATCGATGAGGATATCAAAACTAATAAATACGGAGGGAAAGTCGTAACAAGATTTCCACCAGAGCCCAACGGCTTTCTTCATATCGGCCATGCCAAATCCATATGTTTAAATTTTGGCATAGCAGAAGAATATAAAGGAGTGTGTCACTTACGCTTCGATGATACTGATCCCACAAAAGAGGATAATACGTATGAACAGTCTATACAGGAAGATATAAAGTGGCTTGGCTTTAGCTGGCAGGGGAAAATGTTTAACGCTTCTGATTACTTTGAGAAAATGTATGAATATGCCGAACAATTAATAAAAGCAAAAAAAGCTTATGTCTGCGGTCTTAATGAAGAAGAAATAAAAAAATATCGGGGAACAGTAACAGAAGCTGGGAAAATTAGCCCTTATTTTGAGAAACATTCTATAGAAGATAATTTGTCGCTCTTCCATCGTATGCGAAAAGGTGAGTTTGAAGATGGAAAATATGTACTAAGAGCTCGTATAGATATGACCTCCAGTAATATGAAAATGCGCGATCCTCTCTTATATAGAATACGTCATGTTCACCATTACAAGACACAGGATAAATGGTGTATTTACCCAATGTATGATTATGCTCACCCTATATCCGATGCTATCGAGGGTATCACGCATTCTATATGCACATTGGAATTCGAAAATAATAGGGAACTCTATGATTGGGTGTTAAATAATATAAACGGTAATTTTCCAACTATTCCTCATCAATATGAATTTGCAAGATTAGATCTTCAATATACCGTAATGAGTAAACGCAAATTGTTACAATTGGTAGAAAATAAATATGTTGCTGGATGGGATGATCCACGTCTTCCAACTATTGCTGGTCTTCGTCGTCGTGGTTGTACGCCCGAAGCAATTAGAAAATTCTGTGAACTTGTTGGGGTGGCTAAAGCAAATAGCACAGTAGAAATGTCACAACTTGAATTTTGCTTGAGAGATGATCTTAACACGAAAGCTCCAAGAGTTATGGCTGTATTAAAACCATTAAAAGTAGTGATCGATAATTTTCCTCAAGGTGAAGAAGAACTATTAGATGCCTCTTATTGGCCTCATGATATACCTAAAACAGGATCTAGAAAAGTGCCATTCACTCGTGAAATATACATAGAAAAAGAAGACTTTTTAGAAAATCCTCCCAAGGATTTTTTCAGATTAGCTTTAGGTCGTGAAGTTAGACTGCGCTACGGTTATTGCATAACCTGCATTCATGTTGAAAAAAATGACAAAGGAGAAATAACAGAAGTACATTGCACCTATGATCCAAAAACACGTGGTGGAACTACTCCTGAGGGGCGTAAGGTTAAAGGAACAATACACTGGGTTTCATCTAAGGCGATAAAAAAAGAGGTGCGTCTTTATAATTACCTATTAACGGAGGCTCATCTTGCACCTGATTATGATTTTTTATCTAAAGTTAATTCTAACTCATTAGAAGTAGTGCAAGCTCTTCTAGAACCGTCATTAGCAAGTGCTAAAGCTGAAGATAGATACCAGTTCGAAAGACAGGGATATTTCTTCGTCGATCCGGTAGATTTTAAGAATGGTAAGTTGGCGTTCAATCGTATTGTTTCTCTTAAAGATTCTTGGACGAAACACAACATCAAGTAGGCGTTAGTTCCATAAAGCCTAAATTTTCCACTTTTAAATAAGTTGTTATAATATCTTGATAGTGATTCTAAAAGAAAAAATTTTAATAGTGGCAATTTGTTGAATAATAAAGTAAAATTCTGTCCTCATTAATTTAATAAAGGAGAGTAATTATGGTATATCCTGTTGTAAAAGAAAGGGAAAGTAGTATGCAAGATGTAACTACAGAAAAAACCTTAAATACTGCAGTCTCGAGTGAAGTACATGAAAATTTAGCGCAGAGAATAGTAAATCCTAAGCTTGAGCGATCAGAAAAATTACATTGTGATCTAGGAGTGCGAGCAGATGAGATGCATGAACGTACGACGGGCAAAATATCATCAGTTTTTACCGCAATTACTGATCCTAATAATAATGTGAGAGAAAGATTTATTTGTGAAAAATTACCTAACGGAAATTTTATCTTACGTAATGAAACAAAACAATCTTTGCTATTACAAATTAAGGTTGAGATACAGAATCATGCAATTAGGTCCGTAGTGATTACTTTTTCCGAAGGCACTACGAATTCAATGATCGTAGAGTGGATACGAAAACTGGATGTATATTTTGATGAATTGGGAGATGCTGAGATAAGTTCTGCTATTTTTACTGTATGTAATAAAATGTGTGCTAAGGAAGTGTTGCAGGAGTTATTGCGAAGAAATGATTTTGAACCATCAGTGCGAGAAGAATTAGAAAAATTTTTGCGATAAAACAAGTTTGTGAGATAGTCTGCTTCTGTCTTGCTCTCCATGGATGAATTCAGGGACTTTACGGCGCATTTGGTAAAGTCCTACATAGAAAATACTATCACTACTAGGAAAATATTAAAAATCATTAAGGGTTTTGGAAAGCGCAAATGATATTTGTTCTTCTTGAAATATTTTTTCTTCTACAATCACACCAAAAGAACGAAGAAAAGTGACGCACCTTTGCACTACGTTTTCAGGAGTAGATGCTCCAGCACTCATGCCTATGTTTTTAACATTAGTTAACCATTCTTTTTTTATCTCTGTTTCATCATTGATGAGATAGGCTTTAACGTTTTGTTTTAACGCTACTTCTAAAAGACGGTTGGAGTTAGAACTTTTTGTGTCTCCGACAATCAGAATAAGATCAGAAAAAGTTGTTAGATGTTTTAAAGCCAGTTGACGATTAGTGGTAGCATAGCATATAGATGAGCCCGACAGCATTTTTATATTTGGAAATCTTTTTATCAGTTCTTGTTTTACCATTTCAGTATCGTCAAGACTTAAAGTTGTTTGCGCAGCAAAGAATAGTTTGTCGTTATCAGAAAAGGGAAGTGTTGTAATATCTTGAAGAGAAGTAATAAGCATGATGCTTAAGGGAGATTCTCCCAAAATACCAATAACTTCAGCATGATTTTTGTGGCCTAGTAAAATTATCTTGTACCCTTCTTTTGCATATCTTTTCACAGCACTATGAATACGTTCAACTAATACACAAGTGGCATCAATCTCATGAAGATTTAATTTTTTTGCCTCTTCTCTAACTTTAGGTGTTACTCCATGAGCAGAGTAAATAAGATGGCTATTTGGTGGTACTACTTTGATGTCTTCAATAAAAATTACACCATTTTGTTTTAAGCCATTTACTACATGGCGATTGTGGACAATATCATGATGTACATATATAGGAGCTCCCCATTTTTTTAAGGCTTTTTCCACTGTTTGAATAGCTCTAGTGACACCCGCACAAAAACCCCTTGGTCTAATGAGTGTAAGTTTAGTCATTTGGCACCTCCATTGTCATTTTCGGTGTGATTTTATCCAAATAGTAAGTGGATAAAACTGTTCCTCCTATGTTGCCAATCTCTTTTTCTACAGCTTGCATTGCAGCTTTTATATTTCCTGGTCTTTCTAAGAAGTTTTTTACATTGTATTCTTCTGCTTGATCAGCAAATAATAAAATGTAGCAAGAACGTCCTTCAGAATCAATAGGGACACTAACATGAGAAGCATCTCTATAATTCCACAGCCAGGTTAATATCGATTTATCGTCAGCATAAACTACATGTGATACCTTAACTTGTTCAATTTCACTTTTACCTAATCCCTGAAATGTTTCACCAACTTGCCCAAAGCGTAAAATAATATCACCCTCTATTTGTGAGGCATCAAATGCGCCCATTGGCGTGAGTTCATTAATAGAAAGACAATTGTAAAAATCTACAAAATTAGAAATTTTTCCAAGATCTGCTTTTTTTTCTTGTTTAAGTTTATCGATCTCATTACTAGCTCTCTTAAGTAGATTAATAATGGTAGATTTTTTACCATCATGCACTTGCATTAAATCAAATATTTTATTCCATGACTTACAGACACCGAGAGTTTCATAATTTGTTTTATCGATGCCCAAGTCCATAAGATGTTTTACTACCTGTTGTTTGAGATTGCTAAGATAGTTTGCTTGGGGATTTTTGATTTTTTTACTGTCTTGTACCACAATTTTTATGAGAGCACAAGCCAATTTAGCATCAGGGAATTTTTCAAGTATTGCTGGCGATATACTTAATGATAACTTAGACATAAAAACCTCAAATTAAAGAATTCAATTTTAAATTAAAGTGATATTTATTGCAAAACAGCCTTTGGTCTTGTCACAAAAAGATAAAAACTACCTAAAAAGCAAAGAAACGCTCCAAAAAAGAGAACAATAAATGCTGGCATTATGGAGATTAATATACCTCCAATTAAAGGGCCAATAAGTCCACGAATACCCACAGTTAGTACGTTGATAGCGCTAAACAGAGAACTGTCTTCTTCTTGAGCGAAAATAGGGCCGCTCATGTTCCAGATAAGATGACTGCCGGCTTGAGTTATCCCATAAAGCATGAAGGCACAGTAAAGCCAGGAGTGATTAAAAAATGCTAACATGATCACAATAGGGAAAAAACCAAAACCTAAACATATCATCGAAGTAAGAAGATGGCAAGGATAGGTGCTTAAAGCCTTAGCCCAAAGATAGGAAAAAAGAATGAAACCCATGCCCATGAAGATATATCTACCTATTGATAATTCCGTATAGGATAATTTTAAGACATCAGCATAAAAAATAGTTAAAGCGGGCATCAAAATCATTAATCCCAGACCATTAATAAAAGATCCTATTTGAAAATGAGCGAAATCCGTTCTTTTACGTAGTAATTTTAAACTGTCTTTAAAAGGAGAATTTATTTGCTGAGATTCAGAGCTATATGTGGCTACAGGTGTTTGCCATTGTACGATTACAGAACAGATGCCTAAAAATGTTGAGAATAAAAAGAAAAATTTCCAGCTTATAAAGTAAAAATCTAAAGCGGACCCAATAGCTACTGCAATTAAGATACTTTCGAGATAACCAAGAGCAGACCCTATTGAGAAAATTTTTTCTCTCGACTGTTTCGATAAATTTAATTTTAACACTTCTGTCCATGTTGGTATGGCAGCTCTAGAAAAAAGCATATATATGGCAGAGGCAAAAATCATATACCAAATGTTGTTAAATAAAGGGAAAAGTAAAAAGGGGAGTCTTGCTAAAAGACCGGTAATAAGAAGATTGTTACTAAGATGAGTGATTTTGCTAGAAAATTTAAGACTCCAATAAAAAGATAACACGGAAACAGCAGGTTTTAAGGTAGTAAAAAGGGAGATTTGGAAGATAGTAGCATGTAGTTCCTTTCGTAAGATGAAAGGTAATAAACCAAAAAAAGCGATAAAAGACTCGTTCAATAAGATATTAGAAATAATTGCTGATTTGGTCTTATGGTAAAATTCTTTTTTATCTTCTTGCATATACAGTAAGATTGAAGGGAGTTTTTATTTTACGCAAGTATTATTGAGGCAAATTAGCAACATTTGCCCTGAGCATAATATTAATAATACCATTTACAAACTCTTGCCATTGATTTTGAGTAGCATAAGTTGTTTTGAGTAGAGTAAATTTTTGATTTATTTCTTCTGTTAGTTCTTCTCGTGGATAGAGTTCTTTGAGTTCTTGAATAAAATCATCAAGGTATTGTTTTAAGTTTCCTCTTGTATCTTCTCTTGTGAAACCATCATATAGACCCGTTAATACTTTTCTTTTAACAAACATGGGTAGGTCGAACAAACAATAACTTTTGGGTTTAGCACTTAAGATACTTAATGTAAATTTACGATTAGCTTTCATCAGTATACGAGATAAAAATTTTAAAGGATGAAGCGATGATATTCTGTCTCTCAATGATAACATGGTAAGGCCGTTTTTACACATTTGAATCAAAGAGGTTTGTGCTGTGAGAGCAATTAATTGATCAAGATCATGTTGTTCAGATTCTTTGAAAGGTAGATGGACATAATCGATAGCAGATTCAGAATATAGAGCATATACGTCAAAAGAATTTGCATCAGCTACTAAAGAAGACATAAGCGCAATAGCATACTTAAATGATTAATTTTGTTCAAGATACAAAAAAATAATCTTTTGGGTGAGAGAGATGGAAGAGCAATGAACATTCACAGATATTTTTTTAATAGTAGAGAAATAAACTTTTTTCTAAAATTGCTGCCTCACTACGAGGTGGTAATGAAAAAAGTATTGTTTTTTTTCCTTTTTGGATTGCAAACGTTGCTGGCAGATGATGTTTTATACATATATCGCAATATTGATATTGGTAATGATAATGTGATTTTGGTACTTAGCGATAATACTATTTGGCATCTATATCCAGTACATGAAAGATGGCGTACAATAGGTGAGTGGTGGCACGGCGTTAAAATAGAAAATCCAGAGAAAGAATTTTTAGATAATTTTACTAAGTGGGAAACTGGTTGTACTGTTGCTGTGCATTCCTATGATGGCAGACCATTGGAAAAATATAATAATGAAGATATAAAAAAATGTAATCACATTTTGGAATTGGTAAGAGGTAATCGCTTTGCCTTTGCCGAATATTTGGATGTAATGAGTTTTGGTCTTCTTTTGCCCACACTTTTTAAACAAGAATATAGTAAAGGATATAACCGTGGATATAATCGGGGACAAACCGATGGTTATAATGCCGGATATCGTGCTGGATACTCAGCATATAGTTATTAAATAAGGATGGTGTTATGAAAAAAATATTATTGTTTTGTTCTCTTTTTTTAATGGCTTCTTCCTTGTATGCTTTAGATGGTCTTTATATATCTCAAAATATTGATATAGGTGATAATCAAACGATTTTAATTCTTAGCGATAATAGTATATGGCGGCTTTATCCCGTCCATGAGAGAAGTAGAAGTTGGAGTGAGTGGTGGAATAATGTTCAAATAGAACAACCGGAAAAAGAATTTTTGGGTAATTTTACCAAGTGGAGTGAAGGATGTGCCGTTTGTGTTCATCCTTACGATGGAAGACCACTTGCTAAATACAATAATGAAGATTTGTTTAAGTGTGGTTCTTTTATAGAGCTGGTGAGAGCCGATAAATTGGCCTTTGCTCAAGGTTTAGATGTTAAGAGTTTTTGTGTTTTAATCCCCTCGATCTTCAAACATCAATACAATAGCGGATATAATGAAGGTTATAATAGCGGTTATTTAATCGGGCATAATTCTGGTTATTATGCCGGTGCTGAGGCTGCCAAAAGTGCGAAGAGAAAGACGGAACAACAAGCTAACGAGAAAAATAGTGGACAAACAACACAAGAGCAAAAAAATCCTAATCAAAGAACTGGCTATCCTCACAATGATGAACATGAGCAAGGACAAAATCAGCAAACTGCAACCAAACCAAAACAAACAAATAACCAGGGACAACAACAAGAATAAAGCGGGTGATGAGGATCGAACTCACGACAAACACATTGGGAATGTGATACTCTACCACTGAGTTACACCCGCAAGAAAAAAATATTTTAGAGAAAAGTAATTTAGAATAACAACAATTTTTAAAAAAGGAAAAATTTATGGTAGCTCGCGTAGCGGATAATTCTTATGCTCATATGTTATTAACATCATTTAATTGGAGTTTTTCGAAGTTAGAAAGCACCATTGTCCCTTTCTCAAGAGGGGAAGATCATTATATCACCAATTATTTTGTTAAGTTTTTACAATCGAGTGCTTATTTTTTAGCGTTAGCTGCAAGTTCCATTCTAGCGATTCCAGGGTTAACAATGAGAGCAATAAAACCATACATAGATCCCATACATCGTTTTGATAATATCGATTGGACGCGAGAAAGAGTAGACAATCTTGTTTTTTCACGTGATATGAAATTTGGTGTTGCAACTGCAGATTATCAGGTAAATGGCGCTGGTAATTTTCCCCATTGTACATGGGCGGATTATGAAAATAAACATAATTTACCAGTTGAACAACGATCTGGCATGGCCCTTGATGATTGGCATCATATGGATGATGTAATAGCAAGATTAAAGATTTTAGGTGTGAATTCTTATAGATTCTCCGTAGAAAGATGCGCTATCGAACCTGAAAGGGGCGTCTTTTCTTCTGAGGCCATAGAGCATTATGTGGAGTTTTGCCGTAAGTTAAAAGAGACGGGTATTGAACCAATTGTTACCATGCATCATTTTAATAATCCTTCCTGGTTTGATGAGCTCGGGGGATTTGAGAGAGAAGAAAATATTGCTGAGTTTACTCAGTATTGTGTGGAGATTTACCGGGCACTTTCTCCCTATGTGCAATATTGGGCGACATTTAACGAGCCTAATCTTTATGCCTTTACTGGTTATGTTATGGGACAACATCCGCCAGAAAAAGCCGGAGATTTTAAAACTGCTGCTATTGTTTTAGAAAATATGTTTAAAGCTCACGTTGAGATTTATAGAGCAATTAAAGAGATAGATGGAAGTCATAATTCTAAAATAGGCATTGTGCATGACGTTTTAAGAACTGTGGCCTATCATTCTTGGAATCCTATTGAATTAGCAGCTGCCCATTATATGACGAGAATAACGCATGATGTCTTTATGAAATTCTTTAAAGAGGGTGTTTTTGAATATCAAATGCCCTTTTTTGCAAATGAAAAGTATGTTGATGCTACGGCTCCTCAAACATTGGATTGGTTGGGGGTAAATTATTATTCTGATCCTCTACTTAGTGAGGAGTTATCTAGAAAATTTCTTGTCTCTACTTGTTTCCCTAATCAGGAGATGACAGATTTGACTTATCCTGGCCAGGGAAATGCTTATCGTAATTATCCCCAAGGACTATATTCTGCAATTGCGGAATGTAGTGAACTTGGCAAGGAGATGTTAGTCACGGAAAATGGTATTGTTGCAGAAGACGATGAGAAGAGAGCAGAGTTTTATAGAAGAGCTCTTTACATGGTATCAAAAGCTCAGCAAGATGGGTATAATGTTAAAGGATATTGTCCTTGGACATTGTCCGACAATTATGAGTGGACAGTGGGATGGACTCCAGGGGGAAGAGCCTCTGTTGGTGGTTTTGGTCTTTTTGCATTTAACAAAGAGACAAAAGAACATACTTTAAGACCTTCTTCCAAGGTATATATCGATGCTATAGCTGGGTGGCGACAAACTGTAGGAGCGTAAAAATAGTTTTATGAAAAAATGGAGTGTTGATGACACAAGAAGTAGCGTCATTTAAATGGCCAGAGAATTTGGCAGATTTTGAATTAACTAAGAAAGAAGTAGGAATAATAGAGCATAATATTAGAAAGACACAAAAGCTGTTATTAGATGGTCCTTTTAATTTTTTTGCTGATGCTCAAGGATATGGGTACGTAGTACTGGATAAACATGATATAGAAAATCCTAGAAGATTAATCGTATCTAATCAGGGATGGACAATAGTTGTTTTAAATAATACTCGCATGGTACCGGGACATAAAATAGGATATATTCCTGAAAGAGGTCAGATTTGTGTCAAAAAACGCGCTGAAGTAATAGCCCAACAAATGCTAGTTACTCTTGTAAAAAATTTTGAGCAAAATGATTCATTACATGTTCGTGAACGATTTGTTGAAGTTGTTCATATAGAACATCGTCATGGGCACTTTAATTATTTTGAATTATTTTATCCCAATACACTATCTAAATTATGTTCAGAACATAGGTCTTTGATGGTATCTTTTATTGCAATATCTAAATTGATAGATGCTTTGCGGACAATTAATAGTTTAACTTATCAACCTCCGCAACTTACTTTTGGGCAAAGTATGGTAAGATTTGAAGAACCGTTTCATGGTTTTTATGGAGAAATTCATCCTGATAATATTGTTGTAGAGATGAACGAAGAAGGAGATGTAAAAATTAAATTATTGGGATGCTGTTATTCTTCTTTTTCTACGCTACGAAATCGTGAGGGATGGATGTCTCCAGAGATTGTTAGAAGAATGAATGGTAAAGAAGTTCGATTCGATTGGGAACGGTATATTAAGCAAGATGGCTATGGTGCAAAAAATGATGCGTGGCAATTAGGTCTTCTGTTAGGTTCGATGTTATTAGGAAAATTTGTAGTACAGCGTGGATCTTTTAATTTAATTTTACCGTCGTTTAATTTTATTTTGCAAAAACTGGCAACGCTCTCTAATGGTACAATAGATCAATCAGAGATAGCTAAGCTTACACAAGAAGAAATTGATGACGAAATTAATGGCATTATGAAAACAATAGTGGATAGCAAGTTCTTATCAATTTGGAAGATTATTCGCAATGATCTTTTGAGAGTCGATCCTTATGAAAGAAAGAACATAGCTGATCTGTTGTGTTAAGCAGTAGAAGAGGTGTTTTCTGTTATGGCGGTAAAACGTTTTCCTAGAAATTTTATTGAAGTCATCCAGACTACTAAAATAACTGCCATAATCATCAGAATATAAGGAGAACTACCAATAGCACTAGCACATGTCACAATTAGAAATTGCATAATTAAAGAACTTGCGGATTTGCCAAGACGTGAGCCTACACCGTCAATTGCGGCCTTGCCTCTGACACGATCTTCTATAGATAGTGGTATAAAGGCCATTTGTTGTGTTGCATCATAGACTGTATATTTTGCAGAACGGCCTAAACAATTTTGCAAAGATCCAAAAAAGACTGTTAAGGTTAAGGGCGTCATGCCAAGAGTAGTAATGATGACATTGCTCATAGATGGAAAATATTGCTTTGCGAATAGGAAGTAGAAAAAGCCTATACTAGTAATAATAAATATTATGGGTGTAATGTAGGCAGTAAATTTCCACCCTAAACGACGAATTATATTACCAGTTATCAGAAAAGATCCGATAGTGGCAATGATACCCACACATAGAGTTACATTACTAAAATAAGTAGTATAAGCTGCAGGATTAGGATAACGTTCATATATTTGAGCTTTCCAAAGTACTTCAGTAAAATTAATGATTATATGATAGGAAAGAACGATAAGAGCAATGCACATTAAATATTTATCTTGAATGATACATTTGAAGCTATCTGTTAAGGACATTTTTTTCTTTTCATTCCAGGTATTAGCTTTTAAACGGTGTTCGGGAAAAATATAACTATATAAATAACGATGAAGCGCTAGCACAATAAAGCCAATAATTATAATTATGGCCATAAAGGATAAAAAGCTTTCATCCCAGGTAGTTTTACAACCCAAGAAAGTGGCGATGGAAGAAATAGTATACTTAGTTATATTTATACTTCCTTGCATTGTAGAGGCAAGGTAAGCGCCCAACCAACCGGCTAAAATACCAGAAGCATTTAACCCTATACCAAAAAGAGCATAAAATCTTTTTGCTTCTTTTACTGACGTAACATCATTGGCAAAACCCCATAACATCACAGAGACCATGATATTACTCCAAGATTCGGCCATGACATAAAATAATGAGAACATCCAGTAACGAATAATAGCGACAAACCCTCTAAACCCTTGTGGTAGAATGGATTGCAAAAAATCGGCAGTTTTATTTAAGTACATTGTATCTCTGTAGGGATAGAAATAAAAGGTAAATAGTAAGAAGAAACTGATAAAAATGCTGGTCATTATGTAAAAAATATTTTCTCTATTGAATTTATTTGAGAGCCGAGTGAAAAGAAAGACAAAAATAATTGCTGTTGGTAACATAGCCCATACTTTTAGAAAGGGAATAGCCTCAGCTCCGGCTTGTGATGCCGTTATAATAAGAGAATCTTTTGTAATTCTAAGTAAATGATAATTTAAGAAAACTAAAAAAAAGAGAATGAACATCGGGATGAACTTTCTGAGTTCATGTCCCCATATTGGCCAGAGAAACGAACGGACTTTTCCGAACTGTGGCTCTGCCGTCATTTTTATTAAAACCCTTCCGGGGATAAAAACACCTACGGCCCCTTATTTTTGCATACATTATACTTGTTAAATATACAAATGTCTATCTTTAAATTTTTTGTTCAATGTAATAAATGAGTAAAAGCATTTTTAAAAGTGTTTTCAAGAATTTCTTTGTCTTTGGAGGGGATGGAACGGTCATTCACATCGTGAATGGATATAACATTAATTTTTTTTGTTTTTAGGCCATTTTCTAAGTAACCCATAAGTTTATATTCTCCAGTATGAATAAAGAAATCTTGGGGGGTATCCCCGGCGTTATGTTTCACACAAACAACATATGGCCATTTATCTTTTTTAAAGATAGATTCTCCATCAAAGAGATCTTTGAAATTATCTTGGCCGGTTACGTAGTGTATAATAGATGGGAAAATGTCCATGTGACAGGTCATTGTGTTTTTAGGTCTTTTTTCACCGGGGAATTTATAATATAAAGGTACTCTTGTTTGTAGAGAATTAATGTGGGTCGCATGAAACATAGCTCCTTGCTCAAAAAATTCCTCACCGTGATCTCCAGTAATGACAATGACATCATTTTTTGTTGGCAGATTTTTTAAGAAATTACCAAAAAGAGTATCTACATAATATATGGAGTTGCGATAGCTATTTTTAACCAATTCCAATTCCTCTTGTATATAACATAATTTGAGATAATTTATGTGGGTAGAATATGGCACAAATTTACAGGTCTCATCTTGTGGCCAGCTATATTCCGAATGAGGAGAATCAAGGAAGGTAATAAAGATGGTGGGAGAAGAAGTAAAACTTTTACTATCTTCGATAAGTTTATTGATAACTATTTTATCTCTTTGATGAGGTGCGCCGGCTTTGGAAAAATCGTAAAAATTATCTATAAGAGTATGGTTCATTCCAAATAAAGATTGCTCCATTTGAAAATATTGAAGATCAGCGGAACAATAGACATTGATTTTATAGCCTAATTTTTTAAGTATATGGAGGGGTAATGATCCCTTTTGTCCTTTTTGTGCCCGCCAATAATAGGGGAAATTAGCATGAAAAATAGCATACCAGGAAATTTGTGATGAATTAGCGTTGGAAAAAGAATATGGGAAGAAGATGTTGTTATGCTTAAATTTATTAATATTTGGAGTGACAGTGTCATTTATAAAGTCTTCTCGGAATGTTTCTACAATGAAGAGATAAATGTTTGGACTTCTTTTTAATTTAAAATCTTTTTTGGCGAATGCATCAAAACTTTTATTTTCATCTCTTTCTTTTTTTATTGGTGATGGTAGGGTAATGAAATGAGGAGTTGGTTTAAAGAAGGTTAATCCCAAGGGTAATTTTTTCTCATATGAACGATGTGTCTCAGAGCTTAAGAGTGGTTTTGTGCTGAAATCTAAGATGACAAAGGTAATGGAAATTACGATAAATGCTCTTACGATATGTAGTAATGAGATTTCCAGTGGTTTTTTTTGTGATAGGTGGTGTGTGACGTTATAAATTATCGTGCCTACTACTGGGGTTATTGCCATAATAGCGAGTGCAAGAAATGTCATTGCCAGATTTATATTTATTGCTTTTATCATGGTGACGAGATTAGTTACGCCAGCACCGAAGAACATTTTGAAGATAAAAAAGAGGTTAGTATCCATTAAGTGAATGAGAAAGTGATTAATAAAATGCATGAGGACAATGAAGAATAAAAGTCCTAAATATAGAGATTTTAAAAATCTTTGTTTTATCCATAAAAATAGAGTTAAAAGCAAAAGTATTTCAGCGAAAGATTGTAGTATAGCTTGTGCAATGAATAGAATATTCAGTTTTAAAGATACAGCGTGAAGCGGCATAATATGAATGATGCTCAATATCACGAGATAGAAAAAAATAAAGCCAAAATAAAAGTAATTTACTGCTATCTTTTTATTTTTCAGCCATTTAATCATTTTTTGTCCTAAGTTATAAGAGTATATATTATGCGATTAAAATAACCAAAGCGTTAACCATAGAAAAATGCGAATGTCGTTTTTAACTCCTTATTTGTTTTCATATCATTTTATTGAAAAAAAGAATATATAATTTTTTGTTATAAATGTGCCGCAATATAAATGTCGATTTTGTGGTTGTGAGAATAAGAGTTAAAATATTAGATTGAGATGGAAAAAGTTAAGGCCCTAAAAATTAACATCTTATAATGCATTTTTTCGTTGGATTTAACTGTGGGATATTGTAAATTGGCGGCATAACTAATATTTTATGACACTGTTAGATTTGGTTTTACTTAAACAGGCTGTAACAGATTTGGCTGCTGATAGAAAATTATGGCGTCGAGGAGAGGTTTCTCCTGAATTTGTATTAGAAACATTGCAGAATTTCGAAAATAAAATGCATCAAATCTCTATATTCAATCGTTTCCAATATATGGATGATTATGAGGAAATACATGATAAAATTGAAGCAATAAGAGCATTTGTGGAAAAACGCAGTTCGATCCAAACAATATGTGCGACTCAACGAAAAAGAGTATGGAAAAAAGCACAAATTACCGATATTACAACATTGCTCACGTATTATAACATTGAGAGAATAGCGGCAAGAATTGGGGGAGGGTGTGCAAAAGAAGTTTACTTGGCAATCACAGGCGATAATAGAGAAGTAGTGGTAAAATTTTATCGTTCTCCCGATGGGGCAATAACACGATTGCCCTCAAATGCCCTCTCAGTGGTGTCTGAAAAACATGCAGCAGCTTTTTTTCATCCCAATATAGCGCGTGTGCTTGGACGAATAACGTATGAAGATCATGTTGGACGATCCTTATTGTATGGGTTAATTCAAGAAGCCTTTCTTGGCATGACCTTAGAGGACTTTTTTCGAACGCCCAGAGAATTGACTTGTATAAGACACATAATGCAACAAATATTTTCTGCCCTTCTCTATGTAAATCAACAAGGATTTTTCTATCTTGATTTAAAAACCGATAATGTACTTATTAATTCCCAACTAACAATAAAATTAGTAGATTTTGATTTTTGTAATAATAATAACGATTTGAGATTTCAACAAAGACAGTGGACCTATCATCTGGCCCCAGAGTTGAAAAAAAACAGGGCGTATGATGAAAAAGTAGATGCTTGGGTTTTTGGTAGATTACTTTGGGAATTGATAACCATTCAATCTTTAAACACCGCACACTATCAGGCTATTTTCTTAAGGGCTGCAAATAATACAGTGACTCAACAGCAGTTTGAGCAAGATCTATTCGCTTATGATGTCTTTTCCTCTCACGATCCATTAGTTTTACAAGCTAAAAATCTTATCCGTACAACTATGGTATTATTACCGGAAAATAGACCAAGATTGGAGGAGGTCAAAACTCATCCTTTCTTACAATCTTAAAAATAGAGGTAAAAATGAGTATTAAGAATCATCTTTTAGTTTTTTTCTTTGTTCTGTTGAGTACATGCGCATTAGGTGCTCAAAATGTTCTTATTTTGGGAGGAGGAGTTGGCGGTATAACGGCTGCGAATGCTTTAGCAAGAGCACAAATACCGGTTGTTGTCATAGAAGGGGAAGAAAGTCTTTTTTCTCATGCTTCTAATGTTGAAAATTGGCCGGGTATCATTTCCATCTCCGGCAGCAAATTGTTAGAAGACATGAAAAAACAAGCCATTGAAAATGGCGTTATATTTGTAAAAGAAAGAGTAAAAGATGTTGATTTTTCTAAAACATCTTCATTTGTTGTTACTACAGAAAGTCTAAAGAAAGATAACAAAAAAAATGAATGGATTGCTTCTCATTGTATTATAGCAATGGGAAGAAATATAGGTCATCTGGATATCAAGGGAGCAAATAAATATATTGGCAGGGGTGTTTACAATTGCGCTGCATGTGACGGCCTAATATTTAAAGGCAAAAATGTTGCAATATTAGGGAGTGGAGATTCTGCCATTTCTCAAGCTGAATACTTGAGTAAAATTGCCAAAAAGGTATTTATCATTTCCAACACGTCCACTTTTAATGTAAAAGACAAAATTAAGATGGAAAATATACTTAATTTATCCAATGTTGAGGTTTTTTATAATACCCGTGTGAAAGAAGCAATAGGCAGTAATGAAAAATTGCAAACTCTTATTTTACAAAAAGAGGAACGATCATTTTCCTTGCAAGTAGATGGTCTTTTTCATACTTTGAATTTGTATCCTAATACCGCGATCTTTAAAGATAAAATTAAATTGGATAAAGATGGTTTTATTATAGTAGATGATATGCAAAAAACATCAGTAAATGGAATTTATGCTGTAGGAGATATTACCGAAGAGTTATGTAAACAAGCTCTTGTGGCCGCAGCAGCAGGGACAAAAGCTGCGTTTTATATACAAAAAGAATATAAAGAAGTGTCTTTGGCAAAAGTATTGCAATATAAAATAGCTATAGGCAAACCTATCCTTTTAGAATTTTATGCCACATGGTGCACATCTTGCAAAAAAGTGGAACCATTTATGCAAGATGCACTTGTAAAAATGCATAGTATAGAGATCGTGAAAATCAATATAGATCAGGAAGAAGAGGTAGCGAAAGCATTTAACATTACTGCAATTCCGACAGCGATCTTTTTCGATAAAGGTATAGTAGTTAAAAAAGCACAAGGTTTTATTGAAGTTATTGATCTATTGTCAGAAATAGGAAATAACTATTAATTTGTTTCGGATAAAAGCTTTTTAAAACTATCTTGAAAATATTTTAAGGTATTTTGAGAGGGGAGTAAAAACTTCTCTTCTTGAGCTGTTTTTAGAGAAATTACTTGTAAAGAATCAGAATGGAAAATGTCATTTTTATTAGAAAAACGCAGCGTGAGTTTTTCTTTGCCATCATGGATGAAAAATTCAAAAGGCACTCGTCCTGCATTAAACCTTGTGGTGATCACAGTAGAATGGTTGTTTTGTAAGATTGATGTCCCAGAGAATAATTTTATCGGTTCTTTTTCCTTTAAAATCGTGTCTAAAATAGTTGGGAAAATATCTATGTGACTTATTAAGTTATCTATTTTTTGCTTTTTACTACCTATTTTAAAATATAGTGGGATTCTAGTTTGGCAATTATTAAGTTGTGATAGGTGAAAAATATGGCCGTGTTCAAAGAATTCTTGTCCATGATCTCCGGTGACAATAATCATTGCATCGTCATATTGCTTCTTTTCTTTTAAATTGTTTAAGAAGTCTTGAAAAAGCAGATCTACATAGTGAATAGAATTACGATAACGATTTTTGATATAAATTACTTGCTTTGGTGTCAAAGGAGAAGAACCATCCTTTAGCGATGTGAATTTTAAGGGAAAATTTTGGGGATAGCTGTAACTCCAATGAGCAGAATCTAGAAAAATAATAAAAAGATTGCCATCTTTTCTGTCATTAAGATCATTTAAAACTGTGTCTAATACTAGTTTATCGCTATCACAAGCATCCATTTCTCCATAATGAGAAAAAAAGTGAAAATTATCGACGAGCTTCATGTCTTTACCAAAAAGCAAATCTCCTATTTCGTAATATTTTAATTGTGCAGCGGTATAAACATTAATTTTATATCCCACTTTCTTTAAAATATTTAAAGTGGCAGCACCATGTGGCCAGTTATCGAAATTTTTCCAAAAAAATGGCAGTTCTCCATAAAAAATAGAAAACCAAGAAAGTTGCGTTGCATTAGCACTAGCCAGAGCGCAAGTCGAATAAATGTTATCATATTTAAAATGATAAAAAGTGGGAGCTATTGCTTCAGTAAGATAATCTTCTCTTAGGCTATCGATAATAAAGAGAAAAATATTTGGTTTTTGTTGTATAGTTAGTGGTTTAGTTAAGACGGTAGTAAGTTGTTTTTCGCATAAAGGCTGTTTTAATTTAAAATTTATATCAATTTTGGTCTCTTTTTTAGGAAGCCAGTATGTTTTTAGTGGCAAGGCATGGGTATATTCAAAATGAGAATAATCATCATGGATCAACACATCTAAAAGCGTAGTCGTACTTATAACAACTATGGTTGTAACAGACATTGATAAAAGTGTAACACGTGGTTTAGGAGATATTTTTTGCGTGATATAAAAAAGATAATATCCAAATAAGGGCACACATAATAATATTAAAAGTAAGCTAAACCAAATCAACTTTGGAATTTCTGCATAACTTATCATTTCCAAAAAGTTCTCTAAAGTTTCATTGGCGACGATGGCAAAACCATCAAATATTGTTAAATCCAAAATACGGGTCATTGTAAAATCAATGAGGTGTAAAATAAAAAGAAAGAAAATAAGTCCTATAAATAATGTATAGAAAAATTTTGGCAGATAACGTTTTATGAAAAAGGACATGGTAATTAAAACAAATACCTCAGAAAACACTTGTCCTATGGCATAGGATAGATAAAGAATTTTTTCTCCCGCATGTACTTCTTCTATAAGAAAAATATTTAGAATAACAGTGAAAAACAAAAACGAGAAAAACACTCCAAAATAAGTAAAATTTATAGGATATCTCTTCATACTTCTGATTAACATCAATATAAATTGTAGTAGCGGCAATAGCAAGAAAAAAATATAATATTTTCATGTGTTTTCTAGATGCTTTTAATCTTATCTTATTTGATCTTGATGGACTTTTGGTAGATACTGAGCATCTTCATTTCAGAGCATATACTCAAATGTGCGAGCAACATGGATTTTCTATTTCTTGGTCTTTCAAGCAATATTGTACTCTTGCTCATATTGGTAATAATGCCATAAAAGAAGAAATTCAGAAAAAAGCCGAATTTGCGAAAAAAATACCATGGTCTGTGCTTTATGAAGAAAAACAGAAAATTATAAAAGATCTTTTAGTAACTGAAAATATTCCCCTGATGCCGGGAGTAGAAAAAATATTAACATTAACCTCTAATAAAAAGCGGTGTGTAGTTACTAATTCTACAAAATTAATAGTGGCTAATATTGTGAATAAAAATTCCATCTTGCGTACTATACCTTATTGGATAACACGTGAAGATTATGAAAATCCCAAACCTGCACAGGATGCCTATAAAGCAGCCGTCTTACGGTATGGGAAAAAAGAGGACAAGATTATCATATTGGAAGATACGATAAAAGGGCTGATGGCTGCAAAAGGTTTTGGTATACGTGTGTTAATTTGTCCAAAAGATCATGCGCAAGCTTTGGATGAGGATATTATTCATTTTTCTTCATTAAATGAACTATGTTCAATAAAAGACTTTAATTAAAAAAAGGCCTAAAGATGGTGCGGCTGTTCCCGCAGCTCTTCGATCTTTTGCCTTAAATATTTCTTCTAAAGAATTTATTGGTATTTTCTTTGATGCTATATCCACAAGAGTACCGGTAATATTTCTAACCATTTTATATAAAAAACCGTCAGCCTCAAATTCTAGACGCATATTACCATCATCCAAAATAATAACATCTAATCTTCTTATTGTTCTTATAGGGTTGATATGGCTACTGCCTTCGTTGGCAAAAGAAGTAAAATCCTTGGCTCCGAGAAAATAGTTAGCTGCTATTTTAAGTAATGATGGATCGATTGACTTTTTAACATGCCAACTATAGAGACGAGTAAAAGGAGATTGAACGGCATTGCAACACAAATGATAGTGATAAATTTTACCCTTGGCGCTGAAACGGGCATGAAAGTTGTCATGAATTTCTTCCATATGGAGAATTTTAATATCCTTTGGTAACATGCAATTGAGTGAATGTTTCACTTTAAAAATATCTAAAGTAGTAGCACAAGAAAAATGCGCAACTTGTCCTAGAGCATGGACACCTGCATCGGTACGGCTAGCACCAATAATTACAGTTTTTTTTTGCAAAAGTATGCTAATACTATTTTCTAAAAGCGCTTGAATAGCTTGTCCTTGACGTTGATTCTGCCAGCCCACATAATTAGTGCCGTCGTAGGATAAAATTATTTTGTATTTAGCCATAAAAAATAAAAAACCCAAAAGATTTTAAGGCTTTTGGGTTTTTTTACTAATAATAGTAATCTTAAGAAAGATGAGCGTTGACAAGTTTGGTCATTTCAAACATGTTAACAGCTTTCTTTTTGCCGCCAAATACTTTTGATAGTTTTTCATCAGGAATAATATTCCTTTTGTTAGACTTATCTTGTAAATTATGGGATTTTATATATGCCCATAATTTTTTTGTAACCTCAGTTCTTGGCATTGGGCCTTTGCCTACAACATCAGCCAATACTTCACTGATTTTCATCGGTTGCATGAACTTTGCATTTGGTTGTCTTTTTTTTATCATTTTTTTTCTCCTTTCAAAGTGTTTATCAAATATTACCTTGCAAAAACATTTTTTTTTAGCTCTGTACTACTATGTACAAATACAAATTACTCTGAGAGGCATTTTTTTTGCAAAATATATTATGCATTTTTGCAAAATTTTTCTGTTTTTGCTTGAAAAATCAATCCATTGCACCTTCTGGAGTACGAGAACTTCTAAAATAATTTATAATCAAATAGCAAAAAACGATGATCACAATAGTTCCAACGCTACCCTTAACAATTCCTCGCATTTCTTCAGGATGATTGGCAGCATATTGCATTAATTTTTGCCATTCTTCTCCTATGAAACGTCTGCCGTGGGTAAGTGCTTGTATCGTTTTATTTTGCAAAGCCCTACCAAGATCTATTAATTGGGGTTTGAGCCATTGCCATGACTCATTAATGAAATAATTGAGAGTTTTATAAACAAACACTGCTATTGTTTCAATTAGTTCCCATAATTCTTTTGCGATTATTTTGCTATATTTATAGGTCTCGCTTGCAATTTTCTGTACAGTAGAAAAAACTTGATCTTTGCTAGGTAAAGTGAAAGATATACCCTCCGTCATAATTGCCTCGTAAAAATGTTTATAGCATTATATGTGAACAGTACATTTTTTATTAGCATAAAATTAGAAAAAAAATTAATCTAATAGCAATTTTCATAGGAGATGATATGGATGTAGACTTAATGATTAAGGATGTTCAGAGAAGAATAGAAGAGATGTGGAGGTATCTTTGACCTTGCCGAAAAAGAAAAAGAAGTAAGTTTGCTAGAAGAAAAAAGTGCTCAAGGTGATTTTTGGTTGGATAATGAGAGTGCAAAAAAAGTTATTAAAAGGCTAAATGAGTTAAAACTGTGGACAGTTCCCTATCAAGAATTAGTAGATAGATTTAATAGTTTTAAAGAACTGTGGCCAGAGGCCAAAGAAGAAGAAGCGTTGGTAGAAGAGTTCCAAAGTGAATTGCAGGGTATTGAGAAAAAGCTAGCCACGCTCGAGTTGAAAAAAATGCTATCTGGAGAAATGGATAGTAAAAGTTGTTTCTGTAGTATTAATGCTGGTGCTGGTGGTACAGAAAGTTGCGATTGGGTCTCCATGCTGTCGCGTATGTATGAAAGATGGGCAACAAGAAAAGGATGGAAATTCGAAGTCATTGATCGAGTAGAGGGAGAGGTTGCAGGAATAAAAAGTATAACCTATCGATTTGATGGAAGTTTTGCCTATGGCTATTGCAAGTCAGAAAAAGGGGTACATAGGTTGGTACGTATTTCTCCATTTGATAGTAATGCTAGACGTCATACTAGTTTTGCTTCAGTGGACATCACGCCAATTATTGATGATGATGTAGTTGTAGAAATACGACCAGAGGATTTACGTATTGATACTTATCGTTCATCTGGTGCTGGGGGACAACATGTTAATGTCACGGATTCAGCTGTACGTATATGTCATATACCGACCGGTATTGTTGTCTCGAGTCAAAGTGAAAGAAGCCAAATACAAAATAAAGAAACATGTATTAAGATGTTACGTGCCAAGCTCTATGAGATGAAGATGGAAGAAAGAGAAGCAAAATTAAAAGATATCTCTGGAGAAAAGAAAGAGATAGCCTGGGGAAGTCAAATTAGGAGTTATACCTTCCAACCGTACACTCTTGTGAAAGATAATCGTACAAAATATGAAAGTTTTAATGTACAAGCAGTGATGGATGGGGAACTTGATGGTTTTGTAGAGGCTTATTTAAAATATTGTGGTGGATAAGAAATATGGTAGAGCATGATATAAGATATACTGTTATTGAAGATGAACCTCATCTGGTTACTTGGCTGAGTGACAAGGATAATCTCATGTGGTTTCCTCTTGCTTCAGAAAATGAAGTAAAAGAAGCAGCAAAAAATTGGATTGCATATTCCAAATTTAAATGCAGCTTAACTGCTACCATCAATAAGACTCCATGTGCTATAGGTACACTTTTTTTGATGCCTTATCGCAAGGTGGCACATCATTGTATGTTTTATTTGATTGTCGATAAGAAATGGCAAAAACAAGGTATAGGCGAATCTATGTTGAAAAATCTTTTCAACTTAGCGAAGAATTACTTTAGGTTGGAGAGTATTCATGCTGAAGTGTATGGGGGATGTCCTATTTTACCGCTTTTAGCACAAAATAACTTTATTGAATTTGCCAGACAAGAGCATTTCGTAAAAGAAGGAACAGAATATAAAGAACGTATATTATTAGAGCACTTTTTTTAAAGGATATATCATGAATGATGAGATAACTATCAGATTGGCTACATTAGATGATGAAAAATATCTAATATCATGGCTTTTAGATGCCGACGTATTAAGATGGTTTCCCATGTGTAATGAAAGGGAAGTGCGTGATGCTACTCGCATATGGATAAGTTATGCGAAACAAGAGGCTGTTTTACTTGCAGAAATTAATAAAAAACCATGTGGTATCGCTAACTTATATATTCAGGCTTCTCAAAAATTAAAACACCAATGTTTATTTGCAATCATTGTAGATAAACAATATAGAGGTAAGGGTGTAGGTACGAAATTACTTTTAGAATTGATGAAAAGAGCAAAAGAGCAATTTCACATAGAACTTCTACATTTAGAGGTGTATGAGGGTAATCCCGCCATGCGTTTATATGAGAAATTAGGATTTAAACATTATGGTTTTCATAAGAATTTCTTAAAAGAAGGTCCTGGGCAGTATCGAGGAAAATATTTTATGCAAAAGGCTTTGTAAAGGAGGGTTTTTATTTATGTCTGGACATAGCAGATGGGCAAATATAAAACATAAAAAGGAAAAAGCAGATAAACAGAAAGGGAAAATTTTTTCTCGTATTATGAAAGAAATCATTAGTGCAGTAAAACAAAAAGGGCCTGATCCTCGTGCCAATAGCAAATTGAAGATAGCCATAGAAAAAGCTAAAGCTGCCAATATCCCTAATGATAATATTGAGAGAAACATAAAAAAAGCATCTCATGCAGATCAACAAGATTATGTTGAAATGACATATGAATTTTATGGTCATGGCGGTGTTGGTATTATTGTAGAGGCGATGACCGATAATAAGAATCGCTTAGCTGCAGATTTCAGAATAGCGATAAACAAATGTGGCGGAACGATTGCCAATCCTGGTTCTGTTAGTTTTAACTTTGAAAAGAAAGGTATTTTTAAGATCCTGAAAAAAGATGCTCTTGAAGATGAGCTCTTTACTATTGTTAGTGACGCTGGAGCTGAGGATTTTGATACTACTGATGAAATATACGTTGTTGTGACAGAACCTGATCATTTTTTGAAAGTAAAAGAGGCGCTTGAAAAAAATAAGATTAAGGTACAAGAGGCTACTTTGGAAATGGTTCCTAAAACTTACATTACCTGTTCTCAAGGGGACGTAGCTGCCAACAATAAGCTTATTGAATGGCTAGAAAATACTGATGATGTTGATGCTCTCTACCATAATATGACTACTTAAAATTATGGTGCATTTAGTAGGTCAGATCTATAGCTCAGGCGGTAATTCCATATGGCCTGTTTTGCCTCTTTGTTTTTTATAGACAAAGAAAAGGGTCAAGATACCTAAAAAAGATAGCAATGTACATAAGAGATTGGCACAAATAAATGACAGTAAGTAAGAATGTTCGAATTGAGATGTAAATTGTTCGATGGTTTCTGATGATAAAAATCTTTTAAAGTAAGAGGTAGCTGTTGTTCCATCTATGCCTGATTTACTTAAGTCTTTTATGAAAAAATGAGATTGCGTGGTAGTAATAAAAGATCCTAAAACAGCAACGCCGAAATTAGCACTGGTGGACCTTATGCACCCTAAAATACCGCTGGCACTACCTCTTTTTTCGATAGGTGCTGAGTGTATTCCGGCAGCAAAAGAAGAAACAAGTGCAACAGTAATGCCCACAGAGAGACCAAACAATGGTAAAATGATTATATTAACATTTTTTAGAGGTAGAACAAGAGCGCTTAAAAGCATAAAAAAGGTAATGGTTATTAATCCTAAAAGCATTGGTAATTTAGGGCCAAAACGATCGTAAAGCATACCTGTTAATGGTGCCGTGAATAAAATAGGAATGGATGTTATCATGACATAGTATCCGGCTTCCATAGGAGAGATATGTAATATCTTTTGAAAATAAATAGCCCAAAAGACTGTTATTATTAGGCTAAAAACAGACAAAAATATATTTAATGCAGCTTCTTTGAAATTATTGTTTTTAAATAACTCGAAGGAGATAAATGGATGTTTGGCTTTTTTATCGGTGAAGTAAAGTAAGCACAAGAACATGATGCCGGATAAAATTAGTGTTATAGTAAGAAATGAAGTCCAGCCGATATTTTTTGCTTCCATCAGTCCTATTGTTAGAAGAATTATTCCGCTAGAGGAGGCTAAAAATCCAGGAAGATCGAAACTCTCTTTTTGTTTAGTAGATTTGGGGATAGAAATGAAAATTAAAAGTAAAGCGATAATGGTTATGGGAACGTTGATAAAAAAGGCGTAACGCCAAGTTAAATATTCAGTGCAAAAGCCGCCAACAAGAGGCCCGAGCACTAAAAACAAAGAGGTGGTAGCACTATGAATACCGGTAACTCTTCCTCTTAAACGTTCTGGGAATGCTTCATACACTAATGGTAAGGTTGGAGGAAGTAAAAGAGCTCCTCCCAGGCCTTGTAAAAAGCGGCTAAAAATTAAAAATAGTGGTCCTTGGCTTATTCCACACATGAATGAACCAAGACCAAAGAAAAAAACTCCAAGTACGAGCATTTTTCTTTTGCCAAAAAGATCTGCTAGTTTTCCTCCTGCTAAAATTAGAGTGGCTAATGTTAAAAAATAAATATCGATCATCCACTGCAAAAGAGATTCGCTACATGCCATTTCTCTTTGTATGGTTGGAATAGCAACAGGCATAATGGTTTGATCTAAAGACACCATACTTCCAGCTGCAATAGTAACAATTAAAATCAACCATTTGCGCATATCTTTTACTTTAATGCAGAGTTATTTTCACATTTTTTTCTACGACTGTCTCCCAAAGAAGATCACTACTTGAAATATTGGCATTATGCCAAGCTTTAATTTTGCTATATAATAATGGATCTATGATTTCAAGAATGTTTGTGGATTTTTTCCATTTTGCAGCTAAGATCGCATCTTCATTTACAGCACTGCGATAATAGAATTCTATTTCATCAGCATAGGCGAGGTAGGTACTTTTTATTTGCTGTGGTAAAAGAAGAGCTTTTTCTTTTACATCCTTTTCGGTTGTATGAATAAAAATTTTATTCATTTCTTGAATCGATTGGAGTCTCACATCGTCAGGTGCAGTTACATGCATTAGCCTTATTTGATAATTGTGATCTTTTAAGAAGGAAAATAGTTTTACACTATATTTACCGGTAGATGTTGTATCGAAATAAATGGCATAATTATCACGAATGAGATTAGCTAAAATCACGTGAGTAGCAGCATTAGAACCGGGCCGCCATTTGTTATAACTCAATTGTTTTGCTGCTATAGATCCATCACTATTATTGATATCGGATTTATAGGTGTTTAGTTGTTGTTGTAAACACAGATCGTCTGGATTTATATAAGCATAATTTTTACTTAAAGCGGCTTGTTGTTGCAGGTCCTGTTGCATTTTCGTTGTTTTGCCAGAGCCAGGAGCCCCAGCGGTAACCACTGCAAGTCTTTCTTTTGTGGGGTTTTTAGATAAGATATTAGCGTAAATAATTTCGATATCTGTTTTTAGTTTTTGTAGTTCTTCTGGAGAATAAGCAGTTAAGTTATCAAAAGCCTTTCCAGAAAGATAATTTTCTAAAATGTCTTTGGGTAAAAAATATTGATATTGATCGTTGTATATTCTCGTCAAATCGCAGATATCGATTTTTTTTGCAGTTACATATTTGCTGTTTGTCTTTATGTTTTGTGGAGTCGTATTGTTGTAGGTGAGAGTATTACTTAATGGGAGTTTACCACAAGCGGCAACAGCCAATCTTTTTTGATTAGACGGCCCTAAGGTTTCTTTGCAGAAATTAATGAAATCAGCATAGGTCAATTCTGTTATGGCTTTTATGCGTTTTTCATAAAAAAGAAAATCTTCGGATTTGTCAAAGGCCATATTGAGTATTCTTTGTGTCGATTCGAAGATGTTTTTTGGAGGCAGAGAGAAGGTGACGATAGTGCTTTTTTTCACTTCATTAAAACGATCTTCAGAAATATGAGTATTGATTTCCTGCACAAAATCGTCTAGGAAAATATCCATGCGTGTTAAGAGATTGGAAGCAAGATTGCTGCTAGATTGTAAAAGGAAATAGGCAAAAAGATGTTGTTCTTCATTTATAGCAGCACTTTGTGCTATGTATGCTACTTTTTGTTTTGAGCGAAGGGACGTAAAGAAAGCTTCCCACATAATTTGAGAGGCTACTTGTTGAGCTGCTTCTTTTTGAAAAGTATAATTTCCTTGATCGAGGCATAAAATAATACCTGTACCAGCAGCATTGGTGTTTTTAGTAATCAGAGCTGGTATATCTTTACCCTCGAAAGTTAAGATCTCTGATTTTACATTAGCACCATCAGGGTAAGGTAGAAAATTTAAGTTTGTCGTTAGTTTATTCCATAGAGATTTTGCGTCTGCGATAGCTAAATGGCCGGAAATCACACCTTCGATATAGGCGTAATCAAAAAGATGAGCCACAAAATTGTTAAAATCAGCAAATGTTATTTGTTTAATAACATTTGATTTTTCTTCTTGTGTTATCGCCTCTTTTCGCATAAGAGAAGAAAAATTATCTAAAGCTTGTCTTAGAGGTAAAGCTTTTTGTACATTTTGGTAATTTTCAGCTAAAGAATTACAAATAATATTAAATTGCTCTTCCGAGATTATGCAATTCTTAAGAGTAGTTAGCACATTATCGAGTAAAAGTGAGGCTTTTTCTTCAAAACCATCTATGGTAAGAAAAATGTTGAAATATCCTGGTGATAAAGAGGCGCTGATGCCTGCAGGCCTAGCCGAATTTAGATGGGGTGTTAATTTTTGTTCAGCTGCTTGTAAAAATATATCTTTTAAAACCTGATTTTTAGCTTCTGAAGTTAAAAGAGGGGATTTTATATTGAAACAATAGCTGCAAGTAGGCTGAGGGAAAGAAGAAGAATAATAAAATATTTTACCCTTCCCGCTTTCTTCTATTTTTTTTAGGTTTTCCACAGAAGATTGTTCAGCAACATTATCTAAATTTTGTGGCATATAGATATTTACAGAGGGAAGTTTAACTTCACAAACTTGAGGATGACTTAAGGTGTTAATAAGTTTATCATCAAGTGGTTTTATTGTGTATTCTCCTTGCATCCACTCTTCTTTTTTATCTAAGACTATGTTAAGGACGGTGGGATCACAAACAAGACAATATTGACAATCTTGAACAGTAAGGCATGATAAAATTTCTAAAACTTTTTGTTGATCGTATCCACTTGCTAAAATAGTCTTATCAGGGTAGGAAGTTAACTCCTCCGTGCATAGGTTAAGAGCATGACGTGTTACGGTAGAGAAGGCTTCGATCTCCTCAGCATATTCATATTGTATTTTAGCCGCCATATTCATCTCATCAAAAAGAGATTGAGGTATAGTTTTTTCTTTTAACATATTTATTGCAGAAAAAATGGTCTCTAATACTTTATTAACATTGTTGAGTCCATAATCTGTGAGTTTTATCATTACGGAAAAAACAGTATGGTATTTACCCATATCATCGGCTGATATTACTACGGCCTCTGCTAGATTGGCATTTTTTAAAATTTCATTTAAGGAATTTTCTTGGCCACGCGAAAGCGCGTAAGATATGAGAGCTGCTGATTTATTTTCATCTTTAATGAATTTTGTGGGTAGTTCCCATGACAATTGTAAAATTTTTTGTTGTTGAACAGGCTTGATGTAGGTGATATGTCCTCGTTGTTGAAAAGAGGATAGAAGCTCGTTAATTTTCAATGGTTCCACTTCATTGTTAGGCACATTTTTAAATTTCTCTACAACAAGAGTGGTTAGTTGCTCTAGGGGAAGAGCAGAATAGACAACAAGCGTCATAACATTGGCACTATAATGAGTAGCATACCATTTTTTAAGTTCATCCAGTGGTATTTTACTAAGTGTAGCAGCAGTTCCTGTGCTGAATTTGGAGTTTGGATGGTTAGGATTACCTGTTTCTTTGCTTATTTGATATAGCCGCCAGCCGTCATTTTCAATGTTTTTTTTATGTTCTTCGTCTACAGCGTGCAACTCTCTATTTATGGCTGAAGCCTTAAAAAGAGGGCTAATAAAAAAGTAGGAAAAACGATCTAATGTCTTTTCAAAAAGATCATTATTAATAGAGAAAATATAAGAGGTTAAATAGGGCATGGTGAAGGCATTAGCGCTACCTCCATTTTCCATGACAAAGCGAAAATAATCATTTTCTTCTGGATATGCTGTTGTGCCCTTAAAAAGCATATGTTCAACGAAGTGGGCCATACCTGGATATTCTTTAGGATCTTGCCACGAACCTGCTTGTACCATTAAAGCGGCGGCTGATTTTTCTGCTTTTTTGTTGGATATTAGATATACATTGAGGCCATTATTTAATTTTATTTTTGCTGTTTCGTAGGGCAACGTTTTTACTTTCAAGGAGGCAGTATCATTGATTTTAGCGAAATCACCATCAGCAAATAGGCTGAACATGAGGCATGTGAACAATATATGAAATAATTTCATAAACACTCCGTAATCTTTTGATAATTTTTAACAACTTCCGAATAAATATAATCTGATTGTTCTTTTCTTTTTACTGTTTTGTCAAGGATAGAGGAAAATATTTTTAAATCTATTTGTTTTCCAAAGGCTAAATGAATAGCGGACTTTTGTGTTTTTCTCATCTCGCCTAATTCTTGTTCGATTGTTTTTGGGGGAGGTAGTAAGTTATAGGTGGCTAAAGATAAGGGATAAAAATGAGTATTTTTTTTTGCTTTTTTTGCCATAAGGATGAACATTTCAATACTTTGAGCATCGAAGGGCGCTACTTCTATGATGCCTTTATCATTCATTCTATCACGTCCTCCGCTGGGAGCTACGTAAATAGATTTGCCTCCTGTTGCTAGAAGTTCTCCCATTATTTGCATGGTTTTGTGATTGTGGAGTTGTTTTTTTCTCCTTTCTTCTGGGTTTTCTTGATCCATGTATCTTTTCGAATATATACAGAGGAGATTATAGCCCATGCTAAATGGCACTGCTAAAAGATCGGTAAGCACTCTTTGTCCTGCTACAAAAATGATTTCTTCGGCGAATTGTGGATGTTTTTTTTCTAAAAGTAAGTTTATAGCTAAGGGATCACTTTCGGATTGGTGATTAGCAAAAAATATGATGTTATCTCCTTTTTTTAGGTAAGAGATCATTTGTTCTATGTGCTCCAGTCCCAATACCTTTGAATTGGGAAAATCTACAAGAGGGCGTAAAAAATCAAGTCCGAACTGGTAGTAATTGAATGGTGTTTTTACTCTCTCATGATAGTGGGAGAAAACGCAGGGATTTTTTATTTGGCTTTCAATTAGCGTGATAAATGTTTTGAAAAGAGCAAGGCAAGATTTTTTGTTCTCAGGCGGTACGGATTTTAAATAATCCTCATAAAATCCTTGAATTATTTTACGATATTTTACTGGTATGACTGTATTTTCTATAAGTGTATTGAAAGACATTATTTTTTTACCTTTTTTCATTCATATCGAATTGATATTCGTTGAGATGCAGTTTGTCGTCGGTTGAAAAAGTTAATTTTACGTTAGCTTTTTCTGCAAGTGTTGATAAAAAGGCTTTATCTTCTTTCTTTAAGTAGTTATTGACCTCGGGATGTATGACAATATTTATTGCCTGTATTTTTGCTGAATGCAACACTTTCTTTAGATTGCGTTCGATTTCTATTGAGGTAGTGTCAAAAGATTTTATTTGTCCAAGTCCATTACAATAAGGGCATGAGATGAATAAAGTTTGTGCTAAAGATTCCCTATTTCTCTGTCTTGTCATTTCAACGAGGCCGAATTCGCTCATGCCTAATACAGTGCATTTTGCGGAATCTTCTCTCATGCATTCTTTCAAATATTCGAGCACTCTTCTTTGATTTTTTCGCATTCTCATATCTATGAAATCGCAGATGATAAGACCCCCTATATTACGCAAACGAAGCTGTCTTGCGATCTCTTCTGCTGCCTCCATGTTTATTCTAACAATGGCTTCTTCAAGATTTGTAGTTGTTTCAGAAGAGCTTCTTCCCGAGTTAACGTCGATGGTATGCATAGCTTCTGTTCTATCAAAATAGAGATATCCGCCGCAATTTAACCATATTTTATGTTTTAGAGCATTGTCGATCTCTTTTTCCACATTAAATCTTTCAAACATCGGTACCTTATCACGATAGAATTCTATTTTCAGAGCATGTTCTTTAAAGTATCTACGATAGATGCGTTTACAGCGTTGATATGTTGGGTAGTCATCTATGAGTAGTTGTTCACATTTTTTATCGACAGCGTTCAAGACAGCTCTTTTTATGATGTCTGATTCTTCATACAGGCAAACGGGGGAGGTGGCAGTGTTAAATTTTTCAATGATATCTTGCCATATAGTCAGAAGTTCACTTGCTTCGTTGACGATCATATCAACTGTTGCATCAGCACATGAGGTGCGACAGATTAATCCAATTTTTTGTGGCATTTCAAAAGAACGGATTAATTTTTTTAAACGTTCTCTAGATTTACGATCTTCAATTTTTCTTGACACTCCTCGATGTGGTGCGTTGGGCAATAACACTAAATATCTTCCGGCAATAGAAATATTTGAAGTTAGTCTTGCTCCTTTACTTCCAATAGGCTCTTTCACTACTTGTACTAGTACTGGTTGTTCTGGTTTTAATAATTGATTAATATCTTTCTTATCAGCAGGTTTTTTTTCTTCTTCTTCCGTTTCGAAATCCATATCGAACATGTCTTCAAATTTTTTTGTATTTTCCAAGATATCTGATATGTGGATAAAGCCATTCTCTCCCTCGTTGATATCAATGAATGCTGATTGGATATTGCGTAATATATTGGTAACTTTTCCTCGGTAGATATTACCGGTAATTTGTCTTGATTTTTTCCTTTCTACTACCAAGTCTTGCAGTTTGCCATAGCGAAGATAGGCATAACGTATTTCCTTGGAGTCGACATTTAAAAGAATTTTTTGCATTTTATCTCCATGACTATAAATCATAGATGATAACGTTCACTTTTTCCATAAAAAAATTTTATGTTGTGTTTGAATATAAAAAATAACTTTAAAGTTAGGCTAATCGTCTAATCCCGCTAAAGACAGCAAGGCTGGCAAGTCCTGCTACTACCATGAGAGTGCCTAGTGTTAGGCCAATTGAGCTTGTAAATCCAACAGCAAATACTTTTAAAGCCGAAAGGGCAACGAAGTTTATATCTATTAAGTGATGTACTACGACATATCCGATGATTCCAGTAAAGCCGATATTTATGGGAGTGCAGGTAAGTATTGGTGAAAAGGCAATGGCATTAAAAATCGTTGCAGCAAAGGGATTAATAGATGAAAAGAATAATTTAGTAACTAAATAGGTTAAACCGCACGTTCCTCCGTATATTAATGGTGCGCTTATGACTAATATACCTACTGCCCCTGCTGTCCCTACTCCTAATAACATATTTGAACTCATAAATTTTCCTTTGTTAAAATTATCGGTAAATGCTATCTATTATCGTTTTTTTAATCAACGATAATTAAGTAAAACAAAAGATAATATAAATTTGGAAGATTCATAGTATCAAAAGTGCTTCTGGAAAAACAATAAAATCTATATGGAATTAGCTAATTGTCAAAATTTTACGTTTATTTGAGTCACGGCTACGAAATATACGATGATTCCAGTAAAGCCGATGTTCATGGGAGTGCAGGTAAGTATTGGTGAAAAGGCAATGGCAATAAAATTGCCCTTTTTATAAAAACAAATTTTGCAAAAATCATCAATTTTTCCAAGTTTAACATGATTTTAAAGGACCTCTTTAGATTAAAAACTTCATTTATTGTTTTGGGTTTTAATTAACAAAAAAATAATTTTTACATGGTTTTATTTATTATACTTTTATGAAAATGCTTTTAAATATTCAAACAAAATGATAGCATTTTAAGCATTTATTAAAAAAAACATGGGGAAAAGATATGTCAGGTCCAGCAAGTCCAGCAAATTATACACCAAAAACATATGAAGAGTGGACTCAAACTCCACAAGCTACCGAATACAATACGCAAGTAGCAAAAATCAACAGTATGATTAGTAAGCGCCTCATCACTGCTATAGTACTTGGCGCATTAAGTTTTGTTGCTTTTTTCTTTTGCGCTACTATGATGCTGAGTCTTGCTCTTGCCAGCATGCAATGTGTACCTTTATCCACCGGCTTTTTTGCATTAGTAAATGCTGCGCAAATTATTTTCCCATATAGTTTACTTGGAGGAGTAGTCACTGCGCTTGTTTTACTTAGCATCCCAATTAGCGTTCCCTTAGCTCCTATTGATTTATCAACAAAAGAACGATTTGATGCAGTAGTTAGCAAATTCGTAAAATTAGAAAATAGACTCACCGCTAAATCTTTCCAAGCACCAATACGTAACCCACAAAATCGCTGGACAAAATTTATATGCAAATGGCGAAGAGAAACACCACTTCGTAGACTTGACAAATTGATAGAACTAGAAATTTTCCCACAAGCTTTTAGCCAAGATTATGAAAATACACAACGTGAACAACAAAAATTACTAGATGCTAATCAAAGAGCATCTTACTTTCACCAAATTGATAAACTATCAGACTTATCACAACAATTAGCAACGTTACAAACAACGTGGGCACAACACTTTCCTGCAAGGGTAGCTGTTCTTGCTTAAAACTTGGACTTGTTGTTGCGATCTACCTAAAATGTAGATCGCACAATAGACATAATTTGTTTCAAATCAGACTTTTAATCCGCTACTTTATTCAAGCATTTTAGAGAAAAATTAACTAAAAAAACGTCGAGTTTTCGCTAAGATAGTGTCAGGATAAGAAGATAAAGATTTTTTTAAGTTATTAAGGAAATCTTTTTCATATAAGGAAAGGGCTCCTTTTATGCCATTGATTATGGCCTTTGAGGAAGAATAACCATGGCATTTTATTATAATACCATTAATACCACATAGAAGTGCTCCAGGATATTCCTCGTAGTGTAATTTTAATTTTAATTCCTGTAAGAAAGGAAGAGAAGAAGAGAGATTTTCTTCCATACTCTGTAATATGAAATTGGCTACTCCTTCCGCTGTTTTTAAGAAAACATTACCGGTAAAGCCTTCGGTTACTAAGACATCTAAATGTCCTTCAAAGGCTTCTTTTCCCTCTATGTTACCGACAAATTCAAATTGACAGGTTTTAGCGATAATTTTTAGTTGTTGATATGCTTTTTGAATTATCGAAGTTCCTTTTTTTTCCTCTTCTCCAATGTTGAGTAAGCCCACTTTCGGTTTTTTTATGTTTCGTGTCTTTTGATAGGCGGAACCAATGATTGCAAATTGAATGAGTTGTTCAACATTATTGGTTACATTAGCTCCAACATCTAATACCGCAAGAGGTGTTTTTTTTGTTGGAAGTAATGCTAAAAGAGCAGGACGTGCTAAATTTTGTATTGGTAAAACCAGTAATTTTGCGCCAGCCATGAGAGCACCGGTATTACCGGCAGAAATCAAAGCATCAATTTTCCCTTCTCTTAAGTAAATCATCCCTTGATAGAGAGATGATTTTTTTTTAGTTCTAATGGCCTTTAGGGGATCGTCAATCATTGAGATAATTTCTTCTGTTAAGATGAAATTGGGGGCTTGTTTACCCTGAAAGGCATCTTCATTACCAAAAAAAAATAAATCGAAAAACCCCTCTTGTCCTTTTCTAAAGGCAAGGAGATCTTTTAAAAGAACGTGTGGGGCATTTTCATTCCCCATGAGATCGATTCCGATAATCGGTTTATTCTTTCTTATCATCTTTTGATACTAATTGCACCTTATCTTTATAGTATCCGCATGATTGACATATTCTGTGGGACAACGTTTTGTTACCACAGTTTTTACAAATTGCCATGCCCACAGGCTTTTTTGCCATATGTGCTTTTCTTGTGTTTTTCCTGGCATTGGAATTTCTATTACGTGGTACTGCCATGACTCTTTTTCTCCTTTTTAGGGTCAATTATACTTATTTAAGATGCAAATCTGCAAAGGGAAAATTCATTTTTTGTGAAATGGTGCTTTCCTTTGACAGATAATGATTAATATTTTTTCTCTCTTTACACATGTCATCACATTCGGCAAAAAGGGGTAATTCTAATAATATTCCTTCCCTTAAGGGAATAGAACAATCAATACTCGGACCTTTTACGTTAGCAAGATCTTCTGTGTAGGTAAAATCATGTACAATTATTTTTACCTTGGTAAGTTTATTGCATATTGTGCAGGGCATTAGAACAAAAGTTTTTATGTTTAATTTTAGAACAAAATAATCAGCAGTGATGGAGGCAAAACCATGAATTTCTATAGGGAAAGAGAATTTTAATTCATCTTCATTAATATCCATGAAGACAGGATCTAATTTCTCATCTATTGCCAAACAATGTTCTTTAAGACGATCTACGACTATTTTTAACATAATGATTAGTTTACTCTGTAAGAGACTAAAATTGAAGTTAAAATATGCATTTTAAAATTAATTTTGTAGCTTCTTTAGCTGCATTTTTTTCGCCTAAGATTTTTCTTATATTTTTACATTCTTCAATGCATTTTTCTCTTTCTTTTTCATTTAAAAAAGTTTCTATATGGTGAAGGAGGTTCTCTGGGGTTAAATTGGGACCATAAGCCTCTTTAAAAATTTCTTTATTGGCGATGATGTTGACAAGACAATAATATGGTAGATTGATTTTAAATATTTTCCTTGCGATGAAGAGATCTAAAGGTTTAATCGCGTAGGTAACAACAGTGGGAACGTTGTGGAGGGCAAGTTCTAGCGTGATGGTTCCAGATGTTGCTATTGCTAATTTCAATTTTTTCATCATCTGATAATTATCTTCTTGAGAAAAGAAAAAGAAATTTTTTTTCTGTTTAGTCATTTCTTTGATGAGAGGAACAAATTTGGGATGAGAGAGGGAAATGCCACATTTTAAATTTTCATCTTTTTCCATGAACTGCTCTACGGCTTTTATTTGTATTGGCAAATTCCTTTTTATTGCATGTATACGACTTCCTGGGAAAAGACCAATAATATTTTGTGGAGTATTTTTTTCTGCTGATGGTATTTGAGCAATGAGAGGATGGCCTACATAATGTGTGTCTACGGAGGAAGTATTTTTAGGAAGATTCGCAAAACATTTTGGTTCAAAAGGGAGTATGCATAAAAGTAAATCCAGGACACGATTTAAAGTGAAGATTCTTTTCTTTTTCCAGGCCCATACCGTTGGACATATGTAATGGATTAATTTGCCTTTGAAATTCTTTTTTCTAAGAGCTTTTTCCATAGCAATACTAAAGCCGGGATAGTCGATAAAAAGCACAGCCTTAGGTTGACAAGTTAAGATAAATTTTTTTATTTTTAAAAAATAATAAAATAGTTTTGGAAAATTTAGGACCACATCTATAAATCCGAGGACGAGAAATTTTTCCGTCGGTAAGAGGAGATCTATGTCTTCTTTTCGCATTTTTGGTCCGGCAACAGCACATATTTTTAATTTTGGTCTTTGTTTTTTCAATTCTTTTAGTAAAGAAGCTCCATGAAGATCTCCACTAAGCTCACCCGCAAAGATGAAAAGATCATATTTCTTGTTTTTTAGTTTGCTCATAAGCTTCTTGCCACATGCTTAATATAGGGAGTAATTTTTCATCGATCATTGATCGTATTTTTAAGAATTTTATGGCGAGGAAAAAAGTTTTGTCTTTAGGAATTTTAACCTTTTTCTTATAGGAAGTGGTGAAGTAGTGAAATTGATAAAATAAAATGGATGTGATGTCGCTTTTTAATTTTTTCGGTATGTGAATGAAATTAGAAAAAAGGTGGTTCATGAGTAGTTTTATTTCTGAAAAAACTTTACTTTTTTCAGGATTTTTTTGTTCTAAAAGAGGGTAGAGTATACAACATAGTGGTATCGATCTGTAAACAGTTTCTGGGAAGATTTTTAATGATATACTATCCGTTTTTTCAAGATAGGTAAAGACAGGACTGTCGGGCATTTTTTCAAAGTGTTTTGCTAAATCAGGGATTAATAGTTTTAAAAATCCATATTCATATAAGCAGAAGAAGAACTCCTTAGAGTAGCCACTTTCTAACATTCTCAATAATTCTTCAAGTATCCTTGGTTTTGAACTCTTTAAGATTTCCCCTCTACAATTCTGAAGAGCATTTATTGCTTCATCATCTATCGAAAAGTTAAAACGCGCTTTAAATTTTAAAAGCCTGATCATTCTTACAGGATCTTGTTTAAATCGAAGAGCACTATTACCGATTGTTCTGATGATTTTATCATGAGCGTCAGCGACACCTCCAACGTAATCGATAATTGTTTCATTTTCCGGGTTATAGAAAAGACCATTGATAGTAAAATCTCTTCTTTTTGCATCTTCTTCGGGTGTTCCCCAAACGTTATCGCTTGTTATGAGTTCAACACTATCCATATCACCGGATCTAAAGGTGGCGACCTCAATAATTTTTCTTCCGAAACGTATATGTGCTAGACGAAATCTTCTGCCTATAAGTAAGCAATTTTTTCTAAACAGATGTTTAATTTCCTCCGGTTTGGCAGATGTGGCTATATCAAAATCTTTTGGTCTTTGATGTAACAAAAGATCTCGAACACTTCCGCCAACAAGATAAGCGATAAACCCTGCTTGTCGCAATTTTTCAATGACATAGTAGGCATGTCTATCTATACTTTTGGCTTGTATGTGATGGGCATCTGATGAATAAATTTTTGGCATTTTCTTATGATGCTAAAATAAAGAAAGCTATAAGTCAAGAGAGCAATGTGGTAGAAATTTTTCATTTTAATTAATAAAACTATATAAAGCTTATTTTACTTTGAAAATTTCTCTTGATTTACACAGTTTTTTATTGTAAAATATTGGTGTTTTAATTTTTTAATGAGGATTTTTATGGTCAATGTGGATGCATTTAAAAATCATAGCGCTACTTATCAAGATTTAGCGGTTTTACTTTGTCACTCAGATGCTATAATGTCGATTACATGGAATGGTTCTAGAATAATTAGTTTCAAACAACGTCCTGATGATAACGAACGGCACACTATCGTTTCTTCATTGGTAGAAGAGGCATTTACTAGATTGGAAGAAAATCCTTCGGTATATACGTATTCAGAACGATGTAATGGTTTTTGCGCTTTAAAAAGTTTTTATGATTTGACGAGGCATCCTCAAAGAAATGAAGGTTGGTCTATTTTATTTATAATCGGTAGTTTGTGGAATAGAATTGTTAATATGTTTTATCTTATTTTGGGACAACATCATAGACAAATTTCTTTTTTTAAAGAGGATGTAGAAAATAATGTTTTTGGCCAAGAGCCACGAAGTGATCTTGCTTGTTGTTATTTTACCGAACAAGAAATAGCTTGGATGGGAGCGCAACTGCCAAGACATATTCAATACGAAGATCCCGATTATGTAATTTCTCCTCATGCATTTTCTTGCCCTTTACATGATGTGAATATCTCAAATTATCCCTCTCATGACGATGATAGCGATCATGCTGAATATGATGCTGAATATGCAGTGTATAAGAATCATTATGAGCCGGAACGTACTAGACGCGCTCATGAGTCTTTTTATTATAATTTGAGTTTCTTTGGAGACGATTCAGATAATTTATTTGATATAAGACAATATTTTAAGTAATAAATAAAAATTTTAATAATATTAACTTATCCAAAAATAGCCTTGTTTTTTTGTTAGTAATATTGTAAATTGTTTCAGAATTTAAATAATGCAAATAGATTCGAGAAGCAAAAAAAATTTTCAATAACAAGGTAAAATTATGCTTAATTTGATTGTAGCAGGAGGATATCTTTTTAATGTATTTTGGAGCATTAAAAATGGTATAAAAAATGGTGTATCCTCTTCGCGTTTGCAAGAAGAAGTTTTAAGATATGATACAATAAATCAACAAAACCTAGTGGGCGTTGTTGCATAAGTCTCTGAGAAACAAGGTTAAAAACTCAAGAAAATATTTACATTAAGATTAGATGAAAATAAAATGGACACCTCAACTTAACCACAAGAGAGGTGTCCACATGAAAAATAGCTACCAAAAAGGTAACTGGAAACAATATAACCAAAAATTGATAAATCGTGGAAGCATTACTTTTTGGTTTTCAAAGGATGTCACTAAAAAATGGAAAGCAAAAAAAGATAAAGCGCATTTTGGTCGACCCTTTTTTTATTCCGATTTAGTAATTTTAACTGCTCATACCATTCGCTTTGTATATCAAGATCTTTGCAAGGTTTTATTAGTTCACTTATATCACTTTTACACCTTTCTCTTCCGACGCCCTGTTATACTCAAATTTGCAGAAGAGCAAAAAAACTTGCTCTTTCAACTTCAAAACCAAACAAAAGAATTACTGATATTGTCTTCGATGCTTCTGGATTGAAAGTATATGGTGAAGGAGAATGGAAGGTCAGAACACATGGGTTTTCCAAAAGAAGAACATGGATGAAAATTCATATTGAGATTGATCCCAAATCTCAGGAGATATTGCTCTCAGAGCTAACCGAGAATAACGGGAAAGACATAGATGTGGCTATTAATCTTATGGAAAATGCTCATTTTCCTATTGGCAAGGTCTATGGGGATGGCCTTTATGACGCAGAACGTATTTACAAAGAGCTATGGAAAATAGATGCTGTTCCGATCATTCCCATTAAAAAAAATGTGAAATACAGACAACCCAGCAAACCTTGGCTAGCATATAGAGACGAGCAACTGACTGAAATTAAAGGACTGGGGGGCGATGCTTTAGCTAGATCTATATGGAAAAAACTTACTGGATATCATCGAAGATCCTTAGTAGAAACGGCGTTCTTCCGTTGGAAGCAATTACTAGGACCATTTTTAAAAAGTAGAAAAATGGACAATCAAATTATTGAGGCTAAAATCAAATGTCAAATTCTGAATAAAATGCTGTTAATGAGCTAAGTAATTTTCAAAAAAGATATTTTAGTCATCTAATTTTGACTTATGCAACAACGCCCAGCAAAATAGAAAATTCACCTTAGTCACAAAAATCAATACTTGATCATTTTTTGTTTTTATTTTAACTTATCATTACCGTAAGAGGGGGTGCGTTTATGAATGGCAGGATTAGTGTAGGCGCGTTAGCGCTATCTTTGGCTATAGTATGTGCTATAGTTATGTTTTTGTTGGGTATAACTTCTCACTTTCAGATAGGAATTAGAATGGTGGAAATAATGTCGTCTGTTTGCGTAGGATTTAAGCCCGGATTTTTTGGCAGCCTAATAGGAGCTATGTGGGGGTTTTTAATGGGACTAGTGGAGGGCTTCTTGATCGCTGTCTTTTATAATATGTTCAGAAGTAAAAAAGATGAATAAAAAGGAGTAAAAATGGCCAAGCTTTATTTTAGACATGGTACGGTAGGGAGTGCTAAAACATTAAATCTTTTAGCTGTTGCCCATAATTATCGCCAACAGGGAAAAAATGTCTTTTTGATGAAACCTGCACTGGATGTTCGCTTTGGGAAAAATTGTATTCAATCTAGAGCAGGATTAGAACAAAATGCGGATCTCTTAGTGGAACCGGAAACAATTTTTGATTATGCTCTTTTTAAAAATGTTAGTTGTATACTCGTAGATGAAGCACAATTTTTATCGAAAAATATTATTAATCAACTAAGAAATATTACCGTAGAATTAGATATACCTGTTATTTGTTATGGTTTGAGAACAGATTTTAAATCCAATCTTTTCGAAGGTTCAAAAAGATTAATGGAATTGGCAGATTCTATAGAAGAGATAAAATCTACCTGTTATTTCTGCAATAGAAAATCTGTAATGAATATGAAACATGTTAATGGCGTTGCGACAGTAGAGGGACCAAGTATACAATTGGGAGCTGAAGAAATGTATTATCCAGCATGTTATCGCTGTTATACAAACCAAATAAGGAAAGCTATGGAATCAAGAAATGAGGCATTAGTAGGGAAAAATTAAAAAAGCTCATTTTTCTTTAGGAATTGATCTTTCCAATAATAATTGACCAGAAGATCGTTTGTAGGTCTTTTGGTCAATAAAAAAGCAATGTAGAGAGCTTCAATAGAAGCAAGGCCGCGATTGGGATCGGAGCATCCTGTTTGATACCTCGGATAAGCGGTTTTAAAGTAGGGCGGCAAGCTTTTTTTTTCTAATTTTGGGGTATCATATTTTCCCAAGATTTTACCCGCATATTTCCAGGTAGCATCAATGAGTAAAAATCCTTTCTCATTCTCTCCCTCTTGCAAAATGGGAGCATCTATAGTAAGTAAAATATAGGAAGAAAAGTCAATCTCAATAATTTCCTTAGGATAAGTGAAAAACAAAAAATCGTTTCTGTTTTCTAATCCTCTAAGTGAACATTTTTGTAGGTTTTCTTTTCTGTGACGTATTACAATTGTTGGCAACATAAAAGTGCGATTGCTTGTTTAAACTTTAAAAATTCTTCTTTAAGGTCATTAAATGTAGCTTTTTTTGCTGCTGCTCTTAGTATGACATGTATGTCAATATCTCCAAATGGACGATTTAACCTAAAAATTTCTCTAATCCATCTTTTGTATTTGTTACGTAAAATAGCATTGCCAAAATGGGTAGTGGCTGTGATACCTAGTCGATCATTTTTTTTTAAACAATATTCTATAATAAAAAATTTACTTGCATAGCGGGACGAACACCTAGAAAACTGCAAGAAATCTCTTCTAGACAAAAGACGATCTGCTTTTGTGTACCTAAGAGTCACACGGTCAATCTTTTACGTTGTGCACGACGGCGTCTTTTCACGACTTTACGACCATTTGTAGTGCTCATGCGACTGCGAAAGCCATGTTTTTTTTGTCTGCGTCTTTTATGTGGTTGATATGTTCTTTTCATAAAAACTCTGGTTTTTGTGAATAAGATAACTTGTTTGCGTAAAAACTTCAACATGAAACTTTTGTTGCATGGAAATAAATAAACAAGGTATAAATATAGTACCAAAACTAAAAGGTATTTATGAAAGTTAGAGCATCGATAAAGGCCGATCTTTCTAAAGGAGATAAGCTAGTAAGACGTAGGGGCCGACTATATGTAATAAATAAAAAAGATCCTAATCGCAAACAAAGGCAAAAAGGACCAGCAAGGAAAAAATAATAAGGAGAAATAATGGCTAAGAGATCATCTATAGAAAAACAAAAACATAGAGAAGAACTTGTAAAATTGAAAAGAGAAAAAAGAGCTCAACTTAAAGCGATAATTTATGATGTTAATAAAAGTTATGAAGAAAAAATGGCAGCAGTAGATAAACTTAATGCTATGCCAAAGAATTCTTCTTACATAAGATTAAGAAATAGATGTCTTATGACTGGTCGTTCTCGCGGATATCTTAGAAAATTCAAGTTGTCTCGTCTATGCTTCAGAGAACATGCGTCAAGGGGACTTATTCCTGGTGTAGTAAAAGCTAGCTGGTAGAAAATTCTGACTTTGTTAGAATCAGAATTGAAAACAGGAGGAATATGGACAATAGGATGGTAGATTTAAAAGAGGTGGATTTTGCCGAGACTACCTTTGTGCGTGATATTGAAAATCATGTGTTTCAATCGATTATCTTCCAGTGTTTGTCAAAAATAGATGGTATTTCTCTACAAGAAAGTGGCATTATCGATACGCTTTTGGGTGCGACGGAAAAATGTCGTGGTATCCTAGTAGAACAAGATCAAAAAAAACATTCGATTTTTGTTCATGTAGAGCTAAATGTGCGCTATGGTGTGCCGATACCACAAAAAGCTGAAGAAGTTCAGAATAAAATCGTAGAAGAAATATGTAGTTTTACAGGTCTACATGTTTCTTGTGTACACGTGGTGTTTAAGAATTTGATTAGTGAAACAAAGGAAGAAAAAAAACAAATGCTTTTAAGCGAGAAAAGCAGTGTTGAAGAATTTAGTGAGACTTTTTAATGAGAATTGATGGGTTTTGTATCATTGCCTTTGCTTCTCTTTTTCTTTTGTTTGTTGTTGGTAGTTTTCTTTTAAGTCTTCCCTTTACACCGGCTTTTTGTAGTTATTTATCCTCTCTTTTATTGAATAAGCCGACAGCCTTTTTTTATGCAGGATTAATTGTTATTGTGTTGTTTACCGTTTTAATTCCTTTTGTTTTTGTGTTAGTAAAAAAACCTTTTTTTTCTGTGAAGATGCAGTCTCATACTTGTGTTGTTGATACAAATATTATTTCCAGGTGGCTGCAAAATTATTTTAGTACAAATTTTCCCGATAAGAATGTTTTTGTCGAAGAGGTCATATTGAGGAAAAAAAAGTTGGAAATTATCATTAAAGTACCGCTCATGAAAAGGAAAGAATTAAAATCCTTTTTGAAAAAAGCACAAGTAGATCTTGCTTCGGTATTAATGGAGAATTTCCGCTACGATAATGACTTCATTTTAACATTGCTTTATGCTTAGAAGAGGCTTTGCCTCGTAATCTCACTTAAGAAATATTTTTTAAAAAATATGATAATACTTAAAATTCACTCATAGGGAAAAACATTTTCCCTATGAGTGTTTAGTTAATATTAAGCGTGTGATGCTTCTAGTAGTTCTGGGTGATTTTGAATAATACGCTCCGCCATGCTTGCTTCAACTGAGTAGGGGATGAGCGGTATATTATCACGGTCATTTAAAGAAGATTTAGCTGAATAAATTATCATTATAACTCCTAATAATGTTAAAACGGGAGCTATAGAAGATACGTAAAAAAGACTAGCTAATCCCGCCAGCGTTCCTAGGATCATAGAACCTGAGGAAAGAAGACATGCTTTAAATTTTATTGGAGTATGGGTCATTTTTGGAAGTAGAATGTTGTTTAGAATCAAACCTGACACTCCAATGATATTTCCAATCACCATAGCTAAAGGATTCATACGAATAAGTGCTAGGAATGTAGTCATTCCGCCAAAGGACCACATCAGTGATGGACAGGTGAATAAAAACCTTATAACTCTATTTACCATATCAGTACGTTCTCTTTGCTCAAAATAGGAATTTATTCCCACGCAAGGTATGTCATGGTCATGATAGGTGAAAACATGCTGGTCCATATTCTCTCTTCCACCTTGCCAATTAATTTTATTCCAATAATTGGTAAAAGCAGCTGCCATAGCAGCATGCGGACCATATTGCATTAATCGATTTACATTAGCTTGTGATGAAAAAACATCTAGTGCTGCATTCACTACAGCACTCTGCGCGTGATTATGTGATAGTAATAGGGTTTGTATTATTCGTGGTCATATCTTTCTACACATCTTGTAAAAAATAATTTGAACGTAGCTCCTTCAAAAATTTTTAGTTGGACGTTAAAGTTTTTCCTATAGACTTATTGAAAACACCTATTTACAGAGGAGTAATGTTCATATGGAAGCAAAAATTGAAGACGAATTTCTGTTCGCAGATTTTTTTGATAAAAGATTGAATGAAAG
>Ga0233425_10001464_pt1 | contig 53024 bp, 41 predicted proteins | sample Watercolumn_Towu_2_FD_181712 | JGI IMG/M metagenome (GOLD analysis project Ga0233425, IMG submission 181712) | Freshwater microbial communities from Lake Towuti, South Sulawesi, Indonesia - Watercolumn_Towuti2014_140_MG | ecosystem: Environmental > Aquatic > Freshwater > Lake | place... | reverse complement strand
CGTCACGCAGCAGTTCGTCCTCATTCGTATATCGCCCCGTGGCCATCTGACTGGCGATGAGCTGCTGAACGTCAGTGGGAAAAGGATAGGACATGGGAAACTGTCTCGCTGCAACGTAGGGATATGAAACCGTATAGCTGATTCTACAAACCTAGCGAATACCCGCCACCTTCTGCGTGAACTCGGCGGAGTGACTGCTGAGCCTTGTGCTGCGCTCGTCGCGAAAGCCCCGTTTTCCGCGGGATTTCCCGCATCCTTGGGCTGACTCATAATCCCTTGGTCGGGGGTTCGAATCCCTCCGGGCCTACTTTCGCGCAGCGCCGCTGGAGTTGGCATCACGGCGTCTAACTCCGCAACGACTTGGGAGTTGGACGAGTTGACGATTCTGCCGGTCACCGCATATGAAGTTCCGGAACCTAGGTGGGTGTGGTGATGTCCGAGCCAAAAGCAAAACGTGTCTCACGCGAACGGACTGATGCAGAGAAAGGTCGACTTGCAAAACTTCGTGAAGAGATTCGCCAAGAGTTGCCCGATCTGGTCGCTCGCGATCAAATGCGCAAAGACGCCCGTGATGAAGGGACCCTCAGTGGTGAGCTGCGGCGGTCAGTCGGGCCTGAATGGTCCGTGCGGATCTGCCCTGCCTCTGCAGATGGGCCGCAGAGCGCGGATGACCTGGGGTTCTTACCGCGGCACCATGAAACTCAGAAGCTCTTCAGCCAGCGCAACAACCTTGGGGTCGTCGTCCTTGCTGCACTCTTCCAACCCAGGACGAAGCCAGTCGGCTAAAGTCGGATCGATGCTCCGCGGATTCGACAGCTCCAGCGATTCCTTCAGTTGTGTCAACAGTGTGAGTCGCTGTTCCGAATCTCCGTGGTGGAGAACTTCTTGGATGGCCTCGCCACTTGCCGCGATGCCCGTCAAGAGTCCAGTGAAGCCCGCGGCGGCGATCGGCAGCAGAGTTCTGGCTGCAATCACGACCGTGATGGCGGTTCCGAGAGCCGACAAGAGTATGAATGACAACAGGCAGACGATCACGACGCGCCAAGCACTTGCCTGTCGCTTCTTGAGAATCGGCTTCTTTTGAGGCAACATTCTAAATCTCTGCGCGTGTTTTTGAGAATTCGAAGCTTCGCGTCGAATCTGACCTGTCACGTTCATTGTAAGACTGGGCGAACCGTTGATGCCAGTGCAATACCGTGGAATTTGAGCGGCACGACAGTTTGACAACTCGTCGGTCAGGCACCACAAGGTCACGCAATGCAACCGCTCGGGTTCGCGCTATTCGTAGGACGGGTCTCCCGACCCGTCCTGCTTACACGGACGGGTCTCCCGACGTCTGTATTACCAACTTCTTTGTAAGTTTTGCACGCCGTTATCGCCACAGTTCTTGCAAATTCTGCGGAAAAATCGCATCGGAGCGATTGGCGTATGGAGTGGGCGAAGGTGACTTTTGGCAAGTGTGCCTTGGGAGATCAACGGAGAAATGCCCGCTTGATCAATCTAGCGGAACAGGCAGCCGCGCGCCCGAACGGTAGCACTCCCGTCGGTTCCCCCCATGGAAGCGGCATTCTTTCTGCCCTGCCATGCCTTGAAAACGTACCCCGTCGTCCTCGAAATCGCCCACAAATTTTGCTGAAGACCCCGAAAGAAATGTGGGTAATTGCAGAGGTCTCCTGACCCGTCCGCGCCGCCCGGTGTTCACGCTTCGCTTCGTTGAGCTACGCTTAAACACACTTCTGGACGGGGCAGGAGCCCCGTCCTACCGACCCGAACTTTTAGCCGTGACAAAGCACTAGCCGTTCTTTTTCGCGGCATGATCAAGGCAGATCGGGCCAGGCGCGCGCGCTGCGAGTTGTTTGGCGGCGAGCGGCGTCTTCCGTCTGACTCTGCGACGTCGACGCCAGCCGGAGACGTTTGACTGGTCCGAAGTTATTCAGGCCTGCCGAGTTCCTCCAGCATCAGGTCGGAGAACCACGCTGCGCCACCGACGACTTGCAACTGAAACTCCGGGCGATAAAGTTCCTCCGCGTAGGGCATCACCACCAGGGGAGCCTCGTCCCAGAGTATCCACCAGGCGTCGGGCTGGCGCTCGATCTGCACCACATGAAACTTCTCCCGCATCTCGGTCGCCGCCTTGCGGCTGTTTTCTTTCCAGGCCCCGCTGGCATCGGCAACGCCCGCCGCGATCGAGCTGGACTCGATTCTGATCGCGTGGAACCGATCGTTGTCGCGGGAGATTCCAAAACGGACCTCGACTCGCTGTGCCTGCGGGAGCTGGACCTGCAAGGATATTCGATAGTGCAGCGGCGGTTGACGCTGCCCTTCGCGAACGCTGGGCAATTCGAACGGCAACAAGCCATTCTCACCGATTAATATCGACGCGCCTTCGTCGTCTTTACCCTGCTTCCAGACTCCGTTAAGTCCACGCCGGAACCCGACCGATCGGCCGTCGAACAGCGGTTTTTCCCAGCCGGTCGCGACAAGATCCCGGCGACGCATGCTCCGCGCGTCAGGTTGGTAAAGCAGCAGTCGATATCCGGCAACCACCAACGTTACGACACCGCACAGGAACAACGTGGCCGCCATCCAGCGTGGGCGGTGCCGCGAACGGGCTGGCTGGTGAAGCTCGATACTGTCGGCGGAACGAAACGACAGTGTGTCAGCCTGTGCAGTTGTCAAATCGGCAGTCGCATTTTGCGCCGGCGCTCGTCCATGGGCGCTCGTCGAGCCGGACTGTGCTCCGATGAGTGCATCGATTGACTTGATTAACTCCTGATAGTCCTTGGGCCGCCGGTTGGGGTCGCGGGCCATCAGCCAGCGCAGCATCTCCGTGCTGGCGGACGAGAGTTCCACGTGCGGTTCCGCGGCGACGAGTCCTTGCCCGTCCAATTTCGCGGCGATGATCTGTGCTAGCGACTTGTTCGAGAATGGCGGCTTGCCGGTCAGCATCTGGAACGCGGTGGCACCCAGCGCATACATGTCGGTGCGATGGTCGACAGGCCGGTCCTCGAGCTGTTCCGGCGCCAGATAATTCGGACTGCCCACCACCGTTCCATCCGCTGTCAATCGCGTATCTTGCTCCGTGGTATGTGCGAGGTAGGCAATGCCAAAATCGGTGATTTTGACCATCGGCAGTCCCGGTGCGATCGGGTAACCGGCGGGGGCGGCGACAAACAGCAGGTTCGCCGGTTTGATGTCGCGATGCACGATTGCCATTTCCGCGGCATGCGCCAAGCCGGCCGCGGCCTGCCGAACGAGACTCCAGGCCGTGATTTCGTCCAGCTTGCCTCGTTTGCGGATATAGCTTTCAGCGTCCTCGCCGTCGAGCCACTCCATCGCGAAGAACAGCCGGCCGGCATGCTGCCCGAAATCGTAAGCGGCCACGATGTGCGGATGCTGCAGCCTGGCCACGGCCACCGCTTCCTGCTCGAAGCGGGCCAACACTTTGGCATCGGCGCGACGATTCACCAGGACTGTCTTTAATGCCACCCAGCGATCGAGGTTCAACTGCCGAGCGCGGAATACCACACCCATTCCCCCCTGCCCCACCACGCTGAGGATCTCGTAGCCGGGGATGGTGTCCCGCGGCCGCAAAAGCGTATCGACAATATCGGCTTGCACGGCCGTGATCTGACCTTGCTGCTGTGCCAGCTGTACGGGCGATATCGACTGCTGCAGGGCCTGCTCGACCAGCCGCCGCGCGGAATCTCCGTCCATCAGCGACAGTTCCGCCGCGATTTCAGCGAACGATCGAGTCGACATCGACGAAACGCGCGTATCCACCGCCACACCCACCGACCTGTTTTGCACGATCGAATCTAAGTCGTACCCTGCGGTGCCGATTCACGGGACGATTCAGCACTCGGCTCAACGCCGGCACTCGGCGCTTCGGCTTTGCGTTCCCGTTTCAGTGCGTCCAACTGCTCCAGCAGCGCTTTGATGGACGGCCGATCGGCCTGCGAAGCACCAACATAGGCAAATCGCAATTGGCCTTCCGCATCCAGTATGTACGTGGCCGGTCGGGCCAGATTCTGCCGCAGGCCCAGCTTATCGACGACGTGCAGCTCCATGTCCAACACCACCGGAAACGGAATGCTGGTCCGATCCGGTTCCAGTTTGTCCCGCACGAACTTCAGAAAGTCCTCCGCCAGTACTTCCTCGCCTTTCGCTCGAAGCGGAAACACAATCAGAATCTCCGCGTTGCGGCTCTTGAATTCCTCGTATTGGGCTACCATCCGCGAGGTCAAGGTCGAGCAGTAGATACAGATGTAACGTGCCGAGCCGCGCGTGATGACGAGTACCAGATTGCGACCTCGATAGTCCTTCAACGATACGGGCTTGCCCGACAGGTCAATGAAGGCGAGGTCGGTCAGATCTTCCTCGAGCGAAGCGTTGCTGTCCACATCGTCAAGAAACTGAATGTCGCGATAGCCGCCGGCGCCGTAGTTGTCCTCGATCGGCTCGTGGGGGCGAGCAGCCCGCTCGACGGACGCATTTTCGGTGCCGCATCCCGTCAGCGCACCGAGGAGCATCGCCAGGTAGGGGATTGGGGTTCGACTGTTGTACCGGGGCAGTTTCATCGGCGTCGATCCTTGCTTGTGTCGCAATTTGGTGGCTGTCGTATCGGCGGCAGATCGGACCGATGCGGCCGCCCAGACCCGTGGCCGCCTGATTTTAACAGTCGGAACCATGTCACGCCAACGCAGGGGCCAGTGAGCAGTCCCGCGCCGGCTCGCGCGCGGCGTCAAGTCTCGTTGGGAGGTTCGTCGAGATGCAATTGCTTGCGGTATTTGCGCCAGGCAAAGTAGTAGATTCCGCCGAGGGCGACCAGGACCAGTACCAGGGCGGTGAAAGCCAGCTGGGAATCCCGGAACAGCGGTCCCATCGAATGGCCGAAGTAGCAGCTCAGCCAGAAAAACGTGCCAACGACAATTGATGCACACACGGCATCCACCAGCAGAAACGTTGCGAATTTCATTCGCATCACCCCGGCCGCCATGTAGACAGGAGCCCGTACACCGACCATGAACCGTGCCAAAAGGAAAACCTTCAGCCCCTGCCGCTCGATCAACGCCTCCATCTGTTTCTCGCGTTCACCATGCAGCAACCGGGCAAACAGTGGATGGCGGCGGAGAAACGCACTGCCAAGGTACCGTCCGATCGCGTACATCAGGCTGTCGCCCAGCAACGCGCCGACGAGGCATGCGAGGAAAGCAAACGTGGGATTGAGTCGCCCGACCGCAGGGGAACTCAACACACCGGCGGCGACGATCGGAACTTCCTCGGGAATCGGCAGCCCGGCGCCGGTCAGCGTGATAATCAAAATGATCGCAAGGTATGAACCATGCGAGAGGATATACTCTTCCATGGAAACCAGCTACGCAACTTCCTAGTGATCCGGTTCCTGCAGCGTCGCCACTGCATTGGAATTGTAATACCACCCCTGGGAAAAGCGAATCCGTGTTCTGACGGTTATGACGGTGGTGACAGTCGCAGGCGGTCGGCCGCGGTCCGGCGCGAATTACCGACCTTGGCCGTCACTTGGCAGCGGCCTTTTGGGCGGATTCAAGCATGTGGTCGAACCGTTTGCGCTGCTCGCCCAGCGCCTGCACGCGATCGGCCGGCTTGCTGGCTGCCTCCATCAGCAACCAGCCCCCGTAATCGACTTTTACAAGCAGTTCGAAGAGGCGAGCGAACGGATACTTCGGGTCTTCCAGCTCGTGAATATGACATGTCTCCCCGAATCGCCGGGCGACAAGATGAAAATTGTGGTCCAAGCCTTCACCGTTCAAATCGGCCTGGTTCGAATTCCAGCAGACTCCGACGCTTTCATGCTGAGCGATATCCATGATTGCCTTGATCGTGGGCAGTTCCTGGCACTGGCCGTGAACCTCCAGACGGACTTGCTGGCCGAATCCGCTGGCGTATTCCCCCAGTTCATTCAGCGCCTTGCCGATCTGCTCGATCGTCTGTTCGCGGGGCACGTTGGGATGAAACATATCGGGCTTGACTTTGACGCCGCTGCCACCGATGTCGTGGCTCAGGCGCACAAAATCCTTGGTATCTTCGATCGCTTTGCGTACGACCTTGGGATCCGGATTGTCGTAGCGCTCGTTACTGCCGATACCGACGCAGACGATGCCGCTGTCGGCAAAACGGGCTCGAACTTCCTGGCGTTGCGCTTCCGTCAAATTCGGCTCAACACCATGCGCATGGGTCGTGCGCAGTTCGACTCCCAGCGCGCCGCACTTCTTGCAATTCGCCAACAGCGTCGGCAGGTCCCAATCGGCGCCCCACATGTAAGTGACCAATCCGAATCGCATGTTCCCGCCGGGCATGTCCGTATCGGGCGCCGAGTGCGCGAGTCGCGCATATAGCGGCGCAACAGCGACGGTACGCAGTGCCATTCCGGCGGAACCGCAGGCGGCCAGGCTGCGAACGAATCCTCGACGAGTGATCTTCATGCGGGTCTCCTTGGAGAAAATCAACGACGTTCCGGCACCGGCGACCCAGTATTCCGCATCCCATGCGGTTGCGAAAGAGGGGAGCCGGGGGAATCTGGCGAGGACAGGAAAGGGGTGTGCCGCCGTAGAGTTGGTGTCATCCAAGTATTCGCTGTATCCGATAACTCTGGAGTACTCGATAAGAGTTACTACCGGCGGCGTTGCGCGATCGCAATGCCCCAGGGAAGTGGAGTGCAACTCTCCCGCCGCCCCGCGACTGTAACGGGTAACGAACGCCAGCAAACCACTGGTCGATGCAGATCGACTGGGAAGGTTGGCCAGTAGGCTGATCCGAAGCCAGGATATCTGACCGGTAGTTTAGGTCAACAAGGCTCCTCGCGGGAAGGAAACCTGTCGCATGTACTGGCTACGTTACTGCGCCAAAGCGTGGATTGTCGCGGTCTGCTGCTGGGTCGCGCCTTCAGGCGCCAGCCTCGGGCAGGACGAATCGGCCCCCACCATGGTGACAGCCCATCTGCAGGACGAGAGTCCTCCTGAGTTGCCGGAAACGGTGGTCGTGGGCCGACCTGGCAACTTCCCGGGCACACCACTGGGGGAAGGTGATATTCTCTCGGCGAATCGGACACCGACTTCGATCAGCGATACCGGCAGTTCGTATACCGTGATTACGCGCGAGGCGATCGACCGCCGGCAGCAGCCGATGGTGGCCGACGTGCTGCGCGGAACGCTGGGCGTCGATGTGACGCGACAGGGCGGCCTCGACGTCGTGCGGCAAGGGGGAGCGGGGTCGAATACATCCGTGTTCCTGCGGGGAGCCAATTCGCAGCATACCAAGGTGCTGATCGATGGCATCCCGATCAACGACCCCAGTAATCCCACGCGCGGATTCGATTTTTCCTCACTGAGCGTCGACAACATCGAGCGGATCGAGATTCTCCGCGGACCGCAGAGCGTACTCTACGGCTCGGATCCTATCGGAGGGGTGATCAACATTGTCACCTTGCGCGGCGATGGACCGACTCAACTCCGCGCTGGTGCCATGGGCGGCAGCTTCGGAACAAGCCAGGAGTATTTCAGCGCCAGCGGCGGCAATGAAAGGACCTACTTCTCGCTCTCGGGATCGTACCTCAATACCAACGGCATTTCGCAAGGCAATGTCGCACGGGGGAACTCCGAGAAAGACGGGTTCCGCAACGGTACGATCGGCGGACGCGTGGGCTGGAACCCCTCCGAAGCCTGGAATGTCGACTACGTTTTCCGCTACAACGACGCGCGTCTGGAAATCGATGACTTCAATTTCGGTCCGGGTGCGCCCGTCATCGACAACCTGATTCGCGCGAATCTTTCCCGATCCTTCCTGAATCGCATTCAAATTCAGAACTCGGCACTGGACGATTTGGTTCGGCACAAAGTCGGTTTCAATCTGACCGATTATGACCGACGGGACACCGATCCAGGATTCCCGGGTGTTCCGGGGCAATTCCTGGGGCAGACACGGGAAGTCGACTATCAATTCAATATCCAAATCAGCCCGGAAAACGAGTTCACCGCCGGTGCCAGCTACCTGCAGGAAGACGGACAGACTCTGAGGGACGCGCTGACGCTGGACCGAGCATCGCAGAACGACGCCGCGGTCTACTTGCAGGACCAGATGACATTCTTCGATCGCTGGGTGAACACGATCGGCGTTCGCTGGGACGATTACAACCGGGCCGGGCCGGCACAGACCTACCGCTATACATCACTACTCAAACTGCTCGACGAACAAACCTCACTCCATGGATCGATCGGCACCGGGTTCCGGGCTCCCGCGCTGGCGGAACTGCTTTTTCAATTCGGCAATCCGGCACTGCGCCCTGAAACCAGCAAAGGTTGGGATGCGGGGATCGAACGACGCTGGCTGGACGACCTGATCGTGACCGACCTGACATTCTTCCGCAACGATTTCCAGAACCTGATCGTGTTCGATCTGAATACTTTTACGCTTCTGAATGTCGGTCAGGCGCGCGCATCCGGCGTGGAGTTCAGTTCGGCACTGCGGCTGAGCGACGCCACATCACTCACCGGTAACTACACCTTCACCGACACCGTCAATCTGGATAGCGGAGCGGCGTTGTTGCGACGGCCGAGGGACAAGGCGGGGATCGGACTGGACCACCGATTCAATGACCGTCGCAGTGCCGTGGGACTGTATGCCGTCCTTGTCGGATCGAGGTTGGATATCAGCTCGGCGGGCAATGTCGCGCTGCCCCGCTATACGCTGTTGAACCTGACCGGCCGGCACCAATGGAGCGATCATTGCGAACTCTTCGCGCGACTGGATAACGTGCTCAACAGCAACTACGAAGAAGTGCTTGGCTTCGGCACGCCCGGATTTTCCGCGTTCGGCGGCGTCAACTTGTTCTGGTAAATACCCTTCAAGCAGGGACCCAACTCCATTCGGGCTGTCGCTATGCGACAAAGACTGAATACGGCCGTTCCGCTCACAAGCGAGGTGCCTTGGGCTTGATCGGCGGCTCGAAAGTACGGGTCCCGTGGACTTTTACTTTGCGCTGGTACACTCGATCGCCACAAGTCGCGATCAATCGGTTGCCTTCGGGTCCAGCAAAACAAAGATTCGATACGCGCCCGTTCGGTGTGGGGATAATACAGTTCACGCGCCCCGCCTGATCACAGACCTGGATTCCCATCCGGGTCGCAACGTACAGGCGTCCGTCCGCGTCGGTCCTCATCCCGTCGGCGCCGCTGTCGTCCGCCGAGTCGGGAACGTGCAGATGATAGTATCGCTGCTTGTGCGCCAGGCTGCCGTCGGGCTGAATCTGAAAACTGTAAACCCAATGGCTGCGGCTGTCGGCAACGTACAACAGCGATTGATCGGGGGACAGTGTGATCCCGTTTGCGAATTTCAGGCCGGTGTCGACGACGATTTTCTCCCCGTTCGGCCGGATCAGCCAGACGCGACTGGGATCGGTGCCGTTGGACGGTGGATTGGTCACGTAGATGTTGCCGTCGTGGCGAACCGTCAGATCGTTTCCACGAAACCCGTCCGCCAGCGTGGCAGGTGCGGCTTGCGCATCGTAGGAGAGAATCTGTTCGCTGCCCGAGGCAACGGCGATCAAACGATTGCCTGCGGCGAATGCCTGACCATTCCCGCGGCGCGAATCACTCAAGAACAACTCCACCCGCCCATCCAAGCCGATGCGATAGGTCTTGCTCTCCGGCACATCGTTGAAATAAACCTCCCCGCGCTCGTTCGCCGCCGGCCCCTCGGTGAACTTGTACCCTTCTCCGATCAACGTCCAACCTTCACCGGGAACAAGAATCTCCTGCAATTGCGGCGATCCGGATCCGACCTTGACGGGCGCCGGCCAGTCTTTCCAGAGCCAACGCATGGCGTCGGGAAAGATCTTCGTGGCCTGCTCGACGTTATGCCCGCCTTCGCCCCAGACGTGGTTAACTTCGTAACCGGCGAAAACCAGCGAGCGTTCCATTTCCTGATTGGCCATCCACCAGTCACCGCCGTAGATGTTGAGGTCGGCGCTTCCGTCCTCGAGGAAGATACGAATCGGCTTCGGTTCGAATTTCCGCAGCAGTGTTGGATAGTTGTTCCCTCCGCGCAGACCGACGTAAGTACCGATCGAACTGAAGACCCGCTGGAACGCATCGGGGCGTTCCCAGGCGGCGGTGAACGCGCAGATCGCTCCGCTGCTCGCGCCGCCGATGCAGCGATCATTGCCGGAATGCGACAAGCGAAGCGGTCGTCCGTCGCTGCTCGTCTTCTTTTCCACCTCCGGCAGCAGTTCCTCCAGCAGAAATCTCGCGTAATTGTCGCCCAGGCCGTCATATTCGTAGCTGCGGTTGAACCGATCGAGCGCACTGTCTGCGAGCGCCGGCACGCGGCCGTGCATCACAAAAACGCCGATCACGACCGGCATTTCGCCAGCGGCGATCAGCCGATCGAAAACCTCCGGCGCCCTGTACTGGATTCCGTCCTGATTGACGTAGACACAGGCCGGCCTGGCTGGATCGTACTGTTTGGGTACGTAGACCCAATAGTCGCGCACGGTGCCCGGAAAGACCTTGCTGCCGTCGAACGTGTATTTCATGACCTCGCCCTGCGGCACGTCGGCAGCCAGGATTCCGCTCCCAGTGCGCGTGCCGATGGCCAACGCCGCAACAATCAGTAGCGACAGTGCGGCTCTCCAGGACAACGTCCCGGCATCGGGCAGATCCAGGTCAACAAATCGCAGTAGCGTTCTCCGTCGAAATCCCGCGGCAGCATCGAACATGCTTGACGACTCCCGAAACAGTTTGCGAATCGATTGAGGTCCCCCAGAATAACGTCCCCATCGGGCCGTTTCCATTGGGCCGTTTCCATCGGGCCGTTTCATCGGGCCGATAGCTTTACAACGATTCCCGTGACTCCGTCGGCTGGGACGAAACGTAGGGCTGGTATGCGATCATCTCGATCTTCCACGGTCCGCCAATCCGGTATTCAACACCGCGCCACTCAATGCGTCGCAGCAGCAGTGCCTGCAGAATCGCTCGGGAATAAACGGCCTGCGTGAGCAGTACGGCGGCCCACAGCTTCAGCAGCAGTCCGGGGTTCCATTCCCCCAGCGACTCGCCGCGACGCCGCGCCAGCACTCGCATGCAGCGTTCCATCCAGGCAATCAACGGGAACAGCAGCAGTTGGTAAATTCCCAGACAAAGCAGGCATGCTCCGGTCTCGCCGATGGCGCCGTGCCCGAATTGCCAGGCCGCCCAGATCGCCGCCAGAATCGGCACCACCGTGGTCAACAGCGCATGTCCGACGACGGCGATCCAGCCGGGATGGTAGAGTCGAGCGGTCAGCAGCTGCCGTGTCACCCAGCGCGTGAACGACCGCACGTCGCAAGACTCGCGATTCACCATCATCAACGATGGCACGAAGCGCAGCCGGTATCCCTTGCTGCGCAACTTGGAATAGAGCATCGTGTCTTCGCACAACGAGTTCTGCCACGACTGCAGCAATCCCGCCTCGCGTATCACCTTTGTTTTTACCGCCAGCGTGCCACCCCAGGCGATTTGATACCAGTACATCTGCACCACGGCCGCCGCATTCCAGAGATACCGCACCAGGGACCCCCAGTTCGCCGTCGCAGGCGCGTACCATCGATTCCCGGTGGCGGCACCGACCGCGGGATCGGCCAATGCTGTCGCCAGTTCGCGCAACCACCCGCGATGCGGAATGGTATCGGCATCCAGTTGCGCGATAAACTCGACCTCCGGCCCCAATCGGCCAACGGTTTGCGTCAAACTGCTGCACTTCAAGCTGCAGGTATCCCGGCGCTCTTCGAGCAACTCGACGCGCACGTTGGGAAAAGGGTGCGACGCCAGCCAGTTCCGGACAGCTCCCAGCGTCGGGTCGTCCTGATGATCGACGACGATTCGCACATCGAAGCGAGGATAGTCCTGGTCGAGTGTGGCGGCGACGCAGCGGTCGAGAAACGGATCGAGGCCGCGCAGGCAGAGGATCACGGTGGCGTGCGGACAGTCGTCGTCGGCCAGCGGGGGAGGAGCGGGCGCTGCCAGCGCCGCGATGAACCTCCAGACCAGGAAGGCCTGGACCGCCAGCAAGACCAGCAATCCCAGACAAATACCGGCTGCGGTTGTTGTCACCGGCCTCCACCCCCTTCCGCCAGGATGGCCTCGGGGGTCGCGGCGCCCGTTGCGCCGACGGAGGCCATGAGTCGCTTGCTCAACAGGACCAGGAATCGATCGCGATCAGTCAGATTCAAGTAGCGACCATCCATCCGCACGCAGATTCGCAACCGGTCATCGTAAGTCAGTACGGCGCACGTCAGCAAAGTGTTACGACGCAACGGAGCATAAACGTCCAGGTTTTCCAGCAGCAGATTGCCCGCCCGCAACCGGCCGCCCTCACGCGGCAGCTGCCAATGATCGAGTGGACGCATCGTATTCGTAAACACCGCGGTGGCGACGCACTGCTGATTTGACGTCAGGCGGGTAATTCCACCGGGGAACATCCGGGCAAGTCGCAGCGTCAACGAAAAGATCAAACCGAGATCGCGATCCTTGATCAAAGCCATTTCCTCGTGAATGCTCCGCAGCAATTCGTCCGGGGACTCGCAATGTACCGGTCGTCGATCGAGATAGACGGTGCTCACGATATTCGCCGCCGGGATCGAGCGGTCCTCGGCGCGGCGCATATTGATCGGAACCATCAATCGCATCCAATCATCGTCTCGCACCGCCCCTCTTTCCACGCGCCAGTCGTGGATGGCCAGGAAGTTGTCGCGCGTCAGCAGATCGTTCAGCGACACCGACTGGCGTTTCGCAGCCGCGCGGAGTGCCATCGTTTCGTCGGCGCTCAGGTCGACGCATCCTACGATCCGACCGTCGGGCGCGGAGGGGCTGTTCACGTCGTGTGAGACCGCTACCAACGTTACCGGCTGACGGGATACAAACTGCCGGATTCCACGCAATCCGACGAAAAGCCTGGGTAACTTGCGCAGCCAGCCGATAGCGGAGAGTCCGAAGCGATTCCGCGCGGGCAGGCGGTGCGGCTCCAGTCGAGGAAATTCGATCGGCGCCATCGAACGTTCGCTATTCGCGTAATGCAGCAGCACATCCTCCAGGAACTGAAACGTCCCGGCACCGTCCGCGCGCGTGTGATGAAAGTGCAGCACGAGGCTGGTGTGGTCGTCGCGCACATCGACGATCAGCCGCGTCGGAATTCCGTCACGCGCCTTGATCGACTGGGAAGGCGGGAATTCCGGTTCGGGAAATCGGTCGTCGCTCCATTCCAGCCGGGCGGTGACGGCATCCGCCGGGTCGCCGACCCATTCGTATCGCCCCCACCGCGTCCGTCGAACCTGGGCATTCAGCAGCGGGTGCCTCTGCAAGGCATGCCGGAAGGCTGCTTCCATGCGGGGCCGATCGGCGCGGCCGGCAAACCGGCAGCGTACCAGAACGTCCAGCTCGGAACCCGATCGGTCGTCGACAAGAAACGACTCTTCGAACGGAGTCAATGGAATCGGAAACATAGGGCGCTCAGGCATAGAGCGTTCGACGCGGGGCGCTGGGCGGTGACCATGGATGTGTAAGCGCTTGTTCGAACGCATTTGAGCCTGCCTGTCAATACGGCGCGCAAGGAGGCCGCGGGGACTTTAATCTGCCCTGCCGGGGCGTTACGATAAGTGCCAATGGCGGCGAGACGCCTGCCGCACTGTTTCCTGGACACTGTCGCCGCCGAGCTGTAGCCATTGAGGGGACTGCCATGCAACGTGTTGCCATTTTCGGGATCTACTGCATTGCGATCGCTTTGTTGTCTGGATGCGGCATGAGTGTTTCGACGACGATCGGCCCCGCTGATACGGCAGGCTCCGGCACGGAGCAGGCCGAGGCGTCGAGCGGCGCCGCGCCGACCGGCGCCGGCAGTGCCGCGACCAAGGCCCCGCGTGACGGATCGGCCGCATCCGGCACCGCCGGCGAATCGAAGGGCAGCTCGACGACCAAGGGAACGATCGCCGCATCGCTTTTGACGCTGGAGAATCCGTTCTTCCGGGTCATCGGCGACAACATCACTTCCGCCGCCAAGGAGGCGGGCCATGATGCGATCATCCTCAGCGCCGACAAGGATCCGGCCAAGCAGGCCAATCAGGTGAAAGATTTCATCGTCAAGAAAGTCGTGGCGATCGTGCTCAGCCCGTGCGAATCAAGGGCGATCATTCCCGCAATCAAAGAAGCGAACGAGGCCGGCATTCCGGTGTTTACCGTCGACATTCCGGTGGAGGACCCGCAGGGCAATGGTGTCCAGATCGTGAGCCAGATCGCAACCGACAATTATGGCGGCGGTCGGGAAGCCGGTCAGGCAATGATCGAAACACTCGGCGAGCAGGGTGGAAAGGTTGCGATTCTGCATTTCAAACAGGCTCAGTCCTGCCGATTGCGTGTGAGCGGATTCCGGGACGTCATCGATGCACACAATGCGGCGACCAATAATCGGATTGAAATTGTCGCGGAGTTGGAGGCGGGTGGATCCAAGGATCAGGGGTTCAAGGCGGCCGAAGACGCCGTGCAGGCGCATGCCGACTTGCGCGGCATTTTCGCAATCAACGATCCGTCCGCACTGGGCGCGCGCGCCGCGTTGGAGAAAGCGGGCAAGGCCAGCGAGATTACGATCATCGGATTCGACGGTCAGCCGGAAGGTAAACAGGCGATCAAAGACGGCCAGATCTACGCCGATCCGATTCAGTTTCCCGAGAAAATGGGAACGGGAGTGGTCGAAGCGATTTTGCGCTATTACCGGGGCGAAGAAGTCGCTGCCGAGCAGCTGATTCCGACCAGCCTGTATCGCAAGGCCGACGCGGACGCCGATCCGACGCTGAAATAGGCCGGGGTCTACGCGTAACAAGGATGGATGCACACGATCGGAACTGTGGCGGCTGTGGCGTTCGCAGCCCCGCTGCTGAGCGGGGTCGCCGCGAGATGCTACTTGGCGGCCGACGACGCGCCAGCGAAACCTGCTGAACTTTCCGCCAGCGCGAAGTAGTCATCGGCGCAAACGGTGTGTTCTCCGGTGTGCAGGTAGCTGCAACAGCCACCGGCGGCGACACCGGCATCCAGGGCCTGCTGCGTCCGTTGCAGAAGCCGCTGCGCGCCGTCACCTTTCGTTGCCTCGCCGACACCAAACGTGGCGGTAAAGCCCAGAGTGGATCCTCGGAACGGCAAGTGACAGCGTCCCACGGCATTGCGTAGCCGTTCGGCGACTCCCACGGCATTCGCCAGCGACGCGGTCGGCATCAGAATCACGAACGTATCATCCGCGAATCTCGCGATGTGATCCATGTTTCGCATGGTTGCTCGCAGGAACTGTGTACAGGCGCGCAGCACGAGATTCTGAGCGCGCTGCTTGTCGTCGCCGCCGAGCCCTTTGAATTCGTCGACGCGCATCAATACGATCGACAGCGTGACACCGCCGCGTTTCCATTCGGACATCCGCCGGTTCAAGTCTTCGAGGAAGATCCCGCGGTTGCTCAGGCCGGTGCAAGGGTCATTTGTCAGGACCGGCGTCGACTTGTCGTCCTTTTCGACAGCGATCTCCGGCGGCCGACCGGCGGAGGCGGGAGGTTCGGGCGTCGGTTCCGCATCACCGCGTTTCGGCGATTGCTCGACGGCCGTGGCCCTCGGCACAAAACGGACGAAGTTAACACCGTCATGGTAATGACCGCAATCCCGTCCGTCCCGCTTGCTGACGTAGAGTGCCTCGTCCGCTCGCTTCAGCACTTCCTCAGCCGTTTCGCCCGGCCGCATTTCCGCCAAACCGACGCTGGCGGTGACATGCAGCGGCCGCCCTTCAAACTCCAGAGAGGCTGCCCCGATCGCAGCCCGGGCCCGCTCCGCGGCGATATGGGCGAGACTGAGCGAAGTCCCCGGAAAGATGATCGTGAATTCCTCGCCCCCGTAGCGGCAGACGATATCGTCGCTTGATACGCGCGCCTTCAAAGTCGCCGCGACCGATTTGAGTACTTCATCGCCCGCGCTGTGACCGTACTTGTCGTTCAGCCGCTTGAAGAAGTCGACGTCCAGCAGCATGACGGAGGTCGACCGCCCCTGCGATCGGAATGCCTCGACACACTTCTGCATTTCCTCGTCGAACGCTCTGCGATTGTTGACCCGCGTCAGCGCATCGGTTCGCGCCTCGGAGACATGAGACTCGATTTCCTTCGCCTGCGCTTCCAACCGCTGCTCGGCATCGGCCAACTGATCTTGCATCCGCGCGTTCGCTTCGATCAGCCGTGCCACGACGGCCATCACGCTTTCGCTGGTATGGCTTTCCCCCGTCGTCAGCTCACTATTGATCTCCTGGACACGCTCATTGTGCTGACCAACCTGCGCCGCGACACTGACGGCCAATGACTGTAACTGCTGCAATGAATGCCTGGCTTGACGTCGATCCTGGTCCTGAACCTGTTCCACAGGCGCCTTGTTGGATTTCCGTCGATTCCAAAACAACACGTGAGGCAGCCGCCAACCAATCGCGACACCGAGAGCGATCGCAACAAAGAGCGATATGCTGTCGACCAAAAATGGGCTCATGGGAGGGGCCATATTACGTCGAGTTAGTGAGCGTCGTTGCCCCGATCGGGCAAATCGAAGTTACCAGCTAACCCTAGGTTGCGACCCGATCAAGTCAAGATCGTCGATGCCACGCGCCCCAAGTCAATCCAGCAGGACCCCTGCCGCGGACGCTTACTGGGCACAACAGGGCTCAAAATCGGGTTTATTCTGGTAATAGCGGGTCAACTCGTCGTCCAGCAGTGCCGCATCCACGACTCCCATTTCCCGCAGAATGGTCGCGAACGGGCGCGTCTCCTCCGCCTGAGCCATCAGCAGTTCTGCCACATCCCGACGTGACAGGGCTTCCAATTGAATTGCCACCTCTCCAAACGGCCGCTGGGCCGCGATCTGTTCGCCAAGAACATGAAACAGCTGGTGCGAATCGATTTTTCCGCGCTGCAACGCCAGCCGGCCGATCGGCGTGCGGCTGCGGTGCTCGCGTTCGAGTGCCTCCACGAGCTGCATGGCAGTGATAATTCCGCGACGAACAAGATACGTTCCGAACGACATCCGGCACCCCGTCTGCTGATTTGGAGCGGTTTTGGGCTGGGACCGGTCGGCCCCCAGCACCATGCCTATCCTGGAAATCGTAGCTCAGAATCAACCACTTCGATCAGCTCGCGCCGGCCTCGGCATTAGGCCGATCCTCCGTCTGCGAACACAAAAGCGGCAGCAACGGCATAAGTACTAAAGTGTGCAGCGGAAACAGGACCTGGGGCGCCACGACACGGATCGCCTGATCGATCAGCACGATCGCCGGCACGAGCACCGCACCCGTGACCCCAACGATGCCCGTAAGCCGCCAGACGACACCGACAGGCAGGCTAAGGAACAGCGCCGCCCCGATCGTCGGACCAAGAAAGAAATGGGACATCCCCGGCAGCATTCGGGCTGTGACACAGCCCAGCAGCGCATAGCCGAACGCCACGCACCAGGCGGTGGATTCCAGGCAGCAGTTCCGCAGTACGCGGTGCGCAATACCCACGAAAATCAAGATCGAGAGGCTCCAATAGCCGGTGAACAAGGCAGTTGAGTACGCGTCCCATGGCACCGCATACGGCAACGTACGCTGCACGAATCGCAGGGCCAACCCTGCCGCCACGCCCGTTGCCAGCAACCCCAGGGTCAGTGCCAACAACCGAAACGCCAACCGCCAGGAAGCCGACTGCAGGAACCGCCGGCGGCCCAGCAGTGCCAGCCAGAACAACGGAATGACGGAGAGCGGCAGTGCCCACGACTGTGGATAAACCGGCACGATCAGACCCAGCACGTCCCCAAAAATCGCGTCTTCGGTCGATTCGAGTTCACTCCAGTCGGCGGCTCCAAGCCAGCGCGCCATAGCCAGTGCGTTATCGCCGTGGTGCTGCACGCTGCGCGGATCGAGCGCCGCCCAGCGATCGGTTTCCTGGTGGTAATTGCGCACGTCGCCGATAAAGGCGAAGTTCAGACCGCGGCATCCATGTTCGAGAAATATCGTAAAGTCGGTGCTGTTGGGCATCTTGCGATAAACGGTGACAAACGCCGAGCCGGTCCCGACCGGTCGAGGCAGGTAACGAGCCGCGCCGCGCACGATCTCCAGGTTGCGGGCCGCCGTTTCGTACATCAGGCTGGCGCCGCTCGATCCTCGCGCGTCGAAGTTCACAACCATCGGCCGCTGCCGCGCAAGCGGATGCTGCTCGACAAATCCCCGCGCCCCGAGCAACGCGACCTCCTCGCCATCGGTGAACAGGACATACACTGGGTGCTGCCACGCCTGTTCGACATGCCGCAGTGCGCGCGCCGTCTCCAGCAACGCCACGACACCGCTCCCGGAGTCGCCCGCGCCCGGAGCGCGAGGCGCTGAATCGTAATGCGTTACCAGAATCAACGGCGTTCCTTGCTCGGGACCGGCCACCTTGGCCAGCAGATTGACGACGCGGATCCCCTGCACCTCCACCCATTGATCCTCGACCTCCAGTTCCAATGCCTTCAGCTCGCCCCGGAGCCGTTCGCGGAATTCGGAGTGTTCCGTGGATCCGACCGGGCGCGGCAGTTCCGTTTCCAGCATCAGTCGGCGCAGAGCGACCATCGCTCGCTCCGCGGAAAACTCCGCCAGCGGCGCCGTGGATGGACGCACATCGTGTCCGCGCTGCTGGAACCGAGCGATCCAGAAGGTCAAGAACAGTCCGGCAACGATCGCTACGCGAGCATTCCGAATCGCGCGGTTTCCGTTCGTCGAAGAATTCAACCGGAGTCCTTTCGCAGCGACGGGAAATCAGCTCAGCCGTTTCAAGCGGCTGACGCGACCGGTCGATACCCATTCGGCCACGAAGATATTTCCCTGCGCATCGAAGCAGGCGTCGTGGGGATGCACGAACCGACCCGCCAGCCAACGCTCCCGATTGCCGCGAATTTCGAACTTGGCATCCGCCTTTAACCGCTCCACGTCCTCTCCCAGCCGTGCGACAACCTCGTTCTTTGAATTCAGCAGCGTGATCCGCGCCACCAATTCGGGAACCATCATCAAGTCGTTCCAAGTGTCGATGTTGGCGGGCAGTCCGTATCCGCTGAGCGTTTCCAGGTATTTTCCGTCCAAGCTGAAATATTGCAGCGTATGATGGGCCCGGTCGCAGACTACGATCGCCGGCTGGCGTCCCGGCCGCCGATCGATCCAGATTCCGTGGGGCGTATCGAATTTGCCTTCTCCGGCACCCGGCCCCCCAAAGCTCGAAATCCACTCGCCGTGCTTGTCGTAACGGTGAATCATGAACGATCCATAACCGTCCGCCAGAAAGAAACCACCGTCATCCAGAAACGCGAAATTGGTCGGCATGAATCGGTCGCGACCCCAGACTTTTTTCGGGTCGGTGTCCTCGCCCGCGGCATAGACCTTGGCCTGCATTGGCGCTCGCCGCTGCCAGACCACGTCTCCCTTCAACGACAACTTGGCGAACGACTTCACCTGCTGATAAGCGCAGACATACAGAAACTCTTCGTTGCCTTCACGGCGGACTTCGATCCCATGTCCTCCGCCCTGGAACTGGCTACCGAACGCCCGCACGAAGGCCCCCTGATTATCAAACACGAAAATCGAGGGGTGATCTTTCAGATTTTCGTGGCCTTCGTGAATCACATAGAGATGCCCGCTCGAGTCGACCGCCACGTTGTGCGTTGTCTGCCAGTGGTACTGATCTGGTAACCGCGGCCATTCGTGTTCGACTTCGTACTGGTAATCGCCCTGGCCAGTGATAACGCGGGATTCCGACTTGCGCGCGGTGATCACCGCGGGCACGGACAGCGTGGCGGCCGTGGCCGCGGCAGTCGACAGAAATCGCCGCCGTGTCGCGGCAAAACCGGAATTCACTTCGTCCATGGCGGTCACCCCATCACTTCACTGATCGGCCGAGGGTCGCTGACCAGGTGCGTGGGCCGACCTTCCGGAGTGTACAGAATCTTGTTGGGATCGATTCCCAGTTTACGATAGACGGTGGACACAAAGTTTTCCGGCGCCAGCACGCGGTCGCAAGCCGAATATCCGTTGCGATCGGTGGCTCCGACGATCAATCCACCCGGAGTTTTCCCGCCGGCCATGAACACCGACATGGCGTTGGCCCAATGGTCGCGGCCGGCCGTGTTCGAACCCGGCAGGGTCGTAATCTGCGGCGTGCGACCGAACTCGCCGAGCATCACCACCAGCACTTCGTCCAACAAGCCGCGATCGTCGAGATCGCCGATCAAGGCCGAGACTCCTTGATCGATGAGCGCCGTGTGTTTTGGCAGGTCGGTGAAGATTCCCGAATGGCTGTCCCACCCGCCGTCGTTAATGGTGACGAACGGGACGCCCGACTCGACGAGTCGGCGGGCCAGCAGCAGCCTTTGGCCAAAAGCGGTACGGCCGTAGCGTTCGCGCGTGGCGGGCTGCTCCTGGGAAATATCGAGGCCGCGCTGTGCTTCGGCGGACGTCACCAGTTCATAGCCTTGGCGGTAGTACGAGTCGATGGTGGCGGCCGGATCGGCGACCATCGGATCCTCGAATCGTTTCAGTCGGTCGACCATCGCCCGCAGGTCACGGCGTGTCGAAAATCGGTCGGTCGCCAGGCTGGAAGGCGGCGAAACGTCGCGCACGCGAAAGCTCGCCTGGTTCGGGTCGTCCTCGACGACAAACGGGGCATAGCGCCCGCCCAGAAAATTCGGACCGCCGGAACGGGTCATGCTGGGAATGGAGAAATAGGCGGGAAGCTGGTTGCGCTGGGGGATCTCATGCGCAACGACCGACCCCATGCTGGGGTGATAACTGACGAATGCTCCGCAGCCGACGGGAATCCGCGGCGGCGCCCCGGTCATCATGTAGTGATTTCCGGCCCCGTGGTTGCCCTGATCGTGGCGGATGGAACGGATGACCGCGAACTTGTCGGAGCAGGCCGCCAGCCTGGGCAGCGTTTCGCAGAATTGCACACCGGGCATGCGCGTCGCGATCGGCGCCATTTCCCCGCGAATCTCGGCGGGCGCATCCGGTTTGGGATCAAAGGTTTCAAAATGTGTTGGGCCGCCATCGAGCCAGATCAATATGCAGGCTCGTGCGGTCGCCCGGCCGTCGGACGCGTCGCTGGCCGCCAGCGATCGCAGTCGCAGCATTTCCACCAGACTGGTCCCAAAAAATGCGCCCAGTCCCAAACGCAAACAATCGCGCCGGCTGGGTCCCTGGCAATTCCTGTACCTCGACATCGGATCGTCCTCCCGCCGATCACTATAGTCGACCAAAGTTCGACGGGCAATTCAGCCGCTGTGCTGGAAATCGCGCGTTCGCCGCGGCCGGCGTCCCAGGCGCAGGCCTGCTGGTGCCCAGGGAAGTCGGCGACAGACTTACCCTGGGCAACCAGCCGCCTGCTACCCACCCGTTACCCTTCCGACAGTTTTTGCGAGTGCGGCGTCGGCGGGTATGGGAACAGCCCCTCCATGCGACCATTCCCATCCCTCGCCGCTCGCTCGCCGCTCGCCTCGCGCCGCTCGCCGCTCGCCTCGCGCCGTTCGCCGCTCGAAGCGCGCCGATCCTCACCAACCTCACGCACGCTTGAATATCCCCGTCGTGCAACAAGCCCCGTCGTGCAGGAAACCCCGTCCTGCAGGAAACCGAGTCTGGTTGGGAAAGTTGTCGATCGCGATACCAGGCAACCGTCGCGCCGGGACGAAAGTCGACCTGGCTCGCGATCGAGAACGCTTCCACCTTTGACCACTCACCGCCGTTTCTTCGAACCCCACTCCAGATATGTCCACTCGCCACATATATACAACGTTAATTCACCCCTAAAACCGACGCGCGTTTCCAAAAATAATCCAAATTCGTTGCGCGCGAGCATGCGGCTGGTAATCAAGAACGGGCGACTTTCACCCCTGCGTTGCCCGATTTGGCGGAAACCAATTCGAGCGCCGATTTTGGAGTGGAAGCAAGGCAAGGTCGTTTTGAAACGGCCCCGGTCGCCTTCCCGATGCAAGACCCCCGTCACCTTCCGTTCTCGTTTTGCGTTCCTCAGATTGCCGTTTTCCGGAACGTCGCCTAGGATTACTTAACGGGTAAGTTGTTCGACCGGATCCGGTTGGCCGTTCGAGAAGATCGCTTCCTCGTTTCTTGGCATGCCGACCAGCGCGCCGAAGAGCGGGAGGTTTCGGTTTGGCAGTTGGTGGCTGGTCTGGAAGAGGGGCGGCTGGAACGAGAACGCCCGGCGAGCAAGCCCCACCCGTCCGTCGTAGTGCGGGAGGCCTTGGCCGACGGCAGCGAGGTGGAAGTCGTCTGGGCTTGGCTGCCGGAAAGCCAACGGGCGATGTTTGTTACCGTCTATTTTCACGACTAAGTTATGAACGAGCGACGCGAAACGCGCAAACGCTGGATCCAACGCGGTCAGTATGCGGTGGAAGTGGAAGTCGAGGTGGTCTACGCTGCCGATTGTCCCTCGGAACCGTGCCTCGAACCGGCCACAGTGCGCTGGCTGGATGAAATAGCACGCCGGGCCGAGGCGGGCGATCTGGAGTATCTCCGCAAGGCGGGCCGCGTGTTCCAGGCGGTCGTCGGTTAATCGCTGGCCGCAGAGTCGCTTGGCGTTTTTGCGCCGCCTCACGCCGGCGGGACCGCGTCCGTCACGCTTCCCTGGCAGCTTCGTCGCCCGTTGCTCTATTGTTCCGGGTTCTCGAGCAGTTCAGCGAGTCGAGCACCCAGAATTGCCGGGAACTTGGCCACCCAGGTGCGATCGATCAGTCCGACCTGAATCATATCCAGAAGATGCACCCGGTCTTTCAGGCGAAATGAATTCAGCTTCATGCGCACCAGAGACTCCAGCGGCAAAGTTCGAATACCTTCGCCAACCGCGTTGGGTTCGACGTCGGGATTGCCCTCATAATCGCTCAAGCGCACCCTCTGGTTTGCCAGAACGATATGCACCGCCTGGCGTGCGGAATCGCTTTCGTTCTCGACGAACATATCGAGATCTGCTGTTCGCCGATAGTGGAAGCCATGACTCAACATGATGGCCTTGACGGACTCCAGATCTTGTTGCCGCAGAAGCACATCGACATCGTTCGTTGCGCGCACAGCTCCCGGATCGACTTGTGCCACCCAGACACGCACTGCGTTTCCCCCGACAATGGCATAGGGGACTCCCGATCGTTCCAAAATCTCAACGACCTTCCTCAGACGCTGCTCTACCCTGTCCATGGAATTGCCAATTCGCTCCCAGAGCATGTCTCCGACAACCCGCAGGCCGATGGTCACAAGGATACTCCACGGTCATGTTGTTCACACAAAGTAGCATGAGCATAGCACGTTCGTCGGTATCGATCAAAGTCGCCCACCAGCGGGACGGCACCGGCCGTGGTCCGCGTCACCGCTTCTAACCGCCACGTCGTTGGGAGCGGCTTACCTGATTAGACATGCGACGACTCAAGTGACGACATGCCCCTTTGGCTCCCCCTGCTAGCAGCACCCGCAGCGGTGACCTGGTCGCGTAGCGCGCGCGAGGGAAACGGCCGTGACGGCGCGGCGTGCTTTGAGAAAAAAACGATCTTGACCGTGAACGGCGATTGGCCTATCTTCCGCCCCACGATCAATTGATCGTGTTGAGTTTATCAAGCAGTCCACGTGGAGGTGTCTGCACTGGAGCGGGTGGTTTCGGTCGCCCGTCTCTGCGGACCGCGAGGCGAAACGTTGGCACGGATGCCGACGTCCGCTTCGAAAAAGACCGCGCGGCGCCGTTATGATCGAGGATTGACGGTGCGTGCAGGAAGCGCGGACCGTCAGACCGTCCAATCGCTCCCGGAAAAAGTGGTGTCCTTTGCCCCCCTAGGACCCATTCGATCCGGGGGCCTTTTTTTTTGGCTTCTTGTCAAACGCCGAAGGTGCGATCCAGATCGCGGATATAGTCTAAGGCCTCGTCGACGTCGGGGACCTCGACGCCACAGGCCCGCCCGTCGCGGTCACAACGGCCAAGGATCAGCAGTTCTTCGTAGCTTTCGTTTTCCTGCAAGCGGCGTTTGGCACGCGCGCCCAGCGTCCCCGAGAAAATGGCATGCGCTTCCATGTGGTGCTTGATCAGCCATGCGGTTCGCTGCGTGACGAACTCACCCAGCGCCTCCAGTCCCGCGGCCACATGCTGGCGGGGCTCGATTGCCTTGCCCACATCGTGCAGCAGGGCCGCCAGCAGCAGTTCCTCATCGTACGGCACCTGCTCCCGCGCCAGCTCGAACACCTGCAGGGAATGGTACAACGCGTCTCCCTCGGGATGATAGCGCGGATCCTGCTTGACATTTTCCAGCGGCAGGAGCAAGGACTCGTAGACGCGAAAGCGGTCAACCTGGTCTTCGGCGTCGCGCAGGCTGGCGTCTAGATCGAGATCGGGGTATTCGCTCGCCAGCCGTTGTTCGAGCTGGGCGATCGATGCCGATTCGATCGCCTTGCCGGTGATCGAACTGCGAAACGCATAACCGATCCAGCTGGTCGCATACACCGTCAATTCCAGCGGGTAGCGATCGCGAATGTGGATATGCGTGAATAGCCGTTCCTCGCCCTGCTTGCGGACCCGCTTGTGCTCGACCTCGTGCAGCAGCCCGTCCTCCTCGAGCGCCGCGCGGACCGCCTCCACGCTATCGGAGAACACGTGCAGGTCGATGTCGGACCCCTGGCGAATATGCCCGGTGAGTACGCTGCCGATCAGCCGGGGCCGAAAACGACACAGCAGTCGCATCACTCGCAGGGCGTCAAGCCGCATGTCGAGCAGGTCCCGGGTGCGCTGGTCGCCTTCGTGCAGACGTGCCAGCATCTGAATCTCGTCGCGGATCTCGGCGTTTGTCGGGAGGTCGGCCGGTTTGACCCAACCTTGGCAGATACGCCGCGCAGCCTTCAGTTTGGCGCGGTAATACTCCGACTCCTGCCGGCTGTACATCAAGCGAGCGGCCTCGTACGTAATCTGACGCCGCAGTTTCGTACCGGTCATGATGAATGCGCCGGAAATGCCCGATCGGCGCGAAGGGCAGCGCAGGGATAAGCCACAGATTTCGTGGCGTCAGGTTGGACCCGTCGGTTCAAGTATAGGCGCGGGGGCATCCTCGGGCAACCTCGCGGCACAGTACAACCGCTTGATTGCCTTGCCATTCGCTACCCGGTCAGCGTCGCGTCCACTGCGTATAGTTGCGCGACGTACCGAAATGACGCGACCAATGGTGTCGCGGGCTGGCGCCGAACCATCCATACGAATAGCTTTGCGTATGCACCTCCTGAGCCTGCCCCGGATAGTATCCGTGTGTTGCCTTCGCCGGAGAACTCGATTTTGGCGTACGCAAGATCAAATAGCTGGGATAATCGGCAGCTCGGGCCGGTCCGTTAGCTGCCATCGCGACAAGAGCCAGTACGGCCAGAGCAATCGTTCGCACTTTGCACCCCTCCCCCAGGAATTGCCGCGCGCCATTCCAGCCCGCGGCCACCCTCCAAATTAACTCGGCAGACTGCCAAGCCCGACTCCACTCCACTCGAGCCAAATCGCACCCCACCCGCAGCCAATCGCGACACAGGCAAACTGCCTGGGCCGCGCGGGTCCGGAATACGTGAGGCTGGAGAAGTTGCGGGATCTGGGCCGCGATGGGGCCGAGTCGCACGGCGGCAATGTGGCCGAGTCGCTCCGCGACTCGGCGTCGATTTGCGGAGCAACTCGACCACACCCTACGATAGAGCTTGGGACAGCGCCTGCGTGAGGAACTGAGCCTGACGCGGCACCAACTGTTCCAGCGCCTGACGATCGATCACGGTCCTGGCGTCGAAAACAGCTGACCGTTGTCCAGCAGACTGATCGCCAGATTCCGTTGTCTCGTCGCTGGTAAAGCTGGCACCGAACAGCGATGTTCCGCTCAGATCGGCACCACGCAGATCCGCGCCGGAGAAATCGCAGCCCTCGAGATCAGCGTTGCTGAAGTTCGCCTCGCGCAGATCAGCGCTGGTGAATCGAGCGTTCGTCAGATTGGATCTCGAGAAATCGGCGCCACGCAGCCCGCAATCCCGGAAATCGGCATTGCGCAGCACGGCGTCCACGCATCGCAGTCCGTCCAGCTTGTGCGAATGCAGTTGCAGACTGAGCAGATTCTGACCGGACAAATCCCGTCCGGCGAGCAGTTCCCGCAGGCGTTGCCGGGAGATCGACGAGGCGATGTAACGCTGTTCGAGCCACGGGTCGGCGCCGTTGTGGTAGCCACACTCGGCCTCCCAATAGCCGAGCCGGTCCTGGCTCAGCACGTCGATCCGTTCCAGCCACTTCAGACTCTTGTAGAAGTACTTACCCGGTACCACGACACGGATCGGCCCGCCGTGTTCGAGCTCGATCGGCCGGTCATCGTGCTCCAGTGCGATCAGGGTCTGCAGCCGCAGTGCTTCGTCCAGCCGCAGCGACGTGCTGTGGTTCCGTTCGCTCCGCGCCACCAGCGACAGATAAGCCGCTCCCGCCGGCAGTGGGCCGACCTCGTCCAGCAACTCGCGCAGCGGAATTCCGCGGAAATGCATCTGCAAGCGGGACCAGCGCGTCACGCAGTGGATGTCGACCCGCTTTTCGGTCAAGCTGCGATCGCGCAGGGCCTCGAGCGTCCATTCCCGTGGCGGATCGACAAGTCCGGCAATCCGCAGCCGCCACGGCTGCTCGGGATCGCGAGGAGCTCGTTCACCGACCAGCGGCCACTTTCCCGGAGCGGCAAGTTGTTGTCCCGGAGGCAAGCGAATTGCATTCATGGATCGTTTTTAGGGCGGTTGAAGCCGTGGACGCGATTGGACTAGGATACTTGATGAACTAGGATACTCGATGCCGTCGCATCCGTCCCGCTCCAACGTTCCCGAATCCCGGAAAACAACCTGGCATGGCCGCTGTGCAATTGAGCTGTCCCTGGTGCGCGGGGTTGCTGGAAGTGGACGACAGCGCCAGTGGCCTGCAAGTCGCCTGCCCCAACTGTTCGGGCGTGATCACCGTTCCCGATCTCAGCGGGATCGTCCCTGGAAGCACTCCGGTTCATGAACAGCAGGAAACGCCGTCGGTATCGCCGACGCTGGTCGACCTGGGCTGCCCGCATTGCGCTGGCATCTTCAAAGTTACCGGCTCAATGGAAGGCCAGCAGGTGGCCTGTCCCCATTGCCAGGGCGTAGTGACCGTCCCGATGTTGACGCCAGGATCGGCACCCGAAGAAGTCGCAGCCGCACACGAGGAGCTGCCACCCGCGGTGAGCACCGGTCCGGCGGTCACCTTGCCTCAGCCCTCTGCTTTCCCTGCGCAGCCCTCTCCCCTTCCATCTCCAATCGCTCCGTTTCCGATCCCGTCCACTCCTCCTTCTTACCAACCGACAGCTGTGCCGTCCCCATCACCCGCGCTCCCGCTCGACCGGCCCGCCGCCGTCGTGATTCCCACCGAGGACGGCGGCTATGTTGCGGTGCGCGAGCCGGTCAAGACGATTGGTCGCCCTGGCCAGGAGATCGAATTGAGGCAGCTGACCGTCGAGGAAAAACGTCGGCGACGGCAGATTACGAACATCATCGTGATCAGCGCCTGCATGGTGATCTTGCTTATCACTTTCCTGGTGCTGAAATCACGGTGAGCCTGAAAGTGCCGTTATCGATCCTGTCTTCCCGAAGGCAGACCGATCCGAAGGCGTTGGCGTCGCGTCGACTGCGGCATCACGCCGAGTGCGGATCGGCTTCCAGCGTCGTTTCCAATTCGTCGCGGTCGATCCGCACGATCTTCTGTTGTTCAGAGATGCGTTGCGCCACGGCAAGGTCTTTGAATCCGCTGCCGGTGAGAATGCAGACGGTGCGTTGGTTTTCGGTAACGAGTCCCTTGCGTGCGGCGTCGATGGCGCCGGCCACCGAACGGCGGCGGCCGGCTCACAGAAGATGCCCTCGTGCCGGGCGAGATCCGCCTGAACCTGCCAGGCCTGTTCGTCGCTCACCACGACTCCGCTTCCGCCGCTGGATCGGCACGCCCGAATCGTCGCATCGCCATCGATGACGTTGGCGACCTGCAAGCCGCTGATTTGCGTGGAGCAGGTGACGGAGCGTGCATGAGTTTTGCCCGTCGCGAGCGGTGTGCAGATCGTGTCATTGCCGACCGGCTGAACCGGGTGTACGGAAGTGGGAGCCCGATAGTCACCAAGGCGGCGCATCGATTCAAAACCGCGTGCGACCGCCAGCGCCAATCCGCCGCCCCCGGCCGGCACGAAGACATGCCGCGGGGCGTTGTTGGCCAATTCGAAGCTCAGCGTCATCACCCCCGCCATCCCGTTCGGACTGTAACGGAACGCGCTGATCTGCAATGCAAACGGAGCCCGTTCCGCCTTGGCGCTCAATCGTTCGAATACGGCGTCGGTCGTGGCGGCATCGACACCAAAACCGCGTACGACGACCAGCCTCGCCCCGTGCACCAGCATCTGCCGCAGTTTTTCCGAGGGCGCCGTTTCGACGACGGCGATCGTGCACTCCAACCCCGCCGCGGCACAATACGCAGCCAACGCGGCGCCTGTATTTCCGCTGGAAGTCGCCAGACAATGCGAACGCCCGTCCGCAGCCATTCTGGAAATCGCGGCGGCCGCAAATCGATCCTTATAGGAGCCGCTGGGATTAGCGCTCTCCAGTTTAAACCACAGGTCGTTCAGTCCATGGCGAGGGCCCAGCCAGCGCGAGCGGACAAGCGGCGTGTGACCTTCCCCCAGACTGACCTGATGCCGGGGATCGATCGGCTCCAGCCACTCCGACCATTTCCAGATGCTCATGCGACACGCGAATCCAGATCCATGATTACCGCCAGACTGTCGCCGGCGCGCACCGTTCGAAACGAATGCAGGACGATCACCATGCCGGCCTGCGACGAACGCACTTCGAGCGCCCCGGCACCCAGCGGATCGACCACTGTTCCCAGCAGATCCCCTGCCCGCACGCAGTCCCCAAGCCGCACCGCCGGATCGAAGAACCCGGCCGCCGGCGACGGATTGCAGATCTGCATGTGGCCGGCGCCCGGACGCGTTTCCTCCACGATGTACTGCAACTTGGATTCAGGAATCGGCCGATCGAGCATTCCCAAAGCGCCCATTACGTTCAAGCAGCCGTCCACGTAGGCCGCGATACCTTCCGCGCTGCAACCGCCACCTCCCAGGTATTCACAGTAAATGGCCGGCACACGAGCGTCCCGAGCGACGGAAAGCGATCGACCCTCCAGTCTCGCATCCGTACCCCAGACCACGGGCAGGTTGAACGCCCGAGCCATCCGCCGCTGCTGATCGAGGACCGCCGGCTCGGGATGCAGCATATATCCCGCCAGCGGCCATACGGTCAGCCGCGTACCGCCGGTATGCAGATCGATGTAATAGTCGCTGTCACGGATCGCCGCAGCCAGCGCGAATGCCGTTTGCTCCGTAACCGAGCCGTCTTCGCGGCCGGGACAGGTTCGCGCCAGATCCAGACCATCTTCGGCGGTCCGAGTACCCAGCAGAAATGCCGCCTCGTTGACAACCGGGATCAGCGTCAGGCGACCGCGTAACTCGCGCGGTGCAACCGGGCCGATCAGATCGATAAGCCGGCGGATCGCCGCCATCGGTTCAAACTCGTCGCCGTGAACTCCACCGGTCACCAGCAGCCGAGGGCCATGACGATCGCCCTGGAGCCGTTTGGCTTTTAGCTCGATCATGATCCCCTCGCCGATTGCCGCCGCAGTCGCCGCTCGGCGCCGTCGCGAATCTGGGCCATGACGTCCAGTCCTACCCTTCGGCTCCAGGCCTCCATGAGACAGCGGTACATCGGCCCGGGTCTGCCCGAACCGATCGGCACACCGTTGATCCGCGTCACCGGAAGCAGGCAGTACGGGGTGCTTGCCAGATAGGCTTCATCGGCATTGATCACGCAGTGGGCCTGCATGTCGCGCTCTAGGAACGGAATGCCAAGTTCCGACGCGATCTCGCGCGTCACCGCACGGCTCACACCGGGCAGAATATTCCTGGGACCCGGCGACACCAGACTGCCACGCTCGAATAACAGGAAGTTCGCGCCGCTAGTCTCGGTAATATTGCCGTCCAGGTCGAGCAGCAGCGCGACGGCCTGGGGGTCGGCCAGTCGGGCCTCCTGGTCGGCAAGATAATAGTGCATGCGACTGCGGTATTTCATCTTCGGGTCGAAGCATTGCGGCGGGACGTGTCTTGTCGAAGGCGTCACGACGTGCACCCCTTCGACCAGTTTGGCACTCCAGAGCTCCCACGGCAACGGAAACGTATGTGCACAAACGGTCGGCGTCGTCCGCGCGGCCCCACCCGCGCTGCCCGCATACGTCGCGTACTCGCCGGCAGTGACGAAGTGAATCAAGCCCAGTTCGTCGTCCATGCCCAGCGAACCGAGATTGCGTTCGACAAGTTCGTGGGAAATGCGCAGCAGCTGCTCCTCCGTGATGCCGATGTCAAAGCGGACGTAACGCAGCGAGCGGAACAGTCGGCGGATATGCTCTTCCAGTCGGAACGGAGCGTGCCGGAAAGTACGCGTCATCTCCGTTACCGTAGCACCCAGCACGATGCCCGCATCGTAGATATTCAGCTTCGCCTGCGACGCGGGAACAAAAGTCCCATTCAAATAAACGGTTGGTTCGCTCAATCGCTTAACTCCCGAGGAAACTGGCTCAGACGCCGGACTCCCGTCTCCGTAACGAGATAATCGTCTTCGATCCGAATTCCAGCGCGCAGGGAATCCCAGTAGATTCCCGGCTCGGCCGTAAACACTTCGCCGACCTGGAACACGTCGTCCCAGTGCGGATTCAAATGGGGCGCTTCGTGCGGAAACAGGCCGATGCCATGTCCCAGATGATGAAAGAATGCTCCTGGCCGCACCGCATCGAGCATCGCCTGCGCGCGATGAAACACCGCACGGCACGACACACCCGGTCGCACTTCCTGTTCAATCATCCCCAGTACGTCCAGGACCGCATGCCAGGCGCTAAGTTGTTCGCCGATCGGCTCGCCGCCCACCACCAACGTGCGGCAATTGTCCGCGTAGTAACCACGGTAGCTGACTCCCAGATCGAGCACGTACAACTCACCCTGCTCGGCAGCCCGGTCACGCGGCGGACCGCCCGGACTGGCCGCTTGAAAATCATTTCCAAAATCGAGGATCGGTTCGCCGGCCGCCAAAACCGCCTCGCGAAATAATGTCCCATAAACGTCGAGTTCGCTGATGCCTGGTCGGACGATCTCGCGAGCTCGAGCATACATCCGGCCGGTGCAGTCGATGGCGGCCTCAATCAACGCCAGTTCGTCCGGGTCTTTACATCGCCGCGCCTGCCATAACGCCGGTTCCAGGTCGACCCACTCGACATTCCGGCCGTTGGCCAGCGCCTGTCGCACCGACTCGCCGATCGCCGAAAACTCGATGCCGATCCGCGACGATTCGAGAAGGCTTATCGAGCGGGCCAGGACCGTTGCCGCGGCATGATGCTGGTCCTGGCGCAGCGTGGAATGAAACTGGGCATCAAATGTGCGGATCTCATCCGCCACGACCTGCTGGGGCGCGGCGTTGGGAGCGATCAGTAGTCCCCTGCCAGCCCGGTCCAGGCTGAAGATGGATACCATCAATCGATGCGGACGAAATCCGGTCAGATACTGCACATGTTCCGGGCGTGTTACGACGATCCGATCGACCTGCTCCTTTTCCATCCACGAGGATAACCGGGCCTGACGGCGTCGTGAGAATTCCGGTTGCAAGCCAGCTGATACCATAGAGAATCCGTCTTCGCGAATCGAACCGGCGCGAATGCTACGGGACCGGCATTCACTCCCGACTATAACAACTCGGTCAACGGTTCGCCCGTGGTTAACGGCATCGGACGCCCATCCACCGTCTGGTAATGGGCGCTGTCTGGTGCGTAACCCAGCGCAGCAAATACCGTTGCATGAATGTCGGCGGGCGTAACGGGGCGGAGGCGGGGATAGGCGCCGATGCGGTCGGATTCACCAATGACCTGGCCGCCTCGAATCCCGCCTCCGGCCAGCACCACCGAATAACAATCCGGCCAATGGTCGCGTCCCGCGTCCTTGTTAATTCGGGGAGTCCGGCCAAAATCGCCGATCCAGATCACCAGGGTCGAATCGAGCAATCCTCGCTCCGCCAGATCATCCAGCAAAGCGACATATGCCTGCTGCATTGGCGGCACCAGTCGATTGCGCAGGCGATTGAAGTTATCCGCATGCGTGTCCCAGATAATGCTCGGACCGTTGACCGTGGAGACAAATCGCGTGCCGGCTTCGACCAATCGCCGCGCGAGCAGGTGGGACTGGCCCCAGGAGTTGCGGCCGTACCGTTCGCGAACAGAATCCGGTTCCCGCGACAAATCAAACGCGCGTGCCGCGTCGCCCGTCGCCACCATCTGGGTGGCTCGATCCAGCTGCGCGTCGAGTGCCTCCGCCGCCAACGTTGCGACGGTGCTTGGACAGCGGTCGATTCTGCGCAACAGCCCGCGCCGCTCTTCGAGGCGTTCCGGGGACATCTCCGGCAGCAGCGTCAGATTTCGGACCCGAAAATCGGCCGAGTTCGGGTCGGCGTTCAGTACGAAAGGATCGTGCGCAACTCCCAGGCAGCCGCCGAACTGGCCAGGCGTAATATAGACGGTGCTGTCGCAATGCGGCGACGGAGTGATCACATAGGGCGGAACCGTGCCGCTGTAGCCGTCGCGCCGCGCCAGCCAGCCGATCAACGTCCCGAAACTGGGAATGTCGGTCGGGCTGGGGTTAATCAGGGTGCTGTCCTCGCGGTAAGGCCGGCCGACGATCGACCAGTGCATTCCGGAATTGTGTCCCCCGTGCTTGTGATGTACGGTTCGCACCACGGCCAGTCGATCGATCCGCGTGGCGAGTTCCGGAATCAGCTCACTGACGAACATACCAGGGATGCGCGTATCGATCGGACGGAAGATCCCTCGCACATCGTCCGGGGCGTGCGGTTTCGGATCCCATAAATCGAGGTGACTGGGCGCGCCACAGTTGAAGATCATGATGACCGATCGCGCTTTCGCCGGTGCCGCCCGAGCGCCTTGGACCGCCGCGAATGCGCGCTGCCAGTTCCCGAATGCGCCTCCGGCCACGGCGCCGGACGCGAGCATGAATCCGCGGCGCGTCGCGGCGGCAGCAGTTGCTGCCTCTTTCGCCGCTGCAGCCTCGCGATTCGCGCTCATGTCGAGATTCTCCCCGCGGAATTCTAGCCGCCAAATCCGTTGCGCATCTCAAACAGCCGTCCCTGCAATGAACCGACAACCTTACCGCCCTTTTCCTGGCTGGCCGCCTTCAGTTCGGCTTTGCCAATGAATGACTTCATCGCCGCGCCGAACATGAAGCCCTCTCCTTCGACCATCATGCCCTGCACATTAATCGAGTCGGCCGGGTCGATGGAACCAAACTGGTCGGGGGCAAAGAAGATCGTCAGCGTGATTTTCTTCTGGTCCGATTCTCGCTCGCCCACCAGCGCGACGGTCGGCGGCGGTGCCGGCGCGCGGCCACCGGGATTGCCACCAAAAGCCGGAAAGCGCGATGGCCCCGCCGTGGCGACCACGCGCTTGAATTTTACCTTTTCGCCATTCAGCACCAGATCGACCGTCGCCTGCTCGCTCACCGCAGGTTGCTCACCGCTCGCCGTCCAGTCGGTCGAGAAAGTCGCCGACGCCTGGCCCGCCTCCCGCATGTAAAAAGGCTTGGCCGGTGGTGTCGTGATATGCACCGGTCCGTCCTTGATCTCGTCCATGATCTCCTGCCGTCGCCCCCGAATGAATTTGCGGGTGGCTTCCGAAGTTTCCGCGATGTCGCCCTGGGCCTCGTGCAGTTGCCCTTTCACGATAGCCTCGATCCGATCCACGTCCGCGATCAGCTTATCTTCGTTCCAGACCGTATCCAGCAGTTTCAACATCGTCGCCTGGTACCGATCTCGCATCGCAGGGATCTGGTTCAATCGGTAGGCCAGTATTCCCTTGGCGAAGACCGACTTTTTCTGCATGCCGCCCGCCGGCGAGAAAAAAAACGGCGGTGCCAGTGTCATATCCGCGCCCCAGGGGATGAAATGGAACTTTCCGTCCTTGGGGTTCTTGTACAGATAGTAATTGTTCTGGTTCGATGCGTAGCCGTCCCAGAACGCAATCAACGACTCCAATGCCCAATGCCGGATAAACTCATCCAGGTCGAACCGTTTTTCCAGTTCCGCGAGAAACTCCGGTGCGTCGGGCTTGTCGAGAATCTCCGCCAGACGCCGCAGATCGCTGCGATCGTTGCTCTTCTTGTTGGTCTTGATATCAAAACGATCGATGCGATCATGGATAAAGTCGGTGGGAAAAACCCCTTCATACAGATCGCCTGTATCGTTACCGAACTGGCGACGCAGGTAGCGCTCGTCGATCGACTCGACATGCGTGTAAATGCCCAGCAACTTGCCGTTCACCGTAACTTTGGCCAATGAGCTGCGCGGCGCAGGCAACCCGGCCTCGCGAAACAAACGGTAGGCAATGTACTGACTGGCACAACTCCGGTCTTGCTTATTGTTGTTCAACGTCAGGCGGTCGAATCCGGCGATCAAGCGATTTGTATCGGGATGTTCGATCCGTACCTTCAAAGATGGTCGATCGGTGTCCATCGAACCAAAGAAACCCTTTTTGCGAAGTTCAACATGCGGCAAGCGCCGGCCATTGATTTCCAAGTCGGCGGGAAAGAAAGAATAGACGCTTGTAAACGAACCTTTGCTGAAGGCCGATACAAAGTCCAGCGCCTGTCCCGACAGTTTCTTCCAGTCCTTCTCGGCAATCGTGATGCGGACATCGAGCATCTCCTCGGCCGAAAACAACTGCTCCGCTGTCAGGGGCGTTTTCTCCTGTCCCCGCAGCGGCTGGTAGCCGACCAGGGCAAGTAAGCAGGTGGCAAGGAGCGCCCCGATCGAAAAACGAATTCCCGAAGGCATAAACAATCGTCCTTGGATGATGAGCGAAACGAAATTTCCGTAGACACACCGCACTGGTCGACAGACAAATAGTGTAGCTGTCGATGGCGCACCCGCAAACGGTGGCCTCGACGGAGCACGCGGCCGTTGCCCCTTGGCGAACCGCAATCTGGTGGGCCTCGGATTTCCTCCAACCACCCTGCAGCTTGGCGTACGAACGGGTGCCGATTCAGTCCGGTTGGCCAGGAAAATCACGCGTTCGATCCAATGGATCGCCGGAAGAGCTTGTCGGTCGACGCCGCGATTCTTCCGCCACTTCGACCGTATGCTGTACCGACGGGCGGGCGATTCGGTCGATTTCCATCAGCAGGCTGGCCGGTCCGGTCCCGCCTCCCGCAGGTCGTTGACGATAGTAGATGTAGCCCCGGTCTTCCAGCAACACCAGGAATCGATGCAATCCCCAGCCGACGCAAAGCAGCAGTGCCAGCGCGGCCAGTGCGGCGAGTAACCACAGCCCGGCTCGAAGCATCTCGCCACCCGCCAGAAGCGTCGCGCCCGTTTCCATTGGGGTTCTCCCAGCCTCAATTCGAGGTCACCCGTCATCCACGAACCATCTATCGCAGCAACATGCCGGCATAGCCGACGACGCGACGGGTGTCGCCGGTGACGTCCGCGCTGGTCGCATAGCCGATGCGCCGGCAGGTCTGCAGTCCACCAAGTTGGCGCAGTGTCTCCATGACGATGACCGCCGGCAGCATGCCACACATGCTGATATTGTGTCGAGTCACGACTTCGAACAGTTCCTCGGGGCGGAGTGTCTCCATGGCCCGTAGCGCGATTTCGTCCAATCGTCGATTTTCGCTGTCGGTGGCAAAGTGGTTCATGTCGCTGGAGATGACCAGTAACGGTTGTCGGGGCATCGACCGCAGCAGGCCCGCCAGGCCCGCGGCGAACTGTCGGCAGCGATCCAGGTTGCCGCCGCCGATCGCGATACCGACGACTTTCGAGCCGGGAGCGAGCCGCGCGATCCACGGCAATTCGACTTCGATTCCATGTTCCTGTTGATGGGCGGCCGCATCGAGTTCGAGACCTGGGATCGCGACGGCGAGTTGTTCCGCCAATGCGCGATCGGACGGGATGTTCGCTCCGGGAATCTGCCAGAGTTCGTGCGGCGCTACAGCCCACTCGACTCCCAACCGAGTATGCTTGGGTCCGAGGATCAGCACGGTCTCGGGAATCTGGACCTGCTGGAAAACGGCCGCCGCCAGTTTTCCCGAATACTGCAGCCCCGCGTGCGGCACCATCACGGCCGGCCAGCAGTCCGGCTGCGGCGGCGCCAGATCGAGCATCCCGTCCAGCATGTTTTGAAGTTCACCTGCTTGCGCAGGATAAAACGTTCCGGCCACCGCCGGCGGACGGATTCGCGGACCTGTCACGGCGCGCGGCGCGGTGGAGATTCGCAACGGCGTCCGCGCGGCATTGGCCGCCAGGCTGACGACGCTGGCATTCTCCGGATGCGACACTTTGCAGTCCTCCACGACACTGCGAAACAGCTGTTCGGCGGACTGTGCCGGGTCGACGATCCAGGCGGAGCGGCCTCGATCCATCACCAGGATCGCTCGACGGGCCGTATCGATGCCGCGCAGATCGGGATCGACCACCGTGCCATGCAACGCCGAATCGTGGAGCACCGCCAGATTGAATTCCAGGTTGTCGCGCCGAGCGACCGCCGCCGGCGGCAGTGCACGGGCCAGGCTTTCACAGAGTTGAAAGGCGGTCGTTTGCAAAGGTAATCCCGGTCTCAGGCTGAGTTGGGCTACGTGCAGCCAGTCGCTCTCCGGACCGATCCGCGCCGACAACGAAACCCCTTGGACCGTTCCGTCCGGGACGCCGAACAGGTAGTAGCTGGGTGTGGCGCCCGTCAGCAGCGCTGACAGATTCGAGCGGCAGTGCCGTTCCAATTCCCGCAATTCCTCGTCCGACATGAACGCTGTGGAAAGCGCCGCATCGTCGGCCAGCACGCACGGGTCGAATGGCCCGCCGAAAGCAAACGACTCGAAAGTCAATACCTGCGTGTCGTCTTCCTCCCAGGCGGTTGTTGGCAGACCGGCCTTCTTGCAGACCTGCCGCAGGAATGTCTCGGCATCCCATTGCTGCTCGATCGCCACACTGGGCAGCAACAGGCCCCCTGCATCGCCACGCCGGATCTGCAGCCCATGTCGCCCGGGCACGACTTCCGCGATCCGCTGCCGTCCCCGGGCCCGCAGCGGTTCGAACCCGTAGAGCAGCGAGACATCAAGATCGAGGTAAGGCAGTTCGGTCCGCGAGATCGGCGGCAACCGCACATCTTCCGTCGCGGTGCGCTGAGCCGACTGCCGCAGAGCGTCAAGCAACGACATCGGTTTGCCAAGCGATCCGCAACACGCGCGCAAATGGCCACGCCGCTTCAAGGTCACAAACGCGCCCATCACCGTCAGTCCGGCGGCGCCACTCAACGTCGGATCGGCCAGCCTTACAGGCCGCGCGCAGATCGGCGCCGCGACCAGCTCATTGGCGGCCAGTTGAATCGCCTGCTGTTGAGCCGATGTCAGTTCCGGACGTTCGCGCACCGGACCTTGCGCTGTGGCGGGATTCATCGAACTTCCTTTCGGCTCGGACCCGGCTTCGGATCGTGGATTGCCCGGCGGAGCGGTTTGTAAAGCGACCAGGGGATGAGCTTGCGCATAGCTGGCGATGCGAATCGGTTGGCGCTTGCGCCCCCAATCGCCCGGCCGATCCGCGAAGTGGCCGGCCACCGGTACTCCACAATGACCGCACGCCCCTCGCCGGATGTTCCAGGCACCCAGCGCATACCAGTTGCGTTCGATCAATAAGCCCAGGCAGGCGTGGCAGTACGTGCTCTGATGCTGGACGTCGTTCACGTTGCCGACGTAAACGTATCGCAGGCCGACACGCCGAGCGATCTCGTAGGCTTGCAACAGCGTCTCCAGCGGCGTGTTCGGCAGATCCTGCATGCGAAAGTCGGGATGGAACGCCGAAAAGTGCACCGGAACGTCGTCACCGACATGGGCCAATATCCAGTCGCACATCCGCCGCAGATCGTCGGGATTGTCATTCGTCTGGGGTATGACCAGATTCGTGATCTCGAACCAGACCGAAGTCTCCCGCTTCAGCCACTCCAGCGTGTCCAGCACCGGCTGCAGATGCGAATAGGTCACGCGGTAGTAGAATTCCTCGGTAAAGCCTTTCAGATCGACATTCGCCGCATCCATCGGCTCAAAGAACGACGCACGGGCCGACGGCGAAACATAGCCGGCCGTCACGGCCACGTTCTTCACACCGACGGCCCGGCAGGCTCGAGCCGTATCGATCGCGTACTCGGCCCAAATCACGGGATCATTGTACGTATAAGCCACGCTGCGGCAGCCGTGATCAAGCGCCGCCTGCGCCACCGCGGCCGGCATCGCCAACTCGCTCAACCGCTCGATCTCCCGCGATTTCGAAATATCCCAGTTCTGGCAGAACTTGCAGCCGAGATTGCAGCCCGCCGTTCCAAACGACAGGACACTCGTTCCCGGGTAGAAATGGTTCAACGGCTTCTTCTCGATCGGATCGATACAGAATCCCGTACTGCGGCCATAGGTCGTCAAGACTATCTCGCCATCGACGTTCTGCCTCACAAAACAGAAGCCGCGGTCCCCCGGCTTCAACGCGCACTCGCGCGGACAAAGATCGCAGATAATGCGGGCCGATCCCGGGTCGTCGTGCCACCAGCCGCCACGCCACGTTCCATCAGAACGCAACCCATTTTCAGGCGGATTAAGTACCGTGCGCGACATGGTGATGTTGTTCCATCGGCGGGCGTCTTCGGCCGCGGCCGCGGTGTCGTGCATTCACCGCGTCGGCGTGGCGACGCGCAAATCACCCTTGGGGCGGAATGTCCGGTGGCGGGTCAGGACGTGTCGGCGGAGGCAGATTCGGCGGAGCGTGATCCGTCGACGGATTCGAGGGAGGACTCGCCGGCGGACGAAGCCGATTCTGAAACTGCTGAAAAGTCCCCTGCAACGACTCCAGCAAACGCGGAACCTGCGGTGACGATAGAAACACGCGGCACGATACCGCGGAATGAGGAAAAAGGTTGGTGAGAAAATCGAGTTTGAATTCGGACGGCGTGTGCCCGATCATTACGCCGTTGGCATAGGCGCCACTGAGCAGACTGTCCGGCATCTTCAACTCGTCATAGATCTCCTGCGCCGTCGGCTGACGCTGGCCGGGCGCGCCGCGCGGAAGTTCCGGCGGCATGCCGAACCGCTGCGAATACATCTCCAGGTTCGTACGCAATGCCTGAATAAACTGCGGCAGTACGGCATGAGGCATGACCACGCGGGCCGCCACCTGCGGAGGATGTCCAATGTTCTGCACAAAGTCCAGGATGAACTCGTTGGGACCCGTCATCACGATCACGCCGGTACTGAACGCACCCCGACTGACGCCTTCGGGAACCCTGGCCGTCAAATGTTGTACTCGGACCTGTTCGCTCTGGTGACCGCCCTCGCCCGATGGGGGAACTTCCGGATGATTCATGACAAGTTTCGCTTTCGTTACGCGTGCGATTTCAATGACTAAGCCCATCCTACGCCGGTAATCCGTTCCGGGCCAATGTCCGAGAGCCCGGTTGTACGGAATCCTGGGTCGAGGGAAACCCGAATTCAGGTAAACCCTGTGCAATTGTCGCGCCGCGGTCAGTTCGTGCCAATACGACAGTGGCATATTCGTCACGACGGGAATAGCCAGACCGTCAACGCCCTCAACGTCCTGCGCGTAACGCCACCAGCACCAGCAGACCCAGTATCACGATCACCGCAATCGCCACCGACCAATTCAGCCAGGCCTGGCCCAATTTGTACTGCCGACGCTCGTACGCCTCCCGCTGTCGCCGCTTGTGCTCGATGCTGTCCTTCGCCCGCAAACGAAACTGAATCTGGCAAGATGGGCAAAGCGCGTCCTGGTCGAGCATTTCCCTCGGCACTTCCAACTCGTGGCCGTTGGGGCAAGGAATATGCAGCGGTTCGTCCGAATCCGCCGTGAATTCCACCTGCCCCGCCCGATTGGGCCTGGAACCGCGCGCGGGACTCCATGCAAATTCGGCGGCCACAGCCGCCGATCCGCCCATAACCGGACCTTCGCCCGAGTCCCCAAGAGGCAACGTCGACCCCAGACCGGCCGTCCCCATCGTCGGCGCGCCGGGTGGCATTGCAGGTGGTCGGCCCGATGACAACAAAGGTATTCCCCCTGCGGCCGCAGCTACAGGTGGGTTGGGAACGGGTGGGTTGGGAACGGGCGAGGCAACCGGCGCGGGAACCAGAAACGGCACTCCGCAGATGGGGCACGAGGTCGGCTGACCGATCGAGGCTGGATCGGCCTCCAAGAGGTGCCCGTGCGGACAATGAAACTGGTAGCCCATACCGATTACGAGTCCGTGAATGCGTGCGGGAGGCCCAGCGCCCGTCGGACACTGTATCCGAACAACAGCCTCCATTCCAGTTCGGCGACCAGGCGGCAGAATTTACGCTCGCTCGACCCGTCCGACCCTCGAAAAACCGCCGCACAAAGATCAACGAACGCGTGCGGATCCCATCGGGACGACTGCAGCTGCTGATTCCACGATTCCGGTATTTCTGCCGGCTCCCGCGCGATTCGACGGGCCCCGGCCAACAATGAGTCAAAGATCTCGTGATCACCCACCCGGTGAAACCAGTATTTCGCATTCCCAAAATCCGGCTCGCGACGGTGCATGATCCCGTGCCAGTAGCTACCGGTCGGCGTTTCGATTTCCTGACTCCAACGATGTGATTCATCCAGATAGCCGAACCGCAACCAGAGACCGGACAAGCAACAATTCGCGAAGTCGCGGTCCTTGATCATCGCCGCTGGAAAAACACCGGTCGCCGCGGCTTGCCGAAGATATGGCAATGCCGACTCATCCGCATCGCCGCGATACAAGTCGACCTGCAATGGCTGACGACAGAGATGCCGAACCGGCTCGGCAAACGGAACGGACTCCCATGATTCGTACGACGGGCTCATGGTGCGATTTTAACGATCGTATCGCCTTGTCACTACGACCTGTCCGTTACTTCCACCTTAGGATAGTGAGTGTTACACTTGGAAGATCGCAACGCGCGGATTGCTATCGATATCCCGGCTAGGTAACTCCTGAACAGGCAAGCGGCACTATGGCGAACGAACCAACAACGCCCAACCCGGAAGGGGAGTCTTCGAAACCCGTAGAGTCAGGGAGTGTCAGCCCTCGACCGCCGATTACGATCCGGCGACCGGTTTTGGGCGCGCATCGGCGGCATTTCACAAGTTCGTCGCAGCCGGACCCGGTAGTTCCGCCGGCCGCGCAGCCGCCGGCTGCAGCGCGCACGCCATCGGTGCCGCGGGATGGATCGATCGCGGGTGGGGATGCCTCCGGCACGTCGACTTCCGCTGGAGCAGCAGAGGCCGCAGCCGCAATCGCACCGCCGGCAACGATCGCGCCTCTCGCTGACTCCGTCGAACGGGCAAAATCGTCGTCAACCGACGAGGGCCGCGGGGCACGCTCGCGAACCGACACCCGCGGCAAGCGCGAGGGGCGATCCGAACCGCCAACGACAGAATCGTTGCGCGTCAACCTGCCACCGAAGCCATCGCGGCGCGACAAATTGTCCGACGACCTGCAAATGGAAATGGACGCCGCGTTCGGGGATCGGTCGCTGGATGAACTGATCAGTGGCACGGCACCGGCAGCGATTTCCCAGATCCCCGAACCCGAATCGCGCCATCGTGCTCAAGTGATTCGCGTCTACGGTGACAACGTATTCTTCTCCCTGACGGGACGCTGCGAAGGCGTCGTTTCCTTACGGCAGTTCGCCACGCCTCCCAATCCTGGCGACACGTTTGACGTGGTCGTGCGAGGATTCAACCAGGAAGACGGCCTTTGCGAACTGGTCGTGCCGGGAGCCTCGGTCGAAGTCTCGGATTGGTCCGATCTCACCGAAGGTGCATTAGTGGAAGCCACGGTCACCGCGTCCAACAGCGGAGGACTGGAATGCGAAGTGAATCGAATCCGCGGCTTTATTCCGGCCAGTCAAACCGGACTCTACCGGGTCGAGAACCTGGGCGATTTCGTTGGACAAAAGCTGCTCTGTGTCGTCACGGAAGCCAACGCACAGCGCCGGAACCTGGTGCTCAGCCACCGCGCGGTGCTGGAGCGGCAGAAACAGGAATCGCGGCAGAATTTCTACAACGAATTGGAGGTCGGGCAAGTCCGCGAGGGCATCGTCCGCAAGATTCAAGATTTCGGCGCCTTCGTCGATCTGGGTGGAGCAGACGGATTGATTCATGTCAGTCAGCTGAGCTGGGAACGGGTAAAGCACCCCAGCGAAGTCGTCCAGGAAGGGCAAAAAGTACAGGTCAGGATTGAGAAGATTGACGCCGATACGGGGCGAATCGGTCTCTCCCTGCGCAGTATGACCGACGATCCCTGGAAGGATGTCGAACAGCGTTTTCCTGTCGGCTCGATGGCGCAAGGGACCGTGTCGCGAATCGCGAATTTCGGTGCGTTCGTCAAACTGGCGGCGGGGATCGAAGGACTAATCCACGTCACGGAGCTGGCGCATTACCGGGTGACAAACATCGGCAAAGTCGTCCAGGAGGGGCAGGAAGTTAACGTCAAGGTACTTTCAGTGGATGCCGAATCGCAGCGCATCGGACTGTCGTTGAAAGCTGCTACGCCGGTGCCCGTATCCGAGTCCGCGTCGGCGGCAGACCGAAATGAACCGGAAGTTGAGGAACCTCCTCGCGCGCTGGCGGTTGCCAAACGATCCGGCCCGCTCAAAGGGGGCGTCGATCGTTCGTCGCGCGGCGAGAATTTTGGTCTGAAGTGGTGACCCTGCGCTTCCGCGGTGGGAACAGTTATCGGGAAATCTCCAGCGTCAGCGAAATCGTTTTCCCGTCGCGGATCAGCTTCAATGGCACGCGGTCTCCTCGGGCCTTCTCCCACAGCGCGTAGGCGATGACATCGCTCTCCGTCCGCAAGTCGGTGCGCGCATCGAACGCAATCAGCAGATCCCCTTTGAGTACTCCGGCCCGCTTCGCCAGGTCATGGGGCGCGTATTCGCCGACATGCCGAACCAGCAATGCCATCGATTTTTCAGGCAGATCGGCAGGACGCAGCAATTTCTGTTCGTCGCCGAGCGGCACCAGGACCATCCCTCCCAGCGTCGCCCGACGAAGTTCCCAGCTGCTGGCACGCCAGGAGATATCGCCGTTTCTGCGCCAGCCCGCCGTCAGACGCAACGTCAACCGCATTTCGACGCCACGGCGCGTAATGACCGCCGGTAGCTCGGCCCCTTGCGGCGCGGCTTGATGCAGGACCCACTGCATGTCGGCGATCGACAGCAGCGGCTGGCCGCCCAGCGATCGCACGGCGTCACCTGGCAGGAATCCGGACCGGGCCGCCACACTGTCCGGCTCGACCTCCCGCACCGTCGCCATCTCGTCCGGATCCATGATCAGCCCGATCGACTTGGGATGCGGGTACGGAAACAGTATATCCTCCGGCATTTTTTCCGGTCCCGCCAATGCCAGCTGGCGAATCGCGTCGCCGATCTGATGGCAATGAATGCAGCTTTGCACAACATTGCCCTCGTAGTTCAACGTTGATTTGTATTTGTCCTTCAGGGACGGGAACAGTTCGGGACGCGCATACCGGGGTGCCGGTCCTCGCTTGCCGGACAACTGCGACTTGTTGCCGGGATATTCGGAATGCAAGTCCAACGCTCCGCGCATTGCCTTCGCCAGCCCTTCGATCGACACGTCACCCACCCATTCGGTCGTGTGGGAACGCGTACCGAATCGGCCGTAGATGTCCCCCTGGGGACTCAGGAAAAACACCGCGAAAGACTGGTCGGTGTCGAACTGAAAAAGCGTCAGGTCGAGTCCATTCGTCGAGACAAGCCTTAGCCGCACGAACTGGCCCAGCAGCGGTTGGACGCGCGGGTCGCCGTCGATCAGTTCATCGTCGAGTTTGACGCACTCGACACACGGCAGGCAGCGCAGCACCACCAGAATCGGCTTGCCGGAACTGCGAGCTTCCGCGAAAGCGGCCGCGGCGTCGTTGTAATGCCAGAATCCTTCTGCCTCAATCTTGCGTTTGTCTTCCCGGACCCGCTGCTCGCGCGACTGTGCCGCCGCTTGCCCCGCCGAGATCAGCGCGATCACTGCCGCCACCGACAACCTTATCGCCCGCGGCACACTGTCCGCACTCCATGTTCCGTTGGCTCGGATTCTTCGCCGCATCGATGGTGCCTCCCGGGGTAAATGGTGACAGCTACGAGCGACTCAATATAGCAAATCGACGTCGCATCACCGATCAGCCGCTCGCCGACACAATCTGGCGGTCATGGTTCGCGATTGCGGCCCGAGAGAGATTGACAATGATTGCAATCAGTACCACGCAGACGATTCCCAGCACAACGTAAATCAGCCAGGGAAACCGCTCGGTGAACGGTGGGGGCGGCGGGCTGAACGCGGGATTGGACTCGATTTCTCCCAGCGTGATTTTGAGCGGAGGGGTCGGGAGGATCGCCGGGAGATTCCTGGCGAAATCATAGTTCGGCATCGCCGCATCGGGATTACCGAACGCGAGCCGAAAAGAGGTCTCGCCCCGCGGCGGCGAGAAGATCACCTGGCGCACCGGCGCCGCGACGCGGACCGCGCGAATCGTCAAAGGTGGATTGCGATGATCGGCAACGAAAATCCGCACCCGCCGTGCGCGAAACTCTGCAAAATTCGCCACCATCGGTTCCAGCTTACCGCCCGGCACGCGCTGCCAAACCTGGTACGCCGCCGGTGTCAGCGGCTGGAATACCGATCGGTTCCGCAGCACGTCCAGAACCTCCACCTCAAACTGCACGTCGCGGGCAAACTCCCGGTCCGCGATCTCCAGTTCGATCCGACTGCAGGGAATCTGGTCTCCTCCCAGGTCGATCGTCCAGGCCGAACCTGGAACCCGGAACCGCCGCACCGGCTCGCGCTCGCTGAATTCCACCGTCTGCACGCGCAGCCGCTCCGGAATCTCGATATGCCGCAATACCTGCACGTCACGGACCTTGAACTCGTCTTTGCGAATCGGGTCCGGGTCGACGCGCAAACGCAGAAAGCGAGCACGGCTCGGCGAATACGACAACGAATTCAATTCAATTTTCGCCCCCTGCCGATCGTAGTGCAGAAGTTCCATCGAACCCAGCTTGCGCCACTGCTGCCGGTCGTCACTGACCTCCACCAGTAAACTGCGACGGAAGTCACTGCCGTCGGTCAACACCCGAAGCTCGTTGTGCTCGACACCATCCGAAAGCAGTTCCAACGTTAATTCGGTCGGCCCGCCATCGGACTCGGAACGATCAAACTGGCGCGTGGCAATCTTGTCCTGGATCGATCGAGCCGTCAGATAGCGAAGGGCATAGGGAACGGCACGGCTTTGGGAATCGAGCAGCCGCAGGTCAGCCAGATCATCGCGGGCATGGGAAAAAACGGAGGAATCCAGTTCCAACTCCACCAGCCCGGCGCCACCTTCCGCGGCAACTCCGGTGGTTGCCGTCGGCAGCTTCAACGGAACGAAGTACTGCCAACGTTCGAGCTGCTCCTGCTCTGCTTGCAAGGCAGGAGTTTCCGGGGCATCGGGAACAGCGGCGGGATCCGGTGCTACCTCATCGGCGGCCGCCGATGGGTCTTGCTCCGCCGCTGCGCTACCCACGAACAATGAGATTATTGCCAGCAGGCCACTGATCAATAGGCAGCGGGAGTTGAGTCCGCGTTGAATCATCAATCGTTGGTTGCTCATCAGCAAATTGCCCATGCGTCACCCTAACGTAGCCGCTGGTAGACCCGCGCGACCAGAGCGAGCACCACCGCGAGACCAAAGAAGGCAAGGATCCGATACAACTGCTGCACATGCGCCATGTCCACCAGAAACAGCTTGACGACGGTCACCGCGAACAGCGCGATCGCCAGCCAGCGCAGACGACTCAACTTCAAGCGGAATCCTGCGCCCAGCAACAGCGAGGCGTACGCGGCCCAGAGCAGGCTCAGTGCAAGCTGTCCCCGCCAGCGCCATTCCTGCGGATTTTCCGATCCGATCGACTGAGAATCAAAGTAACCGAAGCAATCGATGGAAAGCACAAGCCAGATCAGCAGCAGCCCGACCGTGCTCACCGCGCCGATCAAGAATCGCTCGACGCCGCTCGGATCGCGCAGCTTCGCGCGGGTCAGCCTCACCACGACCAGGATCACTGTCGCCACGCTCAGCGACGGCAGCGCAAATCGATTGAAAACCGGCCAGAACGGATCGCGCGTGTATAACGGCAATTCGAAGACGATCAGGCGTCCCACGGCCAGCAACAACAACACCGCCGCCATCCACCGCATCAACGGCGCCGCCACGCGATGGCCAAACCAGTACAGCACCGCCCCCATCACTGTCCAACCCAGAGGCACCCAACGCGCCTCGGCCTGGATCGGAATCGCCCAAGCCACGAATCCCATCGCCGTCGCCAACGTCGTGAGCAGCAATCGCTGATCGTCCGCACGCCAGGCCAGAATGCACCTTGTCACCAAAGCATATAGCGCCGCCACCGTCAGTGCGGCCGTACCGGACCAGATCCGATAATCATCCGCCGTCAAAATGTAAAACGAACCGAAGCCAATCGACGCATTGGCGACGCATCGGACCAGTTCCTCCCAATTCGCTCGCCGGCGCTGTGTCGCCGTCGATCCGACCATCTGTCCGACGAACAGACCGAACAACCCCGACTGAAATCCCAGCGCCCAACCGAATTTTTCCGGATGATAGTTCAGGGCATACCAGTTCCAGAAAAGCCACTGCGTTCCCGCATACGCCAGCGTGCCGACGACAATCCACGACCGCAGCGTCAACGAAACGGCGACTCCAAGATTCAACACGATCAGATAAATGAAAAATGCCTGGTACTGATCATGTTCGGTCGACATCAGGATCGGCGTCATCAACCCGCCGATGACCGCCGCGATCGCGATGATCGTGGAACGATAGACAACCGCCAGGACCATCGATTCCAGGATCAACGCGGTCAGGAACCAGGTGGCATGTTGCTGCGGCAGCAAGCGATAAAACGCAAACGAACTGTAGGTCGCAAGGTACATCGCCACGACACCCGCCGTGGTCAACATCCGCGAGAATCGCGGCCAGTCATGTAAATAATAGTAGACACCCAGCAGCGCCAGCCCGATCCCGGTCAATGCGCCGATCGACACGCGGCCAACCGGGCCAATCCAATTGTTCTGGTACGCATAGCGGAGAAAGAACGCCACCGCGAACACAAACAACAACACCGCGACCCAACCAAACGCCTTCTGTCCGATAAACGTCTCCCAGGCGAACGGCTCCGCCGGCGACGGTGTTACCCCGGCCGGAGCCGAACTTTCCGATTCGACTCCCGCGGACGACGAAGATGTCTCGCCCGCCGACGCAACAATCGGTCCCGCTACCGGTGCCTCGGGTGTCTCAAGCGCCTCGCCCGTTTGCTCAGCGATCTGGCGGTCCGCATATCCAATAACGGTCCCGACCTGGGCCGAGCCCAACTCCTTGCCCAGACCGATTCGCGCCGACAACAATTGGGACTCCAGTTCCGCAACTCGTTTCGTGAGCGCGCGCAAACGACGTAGTTTGACCAGCGCAATGATCGCCAGGATCAACCCCGTCAGCGGCACGACCAGCAGGGTCAGGCCGATCAATGAAATAATGATCAGTTCTTCGAAATTCATGAACTGATGAGTCCAGTTGATGAACGGTTCAGCGGCTCAATCAGCGACTGCGGTAATACCGATCTATTCCGAGGCAATCACGACTTGCACGAATAAACGACTGGATCGGGAGTGGCAGAAGTGATTAGAACGGTTTTGAGCGAGCGGGGAAAGCGGTCACGCAACCGGCTGCGGGCGCGGATCATCTATCCCCGCCTCGCGCTTCCGGCCTGTTCCGGGATTCCCCCCTGCCTCCGGAATCACCCGAGGTACGTGGTATCCGGCGAGTTCCATCCGACTTGTTGCGACTCGAGGAGTGGGTTAAGCTGCCTGAAGCTCGCGACTCGGGCCTGCCCGACACGCACCCATCCCGCCACCCACCCGCGCCCCCCAATCGATAACTTGAACGCGCAGCAGGAATCGCTCGATGCACCACGCACCCTGTCCCATCGACACATGGCGATCGGGACGACGCCGTTTCTCGTTTCGCATCCAGGCCTTGACGATGGCAGTGCTGATTTCGTTAATGGGCGCGACCAATCCGGACGTCGGGGCGGGCGAGCGGTCGGGCGAGCAGATCTATGCGATGCGCTGTGCGGGCTGTCACGGCGCTGCCGGCGAAGGTGGAGACGAATATCCACAACCACTGATCGGCACACGATCGATCGGGCAACTGGCTCGCTATATCCAGCAATCGATGCCCAAGGACGATCCGCAGAAGTGCTCGGAACAGGAAGCCGGCAAGGTCGCTGAGTTCATCTACGATCGGTTCTATTCTCCTCTCGCGCAGGCGCGAACGCGGCCGATGCGCGTCGAACTCGCCCGGCTCACGGCGCGGCAGTACCGGCACTCGATCGCGGACCTGATCGCCAGTTTCCGCGAGCCGCCGACCTGGGACCAGGAGCAGGGATTGCTTGGCGAGTATTTTAAATCGCGGAGGATGCGCGAGAGCGAACGAGTGGCTGAACGTCGCGACGCGCAGATTCAGTTCGACTTCGACGACGGCCCACCGACCGAAGGCGAATATGACCTGCACCAGTTCTCGATTCGCTGGCAGGGAGCGATCATCGCTCCGGACACTGGCGTCTACGAATTCGTCGTACGTACCGACCACGCCGTGAAGCTATGGGTCAACGATCTGCGACAACCACTGATCGACGGCTGGGTCAAGTCGGGCAACGACCCTGTGTATCGTGAGCCGATATTCCTCTTGGGTGGAAGGGCGTATCCTCTCCGCCTGGAATTCTCGAAAGCCAAACAAGGCGTGGACGATTCGGCAAAGAACAAGGACAAACCGCCGCTGCCGGCTTCGATTCGGCTGGAATGGAGACTACCCGGCGCCTCGCGGGATACCGTCCTTGCCGAACGCAATTTGATTCCCAAAGTCGCCCCCGGAGTATTCGCATTGGCGACGCCATTCCCGCCCGACGATCGCAGTACGGGCTATGAACGCGGTACGGCCGTATCCAAAGAATGGGATCAGGCGACGACCGCGGCGGCGCTGGCTGCTGCCGACTACCTGTCAAAGCACTGGGACGATATTACCGGAACGAAATCGGACGCCTCCGATCGATCCGGGCGCGCTCGGGCATTCGCGCGACAGTTCGCGGAACGAGCGGCGCGGCGACCGCTGGAGGACGCCTTGCGCGCCACGATGGTCGATCGCTATTTTCAGGACGGATTCGATCCCGATCTGTCGGTCAAGCGCGCGGTCCTGCTGACGCTCAAGTCGCCCAGGTTTTTGTTTCCCGAGTTGAACGATGGGCGCGTCGACAAGCCTGATGCGTCGGCGGTCGACAGTTGGCGACGCGCCGGCCGACTGGCCCTGGTCCTCTGGGATTCGCTTCCCGATGCGGAACTGCGCCGAGCGGCCGAGAAGGGGGAACTGGAAACGCCCGACCAGATCCGCTGCCAGGCGGAGCGGATGGCAGGCGACCAGCGGGCGTTCGCCAAACTGCGCGAGTACCTGCTGCAGTGGGTCCGCGCCTACCCGGTCCCCGACCTGTCGAAGGAAGAATCGTCGTTCCCGGAATTCGACGCGGCGATGGCGGCCGACTTGCGCACGTCGCTGGAGTTGTTTCTCGACCATGTACTGCGCAGTGCCACCTGCGATTTCCGGGAATTGATGCTCGCCGATTATCTGTTCCTGAACGGTCGCCTGGCCCAATATTATTCGGTCGACCTTCCGCCTGACGTACCGTTTCAGCGAGTAAGCGTCGCCGGCGAACGGGCCGGTCTGATCACCCATCCTTACCTGCTGGCAGTTTTCTCCTATCGCCGGGATACGTCGCCAATTCATCGCGGCGTGTTTGTGGCCCGCGGCCTGCTGGGAAGAACGTTGCGTCCGCCCCCGGACGCGTTTCCGCCCGAACCGTCGGAATTGCACCCTGGTCTGACGACGCGCGAGCGTATTTCGCGGCAAACCAACGCGCCTGCCTGCCAGAAATGTCACGCACTGATCAACCCGCTGGGATTTCCCCTGGAACGGTTTGACGCCGTGGGACGGCTGCGCGACAGGGAATCCGGTAAGGCACTCGACTTGACCGGAAATTACACGGCGCTGACCGGAGAGGTCGCCAGTTTTCAGGGTCCGCTCGATCTGGCGCGATTCGTCGCCTCCAGCGAAGAGGCACAGGAGGCGTTTGTCGAACACCTGTTTCAGAATCTCGTGAAACAACCGGTCCAGGCGTACGGAAGGGAAACTCTGCGGCAGTTGTGTGGCTCGTTCCAGGATCGGCAGTTCCACATTCGCCAGCTGGCCGTCGAAATCGCCGTCCTGGAAGCGCTGCGTGACGATCGATCGACAGACGATCGCTCGCCGAAGGCGGCGCAGCAAACGGATGCCCCGTAAACTCGATAACGGTTCAGCCAAAACTGTTCAGTTCATCGATCAGCTGCCGCAGACGACCGAAGGCGCGACGGTTGAAGCAGAACACCAGTCGATTCAACGAGGCTAACTCGGGTTCGTCCGCTTCCTCGGGCAAGGGCGCCGATTGCGTGAATTCGCCTTCTCCGAGCAGATCGGCGAATCGCTCATTGATTTGCAGCAACTGCGACGCGGTCAATTCCCGTTGCAGCCGGAACACCAGACGATGCTTCACATAACGCATGCTGTGGTAGACCGCGAAGAACCGCAGTACCTCCTGCATCGCGTCGTATACGTTGTCGACGATCTTGTAAAGGCTCAAATCCTCGACGGAGATCATGGAGTTGGCCAGGAGTTGATCGACGACGAATTCGTGCAGATGGTTCCAGTAACGGCTTCCCTCCGGGTGAATCAGCACGACCGGCACCATATCGCGCTTGCCGGTTTGCAGCAGAGTGATAACCTCCATCGCCTCATCCAGCGTCCCGAAGCCGCCCGGAAAACAGACCACGGCGTCGCATTCCTTGACGAACATCAGTTTACGAGTGAAGAAATACTTCATGTGGACCAATTTGTGGTCCCCGGCGATGACCGAGTTGGCGGCCTGCTCGAAGGGCAGGATGATATTGAGCCCCATCGAATGGTTGCGCCCCGCGCCGCGATGCCCCGCCTCCATGATGCCGCTGGCCGCACCGGTTACGACCATCCATCCCTGCTGAGCCATCGCCCGGCCGAAATCCATCGCCTGGACGTAGGAAGGTTGGTCCGAGGCAGTACGGGCCGAACCAAACACCGTCACTTTTCGGTGCCGCCGGTAGGGGGAAAAGACCTTGAACGCGTAACGTAGTTCGCGAAGTGCGCGGCTCAGTATTTTCAAGTCGCCGCGAGACGAACCGTCGGCCGCCAGTTTGTCGGCAGCCTCTTTGATTTGCTCGATCAGGTCGCTAATCTGCCGGCTCTTGCCGATCGGCAGCGGAAGCGGATTCGAGGTTGACAGCGGCGTATTGGCTGGCATCGAATCGGGTTTCGCATCCATCATCGGATCCTCAGCGTGAACCGGACCTGGAGTGACCCGGCATGATAATCATACGTTCCCTCCCAAGGTTCACCAACAGAAAAGGGGTTCGGCACGCCGAACCCCCCAATGAACATCCAGAGTTCCAACCGGCTATGCGGACGGGCGACGGAAATGCTCGTAGGCCAGCAGCATTTCGTGCAAATCCATCGAAATCGTTATCTCCTCGTCGGCAAAATCCCGGACCCAGGTCCGGTTGTTGCGTACTGCGTCCAGCAAAGGAGTCAGAATCTCGCCAAGCGGCAGCGTTACTGTCCGCTCCAACGGCAATGTTGCGGGCGACTCGGACTCGCTCGGCCCAAAATATACACGCAAACGGGGGTTGATCATTCGATTTCATCCTTGAGGTGCAGAACCATCCCTGTCGACCTGACGGTCGATTTCGTTTCGTATCCCCCTTATCGGCAGGCGGCACCTGCCAACTTTGCATTTTCCCGCCATGCTAGCAGAACCGGGTGAGTACGATTCGCAGAAGCAATGGCCGCCGAGCAAAAATGGCGACCCGTCACATGCAGCCGGACCGTCCCCATTGTCATTGGCATGCCGATGTCCACCGCCTCAACCTTGACGGCATGTGTTACCTCCCGATCTGGAGTCGATCGTCGCCGCAGTGCATTGAGCAAGATCATCGCAACGCTCTCTGCGGATCACAGATGTCGGCCTCATTTTTGTGAACAGCGATTCGGCTGCCGGGAAGTCCTGGACGACACGGCCGGTTAATCCCAGACACACGGTTAATCCCAGACACACAAAACTTTTTTGAGGAATCAAAGACACACACACTTTTTGAAGCAGGAATCCCAAGGAATCCCAGACACACAAACTCTTTTTGCGTCAGCAGGGATCCCAGACACACCTACCTCCAATCTAAGACACACAAACTTTTTTGGAGATTTTTTCGTTGCCGCGCGTCGGTTTTGGCCGCTTCGATACGTTGTATCTATGAGGAACGAACAGCGACACATCGGCAAAGCCGTTGGGATCGGCTGCACGGCGGATGCTGTGCAGGGGTGTGCGTCCATTCGTTTAGAACTCGGTCAAGGAGCCACGGATGCCTGGGAGCGCGCGCAAGGACATCGTTCAGGAGGGCAAAATCGGCATCTACCATACCTGGTCGCGCTGCGTGCAGCGGGCCTGGCTGTGTGGGTACGACCCGCTGACGCAAATCAACTTCGACTATCGCCGTGAGTGGGTCCGTTCGCTGCTGAAGTACCTGGCCGGGGTCTTCGCAGTCGACGT